>WNFE01002662.1_pt1 | contig 16623 bp, 12 predicted proteins | sample 5400451 | NCBI WGS metagenome assembly WNFE01 (sample SAMN13153344, study PRJNA577476) | soil metagenome | isolation source: 200 cm saprolite under Douglas fir tree site 2 hole 2 | place: USA:California | collected 2015-04-18 | reverse complement strand
CCAACCCGATTTCGCGCGCTTCGCGTCCTGCTTCAATTGCTTTTTTAAATGCCTTCGCCATACGAACGGGGTCGGAAGCGATCGCGATCGCAGTATTGACGAGGACTGCGTCGGCACCCATCTCCATTGCTTCCGCCGCGTGACTTGGCGCGCCTAGCCCGGCATCCACAACCACTGGAACAGTGGCCTGCTCGATGATGATTTCGATTTGTGGACGCGTTTCGATTCCGCGGTTACTGCCGATGGGTGATCCGAGCGGCATCACGGTCGCAGTGCCGATGTCCTGCAATCGTTTCGCCAGCACGGGATCGGCATTGATGTAGGGAAGGACCGTGAATCCTTCTTTCACCAGAATTTCCGCAGCGGCCAGCGTTTCAACCGGATCGGGAAGCAAATAGCGCGGGTCTGGATGAATCTCGAGTTTAATCCATGTCGGCAAGCCTGCACTTGCGGCCAGTCGCGCGAGACGCACGGCCTCATCCGCATTGCGCGCACCGCTGGTGTTTGGCAAAAGAAGAAAACGTTTCGAATCGACAAAATCGAGAATGTTGGCAAACGGATCGCCCTTGCCCGAGAGATCCGCGCGACGCAGCGCCACGGTCACAAGCTCGGTTCCACTGGCAACCAGCGCGTCGCGCATCAGCTCGTTGGAAGCGAATTTCCCCGTGCCAACGAGCAGGCGCGAAGTGAACTCGCGATCGGCGATCTTCAGTTTGGAAGGCTTGTCAGCCATTGAAATCAATCTATGACAAATCGCCGTGATGCAAAATTGGCAGCACCGCGATCAAATGAATCAGGAAAGCAGGAAACCGAGGAAAAGGGAACTCAGACAGAATGGGCAGAATTTACAAAATCGAGGTCCGTATTCCTCTCTTCCTACTTTCTTAATTGATTTCTCTGAATCTGTGGATCCCGCCACTGCGCGCCGATTCACTTTTGTTCTCCCGTAATCTCGCCAAGCAGCTTGAAGAACCCGCGCTTTCGCGCCGAACTGATGTCCCAATTCACCGGCACGCTCTGATAACCTTCGTCGAAGCCTTCATCCTTCATGCGAAAGTCGAAGTAACCCCACGAGGCGTGTTCGCGCACTGCAGCGATGAAATTGTTCAACGGCTTTTCGAAGTCGAAGTGGTCATCTTCGTTGAACAGAATTGGAACTCCTCGATAGCCCGGCACAGCGCGCGTCTTGCGCACCAAGTCGGAAATCCGATTTGGATCGGAAATGCCGATGCCGTGGATGAGGAGAAAGTCCGCCGCGCGCACGACGTTTTCTGTCGGAGTCGAACCTTTACCGTACGAGGTACTGACGAGCAAACTGCGGCCGTTGCGGGTTACGTTCTTCACACGTTCGATCAACTCGTGCACGCGCTCAGGCTGCAGAATCGCATGGTCGTAACGCACGTCATTGCATTCGTTATTGATCTCAACCAGCACATTGCGATAACCGCGATCGAAAATCCATTGCGTGGCGTTATCCGTCGCGCGAATAACTGCGGCCTCATCACGCAATCGCTCGTCCTGGCCGAAGTAGAAGTAACCGAGGATGACTACTATCCCGAGTTCGTCCGCTCGATCGATGATGCGTTCGAGCCGCTTCATGTAGTCCGCGCGCAGGGAGCCATCTTCGACGATGGCCGAATTGTTCCAAGGCTGGTCTTTCGTCGAGTAACCCTCCGGAGAGCCACCTTGTAAATTGATTGTGAACGCGAGTAGGCCGTACTTCCGCCACTCCGGCATCGCTGCGATGAACTCACGCGTGTTGCGCTCTGGGTCCCACTTGCCAGTATCTGGATACGCCCACTTCGAAACGGTGTTCGTGTTCAGATCATCAAAGATGCCTTGCACCATGCGCGAGTTGAGCAGCAGTCCCTGAATGTTGTGACCATTCCAACGGCGTCCCGCATAAGTGGGTTTGCCGTTAATCTGAAATTCGTCACCGGCGATCGAGACTGCAGTGTGTCGCTCGGCAGCCCCAACCGAGGCGGTCATTGCAAAGCATAACTCCAGTCCTGCGAGCGTCCGGCGAAGATCCATGTCCGCAAACTATTGGGTCTGCCGGCTGGCAGCAATGGGCAAGTACCGAGACTCCCTGCGAGGACGTCCTCCGATCGCAGCTTTTGCTGTACGAATCTCACTGCTTCTGGCAGATTTCCCTGAATGACCCGGTTTGATCTCCGCCGCAGAGATTGCGTTGAAGCGATGTCGCAGCTTCCAGACGAACAGGTCGATCTTGTTGTGACTTCGCCGCCTTACAATCTCGGAATTCGTTACGGCGAATATTCCGACCGACAGGACCGACAATCGTATCTGCAATGGTGCCGAAAATGGTCTGCCCAACTTCAGCGCGTCTTGAAAATAAGGGGCTCATTTTTTCTAAACATCGGCTCCGCGCCATCCAATCCGATGTTGCCGCACGAAATCGCAATCGAGCTGCACGACTTGTTTGTTTTGCAGAACACAATTCACTGGATCAAATCGATTGCCGTCCCGCAGTCGGAAAAGGAATGGCGGTCGCATGGTCATTTCAAGCCAATCAATTCGAAACGGTTTCTGAACGATTGCCACGAATACATCTTTCACTTCACGAAATCGGGGCGAGTTGAAATTGATCGGCTTGCTCTCGGCGTTCCGTATCAAGACAAAAGCAACATTGCGCGCTGGGGGCATACGCGGGGCAGCGACCTGCGGTGTCGCGGTAATACCTGGTTCATTCCTTACGAAACAATTCAGAGCCGCGAAAGGGAGCGACCGCATCCGGCGACGTTTCCGGTCCAACTGGCCGAATGGTGCATCAAACTGCACGGCGTCTCACGCATCCACACGATGCTCGATCCGTTTCTTGGAATCGGAAATTCCGCTGTCGCCGCGCAGCGCTGCGGCGTGAAAAAATTTATCGGGTTTGAAATCGACGAGACCTATCTCGCGGAGGCCAAGCGCCGTCTTGGATCAACGCAATGAATCTGCAATCAAGTCGAGCTTGACCTAAGTCCAGCTTGCGCTGATTGCTTGAGGACAATCGCACGACAGTTTTCTTGAAACGGTTACTCTTAATTGGCCAGCTAGTCGTCGCGCTGAATGTTGTCTCAACATTAGCCGCGGAGGCAGCCCAAGCTTCTTTGAACTTCGCTGGCACTCCGTTTTCTCCAGGTTCAACTGTTCGGGCTAATGTTCCTTTGAGCGCGCAGGAAAAATCATATGCGGCACAAGGCGGCAACCCCGTGCCGGCAAGCGCAGTTGCCATGCTGGCAACGCCTGCAAATTTCGATCCGAGAAAGAGCTGGCCCGTTTTGGTACCCTGTTCCACGAGCGATTTCAAACGTCAGAATCGAGATGATCTCGTCCAATTTTATCAGAGGGTCGGACTCGCTGAAGGCTGGGTGCTGCTCGCGGGGGACGGTCCTCAACACGCGCGGAACGACACTGCGGCATGGCGCCTAGCCATGACCCTCGCCGCGATCGACGCACTTCACCGCAGCTTTGCCGGTTCGGAGAAGTGGCCGATGGCGTGCGCCGGATTCTCCGGAGGGGCAAAGGGCGCCGGTTCCATCGCGCCTGTGCTTGCCCGAAACGGTTGTCGAATCACCGGACTTTACCTGACCGGAGTGAATGAGGACTACCTAAGCCCAGGATATGCGAGGGCTCAGCCCGGCGCGAATTTTCTAAACACGCCAATTTATGTCAGTATTGGACACGATGATAGAATCGCAACCTTAGAGCAGCAATACAACGTCGTGGGTTCGATCAAGCGAACCGGTTTCCAGCGAATTCGAATCGGGACCTTCCGTGGCGGTCATGAAGTCAATGATGCACAAACATCCATTGCCTTACAGTGGTTCCGCTCGCTGCAGAAGTAGAAGCTCTCACAGGAGCCGACCGTCTCCTTTGGCAGCGCTCGATGATTGCTCAAATTTGTCGAGCGACTTCACTAAATTTCCCGGAAGCGGCCGGACGCGATCGAAAATGCGCGCTGCCAGCGGTTTGGCCGTGGTATAACCGGCGGCGAACATTTCCAGGCGCGCATCGAGATTGTCGATGTAATGGAGCGCCATCGCTTCTGGCGTCTTCGGCGCAACCGGAGAACCAAATTCCATCTCGCCATGGTGCGCGCCGATCAGGTGTAGAAGATGCAGGCGAACATCTTCCGAGGCGGGCACGAGATCTTTCCACGCCTCCGCATTTTCGGCATTTAGCCGTCTCCACAATGCGTTCACCAATTCGAGCCCGATTGAGATGTGCCCTATCAATTCGCCGCGCTCGTCGTAATTCATGACGAACCCGTTTTCGGATAAAGCGTTCTCCCAAAGTTTTCCAGAATCGTGAAAGAGAATCCCCGCTAGCAGAAGGTCCAGATTCAATTGCGGATACAGGGGCGCGATCTCCTTCGCGACACGCATCATTTGCGCGGTGTGCTCGACTAGCCCGCCACGGCGCGCATGATGGTAATTACGGGCCGCAGCGGTGCGACGAAACCGGTCGCCCCATTCTTTCAAGAACGCTTCGCACAACGCGCGCAAACGAGGATCGAGAATCGCCTGGATCGTTTGCGCAATAAATTCCCAATCTGCCCCCTGTTTGGCGCGCAAATCCGCCGGACCTTGCAGCAGTTCGTTTTTTTCCTGCTCGGTGAGCGGGCGCACGGTCCATTTGCGCGCTTCGAGTCCGTATTGCTGGTGCCGGTGAAACTCACCGGAGAGCTCGACAAAATTCTCGGTCGTGAACGTGCTACACGTTTTATAGGCCGGGTGATCGCTCCAGACGCGCAGCGTCATCCGATTGCAGGCATCCGCAAGCGTAAGCTCGCAGTACGGCTGCTGTTCGCGGGTCAGCTTGGGCGCGGCGCTTTCGACTTGCACATGCACCCGTGCCGGCACCCCGCCGTTCTGTGCCGCCCTGCGAATTTCAATGAGCGTCATTAACTCCATGACTTCAATCTATCATCCGTTGCTCAAGCCCGTCATACGCATCCACGCGCCGATCGCGCAAAAATGGCCAGTGCGTGCGATGCTCGTTGACGCGGTTCCATTCCACATCGGCCATCACAATCTCTTCTCGATCCACTGAACCTTTGGCTATGATTTCGCCGTCCGGTCCACAAACAAAGCTTTGTCCCCAAAACTCGATTCCGTCGCCGCCGGCAGGTGCTTCATGGCCAACACGATTTGCAGTCGCAATGTAACAACCATTCGCAATAGCGTGACCGCGCTGAATTATCTCCCAAGCGGAGTGTTGCGCTGCACCGAACTCTTTCTTTTCGCTCGGGTGCCAGCCAATTGCCGTTGGGTAGAAAATTATTTCCGCACCACGCAATGCCGTTAAACGTGCCGCTTCCGGGTACCATTGGTCCCAGCAAACGCAGACGCCAATTTTGCCATTGGCGGTCGGCCATGCCCGAAATCCGAGATCGCCCGGCGTGAAGTAAAATTTCTCGTGATAAAGGGGATCATCCGGAATGTGCATCTTGCGATATTTACCGAGCAGTTCACCATCGGCACCGATAATTGCGGCTGTGTTGTGATAGACGCCGGCACTGCGCTTCTCGAAAAGCGACGCGATGATGACGATCCCAAGCTCACACGCGAGTTCGCCAAGGGCAGACGTCGATCTTCCGGGCACTTCCTCGGCCAGTTCGAAATATTTGTGATCCTCGGTCTGGCAAAAGTACTGCGACCGAAAAAGTTCGGGGAGGCAAACGATCTGCCCGCCCTTCTTCGCCGCGTCACGAATGAATTCGACGGCGCGGATGAAATTCTTCTCCGGCTTAGGGCCGCAGCGCATCTGAATCAAGGCGATCTTTGTTCGCTCCGGTTTTACCATTCAGTAATTAACCACAGAGGACACGAAGGACACGAAGATGAAGATTAATTTTCTCCTTCGTGGGCCTTAGTGATCTTCGTCGCAGAACTATTTCACGGAATTCGCAGGCACGATCTTGACGCTCTCGATCACCACACGTTTCGTCGGCTTGCTGTTTTCGCCCGTGCTGTTTCTCGTCACTGGAGTGTCGCCGATTCCTTCCAGGACATCGTCGCCTTTGATCAATTTACCGAAAGTCGTGTATTGTCCATCGAGCCGCGGAGCAGGCGCGAGACAGATGAAGAATTGGGAACCGGCCGAATCCGGATCAGGCCCACGTGCCATCGAGATCACGCCGCGCTCGTGTGAGTGATTGTTGAATTCAGCTTTGATTTTGTAACCGGGCCCGCCTTGTCCATAGCTGTTCTCTTTCGCTGGATCTTTCGAATTCGGATCGCCGCCTTGAATCATGAATCCCTTGACGACGCGATGAAAAGTTGTGCCGTCGTAAAATCCCGAGCGGGCAAGTTTCTTAAAATTTTCTACTGTTTTCGGAACGGCGTCGGACCAAAATTCGATGACCATTTCGCCTTCGTTGGTTTTGATCACGGCCACTTCGCTTGATGAATTCAACGGGGATCTCTCATTCTTTTCTTCAGCTCCAAGTTGGGTGGCGCCGACAAGTAAACCAAACAGCAACCCAGCAAAGATCGACAATTTCACAATGATCTGTGGCATGAACGCGCGGCGCTGTCATGCAGTTCTCTTAGCGTGATACTCCTGCAAACTGCGCACGCGCACTTTGCGTTTTTGCAATGAGCGGATTCCATTCGCGCTCGCTTGCGCGGCGCGCACGGTAGTCATGATCGGAATCCGTTGCGCGAGAGAGGCGTTGCGAATGCGCACCTCGTCCTCGCGCGGAATTTTTCCGCTGGGGGTGTTAATGATGAAATTGATGTCGCCATTCTTCACCCGGTCGAGAACGTTCGGGCGGCCCTCGCGCAATTTGAAAACTCTTGTTACGGGAATTTTCGCTGCCGCCAAAACTGCAAACGTGCCCGCAGTGGCGATAATACCGAACCCCAGCTTCACAAATTCTCGCACAACCGGCACAACGGCTTGTTTGTCGCTGTCTTTCACGCTGACGAAAACGTTTCCGCCAGTCGGCAGCGGCGGCGGCGCGGCCATCTGCGATTTTGCATAGGCGAGACCAAGATCGACATCCATTCCCATGACTTCGCCAGTCGATTTCATTTCCGGACCAAGCGAAATATCCACTCCCTCGTAGCGCAGGAACGGAAAAACGGCTTCCTTCACGGAGAAATGCTTCGGCATGATCTGCTTCGTGAATCCGAGCTCACGCAATGATTTTCCGGTCATCACTTTGGCGGCGAGTTTGGCCAGCGGGACGCCGATTGCCTTGCTCACAAACGGAATAGTGCGCGAGGCACGCGGATTAGCTTCAAGGACGTAAACCTCGTCGCCTTTCACGGCGAATTGCACATTCATCAGGCCGCGCACATTTAATTCCCGTGCCATTGCTTTCATTGCCGCGGCAATCTCGTTGAGAACTTTTTGCGAAAGCGAGAACGTCGGGATCACGCACGCGCTGTCGCCGCTGTGAATGCCCGCTTCCTCGATGTGCTCCATAATTGCGCCGATCACGGTCGTTTCGCCGTCGGAAATGCAATCGACATCGACCTCGATTGCGTCTTCGAGAAAACGGTCCACCAACACCGGACGGTCAGGCGTGACGTCAATTGCACTCGTCATGTAGCGCCGAAGATCTTCCTCATTGTAGACAAGCTCCATGGCGCGCCCGCCGAGGACAAAAGAGGGCCGCACCAAAACCGGATAACCAATTTTGTTCGCAACCGCGACGGCTTCATCGGTCGTGATCGCGGAGCCGCTGGGAGTTTGCCGCAAGCCAAGTTTGTCGAGCATGGCCGCAAATAATTGTCGATCCTCTGCGGTCTCGATGCTTTCGGGTTGTGTCCCGAGAATGGGCACGCCGGCTGCCTTCAAGGCATCGGCGAGATTGAGCGGCGTTTGACCGCCGAATTGAACGAATACGCCCTCCGGTTTTTCCTGATCGTAAATGTTGAGCACGTCCTCGAGAGTGAGCGGCTCAAAGTAAAGTTTGTCGCTCGTGTCATAATCGGTCGAGACCGTCTCCGGATTCGAATTAACCATGATCGTTTCGAATCCGAGCTCGCGCAGCGCAAAGGCGGCGTGCACGCAGCAGTAATCGAACTCAATTCCCTGGCCGATACGGTTCGGCCCGCCCCCCAGGATCATTATCTTGCGCTTGCTGCTCTCGCGCCGCTCATTCTCGTCACCGTACGTGGAGTAATAATACGGCGTGTAAGCTTCGAACTCTGCCGCGCACGTATCGACCAGGCGGTAAGTGGGGAGAATGCCTGCAGATTTTCGTTGCTCACGAATTTCATTTTCACTCTTCGCCGCGGCGAACGCCAGCTGTCGATCCGAGAAGCCAAGTTTCTTGGCGCGGAGCAGTGGCACAGGCATCCTGCCTGTGTCTGCCTCCATTAAAGAGTTCGGAGTTGAATTCTTTATCCCCTCCGAAGTATTGAGAATAAATTCAGTATGGGAAAGCTTCGCTTTGGCAGGGTTGTTACGAATATATTCGCGCTGGCGACAAAGCTCGGAATAATCCCGGACGATATGATCATAATTCTCGTCCATCCAAACTGAGCCTTTCCGCTTCAACGCGTGGTTGATTTCCCTGGCAGAAAACGATTTCCACGAATGCAGAATCTCGGAAAGGTCATGCTGAGCTTTTGGTTGAACCAAAACGTGAACGTGATTTGGCATCACGACAAAACTGTCGACAACGTAGCGTTCACCATCGAAATGCCGGATGGCCTTAGCGACTATTTCTGCGGTGCGACGATCGCGTAGCAGGCAGCTGCCATGCCCCTCGTCTAGCCACCGGTCACGGCGCTCCGGGAATCGTTCATCATATTCGTGTTTAGTTTTTTCATCCCAGGGCTTCGGGTGGTGTTTTAGCCAAGCCTCCCGCTCCTCCTGCCATTGCTTGATCAAAGATTGTGGCAATGAATCGGCAAGACGAAACGTCAGCGCGTACGTGACCCCTCTTTGTTTCCAATGCGGAAGATTGCGCTCGGTGATTTCTACATCGCGGCGCGAGTCAAAACCTCGGAAAGGGATACGTGACACAGGCATCCTGCCTGTGTTTATGGTTCCTGGTTCACAGGCTGGAAGCCTGTGCCACTCCGCGACAATTTGCTCCACGTTCCGCAGAAACCATCTGTCGATTTTAGTGAACTCGAACACTTCATCGATCGACATTCCATTTTGAAATGCTTGCGCGAGATAAAAAATTCGCTCGGCGTTCGGGATCGAGAGTTTCAGCCGCAACGCTTCAGGATCGACACGTTTATCCGCGCCGTCGCCGCACAGACCGAAGCGCTTGATCTCCAAACTGCGCAGCGCTTTTTGCAACGCTTCCTTGAACGTGCGCCCAATCGCCATCGCCTCGCCGACGCTTTTCATCCGCGTCGTAAGCGTTGCGTCGGCTTGCGGAAATTTTTCGAACGTGAACCGCGGCACTTTGACGACGCAATAATCGATGGTTGGCTCGAAGCACGCTGGGGTTTCGCGCGTGATATCATTTTTGATTTCGTCGAGCGTGTAGCCGACGGCGAGCTTGGCCGCGATTTTCGCGATAGGGAAGCCAGTCGCCTTCGATGCGAGCGCGCTCGAGCGCGAAACGCGCGGATTCATTTCAATCACAATCATCCGGCCGTTGTCGGGATTAACAGCAAATTGAATGTTCGAGCCGCCAGTCTCGACGCCGATCTCGCGAATGACCGCGAATGCCGCGTCGCGCATCATCTGGTATTCTTTATCGGTAAGCGTTTGTGCCGGCGCGACTGTGATCGAGTCGCCGGTATGCACGCCCATCGGATCGAAATTCTCGATGGAACAGACGACCACGCAGTTGTCCATGCGGTCGCGCATCACTTCCATCTCGAATTCCTTCCAGCCAACAAGCGATTCGTCGACCAGCACTTCATTGACGGGTGAGAGATCGAGGCCGCGCGCAACCATCACATCGAGTTCTTCGCGGTTGTAGGCGATGCCGCCGCCGGTACCGCCCAGCGTAAATGCCGGACGGATGATGAGCGGGAATGTTCCGATTTCATCGACTATACGATCCACATCTGCCAGGGAACGCGCCACGCCGGAGCACGGCACTTCGAGCCCGATGCGCAACATCGCTTCTTTAAACAATTGCCGATCTTCGCCTTTCGCGATCGCCTGTGCGTTCGCGCCGATCAATTTGACGCCGTGCCGCGCCAGCGCGCCGTTGCGGTTCAACTCCATCGCGGCATTGAGCGCGGTTTGCCCACCCAGAGTCGGCAAAATCGCGTCCGGTTTCTCTCGTTCCATGATCGCCTCGATCACTTCCGCAGTGATCGGCTCGATATACGTGCGATCGGCAAACTCCGGATCGGTCATGATCGTGGCCGGGTTCGAATTCACCAGCACGACCTGATAACCTTCTTCGCGCAGCGCCTTGCACGCTTGCACGCCCGAATAATCAAATTCGCAGCCCTGTCCGATCACAATTGGACCAGAGCCGATCAGCAGGATTTTCTTGAGCTGGTTATTCCGCGGCATCTGCTGTGGCACAGGCATCTTGCCTGTGTTTTTGGACAGTTGAAATATCACAGGCTGGAAGCCTGTGCCACTACGCTACTTGCGCCATGCGCTGGCGGTCGAGATAAACTTTGCAGATGCTTTTGATGCGGGTGAGCACGTAATAAATCGTCTGGCTGCGGATGCGCACCAGTTCCGCGCCGACGATGCGCGTGACGAAATCGCTCGCAAGATCGAGAATCTCCTGTGGCGTCGAGCCTTCGAGGCCTTTGCAAAGAATTGCCGTCATGGAGCGGGTAAGCGTCTGCACTTCCGGACCAAGCGTCATGCGAATCTGCGCCTTGCCGTCTTCATCGACGTGGAGATAAACGCCGACCGTGTCCATGCATTCTTCATCTTTACGAACATCGACGAGGTCGAATTCTTCACCTTCGCGTGGCTCCTGCTTCTTCGCGTTGTCCGCATAGGAAACGAGCGTCTCGCGCCGCTCATCTTCCGGCAGCGTTTCGAAGAGATTGATGATCTTGTCTAGCCTTGTCGGATACATCGAGAATGAGAATTTACCGCGGATTACGCGGATTTAAAACTGTAGCGGCGCTCTGTGAGCGCCGGGATTAATTACGCGCCCTTTTCGATCGGCGCGCCGACTTTGTTTCCCCATTCGGTCCATGAACCATCGTAATTACGCACGTTATCCAGCCCGAGCAGATAGGTGAGCACAAACCAGGTGTGACTTGACCGCTCGCCGATACGACAATAAACAACTGTGTCCGTGCCCGGTTTCACGCCGCATTGATCGAGATAAATTTTGGCCAGCTCATCCGCGGGTTTAAATGTGGCGTCGTCATTTGTCGCGGTTTTCCACGGCATGCTTTTGGCGCCGGGAATATGACCGCCGCGCAGGACGCCTTCCTGCGGATACTCCGGCATATGGGTGATCTCACCCTTGTATTCGCCGGGGGAACGCACGTCGATGAGTGGTTTGCCGCCCTTGCTTTGCGCGAGCGCTTCGTCGAAAAACGCCCGAATCTCCTTGTCGAAGCGTTTCTTCGGTACCGGATAATTTGTCTCTGGATATTTTGGAACTTCACGCGTCATCGGCCGCTGTTCAGCTTTCCATTTGTCGCGGCCACCGTTGAGAACTTTCACTTTCTCGTGACCGAACAAGCGGAACGCCCACAGCGCGTAGCACGCCCACCAGTTCGCCTTGTCGCCGTAAAAAATGCAGGTCGTCTCCGGCGTGATTCCGTAACGCCTGCAAAGCTGCGCAAATTTTTCTGGCGAAATGTAATCGCGAATCACCGGGTCCTGTAAGTCGGCGCGCCAATCGATGTGGACCGCGCCCGGAATGTGCCCAGTGTCATAAAGCAGAATATCTTCGTTCGATTCGACGATCCGGACGCCTTCGTCGTTGAGATGTTTTTCGAGCCAATCGGTTTCCACCAGCGCCTCCGGATGCGCGTATTGCGTAGGATGCGTAGCCATAGGAATAGAAATTGCTTTCGTTGAGAGGTGTTGGCAACCGATTTGGTGATACAATTTTAGGTTGAGGACGCTGATCCGCGTGTTGCGACTGTCGCACTTGGGGCCGGGGATGCAGTCGACCTATCCGCAGCCGGTTGGTGTCCCAGTGGGACATCAGCGCAAAATAGAATCGGCCGGATAAACCGCTCCATTCTTGATCACCGTGTCGGTGTCGGAAGCATGGGCAATGTCGTCGAGCGGGTTCGATCTTAGGATCACGATGTCCGCGAAGTTGCCCTTCTCAATCTTGCCGATGTGCGCGCCGGTATCGCCGCCGAAAAGTTTAGCGGCGTTGGCAGTAGCGCATTGAAGGATTTGCATATTCGTTAGGCCAGCTTCTTTCATTAATTGAAATTCACGGAACAACGCTGGGCCGTGAATTGTGCCGATGTTTCCAGCGTCGGTGCCGGCCGCGACTTTCACGCCAGCGTCTTCGAGCGTTTTCAAATTTTTGAGGGCGACGTCGTGAATCTTTTGAATCCGGTCGAGCGCGGCATTTGGATCGGCGAGCGCGGTTTTGATTCGCTCCGGCAGTTTGTCCTGCGGAATTTTCGTCACATCGAGCGATGCAATCACTTCCGGGTTGCCCCACGCTTTTTCTTCGGGCGTGAGATTCAACTGGTGCGAAAACGTGCGGCCGTACCGCTCGAATACCACCAGCGTCGGGCACAGAATCGTATGTCGATCCATCAGCAGCTTCACAAATGCATCATCGACCGGCTTGTCGATCACGCTATGCACGAGAACGTCCGCGCCTTCTTCCACCGCGGCGCGCGCCGTGTCCAATTCGGTCGCATGAACCGCGACGCGAATCTTGTGCGCGTGACTTTCGTCGATCGTCGCCCGCACGATCGGCCGGAACGAATCGACCGGATGATCTTTGTCGACGATGTACCAAATCTTCACCAGATCCGGACTTTGCGCGGCGAGTTTGCGCACGAACTCGCGCGCCTGCTCGGGCGTATCGATCTTGACGATGGGCGGATCGCCGAGATCGAGCTGAGGTCGCGACACGCTTGAGATCAACGGCCCCGCCACCGCGACGCGTGGCGCTTTCGCAGTCGCGTTAGCAGTTTTGCGCACTTCGAAATTCCAAAATGGGCCGCCAACATCGACAACTGATGTGATGCCGCTGACTTCGAAATTCCAAAATGGGCCGCCAACATCGACAACTGATGTGATGCCGCTGCGCAGATAGCGCGCGAAGACGTCGTTCACATGACTCTTCACCCACGCGACTTCGTCTTTGTAGGGACGAACACTGTTTAGATCGGCGCCGTCCGGGCGTGTAAACAAATCGCCCGATTGGAAAAAATGAATATGCGTGTCGATGTAGCCCGGCAAAATGAATTTGCCGGTGCAATCGATCTGCTTGCCGAGCCCAGCGGCATCCTGCTTGCCCATCGAGACGCGTTCGATCTTGTCACCGTCGATCACCACCGTCGCGTTCGGCAGCACTTTGCCGTCGCAAGGGTTAATCACCGTCGCGCCGACGAGCGAAATTCTTTCGGCGCGAACAGTCGCCGCCGCGACGAATGAGAGCGTGAGAGCTATAGCTGCTTTAGATTTCACGATTAGAGATTCCTCGACTCGGCTCGGAATGACAAAAGATTATTCTTTCGATTCCGGAACCGCTTTCTCGGCAGCTTTGAATCCGATTTTAGAGTGGGTGCCGTCGCAGAACGGTTTCTCGGTTGACGCGCCGCAGCGACAAAGCGCCACGCGCTTCTCCACCGGAAATTTGTTTCCATCGGCGTCGATCAATTCCACTTCGCCCGTTACGATGTAAGGGCCGTTCTTGATTGTCTCGATTGTTACTTGAGCCATAACATTAATCTAACTGTCATCTCGACCGAAGTGGAGAGGTCTCTCGATATATCTGAAATGCATTGGAGATTCCTCGACTTCGCTCGGAATGACAAAATGAATCCCACACAGATGAAGATGTTTGCCGCCATTACTTTTCTGGCCAGTTCACTACTTGCTCAACCGCAGTCGCCGTCAGGAAAACATCCGTTTACGTTTGAAGACATGATGGCGCTGAAACGCGTGGGAGTGCCGGTGCCGTCACCCGATGGGAAATGGGTCGTGTTCGATTGCGAAGACGTCGATCTCGCGGCGAACACGAAGATTTCGCATTTGTGGATTGTGCCGGCGAGCAGGGGTGAATCGCGGCGATTGAATCCAACGCCGAATCATGAGGAGCGGCCGCGATTTTCGCCGGACGGCAAACGGCTCATCTGGACTTCAAAGGCGACTGATCCGACACAGATCTGGATGTGCGATTTCGACTCTGGAAGCGGAGTGCTGGTTGGGAAACCGCATCAAGTTACGAACATCTCAACCGGTGCCGACGGCGCGATCTGGTCGCCGGATGGGAAGAACATCGTCTTCATCTCGGCGGTGTATCCGGATTGCAAGGATGACGCCTGCAACAAACAACGCGACGAAGAACTGAAGAAGAGCAAAGTGAAAGCGAAAATCTTTTCTCGCCTGTTGTATCGGCACTGGAACGCTTTCACCGAATTCAAGCGCAGCCATTTGTTTGTAATTGGCGCAGATGCGCGGGCTGATCGTAGCACAGACATCTTGTCTGTGGGGCCGGCGGGCGTCTCGCCTGCCGAATCGCAGCCACCAGACAAGATGTCCGGTGGTCCCACAGGCAAGATGCCTGTGCTCCAGCCGAGCGCAGCACCACGGGATCTTACCCCGGGCGATCACGATGTGCCGCCGTTCCATCTCGGCGGGCAAGATATGTATGCGATTTCGCCCGATGGCCAGGAGGTCGCTTACACGTGCAACATCGACCAAGTCGAAGCGACCAGCACGAACAACGAAATTTTCGTCGTGCCGATCAGCGGTCCCGCATCTGCGGGAAAGAAAATCTCCACCAGTCCCGGCAGCGACACGACGCCGCTCTATTCGCCGGATGGAAAATATCTCGCTTGGCGCTCGCAAGCCCGCGCCGGATTCGAAGCCGATAAATGGTCGCTGATGTTATACGAGCGAGAGTCGGGCCGACTAAGCAATCTGACACTAGCGTTCGATCGCTCAATTGGCAGCTTTGCTTGGCGAGTACCGTTTCCGATTGTGTTGTTTGCGGCGGAAGACCACGGTGAATCGCCCTTGTACGCGGTATTAACTCGGATCGCGGACGCCAATACAGGTCTGCAAGGCGCTGAGATTGTGCACGGCCCGAGACTTCATGCGGATGATCTGATCTGCATTCGTAGCAACGCGCTATTCTTCACGCGAATGTCTGCGGCAGCGCCGAATGAGATTTGGAAATTCGAATTAGGTGAGATACCGGAGGCGCCATTCAGCCGTTATCGCGCTCCAAAGAAGTCCGATCGGCAACTAGTAGAGGTCCCAGTTGCGCCCGAGCCTGTTACCCACGTGAACGACGCGCTGTTGTCGAAGATCGACATGCAGCCATTGGAGTCATTCACGTTCAAAGGCGCGAATGACGATGAGGTGCAGGGTTTCATCATCAAGCCGCCGGGATTCGATCCGGCAAAAAAATATCCGTTGAAGTTTTTGATCCACGGCGGGCCGCAAGGGGCGTGGGGAAACGAGTGGACGTATCGTTGGAACGCGGAGTTGTTCGCGGCCAGCGGTTACATAGTGATGATGATCAATTTCCACGGCTCGACCGGTTACGGGCAGAAGTTTACCGACTCGATCGGTGGCGATTGGGGCGGCAAACCGTATGTCGATCTGATGAAGGGGCTCGATTACGTGGAGAAGACATTCCCGTTTATCGACAAGAACCGTGAGGCCGCGCTCGGCGCAAGCTACGGCGGTTACATGGCCAACTGGTTGTTAGGCCACACGAACCATTTCAAATGCATCGTGTCGCACGACGGTATGTTTAACGCGGAATCGGCCTATGGCACGACCGAGGAGCTGTGGTTCATGAATTGGGAATTCGGCGGTCCGCCGTGGAAAAAACGGGACGTTTATCGGAAATGGTCGCCGCACGAATACGCGGCGAATTTCAGAACGCCGACGCTGGTCGTGCACGGCCAGAACGATTACCGGCTCGACGTTTCGCAAGCGTTCGATCTTTTCACGACGCTGCAAGTACTGAAGGTGCCGTCGAAGATGTTGTATTTTCCCGACGAAGGCCATTGGGTTCTCAAGCCGCAAAACTCACGGCTTTGGTACAAGACGGTGAACGATTGGGTTGATCAATGGTGCGGCGAGGTCGCGATCAAACCTCGTTAGCGTTTAACTCTTTCCTTCCACCAGAGCCCTTGCTTCGCGATCGATCGCGGCGTAATCGGGGTTGCGCGGTCGCAAATAGAATTCGTCGATGACAATCTGGACAAGCGCAGCCGCGGGTACCGCGAGAATTACTCCGAGAAGCCCGAACATCGTGGCGGTCGCAAGCGTGAAAAATAATATGTTGACCGGATGCAATCGCATCTCTTTGCCGAGCACGCCCGGCACAAGAAAGTTCAACTCGATTTGGTAAACCAGCACGATGACGCCGAGCGCGAGCCAGAATTTCGTCGCGCCCAGGCTTAACGCGACCAGCAGGATCGGAATGGAAACCAGAAATGCGCCGATGTTCGGAAGAAACTCCCCGAGAAATCCAAATACACCAAACATGAGCGCTGGCTGCACACCGATCAGCCAGAGCAATGCTCCGATGGA
>WNFE01001666.1_pt1 | contig 16643 bp, 13 predicted proteins | sample 5400451 | NCBI WGS metagenome assembly WNFE01 (sample SAMN13153344, study PRJNA577476) | soil metagenome | isolation source: 200 cm saprolite under Douglas fir tree site 2 hole 2 | place: USA:California | collected 2015-04-18 | reverse complement strand
TCGCCCACTCTCCCGCTGCCACATTACAAGGTTGTGAGGAGGACTTTCACCGCCAAGTGATCGAACATACTCGGCACACAAGAAAAGGGCGGCCAATCTCTGGCCGCCCCTTAACAGAATTCCTGGAAGCAGATCTCTACGGATGGTCCTCACTCTCCATCACACGCCATATACCGATGCCAGTTGCTACAGCAGCGACCGTGATCCAGATATAGATGGCTCGGTTGCGGCCTCCGTGTGTCGGCGCCCCAGAACCCTGCGGGCCCGGGTCCTCAGGCTGGATTTCCATGCGGTAAGAGTTGCCGGCTTCAATTGTTTTGACGTCGCCTTCCAACGAAACTTGAATCGTCCCGAGGTTGCTGGTCAGCAGCAATTCCTTGGCGTTCACCCAGGTCACTTTGGCTACAGTTGCCTGAGTGCCGACAGGACGAATGGTCGCGCCATTGGCCAACAATTGGAACGTCTGCCCTGCGGGCGAGGAAGCAATGACGGTTCCATAAAGTAAGCTGGCTGAAAAACCGTTCGAAAGGCCATGGACCTCTGCGAGCGTGCTCGGGCGCAGGTACATTTGCGATCCGCCCAAGCGAGCGCGCATGGTTCCGTCTTCCTGGGTTTCCAGGCGATCGCCGTCATAGATCGTCGCGCCACCTGATGTTATGTCGGCACCCACGTGGGCGCGTTCCGCCTGCAATACAAAGCCGAGTGGGGCGGACGCCGGATTTGCCGGCGTTGCCATCGCGGGGCTTACAACGAGCGATGCGCTTAGCAAGAAAGCAAGACTGGACACAAACAGTTTACGCACAAATTCCTCCAAGAGGGCCACGACATAAGAGTAGAAAGGTGCAGCGAAACTGTCAACCAACTTTTGAGGTTGTGCGCGAAGAGTGAACCCCTTTGGGGCACCAGTGTTTATGGGGCATAAGTACTGACTTCGAGCCTCCTGGAGACGAACCGTACCATTCTGGAACGCTCATGGGGCGCCCACAGCAGAACGTAAAGAAGCGTCACGAATCGCCTTGAATTCCGCGCCCGGTTTCCATTCTGGCATGCGCGGATCATTGGCAATGCGATAGCCGACCAGGAAAAAAAGTTGGCAATCCTGGACCGCTCCGCCTAGATTCCAGTCCGGTTTGATCGTATCCGAAGGCTTGTGGTAATTCTCGGCAGTGTATTTGCGCCGGGCCTCCATGCCCCATCCGTCGGGCTTGCCGATAAAATCCACTCCTTCCTCGGGATCGAAGGCGGGGACTCCCCTCTTGGCAAATTCGAAGTGGTCGGACCTATAGTAAAGACCCTTTTCGGGTTCGGGATCTGTCTTCACGACGCGGCCTTGTTCCCTCGCCACGGCCTCGATAATTTCGTCGAGTGTGGAGGCGCCGCGGCCGATCTGCACGATATCGCGAGTCAGGCCGTGAACGTTCATCCCGTCCATATTGATGTCCGCGGCCGTGCGCGCAAGCGGATAGAGTGGATGCTCCGCATAGTATTGCGAGCCGAGCAAGCCTTGCTCTTCACCGGTGACGGAAAGGAACAGGACCGTTCGAGACGGCGGCCTGCCTAGCTGTGTGTAGGCGCGCGCCATCTCCAGCAGCGCTGACGATCCGGAAGCGTTGTCCACGGCGCCGTGATAGATCTTTTCGCCGTTGACCTCGGGACCGATTCCGAAGTGATCCCAATGGGCGGTGTATATGACGTAGGTATTCTTCAAGCCGGGATCGCTTCCGGTAATTTTCGCAATCACATTGTGCGAATCGATTGTCCGCAGAGAATTGTGAATCGTCAATTTCACATGGATGCCGAGAGGAACGGGTTTGAAATCCCGGCGTGCGGCGGCCTGGATGAGCTTGTCCAGATCCTGGCCCGCCACGCGGAACAGTTTGGCGGCGAAATCCGAAGTGATCCAACTTTCCACCGCCAGACGCCCCATATTCTTGTCCGGCGAAGCGAGGTCAAACTGCGTCTCGCTCCAGCTATTGCGCACGACTTCCCAGGGATACCCGGCGCGGTCGGTCTGGTGAATGATGACGCATCCCGCCGCGCCCAACTGCGCCGCCTTCTCGAACTTGTACGTCCAGCGGCCGTAGTAGGTCATGGCCGTGCCGCCGAATGTTTTGGGGTCAAGCTTTGTGGGGTCGGATGGATCGGGGACGGGCGGATCGTTGATGAGCACCACGATCACCTTGCCCTTGACGTCCACGCCCTTGAAATCGTCCCATTGGAATTCCGGCGCTTGAACGCCGTAGCCCACGAAGACCATATCGGCGTCTACGGAAGAAGAATCCGCGACGCGTTTCGACCACGCGACGTAGTCGTCCGGAAATTTCGGCTCGAGCGTCCGGCCGTGGCCTGCCAGGCTCAATTTCATACCCTTGTCGGGCGTGATGCCTACCAAGGGCACACTCTGTAGATATGTGCCATCGGGGTTCCCGGGTTCCAGCGCGAACGAGCGATATTGCTCCTCGAGATATTTGATGGTGAGTTGCTCGCCCTTCGAGCCCGGGCCGCGCCCTTCAAACTCGTCCGAAGAAAGCGTGCGGATATGGCCAAGAAGGCGGTCCGCGGAAAAGGAACGCAGGGCCGCGTCTGGAGCGCTGGGCGCACTCGAGCACCCGAAGAGCAGTAGAAGGCTTGCGGCGGCTCCGGGCAATCCGAGCCCATGACTGCAAATCCTGCGGAAACGCATGGCGGCCTCCCTCTTAACCGGACAACAATTCGGCGGGCTCCACGCTTCCCCTGAAACGTTCAGCGTAAAAGTAGAGCCCGCGCCTGAACAACTTGAGCGCGCCGTTGCATGTTATCTCGCGTCGGCTTCGGAAACAACCCGTGAAGTGTTGCAATTCCCCCGTCCCAGGACCACAATTCGATCGGGAGAGACCATGGCTTCATTTCAACCGGGACAGTCGGTCCGCGTCAATCTCGAAGGCATGCAGGTCGGCAACGTTCTGTTTCACGCCGCGGTCAACGCCGCGGTCGGGAACATCCTGCGCCAGACCTCGGAAAATCCGCCCAAGTATTTGGTCAAACTGCTTTTTTCATTTCGCGGAGTGAGCGAAGTGGAAGTCACGGAAGACCGCGTTTCGGCTGGCTGACCTTCCGCGGCTCCCTTTCCACCGTTTTACTCCTCGCATCACGGAAGTCTTGGTGAACAATTCTGCCAGGACATACCTGGGGTAGAATATCCCGGCGAATTGCAGAGAAGCCACACATGAGGTCCAAGTGATTCATCGGTATGTGTTCCACAACGACCGCCTTCTCGAGATCGAGCAGGTACGCCTTTCTCCAGGCCAAGCCGGCTTGCTCAGTGGTTGGGGGCTGTTCACGACAATGCGAATTTTTCAGGGCGAAGCCTTCGCTTACGAACGCCACTGGCGCCGCCTCGAAAAAGACGCCGGCAGGATCCGCCTCCCCTTCCCGTTCGATTCCGCGCAAGTGCGGCGGCATTTGAGCGACCTGTTGAGCGCCAATCAAGTTTTGGAAGGCACCGCTCGAATTTATATGATGTATAACCGAGTCGGTTTCTGGCAGAGCGATGAACCCATGCCGCAGGTGGATTTGATTCTCCTGACGGCGGGATTGCCAGCCCATCCGGAGCAAGCGCGTCTGAGCATCGCCGCGGACGGACGCCACGCGGCCTCACCGCTCGCCGGCGTCAAAGTCACTTCCTGGCTAAACAACGTCTGGCATCTGGCCGAAGCGCAGAAGGAAGGCTGGAGTGAAGTTGTGCTGCTAAACGAGCGTGGGGAGGTGGCCGAATGCACGACCGCGAATATCTTTAGTGTTAGAGGTGGCGCGGTCACAACACCGCCTCTATCATCCGGTTGTCTCGAAGGGGTGACGCGCAGCGTGCTGCTGGAGATCGCTCCTCGAAGCGGCGTGCCCATGGTCGAGCAGACCCTGATGCCGGAAGACCTCTACGCCGCCGATGAAGTCTTCATCACCTCCACGAATCGCAGCTTGTTGGGAGTCAGCGAAATTGCCGGGCATATATACGCCGCCGCACCCGGTCCCATCGTGCAGAAGCTCGAGCGCGCTTTCAGCGCTGCCATGCGCGAATACGTGGCGCAGCGAACCGCGAGCGTCCGCACTTGAGCGGAGAATCGTTCCAACATTTTCCAGTCCATACCTCTCACGTTACCTCAATCCTCTACTTTCACGCCTTTCCAGAATGCAATTCTGCCTTTGATTTCTTTCGCGGCTTCTTTTGGTTCAGGGTAATACCAGGCGGCGTCGGGATTCTTTTTGCCATGCACCTCGATGTCGTAGTAGTGTGCGATTCCTTTCCACGGACATAGCGTCGTCGTTGAACTGGGACGCAGATATTCTTGCGCGACCGCTTCGGCGGGGAAATAGGAGTTTCCTTCGACGATCACGCAAGCATCACTTTCCGCCAGAAGCGTTCCTTCCCAGATGGCTTTGGTCATTGTGGCTCCTCGCAGGACACCGCGGCTCGCCGTGGGACGCAACTAGATTACTACTTGCTCCCAGAAAGTCCTCATTAAACCATCGTACCATTGCCGGTTGAACAATCAATTCGATATAAATTACGTACATTAGGTAGGTTTGCGAACAATTTGGAATTCGATCCCCTCTTGGTTCATGGAGGAATTAATGCACCGAGGTTTCACAAAGTCACCGGCGGTCTATCGGGCCTTAGTTTTCGTGATTGCTCTGGCTCTTTTGGGGCAACCCTTTTGGGCGCAGGGAAATAACGATGATCATCGCGTTTTTCCACAGCGCCCACCGGCCGGATTCGCCCGGCCTCCTATACACCTGAGAGGCACAAACGCCACGAAAGGGCCCAGTGGCATGAGTCCGTCGGCGACACGGCATGCTTATGGTTTCGACCTGATTTCAAACCAGGGCGCTGGCCAGGTAATTGGAATCGTGGATGCGTACGACGACCCCAATATCGAATCGGATCTCGGAGTGTTCAACTCCACGTTCAACTTGCCCCTTTGTACTTCAAGCAGCGGCTGCTTCAAGAAAGTCTATGCCCAGGGCTCGAAACCCAACACGAATTCCGGCTGGGCGCTCGAGATTTCGCTCGATGTGGAATGGGCCCACGCCATTGCGCCACAAGCGAAAATCGTACTGGTGGAAGCGGCCTCCAGCAGCTTCACGAACCTGATGCAAGCCGTGGATGTAGCTGTACAGAACGGTGCAAGCGCCGTGTCGATGAGTTTTGGTGGCGGTGAGTTTTCCGGCGAAACCTCTTACGATACCCACTTTGCGGTAAACGGTGTCACCTTCACGGCGTCCTCGGGCGATAGCGGTAATGGTGTGGAATATCCTGCTGCATCTCCCGATGTCGTAGGAGTTGGAGGAACGACTCTGACAACTGGCACGGGAGGGAGTTACATTAGCGAAACGGCGTGGAGCGGCAGTGGCGGTGGCCAGAGCAGCGTGGAAAACGAGCCGCCGTATCAAGCAAGCTATCCGATTCCCAACGATCCGAAGGGGTGGCGCGGTGTTCCAGATGTGGCCTACGATGGCGACCCAAACACGGGCTTCGCGATCTACGATACAGTTCGATACCAGGGACAGTCGGGCTGGTTTCTTGTGGGCGGCACGAGCGCGGGAGCACCGCAATGGGCCGCACTATTTGCTATTGCAAACTCGTTGCGAGCCGCTGCCGGAAAGGCTACATTAAGCAGCACAAACATCGCTGTGTACAGTGAAGCCACCGCAAATCTCAGCTCAAATTTCCATGACATTACCCGCGGAACAAATGGAACTTGCGGAACTCTTTGCACCGCAGTCGCGGGCTATGACTATGTCACCGGGCTAGGAAGCCCTCAGGCAAACAACATCATCCCGGCTCTCGCGGGCTACTAATATCACTGCCGCGAAGACAGGATTTTCACGAGGCGGTACAAATACTCCTGCCCGTCATTGAAGGACTTGACGAGAACTCGTTCGTCCCTGCCATGGGCGCGGACGTCGTCCATGTCGCCCGCGAGTCCGGAAGTGCCGTAGGTGGGTATGCCGGCATTGCGCAGGAAACTGCCATCGGTGGCTCCGGTGCCCATCGTCGGGATCACAGGGATGCCCGGCCAGAATTCCGCTGTCACTCGTTCCACTGCCTGCACGATCTCCGGGTTGAGGGGTGACGGCTTGCTGTAAACGTGCGTCCACGTGGGAGTCACCGAAATCTGAACATCGTCGACGACCCGCACGATTGTCTTTTGAACTTCTTCGACTGGTTCGCCTGGAAGGACGCGGCAATTGACCGTGGCCTCCGCCCTTTGCGGTAAAGCGTTAAAAGCGTGTCCAGCCTCGAGCATCGTCGCGACACACGTTGTGCGAAGCTGCGCGTTGTACGCAGGGATGTCGGAGAGGAGAGCGACAGCGGCGGGATCGGACCGCCCGGAGGCGACAGAATTCATGGCCGCGCCAACTTTCGGGTCTTCCTGTGCCGCGGCCCGTTCGAGCCATGCGCGCGTCGTCTCGTTCAATTTGACCGGAAATTCGTATCTGGAAAGACGCGCGAGGCCTTCCGCCAAGTGGTAGATGGCGTTGTCCTTTCTCGGCAGCGAGCTGTGTCCCCCCGAGTTCTCCACTTCCAGACTGTAGTTGACGGGCACTTTCTCGCTCGTCTGTAGGCCGTTCTGCAAAGCTTTGCCGTTTTTCAAATCCACCCTGCCGCCTTCATTCAACGCAAACTCCGCGTCGATCAAATCACGATGGTTTTTGAGCATCCACTGGACCCCGACGGCATTGGCGTCGAGAATCTCCTCATCGGTCTCCAGCAACAGGATGATGTCGCGATCAGGCCTGTAGCCTTCCTGCTTGTAGCGAATCAAGTTCGCAACGAACATCGCCGCCATGAACTTGTCGTCCCCGGAACCGCGGCCATAGAAGTAACCATCTACCTCCTGAAGTTTGAAAGGATTGTACGTCCAATCCTCCTGCCGCGCTTCGACCACATCGAGATGCGCCATCACCAGGATCGGCCTGCGCGCGCCGGTGCCGCGCAGCCGCGCCACAAGGTTCCCCTTGCGCAGCGCTGAGTTGAATACCTGAACGTCAGAGCCGGTGAAACCCGCCGCACGAAGTCGCGCAGCCATCGCCTCCGCCGCCTTCGCCGTGTCCCCCGTGGCGGTGACAGTGTTGATTTCCACGAGTTCCTTATAAATATCGCGCGCCAACTGCTGGTTGGGAGAAAGCGTCTGGGCAGAAACCGAAAATGGCGCACTGGTGAGCGCCAAAATAAAGTAAAGCAGGGCATTCGGGCGCTTCCTGGAACTCATGGAGTGCTCCTTCAAAACAGAAGGGCGACGTTCACATCAATGCTTCGTCAACGAAGGATCGGGCGAACTCGTTTAGCCGGGCGCGACCCATTAACCCGGTACAAGGAAGTCTGCCCATCGGATGGATCATACCCGGCCAAGGTTCCTCCGACAAGATCATCATGAGAGCTCCAGAAACGCGCCATTCCCGCTGGGTACAGATTCACGCGGGGAACCGGCATCCAAGACGGGATGGTAACCAATCTGGAAAACAACTGGAGTATTGCTGGTGCAAATCAGATTTATCGACTACTATCCCGCCAGCAGTTGCCAGTGCCGGAACCCAGGACACTGATTCGCTTGCCAATTGTGTTTCAGCCGGCGCAGGACGACGAGACCGATGTGTCAGAACCAGCCAAATTGAACGCTGTGTTACGCCAGACTTCATGACCCAGAAGCGAACAGTCAAATTTGTTTTTCTGTCACGAATCATGCCCCACAAAAACCAAACGGGTATGGATTCTACCCAGTTTAGCCATAGACCCCTCCGTCGCCCCCATGGGTGACTGTCATTGTTGCCAACAGGCCGGACTTAGGTTCACGGGTGCGGGCTCGACTTTTACGCTGAACGCTTCAAGTGAAGCGTGGAGCCCGCAAGAAAAATCGAAGGAAATCGCCGGGCGGGCCAGCCGGCAAGTCACGGAAGCAAGACAAGGAAAAGCTCTTGAGAATATTACTCTACAATCCCGACAACGGTGTCACTCGCAACTTCATGCCGCATTTGTGGATGTTTCTACTCAAGGCGCTTACACCATCTGGTCATGAGGTGTTACTGATTGACGGGAACGCGCAACCAATGGATGAAGCGAGTATTGCGCGGTACGTGCGGGAACAAAAGATTGGGCTCGTCGGCATTGGCGCAATGACTCGAATGATCGCGAAGGCCTACCGGATGGCTGACGCGGTTCGCGCTGCTGGAGTGCCGGTGGTGATGGGCGGACCACACGTCACGGAAATGCCTGACGAGGCGCTCGGCCGGGACGGCGGTACACGCCACGCCGACGCCGTGGCCCTGGGGGAAGCCGACGAGACCTGGCCAAAGATCGTCGAGGACGCCGTGCGCGGCAAACTCAAGGACGTGTATGCTCCGGTGGATGATTTCGGTCAGGAGCGGAAACCCACGCTGCGGCCCTATCCGTCGATTCCCTGGGACGCGATAAACCTCGATCAGTTCAACATTGTTCCCAAGGCCGCATATCCGTGGCTCAAGAACTTTGGGGGCGGGTGGGGAACGTTTCGCATCATTCCGGTCGAGTCGGGGCGCGGGTGCCCTTACGGGTGCGAGTTCTGCACTGTGACCGGATTTTTCGGCGATTCGATCCGCTTTCGCACGAACGAAAGCGTCGTGAATGAACTATTGCTGCTGAAAGCGCGCGCCAAGAGCGAAGGCGGCCAGATTGCCGTATTCTTTATCGACGACAATTTTGCAATCAATGTGAAACGGACGAAGTCGCTGCTGCGCGACATTATCGCCGCTAACGCGCAGGTCCACTGGGTGGCGCAAATCAGCGCCAACCTGCTTCGCGATGAGGAACTCATTGACCTTATCGCGGCTGCCGGGGGCAAGTGGATTTTCATAGGGATGGAATCCATCGACCCTACGAATCTTGCCGGCGTGAACAAGGGCTTCAATAAGCCCGGCGAGTATGCCGCCGTGCTCGAGAGGCTCGCGCAACGCAACGTGTATGCGATCACCTCCTTCATCTTTGGCATGGACAACGACACTACGGGAGTCGCGGAGCGCACGCTTCAGCAGATCCGCACCTGGCCACCGGGCCTGCCGATCTTCGGTTTGCTGACGCCCTTGCCAGGGACGCCCCTGTACACGAGGCTTCATGATGCCGGCCGGTTGACGCGGCCAAAACACTGGCAGGAGTTCATTCCATTTACGATGGCGCACACGCCGCTGAAAATGACCATTCCGGAAGCTCATGCCGAGGTCCTGGACGGGTGGAACCGCTCCTACAGCCCGGAAGCGATCGCTCACGCGGTTGACTCACTTGATCACAAACCGCTCGGATATCGGATCAATATTCTTGTCGCCCGCCTCTGTTTTCGCGGTATCTACTTTCCTATGATGGGCCGCCTGGCATGGGTGAAAGTGATTGCCCAAAATCGTAAAACGATCTTCAACCTTGTGAAGGAAGGCTTCAGCAGCCGGCGCAAGGTCCTTGCACGAGCCCCCGTGCGCTCCTCAACCAGCGATTCGACCAGCGGCGCGGATTGAAATCTTGCCAAGGTGCTTTTCGTTGAAGAGGAGATCGCACAAATCCTCTTTCCGCAGGGGCGAATTTCTCACAGGAATTTTGTTGTAGCCATTGACCCATTCCATTGGATGCAGCCGGAGCGCAGGTCCAACGCGGTCAAGTAGCACAGGCTTCAGCCTGTGAGATTTTTTTGCTCGAGCGAAAATGCACACAGACTGAAGTCTATGCTACCAAAACCTGCTTCGCATCGAAACGCGATACGACGCATCGGACTAACAACTAAAACCGGAGGTCCGTCGCGCGTTTGTGTGAAATGTGGGCCGGCGAGATTGGCTCACCTCACAATTTCGGACATAGTGTCCTTGGAACGCCTGCATGGATTTGTTCCCGCGGGCGTAAAGGAATGCTCCTCTTGAGTTCAGGCCAGGTCTTCCGGGTGAATTGGGAGGCGCCGGACGCGGTTTCCGGTCGCCGCGAAAATCGCGTTGCACAACGCCGGGGCAACCGGCGGCAGAGTGAATTCACCGGCCCCGGTGGGGGCCTCTTCGCTGGGAATGATATGCACGTCCACAACGGGCATTTCGTGAATGCGCAAGACCTGGTAGTCGTTGAAGTTCTTTTGCAGGACGCGCCCGCGTTCAATCGTGATCGCGCCTCTGAGCGCCGCCGTCAAACCGTACACGACTGAACTTTTGACCTGCGCATCAATGCTCGCGGGATTCACGATCCGCCCGCAGTCCAGCGCGCAGACGACGCGGTGCACCTTTAGCGTGCGTGCCTTGCGGTCCACAGAAATTTCGATCACTTGAGCCACGTAGCCGAAATACGAACTCACCACGGCAATCCCGCGAAATCGATCCGCAGGCAGCGGTGCTCCCCAACCCGCCTTTTCCGCCGCCGTCTCCAATGCAGCGAGGTGCCTCGGCGATTTCGCGAGCAAACGCCGCCTCAGCGCGTATGGATCTTTTTTGCCCGCCGCGGCAATCTCGTCGATGAAGCTCTCCAGGAAAAATCCGTTTTGAGATGCGCCGACCGATCTCCAGAAACCTATGGGGATGCCCACGTCCGCCAGTTGATAATCCACGAGGATGTTCGGAATCGCATAAGGAACGCTGTCACAAATTTCAACGCTTCTCCTATCGAAATTGTCCTTAAGTGGGCCGAACCGAGCCATCAGGGATGGACAAGCAATGGTGTTCACCCAAACGACAGGCCACCCGTCTGCATCGAGGCCTGCGGTGAAATGCGCATGGGAAGCGGTGCGATAATAATCGTGCTGGATGTCGTCTTCCCGCGACCAGGTCACCTTGACCGGCCCGCCAATCGCCTTGGAAATTTCCACCGCTTCGGCAACAAAATCGGTCTCAAAGCGGCGCCCGAATCCACCGCCCAGAAAAGTTGTGTGGACGAAGACGGCCTTGGGGTCCAGACCCGTGATCATCGCAGCTATGGCTTGGGTATTCGTCTGATTTTGCGTGGGCGCCCAGACATCGCAGCGATCCGCGCGCGCATGCGCGGTGCAGTTCTGAGGTTCCATCGTGGCGTGCGCAAGAAAGGGAACCTCGTATTCGGCCTCAATCTTTTTTGCCGCGCTTGCAAGTCCCGCTGCTACATCGCCCTCTTTGCGTCCAATGGCGCCGGGTTGCGCCGCACGACCGGCGAGTAGTTTGCTGATGCTCTCAGTGCTGACGCTCGAATTCGGCCCTTCGTCCCACTTGACCTCAAGCGCCCTGCGCCCTTCCATTGCCGTCCAGGTGTTGCCGGCAACGACCGCGACGCCATCTGAAATCTGGATCACATCTTTTACGCCGGGGACTGCCTTGGCCTTAGTGGCGTCGAAGCTCGCTACTTTCCCGCCAAACACCGGGCAGCGCGCCACGACCGCGTAATACATTCCAGGAAGCCGGACATCGATCCCGTACTGGGCGCTGCCATTCACTTTGTCCGGGGTGTCGAGCCGTTTTGCCGGCTTGCCAATGATGCGAAACTCCCTCGGGTCCTTGAGTGGCACATTCTGGGGCACGGGAAGTCTTGCCGCAACCTCGGCGAGACTGCCGTAGGTCAGCTGGCGCTTCGTTGCGGCGTGCAGGACCGCGCCGTTTTCCGCGCGGCACTCCGATTTGTCCACACCCCATTTCTGCGCGGCTGCTTCCAGCAGCATCATGCGTGCCGCTGCTCCCGCCCTTCTCAAAGGCTCCCAGGAGGTGCGCGTCGCCGAGCTGCCTCCCGTGCCTTGCACTCCAAATTGCGGATTGACATAGGCTTTGTCCGCGGGAGCAAATTCGGTGCGGACCTTTTTCCAATCGCACTCCAACTCTTCGGCCGCGAGCATCGCAAGGCCCGTCAAAATGCTCTGCCCCATCTCCGATTTGTCGATGAGGATGGTCACCAGGTCATCTGTGCCGACATGGATCCAGGCGTTGAGGGCGACTGCCGCTTCGGGTGCAGCAGGCGCTGCAGCGAATGCTTCCACGCATTCAGGCAAATAAAAGCCGATTAGCAATCCGGTTCCTCCGGCGGCGCCCATTTTCAGAAAACTGCGTCGATCCACGTCATATTCGCTGAGACTCACGCCGCACCTCCGGTAACCGCAACCCGCGCGAGAGATATAAAATTAGCCTGTGGCTTGCCAATCCATGTTACCTGCATTTGTGTGAAAGCGTATGGCCGCAACCGGCGCGTGTCAATCCCGGGCTGTGTTTTCGGCCGCCCTGCTACCGGAACTTTTCAATTCGCACCGGGTTGAAAATAGTGCGGACTTGGCGTACGTATGGAAGTGTACATTCAAAGTGTTTCAGAGCCCTACTTTCACGCGCCATCGAGAACCCGCTGAGCCATGAGTCGTTGGGCCAGGATCGTAGTTTCGGGACTGCTGGCCACGGCAGTCGTAGCAACGTTGGCCTGGGCGGACCCTCGTAGGGGCCGTGAGGAATCTCCTCTGCCGCCTTCTCCCACAAATTCTGGCAGAAACGATGATTCCCGAAAACCCTTCGCGGGCAAGCTCCCCATCACCGAGCTGAACGAACAAGAAGCGACCCTGCACGCGCTGAACCGGCTCGGATTCGGCCCTCATCCTGGCGAAGTGGAGCAAATTCAGAAAACGGGACTCGAGAACTGGATTCAGTCGCAGCTTCACCCGGAAAACACCGCCGATCCCGTGATTGACGCGCGCCTCGCCGAATACCCCGCGCTCGGGCTTTCCGCCGCAAGCCTGTTGGATAAGTATCCGCCGCCCGATGTCGCGGCCAAACGCCTGGGGCTCAAGGTAGACGAGTACCAGAAGCGCCTCCAGGACCTGGCGAAGCAGCCTCAAGGGATGAGTTCGCTGCCATTCAAGGACCAGCAGGAAATCGTCAACGAGTTGATGCAGGCGAAATTGCTTCGAGCGATTTACAGCGCACACCAATTGAGCGAACAACTGGAAGATTTCTGGTTTAACCATTTCAATGTCTTCATCTACAAAGACCTCGACCGCTGGTACATGATTCCCTACGAACGCGACGCCATCCGTCCGCACGTCCTGGGAAAATTCCGCGAACTGCTCGAAGCCAACGCAAAGAGCCCCGCCATGCTGTTTTATCTGGATAATTCCTCGAGCGCGGACCCGCACGCGTTTGACCGTTTGAAGCTGCATCCCGTGAGCGCGCGGCCGGGCGTGAAGCTCCCGCCGCTCGGCCCCAAGCGCGGCCTGAACGAAAATTACGGGCGAGAGCTGATGGAACTCCACACGCTCGGCGTGGATGGCGGCTACACGCAGCAGGACGTCATCGACGTCGCGCGCGCGTTCACGGGATGGACCATCGAATCGCCGCGTGAGAACCCGGCGTTCTACTTCGACGAACGTCTCCACGATCCCGATCCCAAGCGCGTGCTCGGAAAGAAAATTAACGCCGGCGGAATCAGAGATGCCGAGCAAGTGCTTGATCTATTAGCGAAGAACCAGCATACGGCCCGCCATATCTCCCTACAGCTCGCGCAGCATTTTGTCTCCGACACCCCACCGGAAGCCCTGGTGAAGCGCATGGCGAAAACATTTGAAAAATCCAAGGGTGACATCCGCGCCGTGATGTCGACGATGATTTATTCTCCTGAATTCTGGTCGCGCACGGCGTTTCGCGCGAAAGTGAAGACGCCGTTTGAGCTGGTGGCATCCACGGTGCGAGCCCTTGGCGCGGACGTGGACCAGCCGCTGCAGATGGCGCAGTGGGTCGCCCGCATCGGAGAGCCCCTCTACCAGTGTCTGACTCCGAACGGCTATTCCGACGCGGCCGCTTCCTGGGTCAGCACGGGATCGCTGCTGAACCGCATGAACTTCGCGGTCGCTCTGACGAACAACAAAATTCGCGGCGCACAGGTCGATGTCAATTCTCTAGTAGGCCTGGATGTGAGCGGAAATCCAAAATTGGCTCTGGAGCGCGTCGAGACGGTATTCCTTGCGGGGCAAGTCTCGGACACGACGCGATCCACGCTCGACAAGGAAACGTCCGATCCGCAGATCCTTGGCGCAACCCTCGATGACCCGGTGAAGCAAGTCAACCTCAGCCTGCTAACCGGCCTCGTGCTGGGCTCGCCGGAATTTCAAAAAAGATAGTTCAACCGCTCGAGCCGCATGATGGGTGACAATGCATGCCTGTCTCAACGCCTGTTATCTAGCCAGCATTTCTCACGAAGGATTTGCCATTTCACGGCAGTGCAACTGGATGAGTGCTTCTGCCCGATTTTGTTGCGTCTCGCCGGCGTTGTTACGCTGTGCCGGCTGATTAGGAAACCGCCGGCGAGACGGCGCACGAACAGTTTGTGTTCAGCAATAACGTCAGAATTCCCAAGCACTCGCACCCGGCCGGCTCTGATAGAATGCCGGTCATGCAGCCGCGAGAGTTCGCTCGGTCTGTCCGTCACCGAAGGGTGTTCCTCGCGTGGGCGAGCCTGCCGGTCCTGATCGCCTTTTCGTGGGCGGTCCACACAACAGTTCGTGCGAATCAGGCTCAAAAACCGAGCACAGCGCAGGCGAAAACCGAAACGAAGCTGGACACGAGTACTCTTGTAGTCGCGCCAAATCTTGCCGCGCAGCTTGCGAAATTCAAGCCTGTGCGCATGCCGTTTGACTCTTCGCGGCTGACGCCCCAGGAGCGGCAGTTGGCCGGCAAGCTGGTCGAGGCGTGCCAATTTCTGGAATCCATCTACTGGCGCCAGAGTGATCCCGAGGGGCTAAAGTTATATCACGCGCTGGCGGGCAGCACCGCGCCCCGCGACGTCGAACTGCGTCGCTTCCTGAGAATCAACGGCAGCCGCTTCGATCTGATCCGCAATAATGCGCCGTTTGCCGGCACGTCACCCTGGCCGCCGGGCCGGGGCATTTTCCCTGCGGACTTGACGAAGGAGGAGTTTGATCGCTACGTCGTGGCGCATCCGGATCAGAAGGCCTCGCTCTACGATCCCTTCGCGGCGGTTCGCCGGAAGGGCGCCGCGCTGGAAGCAGTTCCCTACCATGTTGCCTATCGCGAGTGGCTCGACCCCACGGTGAAAGCACTGCGGGAAGCCGCCGCGCTTTCGGACGACCCCGCCTTCGCAAAATTTCTGCGCATGCGCGCGGATGCGCTGCTTACCGACAAATATTTCGACAGCGATCTCGCCTGGGTGAGCCTCGAAAATCCAAAGTTCGACGTTATCTTCGCGCCTTACGAAACCTATCTGGACGATTTGCTCGGCGTGAAAACTTCTTACGGAGCTGCCGTCTTGATCCGCAATGACGAGGAGAGCCGCAAACTCGACGTCTTCCAGAAATACGTTCCTGACATTCAGGACTCCTTGCCGCTGGCGCCCGAAGACCGACCCTCCAAGCGCGGCCACCTCTCGCCGATGGAAGTGATGGACACGCCGTACCGGGCCGGAGATTTGCGCCACGGCTATCAAGCGGTTGCCGACAATCTGCCAAACGACCCGCGCATTCACGAACAGAAAGGCTCGAAGAAAATTTTCTTCAAGAACTTCATGGACGCGCGCGTGAATTACGTGATTCTGCCGGTCGCCAAACGCCTGCTGCGCGCCGACCAGGCAGCGCTTGCCTCCGCCGAAGGCTATCTCGCGACAACGATGATGCATGAGATTTCGCACGGCCTGGGTCCCGCGTTTGCCCGCACCTCTTCCGGCCAGCGCGACATCCGCGAAGCGATTGGCCCGTCGTATTCAGGCCTCGAGGAAGCCAAAGCCGATATCGTCGGGCTCTACGGCTTGAAATGGCTCGTGGACCGTGGCGATCTTCCGAAGGACAAGCTTCGAGGGTATTATGCGTCGGAGGTCGCCGGAATTTTCCGCACAGTTCGCTTCGGTGTGGCGGAAGCGCACGGCCGGGCAGAGATCATGGAGTTCAATTATTTCTCCGAACGCGGCGTCATCTCGCGGGATGCGGCTTCGGGCCGGTACGTCATTGATCTGGACCGCATGCCGGATGCCGTCGCATCGCTTGCCAAGGAGCTGCTCCAAATGGAAGCTCGATGCCGCCCGAGCTCACAAAAGCACTGGAAGCCGCTTCCGATGTCCCCGTGGATATCGATCCGATTTCAGCGTTTCCCGAACCCATGCGTTAGGATTCCTATTCCGTTACGAGAGGAAGGTCCACTGAAATGGCGAGCCAGAAACCGCAAAATTTTGAAAACCACACCCGCAAGATCCCGGTATTCGTTATTGGGAATTTGGTGCTGATGGTGAATCTGGTCGGAAGACTTGTTGACCTCCGACACGGTGTTTCGTTCGGATCCGTGATGGACGTCCTGGTGGGCGCGGCGCTGATCGCGCTCTTCGTAATGGCGCGGAATTCTACATTGGCGGTGCAGGACCGCCTCATCCGGCTCGAAATGCGGCTGCGCCTGGCCGGAGTTCTACCCGCCGATTTGCGCCCGCGCATCCCTGAATTTACTGTGCCTCAACTGATCTCTCTGCGCTTTGCCAGCGATGCGGAATTGCCCGCGCTGGCGCGGAAAGTTCTCGACGAAAAGCTCACCGAACGCAAAGCCATCAAGCGATTGGTTAAGGATTGGCAGGCTGATTATCTGCGGGCGTAGCTGCGTGGGCACGGATTACTTGGCCTGCGTATTCTCCGCGAAACACCAGTGCACGAAATCGTGGCCGTAGCGCGCCGTCACTTGTT
>WNFE01001898.1_pt1 | contig 16648 bp, 11 predicted proteins | sample 5400451 | NCBI WGS metagenome assembly WNFE01 (sample SAMN13153344, study PRJNA577476) | soil metagenome | isolation source: 200 cm saprolite under Douglas fir tree site 2 hole 2 | place: USA:California | collected 2015-04-18 | reverse complement strand
CCGGCGAGCCACTGCGGAAGTCTCCCGACTCCACCCGCGCCATGCTGTGAATTCGCGTCGCAGCATGGCAAACCGCGGCCCCAGCAACAGACGCGTGGACGCGTCTCGACTTGGATAGAAAGCCTCGCGAGCGTGCGCATTCTGATTCAGCACGAGATCCGCCGAGTAGTGTGCGGCGAGACCGTTGTCGTCAATGAACAGCACTTTAAGGCCCCGGCTTTTCAGACTCGCCTGGTATCGTGCACCAAACTCATAGCCGTCCACGACCACCCACGAGGCATTGTGCTTGTGCGCCAACCCGGCGGTCTCCTCGGCATCGGCGGCGCTCCCCACCGGAACCTCCACTCGCGCCACCGCGAATCCTTCGTTTCGCACCCGTTCTTCCACCGCAGGCGTGCCTTCGGCCATTGCGAAAATAGCGTGCCCGCCCCCATCCTGCCAGGCTTGCGCCAGCGCCAGACAGCGCATCACATGCCCCGTCCCTATCGCGAGACCGGCATCGGCCCGAATCAGAAGTACGTCTGGTTTCATCGACTCCAATGAAGTTGCATCCACCTGAAGTTACGTCCGACGACGGCTCTGGATTCGCAGCCTGCGCGTATCAACGAACCTTGAATACCGGCTGAATCATCTCGCCTTCAAGATTCGCTTCCGGATGTGGTTCGCTCAGCCATTTCGCCATCGTCTTGCAAACTTCAGCATAGACCTTGAAGGTCTGTTCAATCGCCAGCGGGTCGTGCGCCGCCGTCATGTTATGCGTGGCCAGCAGCAGCACTCCGCGCTTCACGCATTCCTGCGTGAACAGGCTTCGCACCAGAAAACTGTCTCTCCCGTCGGCATCGAGGAACTTGATCAGCGACCAGGATGGATAACCGATGCACTTGATGCGATCCTCCAATCCCGACTCTTTCGCCAGCACGTTCAATCCCTCCTGCAGCACGCGCCCGTTCGCATCCATGCGCGCCAGCGCATCGGTTGTCTCGAGCACATCAAGCACCTTCATGGCCGCCGCCATCGACGCCACTTCGCCCCCAAAGGTGAAGCTGAAAAAAATATCCTCGAACACCTTCATAACGTCTGCTCTTCCCACCACGCACGCAATCGGAAATCCGTTGCCCATCGCCTTGCCAAAGCAAGCCAGGTCGGGAGTTACACCAAACTTTTTCTGCGCGCCCCCCAGCCCGAAATGAAATCCACTACAGATCTCGTCGAAGATGAGCAGCGCCCCGTGCGCATGCGCCAGGTCTCTCACGCCTTCCAGAAAGCCCGCCGCCGGAGGCCAAAAGTTCGCCGGCTCCATGATGACCGCCGCAAACTCGCCTTGATGTTCGTTCAAAAGTGTCTGCAGTGATGCCAGATCGTTGTACACGAACGGATGCGTCAAAGCCCGCACCGCTTGCGGTACGCCCGCATTTCGCGTCGTGCTCCCGATGTACCAATCCTGCCATCCGTGGTAGCCACAGCAGGCGATTCGGTCGCGTCCGGTGACGGCCCGCGCCGCGCGCACCGCTCCCGCAGTGGCATCCGATCCGTTCTTCCCAAAGCGCACTTTCTCCGCACACGGGATCAGCCGCGTCAAACGCTCCGCCAGTTCCACCTCCAGCGGATGCGGCAGTGAAAAACTGTGGCCTTGCCCCAACTGCGCCGTCACCGCTGCGTTCACTTGTTCGTGAGCGTAACCGAGAATATTCGGCAGCAGTCCCTGGATGTAGTCGATATATTCATTCCCGTCCACATCCCAAACGCGGCAGCCTTTGCCTTTCGCCAGGAACATCGGCGCTACCCCGCGGACGTGCTGATTGGCTCCCTTACTGAACGTCTGCGAAGCGCCGGGAATCACCTTCCCCGCCCGCTCCAGCCACGCTCTCGATTTTTCAATCGGCCGGCGTGGCGCCGCCGCCGCACCCGCATCTTCGAAAAGGCTCTTGTAGTAGCCGCGATTGGAAACGATTTCCGAGTTCATCTTTTCTAGTCCCGGGTTCTTTTCGATCAGTTGCAGAACATCTTTCATTCCAAAACTTTCCTGTCCGCGAAAAGCCTTGTACACCGCCCGGATGAACTCCAGATCTTCCACCTCGTCCACCGTCCAGCGGTAATGCTGGTACATGGAGATCGAACCGCTCTCCACATTGGCAGTTCGAAACTTTTCCGAGCGCAGGTACGGAGTCACATGTTCGCGCTCAGAAGCTTTACCAGCCTCGTGCCATGCCCGTTCCAGCGCGGAAAACGAAAAGATCTCCGTATCCAGCCCATCGGGATAACTCCGCACCATGGCATTGGAGGCGTAATCGAGATCGCCGCGCTGAAAGCGGCGCACCACGCGATCGATCACTTCCGGATCGATTAACGGGCAATCGGCCGTGATCCGCACCACCTGCGCGGCTTTCTCGGCGCGCGCCGCGTGATAGAAACGGTCGAGCACGTCATACTCGCTTCCTCGATAACACGGGACGTTGTTCTCCAGGCACATCCTTTCGATGGCGTCGTCTGCAGTAGCAGTGGAAGTGGCTACCACCACCCGGTCGATCAGTGTTGCTCGCTTCACGCGATGAATCACGTGCCACAACATCGGCCGTTCTTCGATTTCCGCCAAGCTCTTGCCCGGCAACCGGCGCGACCCCATTCGCGCCTGAATGACCGCAACCACCGGTCCCTCGCTGGCCTCGCTCGTCCAATTCAGCGGCTGCGGCCTTCCCTCTTCCGAGGACAGCTTGGCTGCTTCCACCACCCGGATCACATCCCGGCTTTGCTCGAGATCGACCATTGGCCCCGTTCCGCTTCCCAGAGATTCCAGAAAATGAACCATCTCCGCCACATACATGTCGTTCGCTTCAAATACGTACGGGATATTGTTCCAAGCTGGCTGCTCGGAGGAAAACCAGCGCACTTCCTGGACACTGAAGTCCCAAAGCGCAGTCCCCGATTCGCCCACAACTTTGCAGGTGCGCGTGTAGGCCCTCTGGACGAAATCCAGCTTCAGCTCCGCACGGCGCCGCTCCGGAAAGCTTAGGTAGATCCACGCGGAATCTTCCACATCCACGTCCAGACTGCTGAGGTGCTCCGCCCGGCAAGTTACTTCCGAGGGTCGCCCCAACAGCCAGCAAATGTAATCCAGTTCGTGAGAACCGTCGAGAATGATGCCCCCGCCCAGTTCGTGACGGGCACTGTAGCTTTCGCGATAGTGCTGCCACGGGCGCCAGTCGGGAAGGTATTGCCCCGCTTCCACGTTGAGCCAGAGCACGCGCCCGATCTTTCCCGATTCGATAAGTTCCTTCAATATCCTCAAGCCGGGATGAAACCGCATGTTATAGCCGACCTGAACCCTCCGGTCGAGGCGGCGCGCTTCGGCAATCAGCGCTTCGATTCCGCTTGATTCATGCGAAACGGGTTTCTCGATAAAAACGTGGGCTCGGGCACGCAGAGCGGCCAGCGCCTCCTCCACGTGGTACACCGGCGGAGTGCAGACCAGTACGATATCCGGCTTGAATTTCCCGAGCGCCTCACTGTAATCGCTGAAGGTTTCCCCCTTCAGTTCCTCACGGCATCGCTTCAGAGCTTCGGCGCTGGTGTCGCAAAAGCCGAGTTGCCGCACCCCCAGCGACTTGAGATTTCTTGCGTGCCGCCGGCCAATCGAACCGCAACCGACTACCAGGACCCGATATCCCACCCAGTCGGAAATTCTGGACATGGATTTACTTTGATTGTCTGGTCTCGAGCACATGCGAGCGCTCGCCTTTCCCTGCAAAACGGCTAACAACTTTACCTAGCGCGTGAATTACGTCTTCCACGTCCTGCGCCGTCATGGAGTGAAACATTGGCAGGCTGATCAGCCGCTGATACGCATCTTCTGCAACTGGATAACCCTCCTCGGACTTGAACCGTTCGCGGTAGTAGGGATGTTGATGGACTGGAATGTAGTGAACATTCACACCGATATTCTCAGCTCGCAGCGCTCGAAAGATCTCTCCTCGCCCCACCGCAAGCATTTCCAGGTTCAGCCGGACCGGATATAGATGCCATGCCGGATCCACGCCATTGCGCACCGTGGGCACCACAATCGCCGGCAAATCCCGGAACGCCTCCGCGTACTGCGCCGCGATTTCGCGGCGCCGAGTCAGGTTCGCTGCCAGCCTTTCCAGCTGTGACAGCCCCAGCGCGCAAGCGATATCTGTCAACCGGTAATTGAAGCCCAGCAGAACCATCTCATAAAACCACTGCCCCGATTCCTGCCGCTGCCGCGCTTCGCTGCCGATGCCGTGATTGCGAAAGCGGCGCAGCGTCTCGGCCAACCGCGCGTCGTTGGTCGCAACCATACCGCCTTCCCCGGTAGTAAGATGCTTCACGGGATGAAAGCTGAACACGGTCATGTCGGCAATGCCACCGACGGGCTTCCCACGATATTCAGCGCCCAGCGCATGCGAGGCGTCTTCGATCAGCAGCGCTCGTTGAACTTGCGCCTTCGCCAGTTGTCCCAATTCATCAAGCGCAGCAGGATGTCCGGCGTAATCGACCGCGATGATGGCCTTGGTCTTTGAAGAAGTTTTTTTGGAGACTTCGCTAGGATCAAGGTTCAGCGTGTCCACCGAGACATCGGCAAACACCGGCGTCGCACCCTGATACAAAATGCAGTTGGAGGTCGCGCAGAAAGTCATGGGGGTGGTGATTGCCTCATCCCCAGGCCCCAGTCCGGCGGCAAACGCCGCACCGTGCAAGGCTGCCGTACCCGAACTAAAGCTGACCGCGTGCCGCGCCCCGACCCACTCTGCGAACCGTTCCTCGAACTCGGCGATCTTCGGTCCTGTGGTCAGCCAGTCCGATCTCAGGACCTCAACCACCGCCTGCACATCGGCGTCATCCAGGCTTTGCCGCCCGTATGGCAACAATTTTTCCCGCACGGGCTTACCCCCATGGATGGCAAGCGTCTCCAGCTCTGTGGGTAAGCCACTCATGCTACGCCGACGTCGGAACCGGCTCCGCAGCGCTGGCTTCAGGCGCTACCAGCTCTTCCAGCTGCCGCCGCGTCAGCCACCGATCATTGGTGTCGCTCGAATAGCGGAAGCCTTCCGGCAACGGCTTGGCGTTGACCCAGTTTTCCGACTTCCACCACGGATGCGCCGGCTGAATCACAAACATATCTTCGGTCTCGCGCGTCTGCCGCGATTCGTCTTCCGACACCAGCACCTCGTGCAACTTCTCTCCCGGACGAATCCCAATGGTCTCCACCTGGCATCCGGGGGCGACGGTCTCCGCCAGGTCCAGCAGTCGCATGCTGGGAATCTTCGGAACAAAAATCTCGCCGCCATGCATCTGCTCCAGGCAGCGGATCACAAACTTCACGCCCTGCTCCAACGTTAGCCAGAATCGGGTCATGCGAGGATCGGTGATCGTGATCTTTCCGCGTCGCCGCTGCTCGAGAAAAACCGGGATCACGCTGCCCCGGCTGCCCACCACGTTCCCATAGCGCGCGCAGCTGAAGCGCGTATTTTTCGCGCCCGCATAAGCGTTGGCCTGCACAAACACTTTTTCCGCGCATAGCTTGGTAGCGCCGTACAGATTGATCGGATTCACCGCCTTGTCGGTGCTGAGCGCCAGAATGCGGCGTACCCCTTGATCGATGGAAGCATCAATCACGTTGCGGCCGCCGATGATATTGGTCTGGATCGCTTCGAACGGGTTGTACTCGCAAGCCGGCACCTGCTTGAGCGCCGCCGCGTGCACCACCACCGTCACGCCCGCGAGCGCCCGCTTCAACCGCTCCACGTCCCGCACATCGCCAATGAAATACCGCATGCTGGGATGATCGAAGCCCGCGGCTCTCATCTCATGCTGCTTCAACTCGTCCCGGCTGAAGACCACCAGCCTTTGCGGACGGTAGTCGCGCACCATGATCTCCACAAACTTCTTCCCGAACGACCCAGTTCCACCCGTCACCAGTATCGATTCCTGCGACCAGTTCACCATTCTTGTTCCTTCGAAAACCCTTCTCAGGAGTTACGCGGAAGACAAACCTGGGCTTCGCATCAGGCCATTGCCCTAGTGATGCCGCGTTCGTATCAGGGTATCGCTTTAGCGATACCGCAACTTCTTCGAAACAACGTGCCCCTTTAGGGGCTGGGCATCGAGCATCGACGTTTTCCGCGGCCTGCCAGAAGAATCTTCCTTTTCGGGTAAGTTCTTGTGTTCGCTAGTATAGCTGAGAAAGCATAGCTGAGAATTCATCGCGGGTCTCAAGCAATTTGCGCCAACCAAGAACCGAGAACAATATCCCAAGCTGTAAATTATGGCTGGTTCTCACTCCGGGGATGCTAAAATCAGGCAAATTTCTAATAACAGCCGCTCTTGTCTTTCCGGCTTGCTGTAAATTGAGGTCCGGCGGGAGCGGGAACCTTTGTGTCGGGTCCGGTGCGCTAGCGTATCGAGCTTGTGGGCTAAGGAGTAGCGATGTCATTGGGACCCCTGGTTCCACTAAGTAACGATCCACGAAGTGAGGTTCCACGAAATAACGACGGATCACGCCAGCTGCAAGCAACCGAACCGGCTGAATTCATGAGGCCGCCCGGCTCCGCGCTTTATCCCGTGTTGCCGTCGCAGGAATCCACTCTGCGCGAATACCTGCGCATTCTTATCAAGCGCAAGTGGATGGTGATTGCGGTTATAGGCGGTATCTTCATGGCCGTCGCCATCGCCAGCCTGCGCCAGACTCCCATCTACGAAGCGGTAGGCCGCATCGCCGTCAATAAGGCCGATTCGAACCTCATTACCTTCAAAGACTCGACGCCGGTGGTGGACTACTACGACCAAAGCGATCTGGACACCGAGGTCCGGATCCTGCAGAGCGATCTGATGGCGCTGCAGGTAATCCGGCAATTGAATCTGGATAGGCGTCCTGAGTTCGGCGGTCACTCCGATCAAAAGCAACCCAACCTCGTCGCCGATCCGCTACAGACAGATTCGAACCGCACCTCGGCTCTGCTGGCAGGCTTTCGTGGAAACCTCCACGTCACGCTGATTCCCAACACCCGCATCATCGAGATTCACTACAACAGCACCGATCCTCAGCTCGCCGCCAGCGCCGTGAATACCCTGGCGGCCACTTATGTCGAGCAGAACTTCAAGACCAAGTTCGAATCTACCATGCAGGCCTCCGACTGGCTTTCCAAACAGCTCGTTGACTTGCAGATGAAAGTGGAGACCTCTCAGGAAAAGCTCGTGCGCTACCAGAAGGAGCACGAAATTCTCGGCATTGACGAAAAGCAGAACATCACCACCGAAAAGCTTGACGAACTCAACAAAGAAATGACGATGGCTGAGTCTGACCGCATGCAGAAAGAAGCCGTCTATCGCCAGACCCAGTCCAATGATCCGGAGGCGGTCGCGGCAGCGATCGTTGCCGATACCGCGGGAGGTGGATCCGTCGCGGGTTCCGCCCTTCTGGACAAGTTGCGCGAACAGCAGGTCGGCCTCAAAATTCAGGTTGCCGAACTCAGCACCCAGTTCGGTCCCTCGTACCCGAAAGTCGCACAGCTCAATAACCAACTGAAGGAAATTGACCGCCAGCTTCAATCGGAAACTAACAAGGCCGTGGACCACCTCAAGGGGCAGTACCTGGCCGCTCTGCAACGCGAGAATATGTTGCGCGGCTCCTTTGAAAAGCAAAAACAGGAGGCGAACAAGCTCAACGAGAGCGCGATCGAGTACAGCATCCTGAAGCGCGACCTCGACAGCAACCGGACACTCTACGAGGGATTGCTGGAAAAACTGAAAGAAGCGGGCGTCACCGCGGGATTGCGCTCCAATAACTTTCGCATCATTGACGCGGCCCGTGTTCCGACCTCTCCCAGCGAACCCAACATTCCGCGCAACCTGTCTTTTGCACTGGTGCTCGGCGTCATCTCCGGCGTCGGCTTGGCCTTCCTGCTCGAGAACATGGACAACACGGTCCGCACTCCCGAGCAGGCACAGGCGATCTCAGGCCTTCCCTCTCTCGGGATGATCCCGCTCGGCTCCAAGTCAGCCAACCATGGAGCGACTGGCAAGCGGCTGGCTTTGACTGCCTCCAAGGAAGTGGTGGAGACGGTAACCCTGGTTCGCCCCCAGTCGCAAATGGCCGAATCGTATCGTGCGCTCCGGACCTCGCTTCTGCTCTCCAATCTCGGGGCTCCGCCTAAAGTCATCGTGGTGACGAGCGCGCGCCCGCAAGAAGGCAAAACCACCACCAGCATCAACGCCGCGATCGTGCTTGCGCAAAAGGGGGTCCGGGTTCTTCTGGTGGATGCCGACTTGCGCCGCCCCAGTATTCACAAGACCCTCGGCATGGGCCCGGGCAGCGGTCTGAGTAACGTGCTGACCGGAAGCGCCACCGTGCAGCAGACAATTGCCACCTCTCCCATCCTGCCCAATCTTTTCATCATGCCCGCGGGCACGCCGCCACCGAATCCTGCCGAATTGCTGGCGTCCTCCAACATGAGGGACTTGCTCGCGGAGTTGCGCGAACAGTTCGACCATATCGTAATCGACACTCCCCCCACCCTTTCCGTCACCGACGCCGTGGTATTGTCACCCCGCGCCGACGCCACGATTCTCGTGATTCGTTCCGGCCAAACCACGAAACCGGCCCTGCGTCGCGCGCGCGACATATTGATGCAGGTAAATGCTCACGTCGCCGGCGTGCTCCTAAACGCCGTTGATCTAACCTCCCCCGATTATTACTATTACTACGAGTATCAGGGGAAATATAGTCAGTACTATCAGGAAGATCCTGCCGGCACTGGGAACGAAGCGGAACCTAAGGCGGTTTGAGGTCGAGGAGGAAAAGCGTACGCCAATGCCCATTTCACTTTCAAACCGGCGGCGTTGGCAGTTTGCTACGGGTCTGGCCTTTTTGGGCTGCGTCTATTTCTTTCTGACCGGCACAGAGTTCGCCGCCAGCGTCTTCGCCTCGCGTCCGGATTTGCCATCGCTGGAACGCGGCGCGCGCCTCTCGCCGGGAAATGCGGACTATCGCCATCGACTCGGACGCTACTTTGCTTTTGTTGCCGGCGATCCTCAGTCTGCCATCGAGAGCCTTCGATCCGCCGTGGCGCTCAACCCCCACGATGCCCGCTATTGGTTCGATCTGGCAGCCGCATATCAGGTAACCGGAGACATCGGTGGCCGGCGAGCGGCACTGGATCGCGCGTTACAGGCCGAGCCCACCGCGCCCGGTGTGGCATGGGAAGCGGCCAACTTCTTTCTCATCGACGGCGACATCGACCGCGCCCTGCGCGAATTCCGCGTGGTCATAGAAAACGACATTTCGCTGGCCGACGCCGCCTTGCGTGCATGCTGGCGCGTGCGTCCTGACACGGACGCCCTGCTCCGGGACGTGGTGCCGGCGCGCACTGATTCCCTGATTTCGTTTCTTAGTTTGTTGAGCAGCCAACAGGAGACTGAGGGCGCTATTAAAACCTGGAACCGGCTCGCCCAGTTGCACCAGAAATTCCAGAACCGCTATTTGTATGATTACGTGCGTTATCTCATTGCTGTGCGTCGTCCCGACGCCGCCATGTTTGCCTGGGAGCAAACCGCTGACACTCTTGGCCTCTCTGCCTACCTGCCCACGGACGACAACCTGGTGGTGAACGGCGATTTCAGCCTCGACATCCTGAACGGAGGCTTCGACTGGACCTACGTCAATCGAACCGGAGTCCGGCCACTGCTCGATCCGAGCAACTTTCGCCAGGGTCATCGCTCTCTTTCCCTCACCTTCGAAGGCCCAGGCATTAACGACGCGGGGATTCAACAACTCATTCCAGTGCGCGGCGCAACGACGTACAACTTCTCGGCATACTACAAGTCGGCTGACTTTGAGGGAGCGGGCGGCCCCCAGATCGTTCTGCGCGATGCCTATACCGGCGCGCCGCTGTATGCCAGCGACCCGCTCAACGATGCCGACTTCTGGAAGGAAGTTCACTCAAAAATTACCACCCCGGGCTCCACCACCCTGCTCGTGCTGGCCATCGAGCGATTCCCGTCCGGCTCGCCGATTCGCGGCAAGCTATGGCTCGACGATTTCCAGCTCTCGCCGGATGACAATCGCTCCAATAATCCCAAGGACAAACCGTGAGTTCCGCCCTGGCAACACAGCCTGAACCCGCGCCCGTCGCTAGAGTCTCGCGACTGAGACTCACCAACACCGTGCTGCTGGCCGGCGCCTGTGCGGTGCTGTTGCTCGGGCCTCTGGCCTTTGGAGCTGTCGAGCCCTGGTCCATTTTTGCCTTAGAGGCGTGTGCCATGCTGCTCTTGGGTGTTTGGGCGTACCGCCAGTGGATCAACCGGGAACTCAACCTCTCGGGCCACGCGCTCTTCCGGCCCATGGCGGCTTTTTTTGCGCTGGTGGTCGTGCAGTGGCTGGCCGGAACGACAGCCTACCGTCACGTGACCTACACTCACTTGCTGCTCTACGTTGCCTACGGCATGCTGGTGTTTGTAGTGACCCAGACTTTGCGTCGATCTTCTCAGTTTGATCTGCTGGCCAAGTTGTTCACGGCTTACGGGGCGGTACTGGCTTCGTTTGCGGTGTTGCAGGGTATGGCGCCGAATGGAAAGCTTTACTGGATCCGGACTCTGGAGCAGGGTGGCTACATTTATGGACCCTACGTCAATCACAATCATTACGCCGGCCTGATGGAGATGCTCACGCCCTTCCCGCTGGTGCTGGCCGCAACTCACTTCACGAACGGGAACCGTAAGATTGCAGCGGCAGGAATCGCCGCGCTGATGGCAGCCAGTATTTTTCTTTCCGGTTCGCGTGGAGGCATGGCGGCGTTTGTCGCACAGATGGTGGTGCTGGGGTTACTTCTGGTTCGCAAGCGCGAAGGAGGTTGGAAACAGCCCGTCATGCTGGGCGCATTCCTGGCGCTGGTAATTGTTTTCCTCGTCTGGATGGGCGGCAACGAACTCACTCGCCGTCTGATCAGCATTCACTCCGAAGCCCGTGAAGAGATCGGCGGAGGAATTCGCCTCAGCATCGATCGTGACTGTTTGCGTATGCTGCTTAAGAGGCCTTTTCTCGGTTGGGGACTTGGCGCATTTCCGATCGTCTACCCGGAATTTCGCAGTTTCTACACCACTTTCTTCGTGAACCAGGCACACAACGATTACCTGCAACTGCTGGTCGAGACCGGCCTGGCCGGCTTCTCAATCGCGGTCTGGTTTCTGGTGCTGGTCTTCCGTCGGGCCGCAGGCAAGCTTGAGAATTGGACTGAAACCGCCAGCGGCGCACTAACCGTAGCCGCAATGCTCGGTTGTGTGGGAATCCTGGTGCACAGCTTTCTGGATTTCAATCTGCAGATTCCGGCAAACGCTGCGCTGTTTTACGTTCTCTGCGCGATAGCCGCCTCCCCACCGCTACAGGAATCGCAGCGGCGGCGTGTGCTTCGCCGGCACCGCTTGACCATGGAGCCTGGCCCGGAAACCGCAGCTTCCTAGCAGCTTGCGCGGACAGCTCCAAACCGCGAAAGGGGACGCACCCTGCGTCTGCAAATGCCCTCCCGGCTCGGAACCGAGCGGGAGGGCATCACTGTTACCTCAACCCTCGGGAGAGATCCCGCTACTGCCTGTCGTACACCGCAGTGTTTGTGAACTTTTTGCCCTGCGGATCGGTTCCACTCGTGGTGACGGTACGGGTTTTGCCATCGGCCGACACGACAATTTGACCGGTGACAGTAACCTTTCCGCCTTTCTTGATGGTTAACTGCAACGTGTTGTCATCAACCTTCTTCACCGACCGCGCGTCTGAGCTGGGATCGCCGGTAACGGGGTAGTCTTTGCCGTCGAACTTGCCCGTCCACTCGTTGTGCGTGACTTTACCGTCACTGTCGGTGCCATCCACCGTGACTTTCACGTTGTCACCCGCGGCCTCGAGGACAACTGTGTTGTTCTTCGGCATCCCAGGGGCGAACTTCGATTTAGCCTCGTTCAGCTTCCAGGTGCCCATCTGTACGTCGCTGGCGAAGCACACTGCCCCTGCGACAAAGCACAGCGCCAGGGTCAATACAATTGTTTTTGTTTTCATGTCCCCTCCATTGGGAACAAACTGTGGGACTGATTTACCGGGCCGAATTCTATCGCTACGTGGCGCATTCTGCAACTTGGTCATGAGACAACTGTATTCTTTCCGCGAAGGCGCGATTTCGAGTTACTCTCTGCTACTCCTCACCATCAGCGCGACCGCTCCGCTCGTGGCGAGGGCGGCACTCACTAGCAGCAGGCCGCCCTTGAATTGTCCGGTCGATGTCCGCACCAGCCCAATCACATACGGGCCGACAAATCCGCCGAGATTTCCGACTGAATTGATGAATGCGATCCCGGCCGCAGCCGCCGTGCCCGACAACAAACCCGTCGGCATCGCCCAGAACGGCCCCATCATGGAGAACACGCCCAGCACCGCCACACTAATGGCGAGAATGGCTGGGCCCACTGAAGTCGAATACGCCGCGCCGGTCAGCGCCAGAGCCCCGGCAAAGGCCGGCAGCGCCGTATGCCATCGCCGTTCTCCCGAGCGATCGGAGTGCAAACCCACCGCTACCATCGCTAGCGCTGCCGCCACATACGGAATCGCGGACAGCACGCCGACCGTGAAATTGCTCACTCCCGACAAACTTCGGATCAGCGTCGGCAGCCACAGACTCACGCCATACGAGACGGTATTCAAGCCAAAGTACACCAGCGCCAACATCCAGATTCGCCCGCTCCGCACGGCAGCGAATGCTCCCGCTCCCCCGGCGATCTCTGCCCGTTCCCGCCGCAGCGTCTCCACCAACCAGTTTCGTTTTTCAAGCGGGAGCCAGTGCGCGTCTTCTGGCCGGTCCACCAGATACACCAACACTACCCCGCCCAGCAGTACCGCCGGAATCCCCTCCATCAGGAACATCCATTGCCATCCCGCTAGGCCGGCCACTAGATGCAGCCCCAGCAGCGCACCCGATAATGGTCCGCCCACGACTCCCGACAGCGGCGCCGCCGTCATGAATCGAGCCACCGTCCGCGCCCGCGCCCGTGCCGGAAACCAGTTCTTCAGATAGAGGATTACGCCCGGGAAGAATCCAGCCTCCGCCGCACCCAGCAGAAATCGCAGCAAGTAAAAGCTGCGCGGGCCACTAACCAACACCATCGACGCCGAAATCATTCCCCAAACCATCATCAGCAGCGCAATCCACCGGCGCGCCCCCACGCGCTGCAGCACCAGGTTGCTCGGCACCTGAAAAAAGAAGTACCCGGCAAAAAACATTCCTGCGCCAAGCCCATAGACAGCGTCGGTGAATGCGAGTTGTTGCCGCATCTGGAGCGCCGCAAACCCTACATTGATCCGGTCCAGATAGGCAACGATGTAGAGCAGAAACAGAAACGGCACCAGCCGCCAGGTGAGCCTGCGCACCACCACCGCCTCGATCTCGTACACTGTCTCTCCTTGGCGCCCCATCGTATCCTTCGTGGTAATTGTTCCGCCGTTGTGGTGATGGCTTCCCCCGTGTCCTCTGTGACTCCTCCGTGACCCCTGTGGTTAAACGTTTTTCAGCCCGAGCCTAACTAGAATTTCCCCCACGATTTCCGCCGGTGACCGGTCGACATCGACCACCACGGCGTTTTCCGGCTCCTCGAGCGCCGCCAGTTGACTCTCAAGCATCCGTTCCGTCATGAAGTGCCCAACGCGCGCGCGCAGCCGCTGCCGCAGCAACTGCGGCGTTCCCATCAGATAGACGATCTGCACTTCTGGCCCAATCCGCAAGCTCTCTCGATACGCCCGCTTCAACGCCGAACACGCCAGCACCGCGTTCTTTCCCGCCGCGATCCAGCCGGCAATCAGCGCGCGCAGAGTCTCCAGCCAGGGTGCGCGGTCGGTGTCCGTCAGCGGAATCCCATTCCGCATTTTCTCCACGTTCGCCGCCGGATGGTAATCGTCTCCATCCACGAACTCCCATCCCAGTTGCGACGCCAGCAGCCCTCCCGCCGTCGTCTTCCCCGCCCCCGACACTCCCATCAGCAAGATGACCACGCCCTCTCCAACCGGCACGCCTCCCTCGTTCAGCCAGCGGTTCCAGACCCGTCCTTCGCGGGTGGCGGACAACTCCGGCGGGTAAGTATAGCGTGGGTTGCGCACTGTGCTTAGCCCCCGGAAATGAGGGCGATCCGCCAAAAATGCGGGATTCCCGCTCAGATCGTGGCTGCGTCCCCTGTGGGCGTGGGAAGGTATCTAGTTCCTACTGAGATTACGAAGGTAATCAGGGCTTCTTCTGGAGTATTTTCCGTGATATAACGCCGATAGCTGCTCGTCAGGCTCTGGGTCGGGAATTCCGTTGTTTTCTGGCTTTGGGTTGAAGCGCAGAGCGAAAGCGGAGGAGGAGTCGTGTCCGAAGCACGTACCGGGAAAAGGTTTCCGCTGCATTTGCCGATCAAGATTCATAGGGAAGATACCGCGAGTGACGCCAGCAGCGGCATGACCGGCAATCTGAGCGCCGCCGGCGTGTACATCCGCGCCGACGCTTCGCTCGAAGTCGGCTCCCCAGTTGAGTTTGAGATCACCCTGCCGCCGGAAGTAACGGGCGGCAAGGAAGACGTTGTGATTCAGTGCCGCGGCCGCGTGGTGCGGACCGATGAGCCCAATGCCAGCGCCGAGTCCGGGGACAGCCGGGGCGTCGCTTGCGTAATCGATTCTTACGAATTCGTTCGCAACAGTTAACCGGGAGCGCGATCCATGCTGAAGCTTATTCTGGCCGACAATCAGGCGATTTTTCGCGCTGGCATCGCCAAGGTGCTGGCCGTAGAAGACGAAATGCGCATTGTGGCCCAGGCGCAAACTGCCGAGCAGATGTTCATGGCGCTCGACAAGTTTCGCGCCGCGGTGCTGATCATTGCCGGAGGTTTCCACTCCGATTTCAACTCTGTCCTCTTGGCTGCCAACAAAAACAAGACCCGCGTCGTGGTTCTCGCCGACACCGGCGAGAGCGCGCAGCGCTACATGGCGGCGGGCGCCCACGGCGTGGTTTATCGCAACGTTACCAGCCCCGCGCTGGTCGACTGTGTCCGTAAAATCGCCCGTGGCGAAAGCTGGGTGCAGGACATGGCTGCGCGTCCGTGACCGCTTGACGGCCAAGGAACTGCGCATCGTGGCGCTCATTGTTCAGGGATACAAGAACAAAGAGATCGCTACGCAATTGGGCACGACCGAGCAGGTGATTAAAAACTACCTGCGCAACGTTTACGACAAGATCGGTGTGTCGGACCGGCTGGAACTGGCGCTGTTCACCATTCACCACCGCATCCTGAACGAAGCCGCGGCCGCCACGGCAGCCGCCGCCGTCCCGCAACCGCCACAGAGTGCGGGGATTAGCAACTAGATCTCCTCCGTTTGTAATGATAGAAGGCCGCCTGCGCGCGGCCTTCTTAATTTGAGCATCTGCTGTCCTACGCGATCTTCTCGCCCACGCTTTTCGCTTGCGTAAACAAATAGAGATAATCCGGGCCGCCCGACTTCGAATCGGTGCCGGACATATTGAACCCGCCGAACGGGTGCGCGCCCACCATCGCTCCCGTGCATTTGCGGTTCAGGTAGAGGTTGCCCACGTGGAACTCGCGCACGGCGCGATCCAGCTTCTCGCGCGAGCTGGAGTAAACCGCGCCAGTCAGGCCGAACTCGGTGTCGTTGGCGATTTCCAGGGCGTGATCGAAGTTGCGCGACTTGATCACCACCAGAACCGGGCCGAAGATCTCTTCCTGTTCGAGCTTCGATTTCGCCGGGATGTCGGCAATCACCGTCGGCTTAATAAAGTAGCCTTCGCCGGCGCTGGTGTCGCGCGCGCCGCCAGTGATTAGGCGTCCATCTTTTTTGCCGATCTCGATATAGCGAAGGATGTCGTTCATCGAACCTTCGTTAATCACCGCCGCCATGTTCGGATTCATCGTGGGATCGCCGACGGTAATGCGCTCGGTGCGAGACTTCAGTTTCTCGAGGAACTTGTCGTAGACGCGCTCGTCCACGATGGCGCGCGAGCAGGCCGAACACTTCTGGCCCTGAAAGCCGAATGCCGCCTGAGCCACGCCTTCGACGGCCGAATCGATATCGGCGTCGGCATCGACGATGATGGCGTCCTTGCCGCCCATTTCGAGGACCGTGCGCTTGATCCACATCTGGCCGGGTTGCTGATTCGCGGCGGTCTGATTGATGTGCAATCCCACTTCGCGAGAGCCGGTGAAAGCGATGTAGCGAACTTTAGGGTGCGCCACCAGCGCGTCTCCGAAGCTCGCGCCGCCTCCGGGACAGAAATTCACGACGCCTTCCGGCATGCCACATTCTTCGAGCAGTTCCACAAACTTCGCGGCAATCGTCGGCGAATCGCTCGACGGCTTCAGCACGACGGTGTTGCCGCTGACGATCGACGCGAGCGTCATGCCGGCCATGATGGCGCAGGCGAAGTTCCACGGCGGAATCACGGCTCCGACGCCGAGTGGAATATAAGTTAGCGTATCGCGCTCGCCCGGCAGCTGCACGGGCGGCTCGGCCTTCGAGAAGCGCAGCGCCTCGCGCGCGTAGAACTCGCAGAAGTCGATGGTCTCGGAAATATCGGCGTCAGCCTCGGGCCAGTTCTTCGAAACCTCGAACACCAGCCAA
>WNFE01001556.1_pt1 | contig 16649 bp, 20 predicted proteins | sample 5400451 | NCBI WGS metagenome assembly WNFE01 (sample SAMN13153344, study PRJNA577476) | soil metagenome | isolation source: 200 cm saprolite under Douglas fir tree site 2 hole 2 | place: USA:California | collected 2015-04-18 | reverse complement strand
GCCTGACTGGGCGTCGTACATGTCCTGTCGACGGAACGATTTACAATATTTACTTCCAACCTCCGCGTGTTCCAGATACATGCGATATTTGCGGGAGCAAGCTCGTGACCCGCAAAGATGATTCGGAAGACGTCATTTCGAAACGTCTGAAGGAATATGAAAGCCAGACACTTTCTCTGGTGCCATATTACCGTCAGAGCGGCCGTTTGCATGAAATTGACGGAGACCGCAGTGTAGAAGAGGTGACGGCCGCGTTATTTCGGGCGATCGAGCATGATCGTTTGTAAGTCACCTGCGGAGTTGGAGAAGATGGGCCGCAGCGGGCACATCCTGCGGCAGGTGCTGGAGCATGTGAGTACCTTGGTCGCACCCGGCGCAAGCACCATGGACCTGGAACGCGCCGCGGAAAAAAAGATCCAGGAGTTGGGCGCAAAGTCAGCGTTCAAGGGGTACCAGAATTATCCGTGCGTGTTGTGCACTTCGGTGAACAACGAAGTGGTGCACGGCATCCCGTCGGAAGATTGCATTCTGAAGGCGGGAGACGTGATTTCAGTTGATTGCGGCGTGGTGCTCGATGGCTATTACACCGACTCGGCAATCACAGTCGCGGTGGGTGAAATCAGGCCGGAGTTGCAGAAGCTGCTGGATGTAACCCGCGAGTCCCTGCGCCAGGCCATTGAAACCGTGCGCATTGGGAACACGGTCGGCCACATTGGGGCCGCCGTGCAGCAATTTGTAGAGGCCAACGGGTTCAGCGTGGTGCGCGACCTGGTGGGGCACGGAATCGGTAAGCGCCTGCATGAAGAACCGCAGGTTCCGAACTACGGCCGCAAAGGACACGGCCAGACCCTGCTGGAAGGCATGGTGCTGGCGATTGAGCCGATGGTGAACATCGGCAAGTCGGGCACAAAAACACTGCCCAATCACTGGACGGTGGTTACGGAAGACGGCAGCTACAGCGCCCATTTTGAGCACAGTGTGGCGGTCACCAAGAATGGCCCGCTGATTTTGACGGCATAGATTCACAAAAACTAAAGATTCCGGCACAGTCGAGAATCTAAAAGTAAGGCTAGAAACTATTGAGCAAAGAAGACGCGATTGAAGTGATGGCAACGGTCCTGGAGCCGCTGCCCAACGCTATGTTCCGGGTGGAGCTGGATACCAACAAACACCAGGTGTTGGCACATGTTTCCGGACGCATGCGCAAAAATTTTATACGCATCCTGCCGGGCGACAAGGTTGCCGTGGAGCTTTCGCCCTACGACCTGAGCCGGGGACGGATTGTGTATCGCTATAAATAAAGCTGCGAGCTTCGGATCACAGCAAAAATCAAAAAGCTTTAGAACTGGAAACGGAATTATGAAGGTAAGAGCTTCGGTCAAAAAGATTTGTGATAAGTGCAAGATCATCCACCGCCGCGGGGTGGTGCGGGTGATCTGCGAGAACTCAAAGCACAAACAACGGCAAGGATAAGAGGTAATTATGGCCCGCATAGCAGGCGTGGATCTTCCGCGCAACAAACATGTACGCATCGCGCTGACTTACATTTACGGGATCGGAATCCCGCGGTCGGAGCGCATTCTGGCCACGGCCAAAGTTGAGCCCGTCAAGAAGGTGCAGGATTTGAACGAGGACGAGGTCAACCGCATCCGCCAGACCATTGAAGCCGAGGGCGCAGTCGAAGGCGACCTGCGCAAAGACATTTCGATGAATATCAAGCGGCTCATGGAAATCAACTCGTATCGCGGTGGGCGGCACCGCCGCAACCTGCCGGTCCGCGGCCAGCGCACGCACACCAACGCGCGTACCCGCAAAGGCCCGCGCAAGGGGACCGTGGCCAACAAGAAGAAGACAGCAGCCAAGACATAATAAAGAAGCTTTTAGCCTTTGGCTTTTAGCTAAAAGCTAACGGCTAAGAGCTAAAAGCTAATATCGAAGAATCTAAGTTTTTCAGGATATTGACACATGGCAAAACCAGCAGCAGCACCGGCCGGCGCGGCCGCACCGGAGAAGAAGGGCAAGAAAAAGCAGTTCAAGAAGAAGGAGCGCAAGCACGTTCCTCACGGGATTGTTTACGTACAGGCCTCGTTCAATAACACCCTGGTGACCATCACCGATGGCGAAGGGCGCGTGATTTCCTGGAAGAGCTCGGGTTCGCTCGGCTTCCGCGGATCGCGCAAAGGCACTCCGTTCGCAGCGCAGCAGGCAGCGATGAATGCCGCCAACCTGGCGCGCGACCACGGCATGCGCAGCGTTGACGTGCGCGTCAGTGGCCCCGGTTCGGGGCGCGAATCTGCAATCCGCGCTTTGGGAGCTGCCGGACTCGATGTGCGCACGATCCGCGACGTCACGCCCATCCCGCACAACGGATGCAGGCCGCCAAAAAGACGCCGCGTCTGATTTACGATTTAAGAAGGACGATTTAAAAAATTTCAAGATCGGGAAGAAGGGATGCCATCCTGTAAACCGATCGATAACCCGAAACAGGAGAAAAAATGGCTCGTTATACCGGTCCAGTATGCCGCCTTTGCCGACGCGAAGGCATGAAATTATTCCTCAAAGGTCCCAAGTGCTTCAGCGAGAAGTGCCCGGTCGAAAAGCGCAACTTTGCCCCCGGCCAGCACGGTAAAGACCGCAAAGCCAAGGTTGTAGGTTACGGCCTGCAACTGCGTGAAAAGCAGAAGGCCAAGCGCATGTACTTCACGCTGGAAAAACAGTTCCGCAATTATTTTGAAAAGGCCGCCCGCACCAAAGGCGTCACCGGCGAAGCTCTGCTCCAACAGCTTGAGCGCCGTCTGGATACCGTGGTGCAGCGCCTGGGTTTTGCCCTTTCACGCCGCCAGGCGCGCCAATTGGTGCGACACGGGCACATTGCCGTGAACGGAAGAAAAGTGAATATTCCTTCCTTCCAGGTCAGTCCGGGTGAAGAGGTCACGGTACGCGAGAACAGCCGCAAGCTGGTACTGCTGGAGCAGGCGAAGGAGTTCACCAGCCACCAGCCGGCGCCAGGATGGCTCGAGGTCGACCGCGACAACTTCAAGGGACGCATGCTGGCTCTGCCCAAGCGCGAAGATATCAACATTCCCATCAACGAACAGTTGATCGTGGAATTGTATTCGAAGTAAGACAGACAGATTTTGTTCCGGAGCTTGCTCTGGAACAGGTAAGGCCCGGTTTCGGGCCAGAACAGCCTGGATGCTTTTACTACTTGCCTCGGGCCTGGCGAGATGGCATCTGGTGCAGAATGGCCGAGACTATGAAACATGGAGAAGGTAATGCTTTGGAAAGGTTTTCAGAAACCCAAGAGACTTTCGGTGGATACCGACAGTCTAACCGACAAATACGGACGCTTCTGGGCCCAGCCCTTTGAGCGCGGATTTGGCACCACCATCGGCAACGCGCTGCGCCGCGTGCTGCTTTCCTCGATTGAGGGCGCGGCCGTGACCGCGGTCAAGATTGAAGGCGTACTGCATGAATTTCAATCCATTCCCGGCGTGGTCGAGGATGCGACCGATATCATTCTCAACCTGAAGCAGATTCCCTTCAAGCTGAACGGCGAAGGGCCGAAGGCAATCTATCTCAAGGTGGACCAGCCTGGAGTCGTGACCAGCGGCATGATCGAGGCAGATGGCGATGTCGAAATCCTCGACAAAGATATGTACGTCGCCACCGTCAGCGAAGGCGGACGCATCGAGATGGAAATGCGCCTCAAGCGGGGACGCGGTTACGTCTCCGCCGACAAGAATTTCGAAGAGGACCTGGGAATTGGATTTATTCCCATTGATTCGGTGCACTCGCCGGTGCGCAAGTGCAACTACACCGTCGAAGCCGCTCGCCTGGGGCAGATCACCGATTACGACAAGCTCACGCTCGAAGTCTGGACCAACGGATCGGTCAAGGCCGTGGACGCCATTGGCCTCGCTGCCAAGCTCCTCAAAGACCACATGAATATCTTCATCAACTTTGAGGAAGAACTTGAAGCCGCCGCCGCCGGCGAAGACCGCAAGCCTGAGATTCGCAACGAAAACCTGAACCGCTCGGTCGAGGAGCTTGAGCTTTCCGTGCGCAGCTACAACTGCCTGAAGAACGCCAATATCCAGACCATCGGCGAGTTGGTGCAGAAGACAGAAAATGAAATGCTGAAGACCAAGAACTTCGGCCGCAAGTCCCTGAACGAGATCAAGGAAATTCTGTCGAACATGGGCCTGAGCCTGGGTATGAGGATTGATGAGAATGGCAACGCAGTCCCCAATCCAGCCGCCCAGTTGGCCGCTCCGGCAGTAATCGGGGATGAAGAGTAAGCGAGCACTCAGTAGTCAGCACTCAGCATTCAGCCCAAGCGCCGAATGCTGAGTGCTCAAATTTACATTAAGTTCTAGAGCATAGTGGTTTTTCAGGACACGGCTTTAGGGTTTGCGGAAAAACGCTCTACGGGCGTGAAGGCGTGCCGCTAAGGGCATTTAAAATTTTGGGCTTTAGCCCCTGAGGTTGATTCATAAATCATCTTCATGGATATTGATGAAACACCTCTCTAGAGATTAGGAAAAGAACATGCGTCATCTCAAAGCAGGATGGAAATTAGGCCGCAACACCAGCCACCGCCGCGCGCTGCTGCGCAACCTGGTGACCTCATTGATTCTCCAGGAGCGGATTGAAACCACCGTCACCAAAGCCAAAGCCATGCGTCCCCACGTGGAGAAGATGATCACGCTGGGCAAGCGTGGCGACCTGGCCGCACGCCGGCTGGCTGCCGCCTATCTCATGACCAGCGAAGCGGTAGACAGGCTCTTTGACACGGTTGCACCGCGCTTCGGCGACCGCGAAGGCGGATATCTCAGGATTATCCGCAAGGGCTTTCGCCGGGGCGATGGCGGCGAGACGGCTTACATTGAGCTGCTGGGCTCAGAGAAGATCCAGCAGGAAAAGCGCGAAAAACGCGCCGAAGGCCGCGCCAAGAAAGCCGAAGAGGCCAAGAAGGCCATGGACGAGCAGAGCGCCGCAGAAGGCGAACCGGCTGGCGACTCTGAGAAAAAAGAGAAGGAAGAAAAGTAGCTTCGCCGCAGATTAACGCGGATGAACGCCGATCAAGAAAATTGTCTGGTAGAGACGTAGCTTGCTACGTCTCTGCATTTGCTTTGTATCAGGCACGACTTTCTGTCGTGCCGCGAAGCTCAAACAAAATCTTGGGCTTTAGCCCTGAGGTTTTGGGGCCTTCATCCATAACGAGTTAAATATTATAAGGAACGCATCCACTCTGGATGCGTTTTTCTTTTCCACGCGACTGCTGCGATACTAGACGAGGCAAAAGGTCGAGGACCAATGCAGATAGAAACCTCCCAGCAAGCGGCCACAACCCGCAACGTTTATGTTCTTGGCATCACTTCGCTCCTGAATGACACGGCTTCGGAGATGGCCTACTGGATCCTGCCGGCATTTCTCGTGACCCTCGGCGCCGGGCCGGCGCAGTTGGGGTTGATTGAAGGGCTCGCCGAGAGCTCTGCTTCTTTTATCAAACTTTTTTCCGGACGCCTCACCGACCGCCTTCCCCGCCGTAAGCCTCTGGTGGTTTTGGGTTACACCGTGGCAAACATCGTTAAGCCGGTGCTGGCCATTGCGACCTCGTGGTGGCAGGTGCTGATGATCCGCTTTGCCGATCGAAGCGCCAAGGGCCTTCGCGGAGCTCCCCGCGACGTGATGCTGGCCGAATCCACGGAAAAAGGAAAACTGGGTGCAGCTTTCGGTCTGCTGCAGGCCATGGATTCGGCGGGAGCGATTCTTGGTCCGTTGGTAGCGGTGCTGATGCTCGACCTGCTGCACAGCAGCATGCGCAAGGTTTTCTGGATTGCTGCCATACCAGGTTTCCTGACCATTGCTGTCGTAGCCTTGTTTGCGCGCGAGACCCACACCGGACGCACAACCGAGGCGAGCGATGCTACACATGCAATGGCCGATTCCGCAGAGAAGAAAGCCACACAAGAATCCCAGTCACAACCGGTGTCGCAATCCGTCGTATTGCCGGCGAGCTTTTATTACGTCTTGGCGGCAGTGACGTTGTTTTCCCTGGGAAACTCGAGCGATATGTTCCTGATTTTGCGCGCCCAGAATATTGGGATACCAGTCGCGTACGCCCCTCTGCTCGGACTGGCCTTCAACTTTGTATACACGTTGGTGGCCTGGCCGGCAGGCAAGATCAGCGACAAAGTATCGAAGCCGGTGGTTGCCGCGGTTGGATACCTGGTGTTTGCCGCTGTATATCTCACCTTTGCCGCCGCGCCTTCACGGGCTGCGATTTGGGCCGCGATGACCGGCTACGGCGTTTATTACTCGCTTACCGATCCGGTGCTGCGGGCGCTGGTGGTCGAGACCATTGCTCCGGAGGCACGCGGCCGGGCGCTGGGGATTTTCTTCTTTATGACCAGCATCGCGACTTTGCTGGCCAGCTTATTAACCGGCGAGCTATGGAAGCACTTCGGCGCGGCAATACCGTTTTATCTTTCCAGTGGCTTGGCTGTCTCTGCCGCTGTGATGCTATTGTTGCGTCGTGGCAAGTAATGAGCATTCAGCGCTCAGCCAAAATGCAGTAGCCCACCACATAGCCAAAGTTCTAAAAGGTTGCGCCAGCCTGTTTACTCTTCCGTTATATTCGGGCACACAAAAATTCAGGCCAGTACCCCCACCCCCTTGCGCGCAAGGGTCATTAGCTTATTGATTTGTTTTCAATTGGTTATGAGCGGGCCCGGTGGGCCCCATACCCCCTTGTGCGCAAGGGTTGGGTCATCATATTAGTAAACATAGCGTGAGCTAAGGACTGGCTGAGACGTGCCAAGGGAGAGGGTTACGATCCGTATCTGGCGCGAGTTTTCAAAGAGCTCAAGGGGCTTTTCTATCCTCGGCCCCGCATCCCTTGGGATGCTGGATACACCCCCGGCGCACCGGGGCAGGCTTCCAGGGACAATGATAGTCCGGGTTTTCTCAGAAGTTAAGAGTTTGATACCACAATGGGACCGTGGTCCTCGAGGCCATTGCTGCCGACAATGCTCTCGCTTGGTTCCAGCATTGGGGATATCAGGTACAGCAACTATGAAAATGCCTTATGCTAATGCGGGTTGCTGGCGGCTGCGGCCTGTCCGCCAGCGGATAATCAGAAGCGCAATCAAAACGCCCACGCAGTCGATGGCAACGTCGCGCGGGCTGCTGGTGCGCGAAGGCACGAAGCCCTGATGGAACTCGTCCAGGGCGGCGACGGCGAGACAACATGCAAAAGCGTAGCGCGCCCATATCATGCGCCAGCCGGAGTGCGTTCCACGCCAGGCGCGGAAGAAAAGAAAACCCAGAATGCCGTACTCGGTCAGATGCGCCAGCTTGCGGATCATGAAGTGCAGCAGATCGAAGGGTTCCGGCGGCATCCATCCGAAAAACACCTTCAAGACGCTGCCCGTGTGCTCGGCAGAGAAGGGATCGCTCGAAGCAATAAGAACGAGTGCGGCCCAGAGGAGTGCAGGGAGCGAGTACCGGAAGAATTTTTGCGTGGTAGAGTTCAAATTAAGAGGTACTCAAGCTTCGCAACAGACCAAAACCACCTTTGTGTTCCTTTGTGCCCTCTGTGGTTAAACCGCTCTTACTCAATTCTGTAATTAGGCGCTTCGCGGGTGATGACCACATCGTGCACGTGGCTTTCGCGCAGCCCGGCATTAGAGATGCGCACGAAGCGCGCTTTCTTCTGCAGCTCTTCCAGGTTGGCGCAGCCGCAGTAGCCCATACCGGAGCGCAATCCGCCAACGAGCTGGTAGACCATGGCAGCCACGGTGCCGCGGTAGGGGACGCGGCCCTCGATCCCTTCCGGCACCATTTTGCCGAGGCGGTTGCCGTCTTCGGATTCGACGCTGAGGGCAGCCGAAGAGTCCGGCTCGGCGCTCTGCATATAGCGTTCGCTCGATCCCGAGGCCATGGCTGAGAGCGATCCCATACCGCGATAGGCCTTAAACGAGCGTCCCTGATACAGGATGGTCTCACCCGGAGATTCTTCCGTGCCGGCAAAGAGCGATCCGATCATGACCACGCTCGCCCCGGCGGCAATGGCCTTGGTGACGTCGCCGGAGTACTTGATGCCGCCATCGGCAATCACGGGGATGCCGGCTTCGCGGCAGGCGCGCGCCGCCTCGGCAATGGCTGTGATCTGCGGTACACCCGCGCCGGTAACGATGCGCGTGGTGCAGATGGAGCCCGGCCCGACGCCGACTTTGATGGCGTCCGCGCCGCTGCGCACCAGCTCGCAGGCGCCATCGAAGGTGGCTACGTTGCCGGCGAGCAGATCAACCTCGGGAAACTTCGACTTGATTGCCTTCACGGCTTCGATCACGCGCCCGGAGTGGCCGTGGGCGCTGTCAATGGCGAGCACGTCAACTTTAGTCTTGATCATTTCCTGCGCGCGTTCCAGGAAGTCACCGGTAGCGCCGACGGCGGCTCCCACGCGAAGGCGTCCCTGGCTGTCTTTGGCGGCATCAGGGTATTTGAGTTTCTTCTGGATGTCTTTGACCGTGATCAGGCCTTTGAGCGTGTACTTGTCATCCACCACCAGGAGTTTTTCCACGCGGTGGTGATGCAGGATCTTTTCTGCCTCTTCGAGCGTCGTGCCCACGGGGACGGTGATGAGGTCCTTTTTGGTCATGACCTTGCTGATAGGGATATCGGTACGGGTCTCAAAGCGCAGATCGCGGTTGGTGAGGATGCCGACCAGTTTCTTGTTCTTGGTAATGGGCACGCCCGAGATTTTGTATTTGCGCATGACCTCGAGGGCGTCGGAGATTTTAGCGTCGGGCGACATGGTGACCGGGTCAACGATCATGCCGCTCTCCGAGCGCTTTACTTTGTCCACTTCGCTGGCCTGCTGCTCGATGGAAAAATTGCGGTGAATGATGCCCAGGCCGCCCTGCTGGGCCATGGCGATGGCCAGGCGCGACTCGGTGACCGTATCCATGGCGGCGCTGATGAGCGGAATGTTCAGCGTGATGTTGCGCGAAAGCCGGGTGCGCGTTTCCGCGTTGGCCGGCACCACCTCGGAACGGGCAGGAAGAAGTAATACGTCATCAAAGGTCAGGGCCTCGGGTACAGGAAAATTAATCATAAATTTGGTCTCGCGGCGGGCAGGTAACCTTTTATTGTAGCATTCGGAATTGGCTGGCTTCACCCGGGATTTCATCGCGCAAGGTGGCGTGGTGACATGGGATGTACCCGTCCAGCCGAATGGATTGATCTCCAAGCCGTTCATGGACCAGCTCAGCGCCTTGGGTAAAGCAGTCGGCCAGAAATGATTTTGCCTCGGATGTTACGCCACACAGCCGGGGACGCCTCCACCCTATCGCGCGAAACGCGCGCCGGGGACCCGGGGGGGTGTGCCACACGATTCTCGTGTCACACATGGTCTTTTCGCCACAAGAGTTTTTCCGCAACTTTGAAAGCTGCCCCGTTATCTTTTGGTAACCTTCTGCTCCTGTATTTCGGCCCCGGCAAGATCGCACCCCCCACCCTATTGCTCCAACCGTGCCTGCGGCCCTAAATCATTGGCATTCAATTTCTTACGGAGGGTCCAAGAGTTTTTCGAGCAATGGCGGAGTAGCGGCCAGGAGATGTCAGAGTGTTAACACATCTATAAACTTTGGGTGGGAGCGAAAACTTACCGGGGTATGGACAGACTGGGAGGGATCCTCGTCGAGGCAGCAAGTTTTCCAAGTTTTCAAAGAGCCGTAGGGAAAGGCCCCGCATCGTAGGATGCTAAGTACGCTGGATGCTAATGTGCTGGGATGATAAATGCGCTGCATGCCAGACACACTTCCAAGACGATCATAATCCACGCCTGCCCAGAAGTCAGGGTTTTGATACCACAATTGGACCATGCGATTGGGGCTGAGGGCCTAGTGGTGCTTCTTGGGTGAGGCAATAGCATCTGGCGAGGTAATGGCCTGGCGGATGGCCGCTTCGGAAGCTTTGTCGTTGAATTGGACCGTGCCGTCGGCGTTGATTGCAACGCCAAGTTTTTGCCATAGCTGAGTGAGATCAACCGGCGACGGCTGGCCGCGCATTTTTTCGTAGAGTTTCTGCAGCACATCGGTTCCGGTGGCCTTGTCTCCAATGGCGAGGGCCTTTTCGATTTCCCAATCCTGGGTGATGTCGCCGCCATGATTCAGGATGGCGCGCAGAGCATCCTGCAGTCCCTTGCGATTTTGTGTGCGCTCGCGAATCTGCACATCGGCGAGCAGGCAGAACATGGCTCCGCCCCAATAGGTGCGTCCCCAGGTGGGGGTGTTATCCAGCCCTTCGTCGCCGGACTGAGGCTGGCCTTTGGGCATATCGTGAATGAATTGTTTCCATACCTCGGCTACAGGGAACCCGCCCACCTGCGCCCGGGCAACCGGCTCAACATAGGTTGAGAGCCCTTCTTCGATCCAGTGGTGATTCTCTTCCATGGAGGGAAAAGCGAGGTGGATCATCTCGTGGGTCAGCATCCAGTCATCTTTCAAGTCGGCGACTTCGGTCTGGTCGCCCACGGTGATGCGGATCGAACCGCCGGCGCGAGCGTACGTGACCCCGTGCCGCACGCCGGAGCCGCTGCCTGCGTGAATCTGCAACGTAAGGTGCGGGACGGGGAAACGCCCGTAGTAGTGCGAAACCGCGTCCGCGGCCGATTTGACCCAATCGAGCAGCTCCTGGCGGGAAAGCTTCATCGGTTCATCGGGCAGGGTGATTTCGATTTTTCCGCCAGAGACGGGCATGACAGCGAGAAGGGAATCGGGTTGCTCAGCTTGCACTGGGGTGAAGAAAAAAAACAGCAGTAGAAAGAGCAAGAGGTTTTGGGGTAAGGGGCCAAGCATTACCTTCAATTTTATCTGGCTTTCTTCGCGTTCTGCTCGCCTAACGAGAACGATTTAAAGCAAGTCTCAGCTCGCGGTTTTCAGTTTTTTCTGTCTGCGTGCGGTGATAACGCCCATCAAGATTGCGACCAACAACCCAAGCGGAACAACTGTGTAACCAAGAACACCAGCTCTTTCGGGAAACACAGAACCTGCCACGATCTTCAGAAACACGAATACGACCAGAAAACCACAAGAAGCTCCGAGCAGAACACCCTTCGCTGCTGTTGATTCTGGTTGCGCATATTCTTTGGTGAACCAGCGGATCAAGGTATCAAGTGAGAAAAACCCGGGACCTAAGAAAAGGATCAGCAGAAAGACAAACAGAAAATTATAAGGAGCAGCCGCAGTGAATTTGTCAGGTTCTGAGATGACAGAGTGCAGCGCCTCGTTGTCGGCTTTCACGTACGCCACGATCATATCAATCGCCATAGGCAATGCGATTAGGCGTGAGCCCAACCCAAGCATGAGCAGAATGCCGCCTCCGGTTTCGAGCCATGCAATGAAATGCGCATTGAGTGCGGGAGCGGGAATCCCCAGGCTGGTAAAGTAGTCCACAACTTTGGAGATGTCTTGCAGCTTTCCCAGTCCGGTCTGGAAGAATTGCCATCCGAAATAAAGACGGACCGCGAGCAGGAAGGGATGCTGGCCCAAGTTGGCCAGCCGCAGAAACCAGGAATAGAGCAGATCGATGAACTTGAGAATTGATTTCATAATTTTGAGTTCTAAAGCGTTTTCAATGTTTAAAGCCGCACAGCCGGATCGTGTTGATTCCGTCAGGGCGAGGGAAAAGTCCAAGCGAAAATCCGATTTCAACCCGTGGGTAGTTCCCGTCGCCATCGGAGATCCTTCGCCACGGGGCTCAGGATGACAGTGCGTGAAAAGGTACGCTGTGCCAACACAATTTACCTGCTACGACTGCTTGGCGAACCATCCCAGGGATGACCAATTCGCGAACCAGTCATGCAGTTGTGCGCTCACGTGTTCCACGCTCTGGCTCGACCAGTTGACCGAGGCCTCGATGGCTTGCGAGAGGGGCTTGCCCTCGCGAAGCGCGCGCACCAACGCAAAAGCATCGGGCTGCAGCCGTTTGAAGTAGACGGAATTATCGTTGCGATAAACGGCGAGACGCACTTTTTCCGGCTTGGGCAGCGAAGAGCGCTTGACGCGTGAGCGGCGGGTACGCTCGGTCACCGCGTTGCTCACAATATCAACTACCTGGTGGTCGTTGTGACGAATGCTCAGCAACAGTTCGTCCACGGGATAAGCCAGGTCCAGCAGGTGCAGATGGGGCTGCAGTTGGAATACCGGGTCCTCGCCCAGTTTGCCAAGGTCCTCTGGTTTGAGTTGCGGCAATTCGGGATCATCAAAGGCGGCGACATCGGCCCACTCCAGCCGCACCATGTCTATCGCGATGCGCTCTACCTTGGGAGCGAATTCAAGATGCTGCATCAGCCATGCTTCCAGCCGGGCCCCAAGGTTGCGCAGGCTAAAAGATTCCGAGGGGCAATCCACCAGGTAAGCGACCGACATTTTTTCAAATTGCTTCTCCCCGATGATGGCGCGCAGTCCGGGAAAATCTTCAGCGAGCGCCGACAGGATGCGGAACCAATACTGGCGGTTGTAAATCTCCAGCCGTTCAAATGAGGTCAGGCGGTCGTTGGGTTTGATGATGGATTCGGCAATCTCTTTGATGGATTTTCCATCCGTCGTGCGGGGCCGCATGTTTTCTGACGGAGTAAGGGGCTGGCGAGTCACATCGAAGAAGGCGCGCTGAAGCTCGGCGAGGTTCATGATGCCACCTGCTCTTTCGCCGGAACGTAGCGCATGGCTTTCAGGGCTTCATTGTGCACTTCGTCGAAAGAGGGGATGCGATCATCCCACTCCAGCAAAGTTGCCGTCGGGCCGGTGAGTTCAATGGCCCGGGCGTAGAGTTGCCATACCGGATCAATCACCGCATGGTCGTGGGTATCGAGGATGTATTTCCTGTATTTGGAGTGCCCGGCGATGTGGATTTGCGCCACCCGCTCATGCGGAACATTATTTACATATTCAAAAGGATTGAAGCTGTGGTTCTGCGATGACACGTAGATATTGTTTACATCGAGCAGAATGCCGCAGTCGGCGTCTTCCACGACCTCGTTGAGAAATTCCCATTCGGTCATTTCAGAGGCGTGAAACTCGGCGTAGCTGCTCACGTTCTCGACGACGACGGGCACCTCAACAAAATCGCGCACCTCGCGGATTTTTTGCGCGGTCCTTTTGGCGGCCTCAAATGTGTAGGGCATGGGAAGAAGATCGTGCGAGTAGCGCCCGTCCACGCTTCCCCAGCACAGGTGATCACTCAGCCATGGGGTTTTTGTGCGCTTGACCAGGGTTTTGAGCCGCTTGAGGTGCTCGTGGTTCAGCGGCTCGGCGGAGCCGAAGTACATGGAGACCCCATGCTGCACAACGCGATACTGCTCGAGAATCTGGTCGAGCACCTGCAGGGGGCGCCCGCCATCCACCATGAAGTTTTCCGAAATGATTTCGAACCAATCTACAACCGGTTTTTTCTCGAAGATATGCTGGTAGTGCGGAATGCGAAGGCCAATGCCAACGCCGTAGTCCGTTTGGCCGTTAAATCTGTTCGCAGGCATAAAGAATATTATTTTAAAGATGAAGTCGAGATTCGATTAAAGAGTGGGAGGACCAGCAGCATGCCACTGGCCCTCCTACATCAGAGTTCCAGTTATTTGGTTGCCGTTTTACAACCGTGTTTAGTGGTATTACAGCCGCCCTTGCCTTTGCAAGAATTCTTTCCTTTGCAGCCGTTGTCGCTACTCTTACAGCCACCCTTGCCTGCGCAGGAGTTTTTGCCTTCGCAAGAGTGCTTTTCTTTTTTAACTTTGGTTGCTTTCTTGCCGGTGTCGGCCTTGGTATCGCCAGTGGAGCCGCCGCCAGCTTGTGCCACAGCAGAAGCACTTGTGCCGGCGATAAACCCGGTCAGGGCCGCGCCGACCAATAATGCTCGAATTGATTTCGTCATGTGTAGAGTCTCCTTAGCTAAGTGGTTTGTTCCTTGCATGATAGAGAGCACATGGGACTGCTCGACTGCAAAAGAACAGGCCCCTGGTCACTCTCGATAGAACTTCGTTACTGGTACGAACCTCCGTACCCGTTGGATTGCTCCCCAACGAATTTTAGCCACCCCCTCACAGCGCCTTTTGGTGTTGTCTCCGCACCGGGAAGAGCCTGACTAAAAGCCCACGAATGTTATCACGGGGCGGGAGCTACGCGCACCGGAAAATCGGCCCTGTCCGGGCGAGCCAAGGCTCAGCAGATTTGTATCTCCATGCTTTATCCAATCTCATCAGCGTGTAAGCGCAGAAATCAAATTAAGTGACTGCAGCCTGAGGCGCTGAATATACGGTTTGAAATGAGGTTATACTTTATACCTCTCAAATTGTTGAGCTCAGCCCCAGCATTCGGGGTTGATCGTTGTACACAGTGGAGGGAACGATGCCAGCCTCCTATGAGATTGATAAGAAACAAAGACTCGTCATGAGCACTGTCTCTGGCGTGTTGACCGTGGATGATATATGGGCACATCAGAAGCGGCTCGCCAAGGACAAAGACTTCGACCCCAGCTTTTCTCAACTCATGGATTTCAACGGCGTTACCGAAGTCGTCATCAAGACGGATGACGTACGAAAGTTCGCTGAGACGAGCATATTCTCTCTTAACTCGCGCCGCGCGCTGGTCGTAGAAAGAAGCGACTTGATATTCGGGTTCTCGCGAATGTTCGAGATGTTGCGCGGTTTGAAGGGCGACGAGTCAATACGGGTCTTTCGCAATCGAAACGAAGCCATGGTCTGGCTTTTCTCAAGGCAAGACCCTTAGCAGATGGTAAGCTGCCAACGCCTCATATCTTTGTAAGGGCATCCCTCTCCAAAAAGAGCAGAAAAACCGCATAATAGTCAGAGCTGAAAACCCATTTTAGGCAAAATTTTCATCATTAATTAATGGGTTGCTTCCCTTGCGATACGCCGCGCGGGGGCGTATCATTAAACACGTGCAGTAGCCTCGCCCGGCGTGCAGCGCGGAGGCGCCGGGAAAACCCGATTGGCGGAAGAAACCAGTGGGCGCGAGCCCATTTTTTATTGCAGAAAATTTTTGAGAAGCGAAACGGCGTTTCATGGGTTGCTAAGTTGTTTCGCTTCAAGCGAATACCGTCAAAGAGTGTTTTGAGTAAAGGCCCTTCAGGAATGCCTTGATACAGCATAGGGCTTCCTTCGGCGTAAGAGCGCCTTGTCAGGATTACAACTTTAAAGATACAAGGGGACGTCAACCGGGCTTGAGAGCGGGCGTCAGATGATTCACAAAAGGCCATTCGCTCGGAGCTTGTGGCCCAGCGCTAAGAGCTAGACATGGCAGTAGGGATTGAGCAGGTGGAACAGATTGCGCAGCGGGTGGCAGAGTCGCTGGCGCTGGAGCTGGTAGAGGTGGAGTTGCGCGGTGGAGGCAAAAGCCGCACGTTGCGCATCATCATTGACAAGCCCGGCGGGGTGACCCACGAGGATTGCGCCAGCCTCAGCCGCGAGGTGAGCACGATCCTGGATGTGGAAGATGCCGTCGGCGGTGGGACCTATACGCTGGAAGTATCTTCTCCCGGACTTGACCGTAAGCTGCAGAAGCCGGCAGATTTTGAGCGTTTTACCGGCAGCCTGGTGAAGTTGATGACGCGGGAGCCGGTGAACAACAACCGGCACTTTCAAGGGCGGCTGCAAAGTTTTGCCAACGGGCGGGTAACGCTCGATGTGGCGCAGTTGAGTAAGAGCAAACAGAAAAAAATGAAGATTGGCGCGGCACAGCACGTGGAAATTGAGTTTGCCAATATTGAACGGGCCCATCTGGTGCCAGAGATTTAGTCATTGCGGGCTTGGGTGATAGAGAACCAATCGCAACAAAGGTTTTTCACAGTAAGGACAGGGATTATGGCAAGTCTGCTTTATCAGCAAATCGAAGGGTTGAGCCGCGAGAAGGGCATTGATCCGCAAATTGTAGTGAATGCGGTGGAAGATGCCATTGCTGTGGCCACGCGCAAAAATCTGAAGACGCAGGAGACGCTGCGCGGTGCACTGGATAAAGAGACCGGAGCCATTGACGTGTATGCGGTCAAGAGCGTCGTGGAGATGCCCGAGCAGGTCGAGGACCCGAACCTGCAAGTCACCCTGGAAGAGGCGCGCAAGAGCGACCCTAATGTAGAGGTCGGCGGCGAAGTGCGTTTTCATCGCGCCAGCCACGCGCTCACCAGCCCGTCGGGGTTGGGGCGCATCTCCGCGCAGATTGCCAAGCAGGTGATCTTCCAGAAAGTACGCGAAGCCGAGCGCGACACGGTTTTCAACGAATACAACGACAAGAGCGGCCAGGTGGTGACCGCCACGGTGAAGCGCATTGAAGGTCCGGACGTGATTTTCGAAGTGGGCAAGACCGAGGCCCGCATGCCGCGCAAGGAGCAATCACGCCTGGAGTCGTTCGCGGTTGGCGAGCGCGTGCGCGTAGTCATCGCCCGAGTAGAAAAAGCCAGCAAGGGGCCGGGGCTGATTGTTTCCCGTGCCGCGCCAGAGTTGGTGCAGAACCTGTTCCAGACGGAAGTGCCGGAGATCTACGACGGCACGGTGGTCATCCGTGCCATCGCGCGCGAAGCCGGGGAGCGCACCAAGATTGCGGTCATGTCCAAAGATAAAGACGTGGATTCGG
>WNFE01002443.1_pt1 | contig 16653 bp, 16 predicted proteins | sample 5400451 | NCBI WGS metagenome assembly WNFE01 (sample SAMN13153344, study PRJNA577476) | soil metagenome | isolation source: 200 cm saprolite under Douglas fir tree site 2 hole 2 | place: USA:California | collected 2015-04-18 | reverse complement strand
TCGCGAGCTCCGCGGCCTGGTCGACCGAGGCAGCCTCGACGATGCTGTAGCCATTGGCCCGCTCGCCGATCGCCCCATCCTTGACCTTGCCGTCCGAGGCGACGCTCTTCACCTTGTCGGAGAACGGGTTCCCGCTGTCGACCACGGACTTGCCCAGCTTGCCGAACCAGGCGCCCCAGGCCTGATTTGTCTTATCCCGCTCCGCCTGGGTCGCCGCCATCGCGCCGCCGCCGCTGTACAGAAGTACGTACTTCGCCATGTTTCCACCTCCCGGATTCGTCGCTGGCGGACTCTTCAAGCCCGCCACTAAATGTACGACGATCGGTTGCAGGTGAAATCGACATAAGGGCGTGAGACATTCAGGCGCAGCGAGACCCCCCACGCTGCCCTCCCCCTCAAGGGGGGAGGATAATTCGGATTCAGGCACAGCGAGACTCGCCACCACCCCAACCTCCGCCTCAAGGTGGGAGGGGAATCAGCGCCAGATAGGCTGGTGCCATGCTTCACCTCGCCGAACAGGATCTGACCGGGTTACTGGCCCATTACGGGTACCTAGCCGTCGTCGTCCTGATTGCCGTGGAGAGCATGGGCATTCCGCTGCCGGGCGAGACCATGTTGATCACGGCCGCGATCTATGCGGGCTCAACCCACCGTCTGAACATCGGCCTGGTCATCCTGGCGGCGGTGGCGGGCGCCGTCCTGGGTGACAACCTCGGGTATTTCATCGGCCGGGAGGGTGGCTTCCGGCTGCTGCGCCGGTACGGCCACCGGGTAGGGATCACGGACGCGCGCCTCCGGCTGGGCCAGTACCTGTTTCGCCGCTACGGTGCGCAGGTAGTGTTCTTCGGCCGCTTCGTCGCGATCCTACGGGCGCTCGCTGCGGTCCTGGCCGGCGTCAACCACATGCCCTGGCCGCGGTTCCTCACCTTCAATGCCGCGGGCGGTTTCTGTTGGGCGATGGTCTATGGCATCGCCGGGTACGCCTTCGGACGCGAGCTCGACCGGGTGACCGGCCCCGTCCGCTGGGTCCTGGTGGTCCTGGCGCTGGCCGGGACTATCGGTTTCGTGGTCTTCCTGCGGCGTAACGAGGAGCGTCTCCAAGCCGAGGCGGACCGGGCTCTCCGGGTCGTCCGCGTAGAGCGAGCGTGAGGGCCCGCTGCTGGAAACGCTCGCGGCGGCACGTTACCTCGGCGTGGCCTCCGTGAACGCTGGGCCGAGCCCGCTCCTCAAAGATGGGTGGACGCTCGACGAGCTGGCTTGCGAGCTGTCGCTGGCCCGCTCTGGTCGCGAGGTCGTGGATCACGCCCCTATGGCACGTGAGCTTTCAGGTGGCCGAGGTGCTCCGCATCCCGATTCGGCTGGTCTCGGCCGGTCGGGGACAACTAATCCCTTAACGTAGAATACGGCCGGCTTCTCATGCTAGCCCGAATCCACCGAGTCGGAGTCGAACTTGCATCTTGGGCGCGGGACGAGCGATCGGTGTGTCGTCTCCTGCGCGCGCTCAGTTACGCACCGACGGGTGCGCGCCTTCGCGTGCTCGTCGCCTCCTTCCGCTCATCTCGCCCCGCATCCCAATCTGCGTCGTCCGATCGGTGGATCCGGGCTTAGGGTTGACGCATGCCATTAGTTGATTGGGTGATCCTTCCCGGCTATGCGGTCGAGGCCGAGGATGGCACGGTGGTGGGGCGGGTCACGGACATGATCGAGGGGCCGGCCCGGTCGATGTTTCTCTCGACCGAAGCCTACATGCGGGTCGCCCAGCCGGGCCAGCCCGACCTGTTCATTCCGAAATCCGAGGCCGTCGATGTCAGCGAGGTCAAGCGGGCCGTCTATCTCAAGCGCCACCCCACCGAGATCGACGCCCTGGGGTGGACGCGCGACCCGCGACGGAACGGTGCGGTTCGGGCCATCCCGTATATCCCGCAGGCCCCTAGCGACGGGCGCCAATCCGAGGAAGAGGCGGTCAAGGACTCGATCGAGATCGGCCACCTGGTGACGGTCCCACCGCGACCGAGGGTGGAGCTGGGGACGTGGCAACCGGGCGAGGCCGCCCCGCGGCCTGAGCCGGGCCTTCGGGTTCGCATCGGGGACCGCTTCCAGCCGGGCGACCCAATCCCGGTGGAGGGGCAGTACATGTGCACGGTCTGCCGCTTCCGCCGGCACTCGCGGCAGTTCCGAGAGGACAACCCCGATGGGCGGTTCCCGCCGGCGCACCACGCGGGGGCCCTGTGGGAGCTGGAAGACCTGCGTCCCTAAACGTTATCGCGACATCGGGTGATGACCCGATGGTGCGCCGCCTCCAACAGGGCCTGGAACAAGTCCCGGTAAACCCTTTGTTAGAATCAGCTCGGGTTCATGCTTAGCGACTATTTCCCCTTGCTCATTTTTGTCGCCGTGATCGTGGGGTTCGGGGTTGTCGCGATCGTCGTCCCGGGTTTCATCGGCGGCCACCGCCCCAACGCCGCGGCTGACCTTCCCTACGAGAGTGGCATCGTGCCCCGAGAGGGTGCCCGGCGTCGCTTCTCCGTCAGCTTCTACCTGACCGCCATGCTGTTCATCATCTTCGACGTCGAAGCCATCTTCATCTACCCGTGGGCCGTCATCCTGAAGAGCCTGCGCTGGTTCGGGGTGGCCGAGATGGGGGTCTTCGTGGCCATCCTGCTGGTGGCCCTCATCTATATCTGGGCAAAGGGAGCGCTGGAATGGGGGGACTAGAGCTCCGCACGGAGCCCTTCCGCACCGGCCGGGCCGCCGGCCCGACGCCGCTCACTGCGTTTGGGGACAACCTGGTCACCACCACCATCGACAAGGTCCTCAACTGGGGGCGGGCCAGCTCCATCTGGCCGGCGCTCTTCGGTCTGGCCTGCTGCGCCATCGAGATGATGGGGGCCGGCGGGCCCCGGCACGACATGGCGCGCTTTGGGGCCGAGGTCTTCCGAGCCACGCCCCGTCAGGCCGACCTGATGATCGTGGCCGGCCGCGTCTCGATCAAGATGGCGCCCGTGCTGCGCACGATCTACGACCAGATGCCCGAGCCGAAGTGGGTGATCGCCATGGGGGCCTGCGCCTCCTGCTCTGGGATGTTCAACAACTACGCCATCGTGCAGAGCGTGGACAAGATCGTCCCGGTCGACATCTATGTGCCGGGCTGTCCGCCGCGACCGGAGGCCCTGCTGGATGCCGTCATCAAGCTGCAGCGAAAGATCCGCGGCCAGCCGCTGGTCAAGCGGTAGTCGCGAATGAGCGACAACGGCGGGAGCGCGCTTGCACAACGGGTGCAAGACCGATACCCGGGCGCCCTGCAGAACGTGATCGAGTGGCGCGGCGACGTGACCCTGCGGATCGCGCCGGCGGGGGTCGTCGAGGTGGCGCGACTCTTGCGCGACGATCCAGCGCTCCGCTTCGACTACTTCCTCTATAACACGGCGGTCGACTGGCCGGCCCGGGACCCGCGCTTCGACGTGGTCTGGGAGGTCCGGTCACTGCCGAACAAGACCCGTGTCCGCCTGGTGTGCACCGCCGCCGCGCCCGATCCCCATGTGCCGAGCCTGGTGCCCGTCTGGCGGGCCGCCAACTGGTTCGAGCGCGAGACCTGGGACCTGCTCGGGATCAAGTTCGACGGCCATCCCGACCTGCGCCGGATCCTGATGCCGGAGTCGTGGGAAGGCTTTCCGCTGCGCAAGGACTACGTCTCCTTCGGCGAACCCGTGATCTTCTCGGACCAGAAGCTCGAAGGGTTGGAGCCCGACGCGATCCGTGGCTGACACCTTTACCCAGACCCTCCCCGAAGGGGTCGAGACCCGCGAGCTGGGCAGCGAGTGGATGGAGCTCAACATGGGCCCCCAGCATCCGAGCACGCATGGGGTGCTGCGGATCAAGCTCAAGCTCGACGGCGAGGTGGTGCGGGACTCCGACATGGACATCGGCTACCTGCACACCGGCTTCGAGAAGTCGTTCGAAGACAAGACCTACGCCCAGGGCATCCCGTTCAGCGACCGGATGGACTACCTGGCGCCGCCCATCAACAATGTCGGCTTCACCATGGCGGTGGAGAAGCTGCTCGACCTCGAGGTCCCCCCGCGGGCGCAGGCCATCCGGGTCATCATGATGGAGCTGGCGCGCATCGGCAGCCACCTGATCTGGCTGGGCACCGGCTCGCTCGACCTGGGGGCGGTCAGTACCTTCCTCTATTGCTGGCGGGAGCGCGAGCAGATCCTGGACCTGAACGAAGCCTATTCGGGCGTCCGGATGATGACGTCGTTCACCCGCGTCGGCGGGGTGGCGTGGGACCTGCCCCCGGGCTGGTTAGAGCAGCTGCAGCGTTTCGTCGACCTCTTCCCCGGCCGGGTGGACGACTACGAGGCCCTGCTGACCAACAACCCCATCTGGAAGCAGCGCACCGTCGGCCTGGGCACCATCTCGCCAGCGGAGGCCATCGAATGGGGGGTCACCGGCCCGGTGCTGCGCGGGTCGGGGGTCGATTACGACGTGCGCAAAGTCTTCCCCTACTGCGGCTACGAGCAATACGACTTCAACGTGCCCCTGGGCCGCGCGGGGGACACCTACGCCCGGTACCTGTGCCGGGTGCAGGAAATGCGGGAGAGCATCAAGATCATTGACCAGGCGATCCGCACCTTGCCCGGCGGCGCCTGGATCACTGACAACCGGAAGGTCGCCCTGCCGCCACGCACCGAACTGCCCCAGAGCATGGAAGCCGTCATCCATCACTTCCGCCTGGTGAGTGAGGGCTTCAAGCCGCCGGCCGGCGACGTCTACGCCTTTGTGGAAAGCCCGCGCGGCGAGCTCGGCTTCTACATGGTGTCCGACGGCTCCAACAAGCCCTACCGGGTGAAGGTGCGGCCCCCGTCCTTCTGCAACCTCCAGGCGCTGAGCAAGATGATCGAAGGCCGGCTCATGGCCGACGTGGTGGCCATCATCGGCAGCATCGACATCATCCTGGGAGACGTGGACCGCTAGTGGCACTGAGCCAGGCCACGGTGGAAAAAATCCAGGACTTCGCGCGGCGCTACCCGTCGGCGCAATCGGCGATCCTGCCGGCACTGTGGGCGGTCCAGCACGAGGTCGGCCACGTGACCAGCGACGGAATGCGCGAGGTCGCCCAGCACCTGGGCCTGCCGGCGTCCCTGGTGGAGGCCACCTCCTCCTTCTACTCGATGTACCTGACCAAGCCGGAAGGGCGGCACGACGCCGTGATGTGCGTCAACGTCGCCTGCGCCTTGCGGGGCGCGGAGGAACTGTTCGCGTACTGCGAGCAACGGCTCGGGATCCGCGATGGGCAGACGACTTCCGATGGAGCGATTACCCTGCGGTCCACCATCGAATGCCTGGGGGCCTGCGGCGGCGCGCCCATGATGCAGATCGACCATCGCTTCGAGGAGGACCTCACGCCGGAGCGCGTGAATGCGATCTTCGAGCGCCTGCGGACCGAGCCCGCCCCCAGGCACGAACCGCCCCAGCCGGCGGCGGTCCCGGCAGCCACCGCGCCGGCGGCCGCTCCGCCAAAGCGCCCGGTGGGTGGCAGCCGCCCTCGGGCGAAGAAGGCGGACACCTGATGGCCGAGAAGAAAATCCTGACCAAGGACTTCGGCACCCCCGGGCTCGCCCATCTGGCCGGCTACCAACAGACGGGCGGCTACCAGGCCTACCAGAAGGCGTTGAAGGAGCTGCAGCCCGACGCGCTGGTGGAGATGGTCAAGAAAAGCGGGCTGCGGGGGCGCGGCGGGGCCGGCTTCGGCACCGGCCAGAAGTGGAGCTTTCTCCCCAAGGGCGTCTACCCGCGCTACCTGGTGATCAATGCCGACGAGAGCGAGCCCGGCTGTTTCAAGGACCGCTACCTGCTCGAAGAGAGCCCGCACCAGGTGGTGGAGGGGCTGCTGATCGCGGCCTATGCCATCGGCTGCAACCTGGCCTTCATCTACATCCGGGGCGAGTACCTGCCCCAGCACGAGGCGCTGGAATGGGCGCTGGCCGAGGCCCGGCAGGCCGGCTACATCGGCAATAACGTGCTGGGCAGCGGCTTCGACGTCGACGTCATCCTGCACCGGGGCGCGGGCGCCTACATCTGTGGTGAGGAGACGGCCCTGCTCACTTCGCTGGAAGGCTACCGGGGCGAGCCGCGCCTGAAGCCGCCCTTCCCCGCCATCAAGGGGCTCTACGGCAAGCCGACCGTGGTCAACAACGTGGAGACAGTGGCCACCCTGCCGCACATCGTCCGGAACGGCCCCGACTGGTTCGCGGCCATCGGGACGGAGACCGGCAAGGGGACCCGGCTGTGGTGCATGAGCGGCCACGTGAGCCGGCCCGGCAACTACGAGATGGAGATGGGCGCCCCCATCCGCGAGCTGATCTACGACCTGGGTGGCGGCGTCTGGAAGAATCGCAAGCTCAAAGCCTTCCAGCCGGGTGGGGCTTCCATGATGGTCCTGCTGCCCCAGCACCTGGATGTCGGGCTGGATTTCGACGCCATTCAGAAAGCCGGGTCGCTGGCCGGCGCCGGGGCCATGGTGGTGATGGATGAGACGACCTGCATGGTCGATATGTGCCGCCGCTACGTCGAGTTCTTCCACCACGAGAGCTGCGGCAAGTGCACGCCCTGTCGCGAGGGCACCTTCTGGATGGCGAACGTGCTGACCCGGATCGAGGAGGGCGAGGGCAAGGCCGGCGACGCCGACCTGCTGCTCGAGATGGGCAACAACATCGATGGCCGGTCGTTCTGTCCGCTGGGTGATGCCTCCACCTGGTTCCCGCGGAGCTGCATCAAGTACTTCCGCGACGAGTTCGAGCAGCACATCACCGAGCACGCCTGCCCCTTCCGGAAAGAGCGGGTCATGGTGGCCTGATGGCGGTCGCCACCGACCAGGTCACCCTCCAAGTCGACGGCGTGAGCGTCACCGTGCCCAAGGGGACGCTGATCCTGGATGCCGCCAAGAAGGTCGGGATCGACATCCCCATCTTCTGCTCGCATTCCAAGATGGAACCGGTCGCCGTCTGCCGGATGTGCCTGATCGAGGTGGAGAAGATGCCCAAGCTCCAGCCGGCCTGCGCCGTGTACGTGGCCGAGGGCATGGTGGTGCGTACCAAGACCCAGAAGGTGGAGGAGCACCAGAAAGGGGTGCTCGAGTTCCTCCTGATCAACCACCCGCTCGACTGCCCCATCTGTGACAAGGGGGGCGAGTGTCCGCTCCAGGACCAGACCTTCCAGTACGGGCCGGGGGCCAGCCGGTACGACTTCCCCAAGGCCCACTTCGACAAGGCGGTGCCGCTCTCGGACCGGATCGTGCTCGACCGGGAGCGCTGCATCCTGTGCTGGCGCTGCACCCGCTTCACCGAGGAGATCTCGGGGGAACGGGAGCTGGCGCTGATCAAACGGGGCGTGCACACCATCATCGGCACCTTCAATGACGAGCCGGCGCAGTCCCCCTACCAAGGCAACTGGACCGAGATCTGCCCGGTGGGCGCCCTCACTAGCCGGCAGTACCGGTTCATCAGCCGGCCCTGGGACCTGGACCGGACCCCGAGCATCTGCCCAGGCTGCGCCATGGGCTGCAACATCCAGATCGACAGCCGGCACAACAAGATCGGCCGGTTCCAGTCGCGCGAGAACCTGGAGGTCGACGACGGCTGGCTCTGCGACCAGGGGCGGTACAGCTTCCCCTACCTCCAGCGCGACCAGGAGTTCGGCTCGCCGAGCATCCGCCGCGACGGGCAGATGGCGGCGGTCAGCTACCAGGAGGCGGTCGCCGAAGCCGCGGCCCGGTTGCAGAAAGCGGGGAGCAGCGCCGCCGGATGGGCCTCACCGGGAGCCACCAACGAAGAGCTGTTCCTGTTCCAGCGTCTCTTCCGAGAGACCTTAAAGTCGCCCCACCTCGACCATCGCCAGCAGGGGATCCACGGGACCGATCCGGAGGACATCGGTCTGCCGATCGCCGATATCGAACGCTGCGATCACGTGGTCGTCCTGGGTGGGCAAGAGGTGATCGACGCGGCGCCCGTCCTCCACCTCCGGCTGCACAAAAGCCAGCGGCACGGGGTCGCCGTTCACCGGGTCGCTGACGTGAAGGCCGGGCTGGCGGCGGTGCCGGCCGAGGCCACCGCTGTGGGCGTGCTGGCCGCCGCGGCCCGGCGGGCGGATGCAATCACCCTCCAGAACCAGCTGGCCTCCAAGGTCAAGGGCAGCGTCCGGCGGCTGATCGTGGTCCGGGGCCCGAATGGCCGGGGGGCCAAGGACCTGGGAATTCTCCCTGACCTGGCTCCTGGGTACGCGGCCCTCAACGGCCGCGCCGGACGGCCGCGCGCGGAGTGGCCCAAGGCCGGCATCCGGGCTCTCTACATCTATGACGCCAGCCCGCTCCAGGAGTTCGCGGCGACCGAGGTGGAGCTCGACTGGCTGCGCAGCCTGGACACCGTGATCGTGCAGCGCTTCAAGCCGTCGGTGCTGGACGAGTACGCCCACGTGGTCCTCCCCGGCCGGGCCTTCCCCGAGAAGGACGGCACCGTGACCAGCATGGAGGGCCGCGTGCAGCGGATCGCCAATGGCATCGACGCCGCCCACATCTGGGACGACTGGCGGATCCTGCAGGCGGTGGCCAACGCCCTGGGCGCCGGCTGGTCCTACCGCACGAGCGACTCGATCTTCGCCGACCTGGCCAAGGCTGTGCCCGCCTACGCGGCGGCTGCGCCGGCGCAGGGGCGGGTCCTCTGGGGCGACCGATGACCGAGGTGGTGGTCGTCACTCTGATCAAGACCGCCATCATCCTGTTTGCGCTGTTGACCGCCTTCGCCTACCTGACGCTGTTCGAGCGGGTGGTGCAGGCCCGGCTCCAGGCGCGCCTGGGACCCAACCGGGTGGGGCCCTTCGGTCTGCTACAGCCGCTGGCCGACGGCGTGAAGCTGTTGTTCAAGGAGACCAGCGGCCCGGCCACCCGGGACCGGTTCCTCTACCTGGCCGCGCCGGTGCTGTCGCTGGCGGTGGCCTTCACGGCCTTCACCATCATCCCCATCAGTGGCCCGACCGACCTGGTGGTGCTCGGGCATCGCATCAGCTGGTACGTGACCAACACCAACGTGGGGGTGCTCTTCTACTTCGCCCTCACCTCCCTGGGCGTGTACGGCATCTTCCTGGCCGGCTATGCGTCCAACAGCAAGTACTCGCTGCTGGGCGGGCTGCGATCGTCGGCCCAGATGATCAGCTACGAGATGGCGCTCGGGCTGTCGCTGGTGCCCGTGTTCATCGTGGCCGGCTCTTTCAGGCTGGTCGACATCGTCAACGCCCAGCGGACGTGGTGGTTCGCCCTCCCCCTGCTGCCGGCCTTCATCATCTATATGATCGCCGGCATCGCCGAGACCAACCGGGCGCCCTTCGACCTGCCCGAGGCGGACACCGAGCTGGTGGCCGGGTACCACACCGAATACGGGGGCATGAAGTTCGCCCTGTTCTTCATGGCCGAGTACATCAATATGGTCATTGTCAGCTCCATCGCGACGGTGATGTTCCTGGGCGGGTGGTGGGGCCCCTTCGGCATCGTGCCCGGCCCGTGGTGGTTCCTGCTCAAGGTGGTCGTCGTGCTGTTTGTCTACGTCTGGCTGCGCGCCACCCTGCCCCGCCTCCGCTACGACCGGCTGATGCAGCTGGGTTGGAAGTCGCTGCTGCCGCTTTCGCTGGCCATGATGATGGCCACGGCCGTGGTCGTGGTGGCGGTCCAGAGGTAGCCGATGTCCGCCCTGCGTGATGTGCTGATGGGCCCGATCTATATCGGCAAGGGTCTGATGACGACCCTCAAGCACGTGGTGCGCCCGGCCACCATCCAGTACCCGGAGCAGCAGAAGCCGGTCCCGCCTCGCCATCGGGGCCGCCACATCCTGCACCGCTACGCAGACGGCCTCGAGAAGTGCGTCGGCTGCGAGCTGTGCGCGGTGGCGTGCCCGGTGGGCTGCATCGTCGTCGAGGCGGCAGAGAACACCCCCGAGCACCGCGTCTCGCCCGGTGAGCGGTATGCCAAGCGGTACGAGATCAACCTGCTGCGCTGCATCTACTGCGGCATGTGCGAGGAAGCCTGCCCCTACGACGCCATCACCATGGGCCCCCGCTATGACCTGGCGGATGATCACCCCGACAAGTTCATCGCCGTCAAGGAGGACCTGCTCGAGCCGCTCTCGGCCAGCTTGCGCGACACCGCCCGGCCATCGGCGGCGCCCTCCGCCCAGAAAGAACCCCGCAAATGGTGATTTTGTTTGCCTTCGTGGCGGCCTCGATGCTTGTCTCGGCCGTCGGCGTGGTCGCCTTCCGGCGGCCGATCTACAACGCCCTGGCCCTGGTGGCCAACATGCTGGGCCTGGCGGTGCTCTTCCTCCTGCTCAACGCCCAGTTCCTGTTCGTGGCACAGATCATCGTCTACACCGGCGCGGTGATGGTCTTGTTCGTCTTCATCATCGCGCTGCTGAACCCGAAGGCCGACATCCGGCTGCCGTCGCCGGGCGCCGAATGGGGCTTCGGGATCGTTTTTGGCGTGGTCTTCGCCGCCCTGCTGCTGATCATCCTGTCGACGCGGGCCCTGCCGGGCAAGCCCGGCCCCTACACGCCCGAGGCGATCGACGCGGCGGGCAACGTCCAGACCATCGGGAAGGCGCTCTATACCACCTTCCTCTTCCCGGTCGAGGTGTCGTCGGTCCTGCTGCTGGTGGCCGCGGTCGGCGCCGTTTACCTCGCCCGGCGGAGGATCCATTGATTCCGGCCTACGCCTACCTCTGGCTGAGCGGGATTCTGTTCACCATCGGCGCCGTGGGCGTGCTCATCCGGCGCAACCCGCTGGTGATGTTCATGTGCATCGAGCTGATGCTGAACGCGGTCAACCTCTCGTTCGCCGCCTTCAGCCGCTATCTGAACTCCCTGGACGGCGTCGCGTTCGCCTTCCTGGTGATCACCGTGGCGGCCGCTGAGGTGGTGGTCGGGATCGCCATCATCGTGCAGGTCTACCGAGCCGGCCGGGCGATGGACGTCGACGAGCTCGATCTGATGAAGGAATAGGTTTGGGCACGCTGGCCCTGCTCGTCCTGCTGATCCCTCTGGCGGGCTTCCTGGTCAATGCGCTGGTCGGGCGGCTCATCCCCCGGATGGTGGTCGGGTGGGTGGGGGCGGGCAGCATCGGGCTGGCGTTCGTCCTGGCGCTGGCCACCCTCGCCCAGGTGCTGGGTGGCCACCAGGCCGATACGACCTACTTCACCTGGTGGGCCAGCGGGGACTTCAACGTCCCATTCAACCTGTACGTCGACGCCCTTTCCACCCTCATGATCCTGGTGATCACCGGCGTGGGGTTCATGATCCACGCCTACTCCATCGGCTACATGGGGGAGGACCCCGGGTTCAGCCGCTTCTTCGCCTACATGAACCTGTTCGTCTTCTCCATGCTGCTGCTGGTCCTGGCCGGGAACTTCGTCTGGCTGATCATCGGCTGGGCCGGCGTGGGTCTGTGCTCGTACCTCCTGATCGGGTTCTGGTACGAGCGGACGTCCGCCGTGATGGCCGCCCGCAAGGCGTTCGTCATGAACGTCATCGGCGACGTGGGGCTCATCTTCGGCGCGTTCCTGCTGTTCCTGAACCTGCGGGCGCTCGACTACGGGACCGTGTTCGCGCGCCTGCATCAGCTGCCCAGGGGCGGGTCCGTGATCACGGCGGCCTGCCTGCTCCTGCTGGTCGGCGGGGTGGCCAAGTCCGCCCAGCTCCCGCTCCACACCTGGTTGCCGGACGCCATGGAGGGCCCCACCCCGGTCTCCGCCCTCATCCACGCCGCCACCATGGTCACTGCCGGGGTCTACCTGGTGACCCGGATGCACCTGCTCTACGATTGGGCCCCCATTGCCGCCGGCACCGTGGCGGTCATCGGCGCCGTCACCGCGCTGTTCGCGGCCACCATTGGCATGGTGCAGGTCGACATCAAGCGGGTGCTCGCCTACTCGACCATGAGCCAGATTGGCTACATGTTCCTGGCGGTGGGCATCGGCGCCTACACCGCCGGCATGTTCCACTTCATGACCCACGCCTTCTTCAAGGCCCTGCTCTTCTTGGCGGCCGGCAACGTCATTCACGCCCTCCATGACGAGCAGGACATCCGCAAGATGGGCAATCTGCGGCGCGGTCTCCCCATTACCTTCTGGACTTTCCTGGTGGGCACTCTCGCCATCAGCGGGGCGCCGTTGCTGTCCGGGTTCTTCAGCAAGGACCAGATCATCCACGCCGCGGTCACGATGGGGCCGGCCGCGCCGCTGCTGGGGCTAATCGCCCTGTTCACGGCCGGCCTGACGGTCTTCTACATGTTCCGCCTGTTCTTCATCGCCTTCGGCTGGGAGTGGCTGCCCGAGGACCCGCGCCACCTGCACGAGGCGCCGCCTGTGCAGACGGTGCCGGTGATCATCCTGGCCGGTTTCGCCATAATTGGCGGCTACATCGGCGTCGGCGGGTTCCTGCAGCCGGTCCTGGGCAAGGCGGCCGAGGCCACTCCGGCGGAATTCCTCGGCCTGGCGGCGGTAACCACGGTGGTGGCGCTGGCCGGGTTCCTGCTTGCTTACCGGCTGTATACCCGAGATCCTGCCGCCGCCGCGGCGATCACGGCCCGGGTCCGGCCGGTCTACACGCTGCTCTGGCGCAAGTACTACGTCGACGAACTCTACGACCGGCTGTTTGTCCGCCCGGGGATGGCGGTGGGCCGCTTCCTGGATGAGGTCTTCGAGCCGCGCGTCCTGGACGGCTTCATCGACGGCCTGGTGCTCGGCATCGGCGACCTGGCCGATGACTGGCGACATTTCCAGACGGGCAAGGTCCGCCGATACGCCCTCTGGACCCTGGGCGGCGCCGCCCTGCTCACGGCGTACCTGGGCTACACGCTGCTGAGGACGCACGCCCTGTGAGCTGGTACCAGCTGCCGACCACCGTCCCCTGGCTCACCATCGCCGTCGTCTTGCCACTGGCCGGCGCGGTCCTGGTGCTGCTGGCGCCCAGCGCGGCTCGCAGCGTGATCAAGCAGCTGGGCGTCTTGACCACCGTTTTCACCCTAGTACTGGTCGGCCTCCTTCTGGGCGGCTTCCAGCAGGGCACCGCGGGCCTCCAGTTCGACGAGCACCACAGCTGGATCACGAACCTCGGGATCTCGTACCACCTGGGGGTCGATGGGCTGAGCCTCTTCCTGCTCGGTCTCAACGCGCTCCTCTTCCTGCTGGCCCTGGCCGTCACCGACCCGAAGATGCCGCGCTTCAAGGAGTTCGTGGTCCTGATGCTGGTCCTGGAGGCCGCCACCACCGGGGTCCTGGTCGCCCTCGATCTCATCCTCTTTTATGTCTTCTGGGAGGCGATGCTGGTCCCCCTGTACCTCTTGATCGGCGCCTGGGGCGAGGGCCGGCGGATCTACGCCGCCTTCAAGTTCCTGATCTACACCGTGCTGGCCAGCTTCTTCATGCTGGTCGCCATCCTGGCGCTGGCCGCCCTCAATGCCAACCAGACCGGCCAGCTCACCTTTGATTGGTCGACCCTGGTGCAGCACCCGGTGACTGGTTCGGTGGACGTGCTCGGCATCCGGGTGGGGATCCAGCTCCTCCTGTTCCTGGGCTTCGCCGTCGCCTTCGCCGTCAAGATGCCGCTCTTCCCCCTCCATACCTGGCTGCCCGCCGCCTACACCGCCAGCCCGGTTCCCACCCTCCTCATCTTTGCCGGCCTGATCTCCAAGCTGGGCGCCTACGGGTTCCTCCGCTTCAACCTCTCGCTCTTCCCCGACGGCACGCGCAGCGCCGGTCCGTACCTGGCCGGGCTGGCGGTGACCGGCATTCTCTATGGGGCGCTGATGGCGCTGGCCCAGCGCGACCTGAAGCGGCTGGTGGCCTACGCGTCCATGAGCCACCTCGGCTTCATCGGCCTTGGCATCTTCACCCAGAACCTGCTGGGTGTAGAGGGCGCGCTGATCCAGATGATCAACCATGGGGTAATCATTGCCGCCCTCTTCCTGATCGTGGCCATGATCGAGCGGCGCGCCGGCACCCGCGACCGGACCCAGCTTCGGGGCCTGGAGCAGCGCGCTCCCCTGTTCGCGGCCCTGTTCCTCGTGGTGTCCCTGGCGGCCTTGGGGCTGCCCGGCCTCAACGGGTTCGTAGGTGAGTTCCTGATCATGCTGGGCGCCTGGAGCCGCTTCCTGCCCCTGGCGGTGGGCGCCGGCCTGGGCGTGATCCTGGCCGCCTGGTACGTGCTCCGCATGTACCAGGGCGCATTCCAGGAGGCGCCATCCCAACCTGCCGCCTTCGCCGAGGCGCGCTGGACGGAGGCCGGCGTGCTGGCTCCCTTGTTGGCGTTGATGGTGGTGCTGGGGGTCTCGCCCGCGTTCTTCCCGGCCGCCGTGCAGGCGACCGTGCAAGCGGTGGTCGGCCGGTGATCGACCTCTCCGCCGTGCACATCGACTACCAGACAGTGCTCCCGGAGCTGGTGGTCACCGCGACGATCGTCGTGGTCCTCCTCCTGGACCTGGTGGTGCCCCCGGACCGGCGGCGCTGGCTGGCGTTCGCCACCGTGGTGGGGCTCGCCCTGGCCCTGATCGCCAGCATCCCGCTCTGGGGCCAGCATCGCTCGGCCTTCGCCGACACGGTGGCGGGGGACTCGTTCGCGGCCTTCTTCAACGTCCTGCTGCTGGCCGTCACCATCCTGACCGTGCTCATCTCGCCCCGGTACTTGCGGGCCGTCCATCTCGACTTCGGCGAGTACTACGCGCTGGTGCTCTCGGCCGCGGCCGGCATGATGCTGCTGGCGGCCGCCACCAGCCTGATGACGATCTTCCTGGGCATCGAACTGCTATCCCTGGCCCTCTATGTGCTCTGCAGCTTTTCCCGCCTGCAGGAGCACTCGCAGGAATCCGGTCTGAAGTACCTGCTGCTGGGCGGCTTCGCCACCGGCTTCCTGCTCTACGGCATGGCCCTCATCTACGGGGCGACCGGGACCCTGCTCGGGATCCGGGCCTTCGTCACCGCCAGCCCGGGCACCAACGTCCTGCTCCTGTTGGGGATCGGCTTCCTGTCCGTCGGCCTGGCCTTCAAGGCGTCGGCCGCGCCCTTCCACATGTGGACGCCGGACGTCTACGAGGGGGCGCCCACGATCGTGACCACCTTCATGTCAGTGGCCACGAAGGCGGCCGCCTTTGCGGCGGTGGGGCGGGTGTTCGTGGCCACCCTCCCCTCGCTGGAAGCCCAGTGGTATGTGCCGTTGGCGCTGATCGCCGTGCTCTCCATGTCGATCGGCAACGTGGTGGCCATCACCCAGAGCAACCTCAAGCGGCTGCTGGCCTACTCGGGCATCGCCCACGCCGGGTTTATCTTCCTGGGCATCCTGCCCGGCACCACGGACGGCCTGGCAGCCTCACTCTTCTATATCGCAGCCTATGCGGCCATGAACTTCGGGGCCTTCGCGGTCGTCACAGCGCTCGACGCCCAGGGGGAGCACGCCGACGAGCTGAGCTACTGGACCGGCCTCTTCTACCGGCGGCCCTTCCTGGCCACCACCATGACCATCTTCATGCTCTCGCTGGCCGGCATTCCCCCCACCGTCGGGTTCTTCGCCAAACTCTTCGTGTTCCAGGCGCTGGTCACGGCCCACCTGTGGATCCCGCTGATCGTTGGCATCCTGACCACCGTCATCTCCCTCTACTACTATCTGCGGGTGATCGTGGTGATGGTCACGGTGCCGGAGGGGGCCCCCGTGGAGCGCGAGCGTGTCGGATTGCCGATGACCGTGGTGGTGGGCCTGAGCGCCCTGGGGACCACCGTGATGGGCCTGGTCCCCCAGGTCTTCGGCTGGGCCCTGCAGGCGACCCGATTCTGATGCTGGTCCAAGCCCCAGTTCGGCACCCGCTCCCTGATGCTCCCCTAGGGGAGGATTGGCGTCCGCCGCGTACGCCAGGGCGGGGCTGGCCGGTGCGCCTACTGGACCAGGCCTGGCGGGAACTGCGCAAGATGCGGACCGCCATCATCCTGCTGGTCATCCTGGCGGCCATGGCCATGGTCGGCACCCTGCTGCCCCAGATCCCGCAGAACCCGCGGGGCGTGATGCTGTATGTCCTGGCGCACCCGGTGACGTCCCCCTGGTTTGCCCGGCTGGGCCTCTTCGACATCTTCAGCTCCTGGCTGTTCATCGTTGTCGCGACGCTGATGTACGTGTCCATCGGAGCCGGGCTCTACGTCCGGGTCCCGGCCGCCTGGCGCCGGACGCAGCAGCCGGAGTTGCGCACGCGCGCGCTCTGGGCGGAGTGGGCGAGCATTGTCTTCCACGCCGCCTTCTTCCTGTTGCTGATCGGGGTGGTCTACGGCAAGGCGGCGGGCTTCGTGGGCAACGCCGCCATCGTGGAGGGCGACAGCTTCGTGGAGGCGCGCGCCAACTTCGACAACCTGGATGAGGGCCTGATCGCCAAGCACTCCCCGGGCCTGGAGGTCAGGGTGGACAGCTTCCGGGCCGAGTACTGGCCCAGCGGAGCGCCGCGCGCCTTTGTCACCCGGGTGCGCGTCTATGACCAGGGGCGGCTGGTCTCGACGCAGGACGTGCGGGTCAACCACTATGTTGCCTATCGGGGCGTCAAGCTCTACCAGACGGGCTATGGCTGGGCGCCGACAGTCC
>WNFE01006708.1_pt1 | contig 16680 bp, 13 predicted proteins | sample 5400451 | NCBI WGS metagenome assembly WNFE01 (sample SAMN13153344, study PRJNA577476) | soil metagenome | isolation source: 200 cm saprolite under Douglas fir tree site 2 hole 2 | place: USA:California | collected 2015-04-18 | reverse complement strand
CCGGTGGCGATGCTCAAGCTGGGCAAGGGCGATGCGGTGCGCAAGGGCTTCGACGCGGCCACCGGCGACGTCCTGATGATTCTGGACGCCGACCTCACCGTCCCCCCGGAAGACCTGCCGGCTTTCTACGCGCCGCTGGCCACCGGCAAGGCCGATTTCATCAACGGCACCCGCCTGGTCTACCCGATGGAAGAGCAGGCTATGAAGTTTGTGAACTACGCGGGCAACAAGTTCTTCAGCCTGCTCTTCACCTGGCTGCTGGGCCAGCGCATCCGCGACACCCTGTGCGGCACCAAGGCGTTGCGCAAACAGGAATACCTCAAGATCAAGGCCGGCCGCGCCTTTTTCGGCGAGTTCGATCCCTTCGGAGACTTCGATCTCCTGTTCGGCGCCGCCCGACTCAAGCTGAAGATTGTGGATGTGCCCGTCCGCTACCGCCGGCGCGTGGCCGGCGTCACCAAGGTGCGGATCCTCAAGCACGGCTGGCTGCTGGTGGCCATGTGCGTGGTGGCGTTCCGGAAATTCAAGCTGGCTCCCCGCCGGACTCCGACCGGCCCTTAGCCCCTCCAGCCCGGCGGAATCCGCCGTCGCCTTCGTTACACGTCGGATGGAAAGCGTCCAGCGGCTGCCGGTCCGGCCAGGATCGGTCTATATCCCGGACCGCGGGGTCGTCCCCAAGACGGACCACGACGACCCCATCGACTACTACTACAAGCCGCTGACCGGCTACGTCTATCGCAAGCGGTTGACCATGACGGCCGCCCTCCTGGGCCCCACCAAATACCCCTCCCTGCTGGAGATCGGGTATGGCAGCGGCATCCTGTTGCCCGAGCTCGCCCGCCACACCGAGCGGCTGACGGCCATCGACATCCACAGCAACCGCGAGCCGGTGGCCACCATGCTCAAGCGGCTCGGGGTTGAAGCCGACCTTCGCCAGGCCGATCTCTACCAGATGCCATTCCAGAATGGGTCATTCGACGCGCTCTTCTGTCTCAGCGTGCTGGAGCATCTCACCGAGCTCGATCGCGCCCTGGCCGAATTCGCCCGGGTGACCAACCCGGGGGCCACCCTGGTCTTTGGATTTCCGGTCCGGAACATGGTCACGGACGCCTTCTTCCGGGCGGTAGGATACGATCCGCGCAAGTTACACCCGTCCGGACACCGGGACATCGAACGCGCGATCCGCGCCCGGCCGGACTTGCGGCTTGAGCGTCGGGAGACCTTCCCGGCTCGGGTCCCCGTTGACCTGGCGCTGTACTGCTCCTGCCGCTGCGTGCGCGCCGGCTAACGCCGGGTGCAAACCCTGATCGCCTCGTCGGCCGCCCGGCTGGTGGCCCTGTCAGCCCTGGCCGTGGTCGAACTCGCCCTCGCGGTCCGCTCGCTCGCCTCCTGGGGGTACACGGTCCACCGGCTCGGCTACAGCGACTTTGGCCAGTACTATCTCTGGTCACGCATTGGGTTGCACGCCGGCTGGAACCACCTGTACGACCTGAGTGTCCAGCGCCAGGAGTGGCAGGCCCTGGGTGGTGTGGCCAGCATCATGTGGTGGCCGATCATCGAGCCGCCCTGGATCGCCTGGCTGGTAGCTCCGCTGGCGCTCTTGCCCTTTCCGATCGCCTTCGCCCTCTGGATGACCCTGATCGCCACCGCCTTCATCCTGGCCCTGCGCCTGGTCGTGCCAGGGACCGGCCTGGTCCGCTGGAGCTATGCGGTCGCGGCGCTGGCGGCGGCCCCGGTGATCCAGGCGCTGCTGCTGGGACAGGCCGTGATCCTGGTCATCGCCGCCGTGGCGGCCGGCTGGTGGCTGCTGCGGCGGGGCCGTGAGCTGGAAGCGGGACTGGTGCTCGTCCTGATTCTGGCCAAGCCCCACCTGGCGGTCCTGCTTCCGGTGGCCCTCCTGGTCGCCGGGTATCGGCGCGCGTTTCTCTCCTGGCTGTCGGGCGCCGTGGTGCTCATCGTCGCCATGGTGATCGCCCTGGGCACGGACGGCCTGACGGCCTACCTGGCCCGCCTCCCCGACGCGCTGGCGGTGGCCCGCGACTGGGCACCGGCCAGCCTGAGCTTTTCCCAACTGATCGGTGGCAGCCTGGTGGCCCGTGCCTTGCAGCTGGTCCTGGCCCTGATAGTCCTCCGTATCATCCGGGTGCAGCGGCGGCGCGGACCCGACCTCGTGGTGGCCGTCGGGTTGCTGGGGTCGATGGTGCTGACCCCCTACGTGCACGTGCCGGACCTGGCCGTGGTGCTGCTGGCGGCGGCCATCTTTCTGCACGCCAACCCCACGCCCCGGCAACGGCGAGTGCTGGCGGTCCTGTACCTGGCCCTGGTGGGCATCCTGTGGACCCCGGACCCGTATCAGCTGCGACTCATCCTGGGCGGCCTGATCGTGCTCCTCGAACTCGCCTTGCTGGGCCTACTCTACCTGGAGGCAGGCCAGGGTCGCCTCCAGGCGCAGCCAGACCGCGTCCGGATCCCCGCCTGACTCCCGCCGGCAGCCCATCGCGATCCATCTCTGGCTGATGGGTCCTCCGAGTGCGCCCGTTATACGCCGCGATGAGTGGCACCAGCGCGGTCCGACGCTGGCCGAGGCCGATCGCCTGGCCGTCCCGGCCCGCATTGATCCTGTTCCTGGTGAGCCTGGTACCGGCGGCCATCCAGCTCCATCACTGGGGCTGGTTCCTTCATCTGCCGGCCTATCTCGACTTTGGCAACTATTACCTGTATGCGCGAATGGGGATGCACGACGGCTGGAACACACTGTACGACCTGACCGTCGAGTACCGGGAGTGGCTCTCGCTGGGCGGCATCCACGTGCTGCCCATGTTCCCCATGATCTATCCGCCGCCGCTGGCCTGGCTGGTCGCGCCCTTTACGTTCCTCCCGCTACTGGTCGCCTTCACCATCTGGGCGACCATGATCCTGGTCCTCTTCCTCTGGATGTGGACCGTCACCGCGCCGGGCACCCGGTTCCAGCGCTGGACGCTCCTGTCGCTGGCCATCGGCGCCTCCCCGGTGGCGCTGGGCCTGATCCTGGCGCAAGCGCTGGTGGTCGTCCTGGCCGCGGTGGTGGGCGCCTGGTACCTGCTCCGCCGGCAGCACCAGGTGGCGGCTGGCCTGCTGCTCCTATTGATGGCGATCAAGCCGCAACTGGCCTTCATCGTCCCCTTCACCCTGCTGGCGGCTGGATACCGGCGCACCTTCGCCGTGTGGGCCGTGGGCATGGCCCTGATCGTGCTGCTGGCGATCGTGAGCCTCGGGCCGGACGGCGTGCATGCCTACCAGGAGCGGCTGCACGCGGCGTCCAACGGCGCTGCTGAGTTCGTGATCGATGTGTCGATGAGCATTCCAGGCCTGCTGGGCCGCGGCTGGCTCGGCCTGACCGGGCAAGCGACGGCCGGGGCGCTGGCACTGTGGGCCGCCTATCGGCGCCGCCGGGATGGGTTGGAGTTTGCCATCATCGCGGGACTCATCGGCTCCCTCCTGATCACGCCCTACGTCCACCGCCAGGATCTGACGGCCCTGATCCTGGCCGGCTGGCTCTACTTGCGGACCGCTCCGCCGCGGATCGCCAAACCATTCCTGATCGTCGGCTATCTGCTGGTGGCCGGCTACTTGCAGCTGGTGATCGCGCTGCTCACGGGCGGCCGTGGTACCGAGCCGGTGATCGTGGCCTTTGAGGTCCTGTGGCTGCTCCTGATTGCCTTCCCGATCGACCTGCCGGCCTGGCGTCGGCAGCCTCAGCCGCTCGAATCGGCCGCTTAGGCGGCAGGGGCCGCATTCCGAATCGCGCCGCGATTGCCGCGGTATCACAGGCTCTCCTGGCTGCCGGGCGCTGGAAGACTTTCGCGAGCTGGGCCGTCACCGCGACCACCCGCTCGGCGGTCGCCGTTCTCAGCGTGGGGACGACTGGAGTGCGGATAGGTCAGGCAACCCTGGCGGACTCGTCACCCGGATACCGGTGCCGGACGCTCTCACGATCCCGGGCTTGCTGGGGAGCGGCTTCATGGTCGCCGTATGGATCGCCCGAACGGGCCTGGCCGAAGCAAACTTCGCTGCGCTGAATCGTTACACCGGGCGCAGCGCCGAAGCCTGGCTGCGCCTCAAGATGAGCCAAGCCCCGGTCAGCACCGTTGAACCCCAGCCCGAGCCGAGGTCCCACCTCAGATGCCCGCGCTGTCACGCGGGGCTGCGGCAGACCACGGCGGACAGCATCACCTGCCAGCGGGGGCACGCCTACCCGGTGATCGACGGCATCCCGGACCTGATGCCGGAGGCCAGCCTCGCGGACCCGGCCAAGCTGGTCTCGCCGGCCGTCGACCTGACCGTCCTCTTGCTCACCTGGAACGAGGCGGACAACCTTCCGATCCTCATCCCGCGGATCAAGGCGGTGGTCGAACGCCTGGGCGGGACATCCGAGATTCTCGTCATCGACAAGGACTCGGCGGACGGGACCGCCCAGGTGGCCGCCAGCCTGGGGGCCCGGGTGGCCCGCCAGACTGAGCCGGGTTTCGGCGGCGCCCTTCGAATAGGCTTTGCCCTGGCCCGCGGCCGGTTCATCTGCACTATGGACGCCGATCTGTCCCACGAACCCGAAGTCCTCGCGTCCCTGTGGAACGCCCGCCAGCAGGCCGCCCTGGTGATCGGTTCGCGTTGGGTACAAGGCGGCGGCGCCGACATGCCGCTGTATCGCAGCACCCTGAGTCGGCTCCTCAACCGGATCTACGGCCTGGCGCTGCATGTGCCATACCACGACATGTCCTCCAACTGCCGGTTGTACCGGGCCGAGGCGCTCCGGACCCTGGAGCCGCAGGGGACGAACTTTGACGTCCTCGAGGACCTGCTGATGCGTATGGTGAACCAGGGCCACGCCGTCATCGAGGTACCGCTCCATCACCGCCAACGTCACGCAGGGAAATCCCACGTTCGCCTGCTCGCCTTCGCCCTGTCCTATCTGCGCACCCTGGTCCGTCTCCGGCATCTCCGTCACTCACCCGAAGCCGGCGACCGCGAGCTGCAGGCCTATCACGCCCTCAACCCGGTCCGTCGCTGGCTCGAACGTCGCCGCGCTCGCTTGCTCCGGACCCGGGTCGGGAGCCGCACCGGCTGCCTCTACGTGAACTGCGGATCGGATCCCGTGCTTGGCATGCTGCCCGATGCCACCGGGGTCGACACCCGACTGAACCGGCTGCGCGCCGCACGACAACAACGGCGCCCGCTGGTGCGCGGGTCCCTGGCCGCCCTGCCTTTTGACGATGAGAGTTACGAGCTTGTCCTCTGGGGGCAGTCCCAGGACGGGGTGGCCGACCGGGACCACCCGCTCGACGAACTGGTCCGGGTGGTAGCCCCTGGCGGCCGGCTCGTCATCCGGGCGCTCACCGGCCCCCAGGCGCTGGCCACGTCCCTCCGCCAGCAGGGGCTGGCCGTCGAAGCGCCGCGGCGGCTCTCCGCCGGAGAGTGGATCGTGACTGCCGACCGGATCGGGGCGTCGCCCGGGCCGCTCACCCGCCCCGAAGTGCACCGGGACCGGGGGCGGACCATCGGCCTGGGCACGGCCAGCATCACGCCGGCGCAGCGCCGCTACGTGAATGACGTGCTGGACAAGAACCGCCTCTCCTACGGCGAGTACACGCGGCGGTTCGAACGCGAGTTCGCCCGGCTGCACGATCGCACCTTCGCCATCTTTTGCAACAGCGGGACCAGCGCCCTCCAGGTGGCAGTCCACGCCATGAAGGAGCACTTCGGCTGGAAAGACGGGGACGAGATCCTGGTCCCGGCCATCACCTTTGTCGCCTCGGCCAATGTCGTCCTGCAGAACGGCCTGGTCCCGGTCTTCGTCGACGTCGAGGCCGACTACTACGGCATCGACCCCGCCCATTTGGCGCGTCACCTGACCCCCCGGACGCGGGCCGTGATGCCGGTCCACCTGTTCGGGCAGCCCTGCGACATGGATCCCATCCTGGCGTTCGCCCGCGACCATGACCTCCGGGTGCTGGAGGACTCCTGCGAGACCATGTTCGTCCGGCACAAGGGGCACGTCACCGGGTCGTGGGGGGACGTCGCCTGCTTCAGTACCTACGTCGCCCACCTGGTAGTGACCGGCGTGGGCGGCTTCGCCACCACCAACGACGTGGGCCTGGCGACGCTCATGAAGAGCCTCATGAATCACGGGCGAGACAACATCTACCTCTCCATCGACGACGACGACACTGACAACGTCGACCGGTTGCAGCAGGTGGTCGCCCGCCGTTTCTCCTTCGTCCATGTCGGGTACAGCTACCGGGCCACTGAGATGGAGGCAGCGCTAGGGGTGGGCGACCTCGAGCAGCATCCGGCCATGCTGCGGCGCCGGGCCGAGAATGCCGCCTACCTGACGTCCCGGCTGGGAGATCTGGAGCACGTTCTCCAGTTGCCCGGGATCCGCCCCGAGACGGAGCACGCCTTTATGATGTATCCCCTTGTCGTCCGCCAGGGCGTGGACCGCGAGCCGCTCATCATGCACCTCGAACAGGCCGGCATCGAGACGCGTCACCTGATGCCACTGATCAACCAACCCGTCTACCGCCGGCTGTTCGGCGACCTGGAGCCTCACTACCCCGTGGCCGCCCGCCTGAACCAGGCCGGCTTCGCCATCGGCTGCCACCAGGGCCTGACCACCGCGGACCTCGATTACGTCGCCGACACCTTCCACGCCTTCTTCCGAGGCAACCCCGAAGCCGCAGCGTGAAACAGCCTCCCGCACTCCGGCGCCCAGATCTGGTCGGGCCAGGCGGTCTTCGCGGCCGCCCACGCGGGCTTGGTCGGCTTACTTCGGTGGTCGATGCTAAGCCCGAATCCACCGAGTCGAGCTTGCATCTTGGGCGCGGGACGAGCGATCGGTGCGTCGTCTCCTGCGCGCGCTCGGTTACGCACCGACGGGTGCGCGCCCTCGCATGCTCGTCGCCTCCCCAGCCCGAATCCACCGGCTCGAGCTTGCATCTCGGGCGCGGATGCGGCCGATCCGGGCGTCGTCTCCTGCGCGCGTTCAGTCACGCATCGACGGATGCGCTCCTTCACGTGCTCGTCGCCTCCTTCGGCTCGGCACGCCCCGCATCCCGATCTGCTTCGCCCGACCGGTAGATCCGGGCTTCCGCTCATCTCGCCCCGCATCCAAGTCTGCGTCGTCCGATCGGTGGATCCGGGCTTAGAATGCCGCCATGCCGGAGGCGTTCGCCAACCTGCACCTGCACACCATCTTCAGTGATGGTGAGCTAGCACCCAACGAGGTGATCAGGGCCCACGCGGCCGCCGGGTTTGCGGCCATCGCCATCACCGACCACGACACGCTCGCGGGTCTGGACGCCGTGGGAGCGCTCGATGGTCACGGCCTTCAAATCATTCCGGGTGTCGAGCTGTCCATTGAGGATGACCCACCGCGCGGCCTGATCGAAGTGCACCTGCTGGGCTACGCGTTCCGCGTCGACGATGCCCGGCTGCGAAAACGCCTGGAAGTGGCGAGCCAGGCTCGGGAAGCGCAGAAAGTCGAGACCGTGCGACGGCTGGCCGCGGCCGGCTATCCGATTACCTGGGAGGACGTGCGCGGTCGGGCCCGCGGGAACGTTGGCAAGCCGCACATCGTCGCCGCGATCGAGGCCGCCCGGCCGGAGGTCGCGCGTGAGGACCTGTACAGCTTGATGGGCCCGGGGGGGATCGCCCACGTTCCGCGGGCCCAGGACCTCTCTCTAGAGGAGGGGGTGCAATTGATCCGCGGGGCGGGGGGCGTTCCAGTGCTGGCCCATCCGGGGGTGTACCGGCACGTTGCCGACATGGGCGCGACGTTCGACACCTGCGCTGCCGCTGGGGTGGCCGGGTTGGAGGTGACCTATCCTCAGGATCCCAGTGATCCATACGGACCGGGCAGCCGCATGCTGATGGATCGCTTCGGCGGGCCACCCCGGCCGCCGTCGTCGACGGCTTGTTGTCTTAGCCCGGATCTACCGAATCGGGCTAGCATCTCGGGCGCGGATGCGGCCGAGCCGGGCGTCGTCTCCTGCGCGCGCTCAGTCACGCATCGACGGATGCGCTCCCTCGCGTGCTCGTCGCCTCCTTCGGCTCGGCGCGCCCCGCATCCCGATTTGCGTCGTCCGATCGGTAGACCCGGGCTATGGCTGCGTGAGGAACTGGAGCAGCAGAGGGACGAGCGCGTCCGGCCGGTCAAGCGGGAGGAAATGCCCGCCCGGCTCGATGATCTGGACCACGCTGTTCTGCAGCTTCTGATGGAGCTTCTCGGCCCAGCCCCGTTCCAGGAACTTGTCGTTCGCGCCCCAAAGGATCAGGGTCGGGACCCGGATCTCGCGAATGTCGTTGGACCGCGATACCAGGTCCTTGTTGTTGAGGGCGCGGGCGGCCCGGAGATATCCACGTCGGCCGGCCTGGTCGCTGAAGGGGCGGACCCACTCGTCCAGCAGCTCGGCGGTGATCCGGCCAGGGGTGACGATGCCGGCCTGGAGGCCTTCACCGAAGCCTTTGCGCAGGTCGGCGCTGACCATCCGCTGGTCCCAGAAGGGGTCGTGGAGACGGGCGATCTCCGGGATGGGCCAGTTGTCGTCCATGATGCTGTCGATGAGCACCAGCTTGCCCACCCTGGCGGGCTCGTCGGCGGCGATCAGCTGCGCGATCCCTCCCCCGATGTCATGACCCACGAGGTGCGCCCGCTGGATTCCCAGCGATTCCATGAGGGCGATCACGTAGCGTTCCTGCGCTTCCACCGACAGGTCCGCATCCACCCGTTTGTCGGAGTCACCGTAGCCCAGTAGGTCCGGAGCCACCACGTCGAAGTAGCGCGTCAGCGGATCGATCACGTCGCGCCAGAGATACGACGAGCTCGGGATGCCGTGGAGCAACACGACCGGCGGTCCCTGCCCCCGCCGGATGTACGTCATGTCCCCCCCGAAGAGGCGCACGCGCCATTTCGATTGCGTAAATGCCGAGGGGGCGATCGGCTGCGACTCAGTCACCGGCGTGGTCGCCATCCGCTCGTGTTCCAGCCGTGAAGGCGGAGGGCCGAACCCGGCCGGCTGTGGCACGAAGGCAGCCACCGGAGGAGGAGGTGGTGGTGGTGGTAGTGGTGGCGGTGGCGGCGGCGGTGGTGGCGGCGGCGGTGGAGCCATGACGGGGACCGGGGGGGCCGCGATTGGAGGAGCGGGCGGTGGTGCGGGCAGCGGCGGTTGCGGCTGTGTTGGTGGCGGCGTGCCGGCCAGCACCAGGTTGGTGGAGCTAGCCCGGGCAATCAGTTCACCGGCGCCGTCGGTACAGACCGCCTCGGCAACGGCGATCTGGCGGCCGCGGTGAACCACCCGGCCGATGCAGCGCAGCATTCCGGACTGGACGGTGACAGGCCGGATGAAATTGACGGTCAGGTCGACCGTGGTGAAGTTTTCCCCGGATGCCAATGTGGTGACCACGGCGAACCCCATGGCGCTGTCCAGCAGCGATGCCAGCGCACCACCGTGGGCCACGTCGTTGGGGTTGTAGAGTGACTCGGTGACCGGCATTTCGTAGGTCGCCGTGCCATCCCCGGCCCCGGTCACGCGCATCCCGAGGAGCGCGAGATAGGCCGGCAGGGGGGCGGCCCCGCTGATGACGGCCTCGACGTAGCGCCGGCCGGGCGTGGTGGCCTCGTCCGCCATGCGAGGGCATTGTATGGCTTCAGCGCGCACTTCGCCCCAGGCCGAATCCACCGGCTCGAGCTCGCATCTTGGGCGCGGATGCGGCCGATCCGGGCGTCGTCTCCTGCGCGCGTTCGGTCACGCACCAACGGGTGCGCTCCCTCGCGTGCTCGTCGCCTCCTGCGGCTCGGCACGCCCCGCATCCCGATCTGCTTCGCCCGACCGGTGGATCCGGCCTTAACGGAGAGTGGCCTCAGGGCGTAACGAGCTCGTCACAATACCAGCGGCGGCGCGACAAAAATCGCAAGCCCGCGGCCCCTTCGCAGTTGGCAGCCATAGAGGTTCGGGCGTTGCCCGGGCCGGATCCCGAAAAAGGGGGACCCGGACTGCTCACCGCACTGCCGCGGCACGCGACTCACGCGATCGTCCTGATACTGGCCGGTGCCCTGCCCTGGCTGGCCGTCCATGCGCCCATCGGACCGGCGCCGGCCCTGGCCAAAGATCGCACCCTGGTCGTGGCGCCGCCCGTCCGGTGGGCCGATCACCGCGAGTGGTCGACCGATGGCTTCATGGTGAAGCCCGAACTGTCACTGACCGCGGCTGGGATCGAAGAGCAGCACCGGCCGATCCTGACCTATCGCGCGTCCGATGGGGACACCCTGCGCGCCCTGGCGGCCCAGTACGGCCTCACCGTGAACACGCTGATTTGGTCGAATCCCGGCGCCGTCGACCTCCTTGAGCATGGCCAGGTGATCATGATTCCGCCCATTGACGGCGTGCTGGTCCGGGTCGAGCGCGACGATACGGTGCCGGCGTTGGCACGCAAGTACCGGGCCGAGGTGGACGCCATCATCGAGTTCAACCTGCTCCGGCACCCCGAGAACCTGGCGGTCGGGTCATGGTTGATGATCCCCTTCGGGGTCGGCCCCGAGGCGGCGCCTGTCCCCGAAGCCAATCCCCGGACCGTGTCGGCCGGCGGGCGACCGGTGTGGATCTCGCCTGTCTCCGCCGGCAGCGGGGGCGGCCTCTATCCGTTCGGTCAATGCACCTATTACGTCAACACGCGGCGGTCCGCACCCTGGGGCGGCAACGCCTGGGAATGGTATGGTCGCGCGCGCGCCTGGGGCCGGCCCGAAGGCCCGGCGCCCCGCGTGGGCGCCATCATGGTCACCTGGGAGAACCCCTACTGGGGGCACGTGGCCTACGTGGAAAAAGTCAACTCCGACGGCAGCTGGCTGGTCTCGGAGATGAACTACTACGGGGGCAGCGGCGGCGGCTGGGGCAAGGTCGACACGCGGCGCGTGGTCCCCGGCACCATTCCCCTGATCGGCTTTATCTACTAGCCGGCCGTAGTCAGATGGCCGGCTCCAAGGTCCGGCCCTGAGCGCTGGCGCGCACCGTGCTCCCTCGATCAATAGATCTGACTCTGGTCGCGCGTGTCCTTATGGCCCGACCGCGGCCCTCACCACCGTCACGGCGCGTACCGCGCTTTTCCTCCCTCTTTCGAGGTTGGGGAGGGGTCCCCAGCTTGCTCGTGTCACTCGAACGGCCGCCCCAAGCGCCCGACCCGGTCCTCGACCGCCTGCCCCGCCGCCAGGATGGTCGCCTCATCGTTCCATCGGCCCACGAGTTGAATCCCGACTGGCAGTCCATGGGAAAGGCCGCACGGCACCGAGAGCGCGGGTGCGCCGGTCAGGTTGAAGGGTGCCGTAAATCGCACCAGCGCGGCGTCGACCGGCTCCTGGCGGTTTCGCCAGCGGACTCGCGGCTGCCCGACTCGAGGCGCCACCAACGGAACGGCGGGCACGGCGAGCACGTCGACCTCTTCGAAGACGGAGCGCAGCTCGTCGCGCAATCGTTGCCGCAGCCGCTGAGCCAGCAGATAGTCAGCGCCGCTGACCAGGTGCCCCAGCTGTAACCGGGCGCGGGTCTCGACGCCATAGTCTGCCGACCGGGCGGGAAACCAGCGGGCGTGCACCGCGGCGGCTTCAGCCCGCAGGGTGACCAGCTGGACCGCGACCGACCAGCCCATCGCCGGCAGCCTTACCCGGCGCAGGCGCGCCCCATCCGCCCGGAGCCCGGCGACGGCGGCGGCGACCAGCCGCGCCACCCCGGGCTCGACCTGCTGCCCGAAAAATGCATCGGGCACGCCGATGACCATGCCCTTCGCGGAAGCGGGCCGCACCCGGCGCCCGGCAATCACCTCGAACAGCAGGCGGGCATCGGCCACGCTCCTGGTGATGGGGCCCACATGGTCGAGCGAGGGGCCCAGCGCCAGGACCCCGGTTGCCGGCACACTCCCATAAGTCGGCTTCAATCCGACGCAGCCGCAGAGCGCGGCCGGAATCCGGATCGATCCGCCGGTGTCGGTTCCCAGGCTGCCGGCGCACAATCCCGCCACCACCGCAATAGCCGATCCGCCGCTGGAGCCGCCCGGGATGCGGGTTGGATCCCAGGGATTGCGGGCGATCCCAAAGAAGGGATTGCTGGTCGACACGCCGTACGCGAACTCGTGCAGGTTGAGCTTGCCCAGCATCACGGCGCCCGCCTGGCGCAGCCGGCTCACGGCGGTCGCGTCCTGGCGGGGCACCCAGCGGGCCAGGATCCGGGAGCCGGCCGTGGTGCGCACCCCGCGGGTGGCGAGCAGATCCTTGAGGGCCATCGGCACCCCCAGCAAGGGCCCGGTCTCGCCGCGGTGCAACTGGCGTCCCGCAGCCCGCGCCTGGCGCCTGGCGGTATCCCCGGTCACGGTGATGAAGGCCCGCAGCCGGTGGGCCTTCACGATCCGCGCCAGGTAGGCGTCCACCAGCTCGACGGGGGACACGGCTCGGCGGCGGAGGCGGCGAGCCACCTCGGTCAGCGGCTCGTCGCACAGGTCGTCGACGGTCATGGCAGCTCCGGGTCCGGCTGTCGGCGCGCCTGGGCCCGCATGGCTTGCACCAGGTCCTGGTATCGACGCCACGCCGGGAGCAGCCGCTCGAGTTCACTCTGAGACACGCGCAGGCCGGCGGCCCGGGCAGCGGCCGCCAACTGGTCGCGCTCCGTCATCTCATCCAGTATCAGCCGGCACTAGCAGAAACAGATGTACGACGTGATGCGGGTCATTTGGTATCAGCTTCGTTTGACAACTCGCTTGCGCCGTCCTAAGCTGCGCGATGCGCCACCGGGTCGAGGGGAAGTTCCGGGGCAGGCGCCGAGATTGCCCACCTGCACACGGAGGAGCGCCAAAGGATGCTGCACGTAGAAGTCCGCCGGCTCGACATCGCCCCGACCCCCGACCAGTTCTGGACCCTCGTGTCGCGGATCAACGGCCCCGAATTCATGGGCGTCCTTTATCGGGCGCGAGAGGCCATCTTCGACAGCGCCGGGATCGGTTTCACCATCGACCTGCTCAGCAAGTTTCTGCAGTTCGACGTCACTCGCAGCTGGTCCGCCCCGGAGGAAGGCGAGATTTTCTTCGGCTCGGCGCCGGTCGTGGGGTGGCTCCGGGTGCGGCGACCCGGCTCGGCCACGCTGCGCGAGCTTCGCTCCGATGATGTCCACTTCATGGAGCTGGAGCATGCCGGCAAGCCCGCCTTCGCCGAGGTCGGCATCGCCCACCGATCAGGCAGCGAGAAGCTGCGCAACGATTTCCTGAAGCGGGTTCGGACCGCTACGGCCGATGTGATGGGCCAGGAGATCGGCGCACCGTCCGGCTGGCCGGTTCTGACCCCAGCCACCAGCCACAACTTCGAAAACATCCGCCGCAACCGCCAGGGCGCCGAGCTGTCGACGGACGAGGCGCGCGCCGTGGGCGCCTTCGCCATTCCGGAAGTCCGGGCTCTGATTCGGGACCTGGAGCGGGTTGGCTCCCTCACCTCGTCGGAGTTGCCCCGCGTCCTCGGTGAGGCGCAGGGCGCGGCCGTCGCCGGCCGGCTCGGTGAGCTGCGCGACATGGGGCTGATCCAATCCGAGTACGTCATCGTGTGCTCGCGCACCGGGAACGCGGTGTTGCGCACCGATGATCCCAACAAGCTCGCGAAGATGGCGCCGGACTGGATGAAGTGCGCTTGCGGACGATCCCTCAGCGAAGAGCGGGTGGATCAGGTGATCATCCCCACGGAAAGGGCCCGCGAGCTGAACGACCGGGGTCGCTGGATGACCACGATGGCGGTCGCCAGCTTGTCCCGGATCGGCGTGCCGCGCGAGGCGATCATCGTGGACGCCGGAGCCAACGGGAGTGGGACCGACATCATCCTGGATGTCAGCGGTGACCTGGTGCTGGCCGTGCTGAAGGACCGCGAGTTCAACCTGGCCGACGCCTACAGCTTCAACGCCAAGGTCTCGCGGATCAAGGCGTCCGAAGGGGTGATCGTCAGCAACGAGGGCATGTCCGGCGACGCCCGCAAGATGGTGCAGGAGGAGATGGGCGCCCCGCGCCCGCGGATCAGCGATCCCTTCCGTGTCACGTCGGTGGACGGCATCGCCAACTTCGAGGCGGAGATCAACCGGGTCGTGGAGCGGCGGCGCCGGCAGTACTTCCTGCGGGCGCTCGGGGACCTGGCCACCATTCAGGGACTCAACATCGGTCAGCTGGCTCTGGCCAAGGTGGAGGCCGGTGTCCGGCCGGCCGGCAAGGACGCCCCCATCGAGGAACCGGTCGCACAGCAAGCCTAAGCCCGCTTCGGGCTAAGCAGCGGCAAGGGGCCCTGCACACCGCGGGGCCCCTTCCGCACTCGGTTGGTACCCGTGGCCCGTATCTGCCACCAGCTTCACCCGATCAATCGAGCACCGTAACGCCGAACCGGATATGGTCGGCGTAGTGGGTGACCGTCGACTGAGCGTCGTCACGTTGGCGCTGGGCGGACTCTGTCTGCTGGTGGGCCTGGTGTGGACGCTGCAGGGCGCCGGGGTTTTGCCGGGCAGCTTCATGACCGGCTCACGGTTCTGGCTTGCCATCGGGATCGTCCTCGACGTCGCGGGCGTCTATCTCCTGTACCGGGGCGTCGCGCGCCAGTCGCGCTCGCGGTAGTCCGTGGCTGACGCTCCGGTGGCCACCCGGCGCCTGGTCTTGATTGGACTGGCCGTCGGCTGCCTGACTCTGGGGATCGGCTACCTGGCCCGCGCCGTTTTCGGCATCCCGCTGCTCCCCGAGGAGGCAGGCGGCCTGGTGGTCAAGGTCTTGCCCCTGCCCGTCTTCGAGGCCGTGATCCGCACCTTGGGGGTCCTGGCGCGTCCGTTGCTGCTGGTTGGTAGCACCGTCGGGTTGATCGTCTTGTTCGGAGCCGCCACCGTGATCATCGACCGGCGCCTCAGGGTCAGCCGGGGCCCGGCGATTGCCGGCGTGATCGGGCTGGTGACGCTGGCCGTCGGCCTGGTGGCCGGCGACGGAATCCCGGCTCTGATCGAGGCGACGGTCCTGGCGGTGGCGGGCACGATCGCCTACAGCTGGAGCACGGCACTGCTGCAGCCCGGCTCAACCAGCGACGACCGGCGCGTCCTGCTCCGCAACCTGCTGGTCGGATCGGTCGGGCTGGCGGTGCTGGGGATTGCCTACGTCGACGTCCGCCGGTTTGTCACGGCCCTGGCCACCCGGGAGGGTACCCGGTCGATGACGGAGATCACACCGGTGGCGGACTTCTACGTTGTCTCCAAGAACATAGCGGGCGATCCGGTGGTGGACGCCAACGGGTGGCACCTCGTCCTCCCCGACGGCGCCTCGCTCACCTATGCGGAGCTGCTGGCCCTCCCGGCCGCCGAGGTCGAGCTGACCCTCTCCTGCATCAGCAATGAGATCGGCGGCACGCTGATCAGCAACGGGCGCTGGCGCGGGCCCCGGGTCACGGACCTGCTGGCTGCTCACGGGGGCGACCATCCCGACGCGCGCTGGCTGCTGATGGAAGCGGCCGACGGCTATACGGAGAGTTTGCCCCTGGACGAGCTGACGCCCGACCACCTGCTGGCGACCCATCTGAATGGGGATGGTCTCCCCTGGGCCCATGGCTTTCCGGCCCGCTTCATCTTCCCCGGGCACTACGGGATGAAGCAGCCCAAATGGGTGACCCGGCTGCGGCTGTCGGCGACGGACCAGCGCGGGTACTGGGAGCAGAACGGGTGGAACGAGCGGGCGGTGGTCAAAACCATGTCCCGCATCGACGCCCCCCTGGATGGGCTGGTGGTCCCCGCCGGCCCCATCGCCATGCGGGGCCTTGCCTTCGCCGGCAACCGGCGGATCAGCGCCGTGGAAATCCGCTTGAACAACGGTCCCTGGCAAGCCGCCGACCTCGATCCCGAGTTCTCACCGTACGCCTGGCGGTTCTGGGGACTCACCGCCCCCCTGGTGACCGGGCATTACGACATCGAAGTCCGGGCCCGCGACGGCACGGGCGCCTGGCAAACGGCGCAGCGGGTGCCCACCCTGCCCGACGGGGCCAGCGGATACCACCGCATCGCGCTCGAGGTCCAATAAGACACATTCCCCCTCCCCCTGGCGAAGGGTAGGGGAGGGGGTTGCTGGAACGTCTCTCAGGTTTTTCTCAGGCACATTCAGCGAGCCCGCGATACTGCTCGCTAGGCTGAGGCCATGAGCACACTGGTCTCGGAGAAGACGCTCAAGCGAGTGGCGATCATCGGCACCCTGCTGCTGACGGGGGTCTTTGGCGCCGCGGTCGCGGCCGCGCCCAAGCCCCAGGCGGCCGCCCTCCATCCGAGCCTGCGCGTGCTCCCCGCCGGGTCGGAGGTCCACACCCAGACCTATGTCTCCTAATCTCCAGGTCCGTCACTTCTCGGCGCTGGGCTCCACCTGTGAGTTGATCGCGGTGGGGGCCAGCCCGGCGGCGCTCGAGCGGTGTGAGGCGCTGGTGCTGGACGCGGACGCCCGGCTGACCCGCTTCGGGCGTGACAGCGAGCTGTCCCAGCTCAATGCCGCCAACGGTCGTCCGATGCCAGCCAGCCCCCTCCTCTACGGCATGCTCGAGGCCGGGTTGGCCGCCTACGAGGCCAGCGGGGGACTGGTCAATATCGCTGTCCTGCCAGCCCTCTGCGCCGCCGGTTACGACCG
>WNFE01001663.1_pt1 | contig 16681 bp, 19 predicted proteins | sample 5400451 | NCBI WGS metagenome assembly WNFE01 (sample SAMN13153344, study PRJNA577476) | soil metagenome | isolation source: 200 cm saprolite under Douglas fir tree site 2 hole 2 | place: USA:California | collected 2015-04-18 | reverse complement strand
GCGTATTTGATCATCTCGGCAGTTGGGATATCGGTCACGACGAACGGAGTTTCGATCAGATACAGGGGCCGGTAAAGATCTTTCATGATCGCAATCGCCTGCTCGCTGTCTGCGCCGATGACGACCCGGTTCGGTCGCATGAAGTCTTCAATGGCGGACCCTTCGCGGAGAAACTCCGGGTTGGAGACAATATCAAACCGGAATTTGCCTGATTGATTGGCGTTGATCACTTCGCGCAACTTTTCCCCGGTTCCCACTGGGACGGTCGACTTGGTGACGATGACTTTGTACCCGGTCATGGCCCTGGCAATGCCGCGGCCGACTTCTTCTACGTACGAGAGATCGGCTGATCCATCCGGTCGCGGTGGGGTTCCAACCGCGATGAAGATAACGAGGGCTTTGTCAACGGCTTTGGCGACGTCGGCGGTAAAGCTGATCCGGTTCTCTCGAATTCCTTTGGCGACGAGCTCCGTGATCCCCGGCTCATAGAAAGGCACATCGCCCTTCTCAAGCCTAGCGATCCGTTTGGCATCGGTATCCATGCAGGTCACGTTGACACCAAACTCCGAAAAACAGGCTCCTGTTACCAATCCGACATAACCGGTTCCAATTACACTGATATGCATGGGTTGCTGTCCTCCTGTAACAAGAACGAACTGGCCGAGTATAACAACGGTACCGGGGGCGAGCAACGAAGTTATGGAAAGTTGCTTTCGTTGGGGGGGGCTGCTCGTTGACAGGTGTACGAGGGCTGAGTACTATTTGATCCCTCCATCGGACGGATCCTGTCGTATGGCGATTCAGAGCGGAGCTCTTCAGCGACCTCTCGCCGTGATGATGTGCCGGACCTTGCGCACGATCAGTCCGGACGCGACGCTGTTGGAGGCGGCCCGGCTGATGCGTGACGCGAAGGTCGGCGCATTGCTGGTGCACGAGGCCGGCCACTACAGTGGTCTAGTCAGCGAATCGGACTTGGTTCGCAAGGGGATGGCCGAATCGCGTCCGGCACAAGAGACGTTGGTCCGTGCCGTTATGAGTAGCCCGCTATTGTCGATCGATAGTGCGAGCTCGGCCCACGAGGCGAGTGAGAAAATGGCGGAACATGGGATTCGGCATCTGGCGGTCTCCGATGAGGGGCAGATCGTCGGGATCATCTCCGTCCGCGATCTCTTACGCTACTTCAAAAACTGGGGCGGTCTGTGATCGTGTGGGCTCGTGAGGCAGCGCCGGATCGTCTCCCTACCCTCTGTGATGTTTCCACATGAGTTTTGTGAACCGGCCGACTCATACCCCTCGATGGTTTCTTCTGATAACGGCGCTGGCGACTGGTGCGGTAGTCATGGCGCTCGAAATTTTAGGAAGCCGGCTCTTGGCTCCCGTCTTCGGGAACTCACTGTTTGTCTGGGGCGCATTGATCGGAGTGATTCTTGCCGCCATGAGTAGCGGGTATGCCTTTGGCGGCTGGGTCTCCGACCGGTACCCCTGCCCGCAGGTGCTGGCCGGTCTACTGTTGTTCTCCGGAGCCTGGACGTTTCTTACCGCGTGGCTCGGCCAGCCGGTGCTCTTTAAAGTGGCGGCGGCGGTTGAGGACCCTCGGTGGGGGCCCTGTGTCGCGGCGGCGCTGCTCTTGGGCCCGCCGGTCTTTGGTCTGAGCGGCGTGCTGCCGGCCATGTTGCGATTGGCCGTGTCGGACCTTGAGTATTTCGGCCGGCATACCGGTCGGATGATCGCGCTCTCGACCATGGGAAGCTTGGCGGGAACGTGGGGGACGGCGTTTTTCTTTCTGTCCTGGATCGGCAGCCAGGCGCTTATTGCGTGGCTCGCCGCCATTCAAGCGGGGCTTGGTCTGTGGTGGTTGATCGGGGGGACGACCGTACGGCCGTTGGTGATCGGAATGTTCTTCCTAGGCGTTGGAGGGTTGGGGGCCGGTGCCTGGTCTCCGATCCAGATGTTGAAAGCGCCGGTCTATCAGGAAGACAGCCCGTACCAACAAGTACGAATTCGCGATGACGATCTTTTTCGCTACCTTGTCTTGGACCGGACCTTCCACGCGGTCATGTGGAAGGCGGATCCTATCACCCTGTTTCTACCCTATAGTCAACTGATGGTCGCATCACTGGCTTTGGTGCCCGAACCGAAACGAGGCCTGATTCTAGGTCACGGAGGCGGATCGCTGGCGAAGTGGCTCGCCCATCGATGGCCTGAACTCGAGCTGGACGTGGTTGAGTTCGATCCCGCGGTTGTCCGCATGGCCGAAGAATATTTCTCCTATCAGCCGCCTCCCCAGCATCATGTGTACGTTCGGGATGCCCGGGCCTTTCTGAATTCCACAGAGCGGACGTATGACCTCATTTGGGTCGATGCGTTTGCCCGACACATGATCCCGTTTCACCTGACCACGGTGGAGTTCTTCGAAGAGTTGCGCGCCCATCTTGTGCCGAAAGGTATCCTGGCGCTGAATTTGGCCTCGTCGGGCGAGGGCGGAGATCTGTTGCGGGCCAATGCGGTCGTGCAGACGATGAGACGGTCGTTTCCCAACGTCGAGTCCTTTGCGGTCAAGGGACCATGGAAGTCTGCTCAAGCGCGATCGGAAAATCTGATTTTTTTTGCCGGTGCACCACTCGAACAGCACACGCTCGCCACTTTCGCGGCTAATGTGAACAGATTAGTCGAGCAACAGCGCCTTCCACCCGAGGCCATTACCTTGCTGGGTACCCATCGCACGCAACCCTGGGATGCAGGTGTCGTGTTAACTGACAACTATGCGCCGTATGATCTCTTGATCGGGTCCACAGTCCAAGATATGCAGCCTGAGGCGGAGAGTGCACACTAAGTCATTGAAATAATTGTGACCAGCTTGTTAACGCGAGCGTGTGCGTTGAAAGTGGACCCCAGAAAAGAGTTAAATTAACGTTCTTGCTTCCTTTTTCGTCGCGGTGCTATCTATAAGGTTACCCTTGAATAAAATACATGCTGTTACGACATGATGGCCAGACGCAGGGAAGTAGGAGCCTAGCACGGTCACGGCTAGGTGGGCTTGGCGGTAGTTATTTACCAACCTAATTACATCTCTTCTTCTTTCTTAAGGAGGTAAGTCATGGGCAAGACGATGTTGGGGGCCTTTTTCGGTCTCGTGATGGTCGGGGCTGGGGCATCTGCAGCGTTTGCACTTCAGGCAGGCGGAGTCGAAATCGGGGATTTGGAGACTGGCTCCGTTGTGGGTCAGTCGTTCAAGGAGCTGGATGTCGATGCCCAGTTGTTCGCGATCGAGATTGGAAACTTAAAGACGTGGTATCCACCCGTCACGATCATCGATTTCAAAGTTCGGCCTGGTCGTCCTGTCCTGCTCAAGGTGACGAACAATGCCACTGCTGACCATGGTTTTGAGATGACCGACGCGACGAATGCTGGGGCTCCGACCGTGATGAAGGCCCAAGTTGTGTTGAAGCCTGGCGAAACCAAGTATATCGGGATTCCGACCAGCGACATGTTCTACGCCACTCAGGGGAATACGCTGACCTATCGCTGTCACCTGCATCCGGGGCATGTCGGCGGCAAAATTCTTATGCTCAAATAATAGTCCTTGGCAGATGTGAGTGACCATCGCTCTCTCCGCGACACCCCGGAGCGGGCGGTGGTTTTTTTAGGCAATGGACAATGGATTGGTGGCGAAGAACTGCGCTTATACCTCTTCTTCGGCTCCGCAGTCAGCTCCTGGCTCGAGCGGAATACGCTGGACTCCTCTGAGCTCTCCTGCCACGAGCAGCAGCAAGAAATGGCTCAAGGTGGGTTCCGTTGCACGCCGTTCGTTCATATTGGTGTGCACGTCCACGATCATTTCATCCCCATCCCACGGAGTTTCGTTGATCCCCAATAGTGACCGACTGCGTTGGGGAACTGTCGAACGACAAATGTTTCCATGATGGTCCCCACGTTGCCGGTACTGGCCTGCGCTAGCATAGGCATTGTGAAGACTCCGCAGAGCGCGCCCATGATGATCCGTTGATGCCGCTTGTCTCACCTCCATGGGGAAGGGCGAGAAAACACGGGTGGCTCCATCGAGAAAGTAGAGAGCCGGGTGGTCGTTCCACACGTCACAACTAACTCTATTCCTGACAGGGGGAGAAATCTAGGAAGGGCCGTTACGGAAGTGACGCTAGAGGCAGGAAGGCCCTGCTTCTCACGAGAAAAGCAGGGCCTTCATTGTTGAACATGAGCGATGATTAATTGCGCACGCCGCTCCAGACTTTCGCCGGATCAATCGCCTTATCCGGATTGAGCGTCTTCGCCCTCTCTAACAGGACTTCCGTCGATTCAGGATACGCCGGGTCCGAAATGCAGCAATTATCGACCGGGCAGACGGCGGCGCACTGCGGTTCGTCGAAGTGTCCGACGCACTCGGTGCAGCGGTCGTGCGTAATCACATAAATACTATCCCCGACTCCCTGGCCATCGCCCACATGATTGCCCTTCGTTTCCGCGTCGCTGCGAGTTTCAAAAATCGCCTCGTTCGGACATTCGGGCAGGCAGGCTCCACAGGAGATACATTCATCGGTAATCAGCAACGCCATGACCCTCGCCTCCTTCTCACTACGATTGAGACACACACGGTTGACAAGTTCACCCCGTCACGACCATTATGCGTGCCGCGACGCGAACGCCATTCTAGTCTGCCGCTCTTTTCCAAGTCAACAGAACGGCACTTGCTCAGAAGGCCTAGATTCCCTGTATAGATGGGCCTTTGGGCCCAGGAAATCGTGACGAGTCGTGACAGGGAATGTCTATGGCCACCTTACCGGTGGGCGATCGTGGACAGAAAAAGAAGCGCATCATCACGCTCGTCCTCATGGCGATTTTCTTGATGAGCGCTTCGTTCTTTCTCATCGATCGAAAAGAGGAGACCATGATTATCGTCTCCTTTCCAAATGGCCGTGAGCTTGAGACGGAAGTGGCGGATACACCCGAGAAACTGCTCGTCGGTCTTGCCTTTCGAGAGACGTTGCCAACGAATAGTGGATTGCTTTATATCTTCGAGTCGACCGGCCAGAACCACATCTGGACGAAGGGGTATCGGTTTCCGGTGGACATAATGTGGATTGATGAAAGCCATCATATTGTGGGGCTCAAGGAAAATGTCGCTCCCTGCCGGGAAGATGACTGCCCCAAGTATAGTTCCTCTCCCGAAGCGGTCCGCTACGCGATTCAAACAGAAGCGGGTTTCATCAAGCAGGAAGGGGTCACCATAGGGCTGGAATTGAAATATACACTTCGGATGTAACGCGCGCGGGAGACTTGGTGAAAGAAGCATGAGGAGAGGAATCGGTACAGCATGCTAGAGGGGTTTCAATCCGTCGCCCTGGTCGACGAGCTGCCGCCTGGGCAATCAAAAGTCGTCATGGTGAACAATCGGGAGATTGCGCTCTTCAACATCGAGGGGACGTATTTTGCGATCCATAATCGTTGTCCCCATGAAGGCGGTCCTTTGTTTGAAGGGCGTGTGAAGGGCTTTGTCGTGGCCTGTCCGTGGCACGATTTGGCATTCGACGTTCGAAACGGGCAAGGGACGGACGGCGGTGGATATTGTGTGGGGAGTTATGATGTGCAGGTGGAAGGAGCGGAGATTTTTGTCGGGCCTCGGCGAAAACCTTAGCATGATGAGGCGGAGAAGGAGTGGGTTGCCGCGTAAATGACGATGAGTACGACATCCAGCCACGACCATGATGGTGCCACACACTCGGATGGGGCCAAGGTCATTGAGACGACCCTTGAGCATCCCATTCAGATTCATCTCTGGGAAGACAGGACGCGAGGGGAGCTCTGGGTTCCGACCTATGATCCTACGGGGCTCGAGTTGCTGGCCGACGACTACCTTCGCATCGCCGGGAATAATGCGGTCGATAATGGGCAGCGGACGTTCGAGTTTAAAGCAGTCAGGCCGGGAACCCACCGGGTGCTGTTTGAAAAACGCATGGGGTGGAAATTCACCGCCGAAGATCAGCGCGTTTTTGACGTGACGGCCTCTGATTCCTCGTCTCAGAGGAGTGCGTAATCGTGCCGAATGTGGCCTTCATCAATGGAGCGTTCGTGCCGCTGGGCGAGGCGAAAGTCTCGATCGAAGATCGAGGCTTTCAGTTTGGCGATGGCATCTACGAAGTGATCCGCACATACAAGGGGCGTCCGTTCGCACTCGAGGCCCATCTGGCTCGACTGGATCGTAGCGCCACGGCGCTTGACCTGACGCAACCCTATTCCCGCGCCGAGTGGACTCACCATGTCCTGGAAGGGATTAAGCGAGCCGCCTATTCTGAATCCAAAGTCTATATTCAGGTCACCAGGGGTGTCGCTCCCCGTGATCACGCCTACTCAGATGAAGTGACGCCCACGGTCGTCATGACGGTTCGTGAGTTCCACCCGCTCGACAGGTCATTACAAGCGGCCGGTGTGGAAGCGATAACGACCGAGGATATTCGATGGGGGCGCTGTGACATCAAGAGCGTGAATCTTTTAGCCAACGTTCTTGCGCGCCAGCAGGTCAAACAGGCCAAGGTCTTCGAAACCATTTTGGTCAGAGCGGGATTGGTCACTGAAGGGGCAGTCAGCAACGTGATGGTGGTCCAGGGGGGAACGGTGGTGACGGCTCCCGAAGGGTCGCGCATTCTGTCCGGGGTCACGAGGACCGTCGTGTTGGATCTGGCTCTGAGCGAGGGCCTGCCGATTCAGGAACGCTTTGTCTCTCAGGCAGACCTATATGAGGCTGACGAAGTTTTTCTCACAGGGACCACGGTCGAGGTCTTGGCCGTCGTCCGTGTAGATGGGAAAGTCATTGGAGATGGACGGCCTGGCCCGATCACCCAACGACTCGCCGCGGGCTTCACGAGTCGGGTCGGCTAGCCCCCTTGCTTTGGCATAGGTGGCGTGCTATGGTCGCCGGACTGGAAGTGGGCTCAGGCCCACTTTTTTGTTTGATCTCTTGAATGGGCCATCCAAAGATACGGGGCTAGGGGTGTCGGTGAAGGAGTCCCGACCGGTCGTCGATCGCATCAGCGAGGTGGTATCGCCCATCCTCTGGGCATTGGGCTTAGAATTGGTCGACGTCGTGTGTGTGGGGCAAGGTGCGCGGTCAGTCGTTCGCGTGTATATCGATAAGCCAGGCGGTGTCACGGTAGAAGATTGCCGGCGTGCACACCTCGCGATCGGTCCAGCCTTAGATGTGGCTGATCCGTTCCCCCATACCTATACGCTGGAAGTCTCCTCGCCGGGTCTGGATCGGGCCTTCAAACGGATTCAGGATTATCGCCGGGCATTGGGGAAGCAAGTGAGCGTGAAGCTCAGGCAGCCAATCGATGGAGAGTGGCGTGTGGTCGGAGTGCTGACGGAAGTGAATGAACAGGGAGTCACGGTCGTGGTGAACGATCCGCGTTCTGAGCGGACGGTCATCCTTGAGTTCGACTCGATCGCTGAAGCACGGCGCGTCGTGACGTTTTAGGCCGTACCGGAATCGATCACCGCGGTATGAGCACACCGTCCCATTGGAGTGTGGCTGCAGGGGCAGTCGCCGGAGAGTGAGCTATGAATCGAGAATTGATTTCAGTCATCGATGAACTTGGTCGGCAAAAGGGCATCGAGAAGAGCCGAGTGATCGGGGCGATCGAAGCAGCCCTTCAAATGGCTGCCAAGAAACGTTTCGGACAGGCCGAAAATATTCAAGTCGAGATCGACTCCAAGACCGGTGAGATCTCCGTCGTGTCGAAGAAGACCATCGTCGACGCGGTCACCAATCCAAAAACCGAAGTCTCTCTTCAGGAAGCTCGCCAGTTCGACAGCGAGGCAGAGGTCGGCGACGAGATCGGGTCGGTCATCGAGATGAGCGATTTGGGACGGATCGCCGCGCAAACCGCCAAGCAAGTAATCTTCCAGAAGGTCCGGGAGGCTGAATGGGAGGCGGTTCAAAAAGAATACTCCACGCGGCAAGGAGATCTGGTCAACGGCATCATTCTCGGGATGGAGCGCCGGAACTATCTGGTGGATCTGGGCAAGACGGAGGCGGTACTGCCGATTCAGGAGCAGATTCCGCGGGAAACCTATCGCGGTGGTGATCGGGTGAAGGCCATGCTCTTGGAAGTGCGCCGGACTCCGAAGGATGTCCAGGTCATCTTGACGCGGAGTCATCCGCAGTTTGTGTCGAAACTCTTCGAGTTGGAAGTGCCTGAGGTGCTCGAAAAAATCGTTGAGATCAAGTCCATCGTGCGGGAGCCTGGTGATCGGACCAAGATCGCCGTGACGTCTCGCGAGAAGGCGGTCGATCCGGTCGGGGCCTGTGTGGGGATCAAGGGATCACGAGTTCAAGCGGTTGTCCGCGAACTGCGCGGAGAGAAAATCGACATCATTACCTGGACCTCCGATCCGCGCGTCTTCATCGCCGAGGCGTTGAACCCCGCGAGTATTGAGAAGGTCGGCGTCGATGAGGAAAAGAAGTCGGCGTTGGTCGTCGTTGCAGATTCCCAGCTGTCGTTAGCGATCGGGAAGAATGGCCAGAACGTGCGGTTGGCGGCCCGTCTGACCGGCTGGAAGATCGATATCATCAGTGCGACGGAATACGAAAAGGAAAAGGCCGAACGGGATAAAGAAATCAAAGCGGCGCTGGCGGAGGAAACCGAAGCGTTGCATCAGCAAGAAGAAGCCCGAGAGCAGGAATTAAAAGCCCGGGCAGAGTCGGATGCTGGATAAACCGGATAAAGAGGAGTAGGTGTCAAATTCTCATGCGCGTGTATGCATTGGCTAAGCAGCTCGGGATGGAAAACCGTGATCTCATCCCGGAATTGAAGCGGATGGGGATCACCGTCGCGTCGCACAGTAGCGTATTGGATGACGACGTGGTGCAGAAGGTCTTGGAGAAGCTCGGTCCGAAACTCAAGGCTCACGGGAAAGCGACAGGCAGGGCGGCAGAGGCCGATGCAGGTCGGGGTGATCGGGGTAAAGTCGGTATGGCGTCCGACCACGCAACGGGAGCCAAGGCCGGATCGGCCCAGGCAGCTCCGGCGGCGGAGGAGTCTTCCAAGTCCGACAAGCGCCGCATTCTGATCAAGCGCAAGAGAGCCGATGACGTTCCAGCGGAAGAGGCAGCGTCCCTGCCCACAGTTGAATCAGCACGCAAAAGCGGAGCGCACATCGAAACCCTCGTGGTTAGCCCGCCGGCGGCGGTGCATCCGCACGCTGAGACTCCAGCCGTTGCGCATAGTGACCTGACGGTGACGCCCGACCAGCCGTATTCTATAGGAACCACAACCGCTCCGGCTCCCACGACTGCCGTCAAGCTTGCAGTCGTGCCAAGCAGCGATGTGACCACAGGAAAAAAGAAAACCCTCTCCCTAGAAGAGATGCAAGCCGAGGGTCTGAAAGAGAAGGCGAAGAAAGCTCGTAAGCCCGGCCGTACGCGGGAAGAAGAAGAGCTTCGGCTTCGTGAGGATGCGGCTCGCTGGCAGGATCTTCGTGCCATTCCGGTGCAGCAGCGCCGTGACGACCGCAGCAAGCACGTGCATCACAGCACGCCGGGGGAAGTGACTAAGCCACGGAGGAAGAGCTTCAAGCTTGCGCCCGGCATGACGGTGAAGGAGTTTGCCGAGCTGATCGGACAGCGCCCGGCCGACATCATGCGCAAGCTGATGGATATGGGCCAGATGCTCACGTTCAATCAGACCATGAACATTGATGCAGCCGTGATCATTGCGGAGGAGAACGGGGTCAAGATCGATGTGTCGATGGAGAAGGCCGGAGAAGAGTTGCTGGATTCCGTCGTGCAGACGGAGGAGGAGGTCCAGCTTGAGCCGCGGCCAGCGGTCGTGACGATCATGGGCCATGTCGATCACGGCAAGACCTCGTTGCTTGATGCCATCAGGCAAACGAAGGTGGCGGAAGGCGAGGCCGGTGGGATTACGCAGCATATCGGCGCCTACACGGTTGCGGTACGCGGAAAACAGGTGACGTTCCTGGACACGCCGGGCCACGAAGCCTTTACCGCCATGCGAGGTCGTGGCGCCAAAATCACCGATATCGTTATCCTGGTCGTGGCAGCAGACGATGGAGTGATGCCGCAAACGATCGAAGCGATTAATCATGCCAAAGCCGCGTCCGTTCCGATTATTGTGGCAATCAACAAGATCGACAAGCCCGGCGCCAATCCTGATCGTGTGAAGAACGCCTTGTCCGAACATGGACTCATATCAGAGTCCTGGGGCGGTGACACGATCACGGTTGAGGTCTCGGCCAAAGAGAAGATCGGCCTGGACACCCTGCTGGAAATGATTCTCCTGCAATCCGAAGTGCTGGAGCTCAAGGCCGACCCGTATCGGTTGGCTAAGGGCGTTGTGGTGGAAGCCAAGCTGGAGCGAGGGCGTGGCCCGGTGGCGACGGTGCTGGTTCAGAGCGGGACGCTTCGCGTCGGTGACGTGTTTGTCGTCGGAATTGTTAGCGGGAAAGTTCGCGCGCTGATTACTCATACGGGAACAAAGGTGCAAGAGGCCGGTCCTTCTATTCCGGTAGAAGTGGCTGGGCTCCCGGGTGTGCCGTCTGCCGGTGATGTATTTCAGGTCGTCAAAGACGAGCGGGTCGCGCGAGAGATTGCGGAAGATCGAGCTCGCAAGCAACGAACGGCTGATTTGTCTGGGTCAGCGAAGGTCACGCTTGACGACTTGTTTGCCAAGATTAAGGAAGGGTCGGTCAAGGAGCTGGCACTGGTAATCAAGTCTGACGTCCAGGGGTCGGCTGAAGCACTGACCGCAGGCGTCGAAAAACTTGCGACCGCCTCGGTCAAGCTGCGCGTCATTCACAGCGGCGTCGGTGGGATCACGGAATCCGACGTGTTGCTGGCTGCCGCGTCGGATGCCATTATTATCGGGTTCAATGTCAGGCCGGAGCCGAAGGCTTCCGCCCTGGCTGAACAGCAAGGCGTCGACGTCCGCCTGTACACCATTATTTACGACGCGATGGCCGAAATTAAGGCCGCGATGGAAGGGCTGCTCGAACCGACGCTCAAGGAGCGGACGTTGGGGCGGGCCGAGGTGCGACAGGTCTTTACGGTGTCCAAAGCCGGCGTCATTGCGGGGGCTTATGTGGTGGACGGCACGATCACCCGTGCGGCTGTCGGAGCACGAGTGATTCGCGACAACGTGGTGGTCTATGAAGGGAAGCTCGGGTCGTTGCGTCGCTTCAAAGATGACGTCCGTGAAGTGCAGCAGGGCTATGAATGCGGAATCAGCGTTGAGAATTTCAACGATATCAAGGCCGGGGACATCATCGAAGCCTATGCGGTCGACAAGATTGCCGCAAAGCTCTGAGGCGTGAGTCTGCCCTGTGAGTACCGTCGTCGGACTCTGTACGGTCGAGCTGTTCATCCCCGAGAGTCAGTCATTGAAGGACAAGCGGCAGGTGCTGTTGGGTCTCAAAGATCGATTGCGGGAGAAGTTCAATCTCTCCGTTGCCGAGGTCGATGGACTGGATCTGTGGCAGAAGGCCGTATTGGGGCTTGCCTGCGTGGCCAACGAAGGGCGATACGTCAACCAAGTGTGTGACCAGGCGCTGAACCTGATTCGGAGTGTCCCCGCGGTGGAAATCGTCCAGTCCCGAATAGAACTATTGTGACGGCGACATACCCAGTTGGAGTGCGCGGTGGCCAAGACGGGATATCATCGGGCCGATCGTGTGGCCGATCAAATCCGCATGGAAGTGGCAGATATCCTCATGCGGAAGATCAAAGACCCGCGCGTGCAGTCCGTGACCGTGACCGACGTGAAATTGACCAGCGATCTGCGGATTGCGCGTGTGTTCGTGACGGCCATGGGCACGGAAGAAGAGGAGCGGAACGTCTTCGTCGGGTTGGCTCAAGCCAACGGGTTTGTGCGCGGTGAACTGGGTCGTCGGCTCTCGCTCCGGTATCTGCCGGAGATCGTTTTTGCCAAGGATGTCAGTGGGCCGAGAGGCGATCGTGTGTTGAAGTTATTGGACGATCTCCACGTCAATACGGAGGCCGATGGCTGGTCGTCCGAAGAGAAGACGAGTTCATAGCATCGGGGACGTGATGATGGATCTCGCACAGAGTTGCGCCGTTGTCGACGGCGTGCTGACAATGAAGAAGGAATCTGGGTGGACCTCCCACGACGTCGTTGCGAAGATTCGGCATCTTCTCGGCGGAGTCAAGGTCGGTCATGCCGGGACTCTCGATCCTGCCGCAACGGGAGTCTTGCCTGTGCTGATCGGGCGGGGAACCCGCATTGCTGAATATCTTGTTGCGTGGGATAAAGAATATCGTGCCGTGCTTCGCCTCGGCGAAACCACGGATACGCAGGATGCGACGGGAACGGTGCTGGCGAGCCAGGGGAAAGGTCAGGTAACACCAGAGGTAATTCATAAGGTGGTCGGTCGATTCCGCGGGCCGATTGTGCAAGTTCCTCCGATGTATTCGGCGGTGAAAGTCGGGGGTGTTCCTCTGTATAAGTCCGCTCGGGCGGGCAAAACGATTGCGCGGGACGCACGAGCGATCGTCATCCATACCCTTGAGGTGGAGGCGATTCAGGAACGGGATGTGACATTGCGCATCGTCTGTTCGAAGGGGACCTATGTGCGGACGCTCTGTGCCGACATTGGAGAAGCGTTGGGTGTCGGCGGCCACATGTTGGCGTTGGAGCGAAGGCGGGTGGGTCCCTTGACGATCGATCAAGCGCTGACGGTCGATGAGGTGGTCACCCGTCATGCCCTCGGTCGGTTGGGAGACGATCTGTTGTCGCTGGATTGTGCGTTGAACCAACTAGGGATTGTGGTGGTGGATGAACAGACCGCCGACCGCGTGCGACACGGGGCTCCGGTGCCTGCGGCCAAGATCCTTCGTTGGGAGGGGGTGACCGGTGGCGAGCGCGGGTCACACACGCCGGTCCGTATCCACGATACCGACGGATGTCTGGTGGCGATCGGGAAGTGTACGGAGACTTCGGGTGGCGCACTCAAGGTTGAGAAAGTACTGATCGATCAGAACGTTTGATACTGCGTTGCGGATGAGGGAAAGGAACAGGAAGGAAGGAGCACATGGCATTACTCAAAGAAGCAAAGACCGAGTTGATCAAGCAGTACCGGCAGCATGAGACGGATTCCGGCTCGCCGGAAGTCCAGATCGCGGTGTTGACCAACCGGATCACGTATTTGACGGAGCATTTCAAGCTCCACAAGAAAGATCATCACTCGCGGCGTGGCCTGCTTCTCTTGGTCGGCCGTCGTCGGCGTTTGCTCGACTATCTTCGTGGCGTTAGCGACACACGCTATCGTGCGGTGATCGAGCGATTGGGCATCAGAAAGTAGCATCCCGTCTCGCTGTCGCGCCAGGGGGTACAACAGCGGGAGTAGTCAGTCACACAGGTGAACACTGACAGAGGCTGGAGTGTCCCGCATCGCTCGAGTCTCTCTCTGTGGGCATCTGTGGGGCGTAACCAGAGGAGACCCGATGGTACACACAGTTGAGATAGAGGTTGCTGGGCGCACACTCCGACTCGAAACCGGTCGTGTGGCACGACAAGCAGACGGCTCGATTTGGGCCTCGTATGGCGACACCGTCGTGTTGGCGACGGCCGTCGCGTCACAGATCGCCAAGCCAGGCATCGATTTTCTTCCCCTCACAGTCGATTATCAGGAAAAATCTTTCGCAGCCGGGAAGATTCCCGGCGGGTATTTCAAGCGGGAAGCGCGTCCATCGGAAAAAGCCGTGCTGACCAGCCGGCTGATCGATCGGCCGCTCCGTCCGCTCTTTCCTGAGGGCTATTACTTCGAGACCCAAGTCATCGCCTCAGTCCTCTCGGCCGATCAGACAGGTTCGTCCGACATCCTCGCCATTATCGCCTCCTCTGCTGCCCTCACCATCTCGAATATTCCGTTCGACAATCCTATCGCAGGCGTGAGAATCGGTCGGCTGGGCGGCAAGTTCGTCGTCAACCCGGACCTTGAGACAGTGGCGAAGAGCGAGCTGCAACTGGTTGTAGCGGGGACGGCTGATGCGGTCATGATGGTCGAAGCAGGGGCGAATGAACTGTCCGAAACCATCATGCTTGAGGCGATCGAACTCGCCCACGCCGAGATCAAGAAGATTGTGGCTAAGATTCGTGAACTACAAGTCGCCGCAGGCAAGCCCAAGCGGACGGTGGCGAAGGAGGAGATCGACTCCGCGCTCGCCGTTCAAGTAAAGGCTCTGGTGGCGCAAGGTATCCGCGAGGCCATCATGATTCCAAACAAAGCGGCCAGGCAGGAGCGGTTGGACGAGGTCAAGAGCGACGCCGTCCAAAAACTCAAGAGCGCTGACGATCCGAATCGGGAGCGGCATGTCAAGTTGGTGTTCCATGAGTTGGAATATACGGAAGTCCGGAACATGATCCTGGAGAAGGGGTCGCGGGCGGATGGACGAGGCCCGGCTGATATTCGTCCGATCACCTGCGAAGTCAGCGCGCTGCCACGGACACACGGCTCCGCGATTTTCACCAGGGGCGAGACTCAAAGTTTGGCCGTGGTCACGTTGGGGACCACGGACGACGAGCAGCGGATCGATGCGTTGGAAGGGGAGTACATGAGGACGTTCATGCTCCATTACAATTTTCCGCCGTTCAGCGTCGGCGAGGCGCGGCCGCTTCGCTCACCGGGACGCCGGGAAGTCGGTCATGGTGCATTGGCGGAACGGGCGTTGGTCCCGGTGGTTCCCAGCAAGGAAGCCTTCCCCTACACGCTCCGCATCGTGTCCGACATCCTCGAATCCAACGGATCCTCTTCGATGGCGACGGTCTGTGGTGGGAGCCTTGCCATGATGGACGCCGGCGTGCCGATCAGAGAAGCCGTTGCCGGGATCGCGATGGGATTGATCAAAGAAGATGATCGGGTCATGATCCTCTCGGATATCCTCGGGCTGGAGGATCACTTGGGTGACATGGATTTTAAGGTCTGCGGCACCAAGCAGGGCGTGACGGCGTTGCAGATGGATATCAAGATCGGCGGCATTACGTCGGCCTTGATGCAGAAGGCCTTGGAGCAGGCCAAAGCCGGCCGTTTACACATTTTGAGTTGTATGAATGAGGCGCTCCAAGCGCCAAGAACCACCCTGTCGGCCTACGCGCCACGGATCTTCACGATGAAGGTGAAGCAGGACAAGATCCGAGAGATCATCGGTCCAGGCGGCAAAACGATCCGCGGCATCATTGCGGATTGCGGGGTCAAGATCAATGTCGACGACAGTGGAACCGTGACGATCGCGTCGGTCGATGGAGCCTCGGCCGAGAAGGCCAAAGAAATGATCAGTCGGATTACCGAAGAAGTCGAGATTGGGAAGATCTACATGGGCACGGTTCGGAAGATCATGGACTTCGGAGCGTTTGTCGAAGTCCTGCCGGGAACCGACGGGCTGGTGCACATCTCGCAACTGGCGCACCATCGAGTCCAAGCGGTATCCGACGAGGTGAAGGAAGGCGATCAAATCCTGGTGAAGGTCCTGGAAGTGGATCGGCAAGGAAAGATCCGCCTTAGCCGCAAGGAAGCCATGCCGCCTCCGACCGGGGCCGGTGTGCCTGATCCGTCCGCCAGGTAGCTGTCTTGTATCGCAAACTTGTCCTGGACAACGGGGTGCGGGTGGTGACCGAACGGATGCCGACGCTCAAGTCGGTCACCGTCGGAGTGTGGGTCAACACCGGGTCACGGGACGAGCAGTCTTCTCAGGCAGGATATTCCCACTTCATCGAACACATGCTCTTCAAAGGAACGCGTAGGCGTTCCTCCGCTGAAATTTCGCGCGAAATCGACGCGCTTGGCGGAGAGATGAATGCCTTCACCTCGCGGGAGACGACGACCTATTACGTGAAGGTGTTGGATCAGCAGCTGCAGCGAGCGGTTGAACTCCTCTCCGATCTATTCCACCATTCCCGTTTCGAATCCAAAGACATCGAAAAAGAAAAACAGGTCGTCCTGGAAGAAATTCGCATGGTCCAGGACGATCCGGAAGATCTCGTGGCCAAGTGCTGAGGCGTCATCCGCTCGGTCGCTCTATTCTAGGCCGAGAGAAGACGATCAGAGGGCTGCGACGCCAGGACCTGCTGAATTATATAGAGACCTACTACGATCCGGGGCAGACCGTGGTTTCGATTGCCGGGAACTTTGAGCAGGCCAAGCTTGATTGGCTGGTCGCGCGGTATTTCGGCAAGGGCCGGGCTGCAAAGACGGCCCACACCAACGGGCGTTGTCCTCCTGACGTGCATGGCGGTGTCTTGCTGAAGAAGAAAACATTGGAACAGGTCCATCTCTGTCTCGGGCTCAAAGGTGTGCCCGCAGGACACCAGGATCGGTATGCGTTATATACGCTCAACAGCGTGTTGGGCGGTAGTGTGAGTTCGCGATTATTCCAGGAAGTCCGAGAGAAGCGGGGTCTTGTCTATTCGATCTACTCCTTCTTGTCCGGTTATTCGGATGGCGGCATGATCACGGTGTATGCGGCGACGAGGCCGAAAGAGGTGGATCGCGTCGTGGATCTTATCTGTCGAGAGATTCGGCAGATCGGCATCAAAGGCGTTGAACGGAAAGAGCTTGAGCGGGCAAAGACCCAGATGAAGGGCAGCTTGATGCTGAGCTTAGAGAGTTCCCACAGCCGCATGAGCAAATTGGCGAAGGATGA
>WNFE01005011.1_pt1 | contig 16701 bp, 20 predicted proteins | sample 5400451 | NCBI WGS metagenome assembly WNFE01 (sample SAMN13153344, study PRJNA577476) | soil metagenome | isolation source: 200 cm saprolite under Douglas fir tree site 2 hole 2 | place: USA:California | collected 2015-04-18 | reverse complement strand
ACCCGATTCAGATCCACGCTGATGAGCTCTTGGGGAAACCTGTAGGCGATGTAGTATCCATATTCGAATCCGAACGCAAGCACGTAGGCCATGACGGGAATCGCAGCGAGCACGATGCCTTCCGTGAGCCAGCCGCGCGTGCGCAAGGGGAGGGGCCTCATGTGAGGGCTCCGAGGTTGCTGGGCCTGGCCGGGCTGCCGCATCTACCCCTAAAGTACCCGTATTTCGCAGCCCGCAATCCTCGGCCACTGAACTCAGTTGTGGGAAGTACGGCCGCGCTCCGCCTCGTCATGACCCCGCAGGCCGCCGTCTGATGTAGGCGTTCCCGGGGCCCCATTGCTAAAATGAAGTCATGCCGGGCTGACTAGTGAGTGCACGGCGATCTTGGAGGCCTGATCCATGTCTCAGACGCTCCCGAAAACGGTCACCGACGTCATCACGACGCGGCGGAGCATTCCCCAGTTTCGGCCCGATCCGATTTCCTCTGACACCATTGCGCGGTTGCTCGAGGTGGCGGTCTGGGTGCCGAATCACCGGCTCACCGAGCCGTGGCAGTTCTTCGTGCTGGGGGAAAAGAGCAAGCGCCGGTTCGGGGAGATCCGCCGCGACTTCCGGGCGGCCACGCTCCCCAATCCCCAGGCCCCAGAGGTGCAGCCCGCGCTGCAGAAGGTGGTCGACGACACCGTCCGAACGCCCGCGATTGTCATCTTCACCTCCCGGGGGCACGATGATCCCGAGTTGCTGGAAGAGAACTATTGGTCGACGTTCGGGGCAGCGTACGCGCTCATGCTGGCGGCGTGGAGCGAGGGCATCGGAACCTACTTCCGCACGGCCGCTTTCAGGGATTACCCGCCGCTGCGCGATTTTCTTCACCTCACTCCGGACAGGCGGGTAATCGGGGTGCTGTACGTCGGCTATCCGGCCGTCGTTCCACAAAGAGGCCGCACGCCGGCGTCGGAGAAGACGGTGTGGATGGACTGACGGGCCCGAATCGCGCGGGTTGTGCGCAGAGGGCAAGGACTCTATGCGGTTTTCAGCGCTTTGGGGGGAGCAATGGTAGCAGAAAACTTGATCCCCGCGATTGTTGACGAGATGCGCTCCGTGACCGAAGGAGCGCGCGTCGTCGTGGCCTTCAGCGGGGGCTTGGATAGCACAACTGTCGCGGCGTTGGCCAAGCAGGCCCTCGGAGCCGACCACGTGTGGTTGGTGACCGTCAATATGGGGATCTACAACTACCGCCGCGGCAATCAGATCGTCCTGGAAATGGCAGAACAGCTTGGGCTGGAGCAAAAGTGTCTGCTCGGGCAATACGTCCAGCACCGCGTTCAGGCGACCGGGCCTGCGTGTAACCGGTGCACGCGCGAGATCAAGCTCGGAATGGTGAAAGCCGTCGCGCGCGGTCGTCTCGTGCTCACCGGCGCGAACCGCTCGGACACCTGGGGGAAGTTGGGCCTCAAGGTCAACAACGGGTACTACGCCCCGCTACTGGATCTCGACAAACCGCAGATCCGGGCGATTGCCGCCGCCTTAGGGCTCGTGGTCCCAAAGATCGGGGAACACCCCGGACGCGAAGGGTGTAAGCTCAAGCATCTTCTGAAGCCCCTAGCGAGTCCTGAGTATCACGGTCGGGCGGTGGCGGACGCCAACGAACTTCTCCTGGCGCTGGTGAAAGAGGCGCAGTTCCCCGCCGAACTCGCAAACGTCAAGATCATTGGTCCGCTCTCCCGCAACGTGGCCCTGGTGAACCTGCGGCCCGCAGCTCCCCCCGACCTCGCGGAGCGCATCACAACGGCGCTGCGAGAGCTGCCCGTCCTCGACGAGGTGTACGTCGTGGACCGCCCTATCACCCTCATTGTCAAGGCTGGCCCCGCGGTTGCCGGCGATGCCCACGCGCGCTACTGGTTGCAGCATGGCCGCATGCAGCCCGACTTCTCCGTCCCCATCGAAGTCGACTGGCGGCCTAGCACAAACCCGCGATTGCACACCTTCCATGTGGTGGATTTTCACCCGACACAGAGCGCGGAGGACCAGGAGGTGCGTCCTCCGATGTTCGAGCATGTAGCGGACAGCGTTAGGGAAGGAGCGGGGGTGTCGTGAGCCAGACCGGCATGCCCGTCACACGGTCCGCCTCCGTGACCGCCCGCGGGACTGTCATCAACCTGCAGATTCTCCCCGAGCACCGACAGCAGCCGGCGGCAGTGTCCCAGGTCCGTGCGCTTGTGGACCATGGCCTTGAGGGCGACGCCCACGGCAAGAAAAAGGCAGGAAGCCGGCGGCAGATTCTCATCCTCGACAAGAGCACTCTGCAGGAGCTCGGCCTGCGCCCTGGAGATCTCCGCGAGCAGATCACGATCGACTTTTCCCTTTTGGAGACTCTCCCCGCAGGGACACTTCTTCAGATCGGGCAGGTCACTTGCGAGCTCACGGGGCCCTGCGAGCCGTGCACCCATATCGGCTCGCTCGTAGGTGTTGCAGATGCCGCGCAGTTTCAAACGAGCCTCCAAGGCCGCCGAGGGCAACTGGCCAAGGTGACAGCTGTCGACCGCGAGGGGACCATTCGCATCGGCGATCCGGTGGTGGTGATTGGCACGCGAGATCCGACTCCCGCCTGAGACAATCCCTATCTTTAAGATCCCTCCGCGCGGACACAGCCAACTGCTGTCAACGTGGAACAGGGCGCGTTCCCGCCTGCATCGAAACGGATGCAGGGCTGATCCATCTTCAAGAATGCCAGGCGAGGACTGCGGGTGTGTCGTGGCCTCGCGCTAGGTGAGGGGGCAAGACAGCATGAGTCTGCAGGAGCAGGACCACCAGGTCTTCCGTGTCCTTTCGGCTGAACGCCGGCGGCAGCGCGAAGGCGTCGAGTTGATCCCGTCGGAAAATTACGTGTCCGAAGCCGTCCTCGAGGCGATGGGATCCATCTTCACCAACAAATACTCAGAAGGCTATCCTGGGCGCCGCTACTACGGGGGTAACGAGAACGTCGACGATGTCGAACGGCTCGCCCAGGACCGTGCGAAACGCCTCTTCGGGGTGCCGCATGCGAATGTGCAGCCCTACTCGGGCAGCCCGGCCAACTTGGCCGTGTACGTGGCGACCTGCCAGCCTGGCGATACGATCATGGCGGACGGGTACATCGATGTGGATGAGGTGGGGCGCCTCGCTCGCGAGCACAAACCCAAGTTGATCTGGTGTGGGGCGACGGCGTACGTGCGCGAGCTCCCATTTGAGAAGATCGCGGCCGTGGCCGACGCCGTCGGGGCGTTCTTTGCCGCGGACATCGCCCATGTCGCGGGTCTCGTGCTCGCCGGGGTCCACACCAGTCCAGTCCCGTATGCGCATATCGTCACAACCACCACGCACAAGACGTTGCGCGGACCGCGGGGGGCGATGATCCTGGTCACCGAGAAAGGCCTCCAGCGCGATCCGGAGCTCGCCGAGAAGATCGACCGGGCCATCTTTCCAGGCTTGCAAGGGGGCCCCCACGACCACACCACCGCAGGAATCGCGGTGGCGTTGGGCGAGGCGATGCAACCGGGATTCAAAGACTACGGGCGCCAGATCGTGGCCAACGCGAAGACTCTGGCCAACAGTTTGGTCGAGCACGGATTCACCCTGGTCACCGGCGGCACTGATAACCATATGATGCTGATTGATCTCACTGCATGGGGGCCAGGCCGCGGGGTGTTCTTGCAGGAGGCTCTCGATCGCGTGGGGATCACAGTCAACAAGAACACAATCCCGGGCGAACCGTCTTCCGCGTTTTACCCATCCGGCATCCGGCTGGGCACCCCCGCCGCCACCACCCGCGGCATGCGGGGGCCCGAGATGCAGCGCATCGCCGCGTGGATCGCCCTGGTGGCCGAGGCGATTAAGGACTACCGGCTGCCCCCGGACCAGCAATCGCGCAGTGCCGCGCTGCGCGATTTTCGCCGAGCGATTCAGGAGAACCGTCATCTGGAGGCCTTGCGGGCCGACGTGCGGGAGTTCTGCCTGAAGTTCCCCGTCGCTGGAACCTAGCGTCGCCCATGCCCTTGCGCAGCAAGCGGGTTCTCGTCACCTCCGGTCCCACGCGCACGCCCCTGGATGCCGTCCGCTACATCACGAACAAGGCGACGGGGCGGCTAGGGTCGCTGATTGCGGAAGAAGTCATCCGCCGGGGCGCGCATGTGACGTTCGTGTACGGCCGCGGCAGCCAGACCCCGGTGCTGCGGGGACCGCGCGTCAACCAACTACAGTTGGTCCCGATCGAGACCGTGGATGATCTCATTGCGGTGTTCAAGCAGGAGTTGCCCCACCGATATGACGCCCTCTTGCACCCTATGGCCGTGTTGGATTTCCAGCCCGAGGTGGTCCGTCCGTTCAAGACCGGGTCCAATGTGGAAGAGTGGGTCGTCAGATTGGTCCCTACCCCCAAAGCCATCAGGCTCGTGAAGGAGTTGGCCCCCGATACGTTTCTGGTCGGCTTCAAACTGGAGATCGGCAAAAATCTCGATGAACTGCGCCAGATCGGCTTTGACTTTCTTCAGCGCGCCCGATGCGATCTAGTGATTGCAAACGACTTGCGCGAAATCGAGGGCGGCCAGCACACCGGCTACTTCATCATTCCAAACGGCACCGTCGCGCAGGTGGCGGTGGGGAAGGAAGCGATTGCCCGCACCCTAGCGGAATACCTGGAGAAGCACCTCGACTAATGCCCGCACACTCGCCCCGGCAAATGCCGAAGTGGACGAAGGCCCCTCCCGACCTGGTAGCGCGATTTACCGCACTCATCGAGCGGGTGCCCGGCAGCCAGACCCGCAAGATGTTTGGCTACCCCGCCGCGTTTGTGCAGGGGCACCTGTTTGCGGGGGTGTTCCGGGAAGACATGTTCGCGCAGCTGTCGGCCGACGATCAGGCGCAGTTCATGAAGATTCCCGGAGCAAGGGTGTTTGAGCCGATGCCGGGCCGCGCCATACGTGGCTATGTCGTGGTGCCACCTCCCGTGCTCGCCTCACCCCGAGTGCGCAATTGGTTGGAGAGAGCATTTGCACATGCCAAGTCTTTGCCACCCAAGACGCGGGCACGTCAGAAGCGATAACGTCGCCAAGGGGTTCATCTTCCGGACCCGACACCGGCGCGTGTGACCTGTGATGACGAAAAGGAAACCCACCGCTCTCCTCATCTTTGGAGTCATCAGCCTCGCCCTCGCCGTAGGCTGGACAGCCTACCTTGGTCCCGCGTGGGCGGATCTGCGATATCGCGCCGCATTTGCGGACTTCCAAGAGGCGAGACGTCGGCTGGAGGATCTCGCGACTGGGGAGTGGCAGGACCGAGTGCTCGGGTTGAGTGCACGCCGCGATGCGGTGGAGGTAGCAGCCATCCACATTGACGCTTGTGAGGTGGTTAGCGGTCTGGGATCCTCCGTCCAGAAAGGTGTCGATCGGTTGGAGTCCGCAGGCGGTGCGTTGCGCACGAGCGACAAGCGAGAATTGTCCCGCCAACTCGTGAGCGCCGCGTCGGAGTACGCGAACGCGTATCAAGCAAGCCTGGAAGACTTCTGCGATCAGGCCCTCGACGCGGTTGTGGCCCAGATGTCCCCCAAGCCCGGGGACGATGTGGTCGGTATTCGACGTGCGGCGTCAGGCATTTTGAAAACAGAGCGAAAGGGTGCGGAAAGTTCTGCAGCTCGCATCCAAACCGTCTGGAAGAGATTAGACACGCTGCTGTTCAAGGGGTTTGGTCCTCTGACGAGATAGGGTGGACCCGGCCACGACCGTCTGCCCTCCGGTGTAGAGAACCTTGGGAGGGCTGAGGAGAACAGGCCCGGCACCGCACGCCGCTCTATGCAGACTCCCCGCCAGCCGCGACTCAAGCGACCCGTTGGCGCCTTGCCGTCAGTGCGGCGTCAATGGATATCGCCCCGGCGCCGAGGAGCACCAAGGCGAGCGCAATGATGAGAAGGAGGAAGTCGAGTTCCCACCCTGTGCCTTTGGAGAAGATGAAACTCACGCCCCTTGGCATCTTCACTCGAAAGCTCGTCATAACCATTTCGAAGACCATCAGCAAGCCTATATAGCGCACAAACAACCCCAGAATCATGGCGATCCCGCCGACGAATTCTAGAATGCTCACTACGTAGGCCAGAAACACCGGGCTTGGGAACCCAAGGTTTTGTAGAAGGCCGACAAACCCTCCCGGGCCGGACGGGAAGAGTTTCGGGTAGCCATGCAGGATGAACGTCGTCCCGATCCCGAGGCGCAGGATGACCAAGGCCCAATCCTGGACTTTGGCCGATGGGCTGTTCATGATCTTCCCTCCATGACTACGTGATGACAACTGAAGGAGGCGAGATGGAACTCTCCACTCTGCCTTTCCTGAGAGGCTAACGCCCGAGAAATATCTTGTTATGTTTGAATAAAGATTCCTTCGTGTCGTGGAGATTGGGTTGCTGTACGCGGACAGTGTACTTCTCCGATTTTGCAAAGGAAAGGGGCTGGCCGTTCTTTGGCAGGGCCCAGTTCGAACTTATAGGAAGGAACAAGGTTCGCTTCTGGTTGGAAACCCCGAAGAGGTTGTAGAAAAGGTCCTGCTGCAAAGCAAGGAGCTGGGCGGAATATCCCGTCTCACTTTCCAATTGGACCTTGCGGAAGCAGCAATGCCTCGTGAAAAGCTCTTCGTGAGCATCGACCTGATCGGGAAAGAGGTGAATCCTGCCCTACGGGCCGAAGTCGCAGTGAGATCTTAGAAAGCCTCACTGGAGGGGGGAGATTGTGAAGGACCAAACTGTGTTTCAAAACATTAACAAACTGGCCAACGAGGAACACGAGATCTGGCGGAAAGAGTCCCTGGGTGAAGCAACCGACGCGGATCGGGAAAAGCTTCGTCAGATCCAGGTAACACTGGACCAGTGTTGGGACCTGCTCCACCAGCGTCAAGCCCGCAAAGCGGCCGGGCTCGATCCGGCCGGCGCCAAAGTCCGGGATGAGAAGACGGTTGAAGGCTACATAGGCTGAACTGAATCTAGTTCGTCGTGAACTTGTCAGGGGGCGCCCTGAGCAGGCGTCCGTAGCAATTACGCCGACTCCGCCCGTGTCCGCTGGTTTGTCGCGGTACCATCCCGGTAGGCTGAAATCTTGTTTCAGGCCGTTCATTCTGTTGGATATGATTGCGGATTTCAGTCCAAACCGGACCCCCATTCACCGAATCTCTGACGGGAGGTCGCCATGAGGCTGGTCGCAACCGAGTACCTGACGCTTGACGGAATTTTCGAGGAGCCTGGCCATTGGTCGTTTCCTTTCTTCAACGAGGAAGCGGCGCAGTTCAAGTTCGACGAACTGCGCGCGAGCGATGCGCTGTTGCTCGGGCGCAAGACCTATGAGGGTTTCGCGGCCGCGTGGCCGACCATGCCGGACACAGGAGAGTTCGGTAAGAAGATGAACGGCATGCCCAAGTACGTGGTCTCCTCGAATCTGGGCAAGGTCGAGTGGACCGGCTCAAGGCTGATCAAGGGCGACGTGGGGGAGGAGATCCGCAGGCTGAAGCAGCAGCCAGGCCAGGACCTCTTGCTCTCCGGCAGCGCCCAGCTGTTCAACGCAATGATGGGAGAGAACCTAATCGACCTGTACCGCTTGATGGTGCACCCGATCGTCGCCGGCAAGGGAAAGCGCCTCTTCGCGGAGGGCGTCTCACAAAGTAACCTCGAACTGACCGAGGCCAAGCGACTCAAGACCGGCATCGTGGTACTCGAGCTCGTCCCGGCCAAGGCTGCATGAGCGCCACGAATCGAGGACTTTCAATCTTAAGGTCACGGGAGTCCCGCGCGTAAGAAAACGAAGCCCCGTTATCCCTTAGGCGGGTGGTAGGCTGTCTTCCCAAAGATTGGCTGACCGAGGGGAAGTGCAAATCGCCTTGATAGACCTGAGGATTGGTGGAGCGGGCGACGGGATTTGAAATCTTGTCATGGCTGCACCCTCATAATGCGTGCCATTACGGCCGTGGCATCCTCTAGGCTCATGGACTTTTCGTAAATTGCCACCATAATGCCCGGCAGTTGGCTGGTAGGAAACCGCTCGATGGCCACGATGCTGAGATTCGGTGGTAATCCAGGTATAGGCAACTCTGCTCGCTGGGTGTCCGCCGATCGTCAGCAGTAGAAGTCGGTCGAGGAGCGCCTTATAAGGCACCTTCGCAGGCCCCACGAAACATAACTTGCCTGGTCCAGCATTGTCGCCTGGCCCAATATACCGTTGGCGCCTCGTGCCCCACAAGGTCTTCGCCTAGGAAGGGAGAGTAGGTATTTTGAGATGGGGCTGCACGGAATCCTTAGAGGAAGGCCGCCTCTGAACACATCATCACTTACCGGTTTTTGGGAATACTTGGCGGAATGCTTACTGAAACTCCAATATGTCCGGTTATCTACGCCCCTCAGGATGTATCACGCGGACCTCTGTCACCGGAGTCCCTTGCGCAAGAAAACGAAGCACCCCATTCACTTCGTGGATGCCGCCTATGGAGGCGTGGAGAGGCCTGCGCTCTGTGCTGGGCCAAGATGTCGACGAAGTGTTGGCACGAAGAGGACCCTGTCGACCATCTTCTGAAGCAATGGCGCAGTTGCGTTTGCTGCAACTATTCTGCCAAGCGATATCGCAGTCGTGCGCACATACGCGCGGAGGTATGGTGTGTCAAACTCGACGGAAAGGGATCGATGGGACGCCCGTTACACTGGTCGCCAGCAGAACCAGACGCTGCGGCTGATTTGGCGCGAAGCCTACGGGGAGGATTACCCAGAGGAGGCTGAGCCGAACAGTTTTGTGACGCTCAGCGAGCTACGCCGGATTGTTCGTGAACTACGGGTCGGACCCGGTCAGACGTTTGCTGATCTCGGATGCGGCGACGGTGGTCTTGGGCTGTGGGTCGCCCGCGAGGCGGGTGCGGGGATGATTGGAATTGATTTCTCTCCGGTCGCCGTGGACCGGGCTGCACAGCGGGCTGTTGCACTCGGGCTGGCCGACCGGGCCCGCTTTCAGGTCGGCGATGTTCAGACGACGGGATTGCCGGATGCATCGATGGACGGCGCGATGAGCGTCGACGTGCTGCTTTTTGTTCCAGACAAGGCTGCCGGCATGCGTGAGGTGGCACGAATCCTGCGCCCGGGAGCCCGTTTCATCTTCACGAGTTGGGATTACGATCTCCCCAAGTTAAATGGCGTGGAAGCGCCGCAGGTCCCCGATCACTGGCCATTGTTGCGAGACGCAGGCCTCATCGTTGAAGCATACGAGGAGCCACCGGACTGGAGACCCCGCCAGCGCGCGGTCTACGACGGCATCCTCGCCGCCCAGAGCATCCTGGTGAAAGAGGCGGGCGATGTGAACGTGCGTGGATTGATCGACCAGGCACTGAAACGACCCGCCGAGCTGCCTTATGGGCGGCGGGTTCTAGCCATCGTTCGGAAGACGTGACCACCTTCGTCCTCGGGGTCAATCTCCCACCCCGAGACTCGTTGTTTATAGACGGAAGCGACTCTAGAAGCGGTGGTAGGGACTTTTCCAAAGGACCGACTGACCGGGGGGATGTGCGAATCGCCTTGATAGACCTGAGGATTCGTGGAGCGGGCGACGGGATTTGAACCCGCGACCCTCGACTTGGGAAGTCCTAGGGACCTTTTCCTACCGTTGAGAAATCGTGTAGATGACGGGAGTCTACGTGCGACCCCCATCCCCAGTTTTGTACCTTCTGCTCGTGGTTCTTGCGGTCTATGACCGGTGTGACGAGGCTTACTGCGTCGCCCCAGGCTGGGCACACGATTCCGCCGGGAGCTTAAATCGGACATCTTTCTTGACCAGCGAGCGGAAGGCATTCGCCGCCTGGAGAACTCTGGGAAGCTGTATCGCATCGAGGACGACGCGCCACCCATCTGGGTCCTTCGTCGTTTGATAGAGCTCGAAACGCTCATACCTAGCATCTTTCGCAAGGGAGACGGTGAGTGTTGTCGACATAGTGTAGGTGTCAACTGAATACCTTATGTTCACCCTGGCAGAGTTATCCTTAACCCGCGCGTAGAGCATCTCGACTTGCTCAAATGAGGTCAGGGTCATCCTGGCGTAAGACACAAAGTCTTGAGGCGTCACCTTGGCACGGGACTCCTGAGACAAGAGCACATACGCAGAGCAATAGCTCTGGTCCGGATACGTCGCCGCACTGAACATTTCCGTGGCGGGCAGAACGTACAATGCGCGCAAGTATTTTAAGACAATTATTTCTGGAGCCTCATCTGCCGCAGAGACCATCGGTGCGCGCGGGAAGATCATTGCCAGGAGCATCAAGCCGATCGCGCTCGCTTTCATGAGTCGCACTAGGATCACCCCGGGGGCTCAGGTTGGTCCGCCAACAGATTATTCAGGGAATGCCCCCAAGGCGCCCCGTGTAGTCCGGTGACGCAGCTGAGGATGAACAACCCGGGCGAATCTAGCAAGATAGGCGTAATCGAACACGGAGCCCTCTTCCCCGCCCTCCTCGGTGCTTCGTCATCCAGGGAAGTAGAATCAGACTAATGGTAGAGCTGCGAGGAGGGACCTGATGGTTGACTTCACGTCACGACTGGGGCGCCGGATCAACCGGCGCATTCGGCACGAGAAGGTCATCTGGCTCACGACAGTCGACTTGCGTCATCGACCACAACCAAGGCCAGTCTGGTTTCCTCACCCTCACGGACTTCGGTATGGAAGCGATTCTAGAAGCGGTGGTAGGCTGGTCTGTTTCTGAGGGACTAGCTAACCGGGGGGATATCCAAATCGCCTTGATAGACCTGGGGATTCGTGGAGCGGGCGACGGGATTAGACCTGCGACTCTCGGTGCTTGGGAAACCGGCTCGATGCTTCTTCGCTATTGTCGGGCATCGTTTGCCGACGTTTGGAATGCGTGCGGAACTTCAGACCGTGGGTAAGACCTCGCAGATCCGAGCCGACGGCATCTTCAATTTTGCAGGGGACGATGGGTATCTAGGGGATCCGCTCTAGGACGACGACCGGGATGACTCGTTTCGTCTTCTTCGGGTAGTCGTGGAATCCCGCATACACATTGCCGTGCGCTTCGTAGAGGCGATCGCGCTCGGGTCCTTTCGGGATCGGCGTCGCGCGCACCTTGAACTTCTCCGTGCCGATCTCGATCTCGGCCTCTCGATGCTTCACGAGGTTGTGGTACCAGCCGGGATGTGTTGGCGCGCCGCCCTTCGACGCCGCGATTACGTAGCGCTCACCATCACGGTGGTAGACGAGCGGCGTCGTGCGCACCTGTCCGGTCTTCGCCCCGCGGGTCGTAAGGAGCAGAAGGTTGTCGCCCCAGGTCCCGACGCCTCTTCCCCGCTTCGCGTGGAACTCGTCTTTGACGCGCGTGTTCCAGTCCGCCACACCGAACTGAACGTGTCGATGTCCGCCGCTATTCCCTCCGTCTGCGCAGATCGTCGAGAGGGCCGGACCTGAATACTCTCATGCATGCCGGGGAACCATGTGCCGCAGGCTTGGTACCCCTCAAGCGCTCAAAGGCGAGCGGACTAACCCGGACGCCCAGAGGGGAAGCCTTCAGCAGACCACTCGCCGACGAGAGAGAGTTCCGGTCTGTGACCGGGAACCGACTCTAGAAGCGGTAGTTAAGCGATAGTAAGGCGTTTTCTGGGACCTGACCGACTGAGGGGAGTGCGAATCGCCTTGATAGACCTGAGGATTCGTGGAGCGGGCGACGGGATTTGAACCCGCGACCAACGGCTTGGGAAGCCGCCTCGACGTTGTTTCACTACCGTGTGCCAGCTCCAAGTCACCGGTCTGCTTCATTAGTAGAGGGGGTGTCTCGTGCCCCGTGCAGCCCCCAGCCACTATCGCCAATCGGTTTCAGACGGCAACGTCACGGCGATCGAAGACCACAATTCCCAGGAGGACCGTCAGCGCCGCAACACCCAGCAGGACGGCCACATCCGACCATACCACCCCGCCGCGCGCCACCACGCCCTGCGGGTCCCAGTACGCAAACAGCGAGTACCGCTTGAGCCACCTCCAGTCCGGGGAGAGCTTGGCGACATAGTCGGCGACGTACGACGCCAGTGTAAATGCCGCACTGACTCCGCCCGCCCGGCCGGCTTCACTGGCGGCGGCCGAACTGAGCAGTGCCACGCCGCCGACCGCCCAAAACGCGGCTGCTCCGGATGCTGCGGCCCAACCGAAGGCGACTAGATTGATAGGTCCGAAACCGCGGATCCTCGTGACCATGGCCAGCCCGCCCCACAGCGCGGCGCACATTGTGGCGACCCCGATCGTCATGGTCAGCGCAACGCTGCCCGCCACCTGGCGACGGCTGATGGGGCGTGTCAGGATGAGGGCGATCGTGCGGCGTTCCACTTCGCCAGCGAGGGCCCCCGATGCGAAAGCGATGGGGAATGCACTCATCAGCACCAGAACAAACGGGTGCATAAACAGGAAGGCAAGGAATCCCCCCGGCGTCAGCAGTCGGGCGTTTTCGTTCCCAAGCAGGGCCTGAATCCCTGGAGGCAGCATCTGGAGCACCGGCCCCAGGGTCTGGGTCCCCAGCGTCTCGTACACAACGACGAGCAGATACTCGAACAGGACGATGGCAGCACAGTAGATTCCCAACGCCCGCAGGGTGAACCACAGTCTCCGCCGGAGTTCAGCGCGCATCGGGATCCCTGCGGTAATATGCGAGAAAGATTTCTTCCAACGACGGTAGCTCCCACACGAGGTCGGCGACCTGTCGGCCCGCTAGGGCGTCCAGCACAGCAGCCGTTCGCTCGGCAGGCACTCGCAGGGTGAGTCGTACCCCTTCCACACGCTCCACCGTGACACCCTCTGGCGGTCGGAAAGCAGTCGCCACACGGTCACAAATCCGTTCGACCTCCCACAGCAGGTGCGACGAGATGAATACCGTCCGCCCTTCCGCACGGAGCTCACCTAGCAATTCGTAGAATTCCTGCTGCATCAGCGGATCCAGCCCTTCGGCGGGTTCATCCAGCACCAGGAGTTCGGGGTCGTGCTGGAGCGCTTGTACAACGCCCACCTTTTGCTTCATTCCGCGCGAGTAGTGCCGGATCGGTCGGAGTAGATCTTGGCGGCTGAGCGCAAACCGTTCTAATAGTGCAGCACGGCGGAGCGGCGGACGGCGGGTCAATGCAGCCAAGTAGTCCAGCAGCTGCGCCCCTGTCATACGCTCATAGAGGCTCAGTTCACCCGGGACGAAACCGAGGCGACTGCGATCGATCTCACTGGCAGGGTGTCCGAAAATGGTTACGCGGCCGTGGTGCGGGTGCACCAATCCTAGCACCGCGCGGATGGTCGTCGTCTTACCGGCCCCGTTCGGCCCCAGAAAACCGAATATCTCCCCCCGCTGGACCGTGAAGGCTACATCCTCGATCCCGCGCCGCCGCCCGTAGTGCTTGGTCAGGTGGACGGCGTCGATGACGGCCTCAGCATTGCTCATTGTTCGCCATTGTTATTAAAGTAGTTCATCGCCGCTTGGTCAGGCACGACGACCGAGCTTGCGACAAGAGCGGGATCGTTGCCTGCCCCTCTAGTCCGCCACGCATAGACCACTCTCTTTGTCGTCATCTTAGACTACTAGTCATCTTAAACTACGAATAGATCACCAGTCCAAGACAGCTTGATACGTCGATGCGGGGCTGGACGCCCCTCTCAAGGCAATGGGCGATCTGCGATCATTGCCAAAGCTTGGCAGTGCGTGCTTCGCAATCCGCGTAGGTAGGATCAAAGACTGCCACGCCTGCCGCGCAGGGGATCTCCCAAGAAGCGGTGGCGTGATCAGACTATCTGAGACACACAGCGTTTGGGGTTTGGGCTACCCGAAGCAACTCCAGAAGCTGTGGTTAAGCGGTGGTAGGACGTTTTTCGAGGGAGTCGCTAACCACCGGGATGTGCGAATCGCCTCGATAGACCTGAGGATTCGTGGAGCGGGCGACGGGATTTGAATTCGCCGAGAAATGGTGAAGGCCCACCTGTAGTGATTTCCGTCTGGATTCCTAGCGCAGGACTTCAATCCGCTGGAGTCAACGAATTTCGCGGTCATAGGCGCTTGTTGATGGCGGAGCAATTGTACGGCGACGATGGTGCTGGGAGGCGGGATTTTCATTGCAGTCCCACGCGTCTAAGTTGCACAGATTGTCTAATACCTGCTGGCCTACGCGGCGAGGACTTGCAGACCAACGTGGAAGAATACTGGTTACAGGAGTCCCGCACCAAGGATGTGGCCGCTTTCGAGTAGCTTGGTGAACCGGCGGATGCGGACCCGCGTGTCCTGTGGTGCGGTGGGGAGCGGGAGTAAGTCCCGCTCCCCACCCGATCCTCACCTTCGCTTTACTTGTTCGCGAAGATGCCGATCAGCGGGCAGTTCACGATGAAGCCCGTCCCCTGGAAGGTATTGCTGGCCGTGCCATCCGGCCTGATGCTCTTGGCCTGCGTGTGAACCAATGCCTCCGCCCTGGCGAAGTCAGTCTGTCGCAGCCGGTTGGCTAACGGTACAGAGTCATTCCACCGGACCAGGTGGATGTCCCACAACGGGCTGTAGTTGAACTGGCCCCCAATGTTGGGCACGTCCTCCAGGATGTTGAGTGGCGACTCCTGGTCGAGGATTGCCGCATTCAAACCCTGGCGCTGAATATTGTCCTTGCCCGTTTGGCCGTTGATGAACGCGATCAGGCTCTCGCGGGCGCACCCGGGATTGATGAACGGCCCGGTTACGTTGATGTCGTTTGTTCCGCATTCGATGAAAGGGACGTTAGAGAGAGCGGGCGCGTAGGTAACGTCCTCGATAGCAGCGGCACCAAGATCGGACGCGTCGAACGAAGTGTAATGGACGCTCTGGTCCTCATAGCAACCGTTGGTCACATCGTAACTCACTGTGTCGTTCACCGCATCGACGCTCTCGACTTTGTCTGCCCAGTGTGCCTTGTCCCCGCCGTTGGTGTTGGCTCCGTCACCGATTTGCGGGGCGTTGAGGACGACCCCGGTGGGCAGTTGTACCAGAGGGCTGTATCCTGGGTTGCCGACTGCGCCTGGTGCGGCGGCCAACGGCGGGAATCCTGTCGCGCTTGGAACTAGCACGCGCTCTGGGGTGAAGTCGACTCCGGCCGGCACGACGATCGAGGTGGGATCACTCGACGACGAGTGTTGGACTGCCAACGTTCCCTTAGCATTGGCCAGCTTCGGAGTGAAGTTCACGCCGAGATCCTGCGCGACGTCTTGGTCGGAGGCGTCGGTGATGACGTAATAGACGAGATGGCCTGCGGCGTTTCCTCGGCGGAGGGGCAAGACCACGATGGGTTTGGAGGTCGGCGGAGCCTCCTGGAAGCTTGTCGGCCCCTGCTGATTCGCATTGAGGAAGAAGCTGCTTGGGCCGAACGTCTGGTGGAACGTGTGGGCAGTGTTGAAGCACATGAACGGCAGCTGGTCGGGGAAACCAGCGGTTGCACCCGTTGGATGAAGCGAGCCGACGCCAATTGAGGCGCTTAAGACGGCTGCCAGCGCCAATGCTGCGGCGCGAGGCAGAGCAAGGGCACGGGTCAGTGCGAGAGATACACTCCTGTAGAATTGCATCTGGCTCCTCCCTTCATGGGGACCCTTACAGCAAACCAGAGAAATGCAAAGAAATGATGAACTCTGGTTGAGTTAACCCGCTATTCTGGACGGAAGGGAGAATTCCGGCAGGCGGTGATAAGTCACGGTGGAAGGTCGGGCCGACTGAGGGGAACTGCGAATCGCCTTGATAGACCTGAGGATTGGTGGAGCGGGCGACGGGATTTGAACCCGCGACCCTCGGCTTGGGAAGCCGATGCTCTACCACTGAGCTACACCCGCTCGTCTTTCCGACATTATATACTACCGCCCCCGGCGGGCGAGGCAGATGCGAGAACCTACCGCAGCCGCCCCACTAATCCGAGGTAGGCAAGGATGGCCACGTTGATGAAGACACCGACGCGGGAGTCAGGCCATCCGATGATGCTGAGGATGAGCGAGAACATGGCGGCGTCAAGGGTCACGATTCCACCCCACGACGATGCCGCCATGACGCCGATGCCTGCCATGACGAAGGCAAGGCCCGGGATTAGCCATAGGATGCCCATCACGCGAATCCCGATGTCGCCTAGGTCGACGAAGCCATTCAGGATCGTCGTATTGTAGGGCGAACTTTTGCCTGGACCGATGCGCCACGGGACGAAAAAGCCCAGGCTGTGCGCTAGCCCGTGGGCGATCAAGATGAGACCGATGATGAACCTCATGTCGCCTCCGTCCTCCTGGCCTGCTGTCCCGCTGAGCCACGCCACCGGCCGCGATTAGGGGACTCACCGCTCGCGCGCTGTTGGTGTCGTGCCCGCAATAGAGGCAGGGCTTACGCCCAAGGCGGTTTCGCCCATACGAGTTTCGGTGGAGCGACGGCCATTTCGTTCACGATCGCGGGGATATCAAACCACCATAGCTCAGTTTCTTCGTCGATTTCTCCTTCACCGACGCACAGGTGATAGTTCAGGCACCGGTACCGCTCCTCCTGAGCGCGGAGCCACATCGCCGCGACGATTGCGCGCCGCAGGGTCGCGGTCGCCTCATCGATACTGTACCCTTGGAGCGAGAAGACGACCTGCGCTCCATCGTCGGTGGTGACGAATCCATGGCAGTCCGGACACCACACGCCGTCTTCCCGGCGACGGGG
>WNFE01001549.1_pt1 | contig 16701 bp, 14 predicted proteins | sample 5400451 | NCBI WGS metagenome assembly WNFE01 (sample SAMN13153344, study PRJNA577476) | soil metagenome | isolation source: 200 cm saprolite under Douglas fir tree site 2 hole 2 | place: USA:California | collected 2015-04-18 | reverse complement strand
GTCCAAGGCGGAGATTCCACAGGAATCGAATGAGGTTAGCGACAGCTGGCAGCAGATGGTGCAAGCCGTGCTGGGAGTAGTGTTGCTGGCCGGCGCCGTGGCCATGTTCCACTACTATGCACCGGTCGCGGAGCAGGCTCCGCAGCCAGACGAGTTGCACAAGCAGGTGCAGCAGCTCTCGCAGCAAGTGGCGCAACTTGAGCAACAGCAAGCGATGCCCGCGCTCGTGCTAAACCGGTATCGGAATTCCATCGGCTACATTTACGGCATATATCAGGTTGGATTCGCCAGCCAGCCGGCGGCGATTCGCGCTCGCGTTTCAGGGACCGGGTTTCTGGTAGGCGACGGATTGCTCGCGACCAACCGGCATGTGGCCGAACCGTGGTATGGGGATACTGAGGCAGAGGCGCTGATCGATCGCGGGGCCAGGCCCATGCTGGAGAGTCTAGTCGTCTTTTTCCCCGGCTCGCCGATGCCGGTAAGCCTGGCGCCGGGTACAGTTTCTTCCACAGGCGATCTGGCCGTGCTGAAGATCAAAGATAAAGATGCCGTGCGCGGGCTTTCTGTATTGCCGCTGGCAAAAGGCGTGGCATTGCCGGGAGAGCTTGTCACCGTGATCGGATATCCGATGGGGATTGCAGGGATGGTAGCGAAGTCGCCGAGCGGAATCTACAAGCGGCTGGCGTACCGTCACAACGACATCACTGCGGCAAGCGAACTGGCGGCGCTGTCGCTGATTCGTCCCTCGACCACGTGCGGACATTTGGGCGACGTGGTGGGCGAGAAGCTGATCTACGATGCTCCCACGGCGCACGGCGGCAGCGGCGGGCCGGTTTTTAACTCCAACGCGGAAGTCATTGGAGTGAACTCTGCATACATTGATGGATTTTCCGGCGGAACGCTGGGAGTGTCGGTGGAGGCGTTGCGGCCGCTGATTGCGGCGGCGCAGAAAGAGCCGTAGCAATCTGGAATTTGTTTTAAAAATTACAGCCGGGAGGCATTGCTTCGGCTGTTTTGTTGGGGCTCAGTTTGCGGTCGGTGATGAAGAAACCGGCAAGCTTCGCTCGACCGGACAGCCGAGGGCGGCTGTCCCTACATGAGCACTTTTCAAACTGAGCCGCTAGCAGGGTTTTGTTTTCTTTCGCCGATCAGAACGCCCAGCGCAGAGAGAACTGGATCAGGCGCGGGGTTCCGGTAGTGCTGCGGATCTGGCCAAAAGGTTCGCCCGGTAGTGTCCTAATAGTGCACTATTAGGACACTACCCATCGCCCTGCCCCCGTTGCCGGGAGGGCGCAGCTACGCCGGCGAAACCGTCGAACTCTCGCACCAGCTCGATGGCACCCTGCGCGTCTATCGCGCAGACACTCTGCTGCTCGCGCTGCCCCTCGAACAACACGCCCAACGCCGCCCTGCGCCGGTTACCTCGGCGCAGAAAAGAAAAACCCCGATGCCCCGCATCTACAACCTCTCCGGCCGCCCCACTTTGGCGGCCGTTACTTAAACGATAAGGGGTGACATAGTCTCGTTGCAGTTAATACGACACTTTCTGGTTGCAACAACAGCGTATCTCAGAGGACCACTAGCGGGCGCGTTCGTTCGCAGCGAGTGGGACTAGCGCCGGCCGAGCGGAGCGGGGAGAAAACAAGATCGCTAGCATTGAGCCAATTCCGAGGCCCGCCATCAAAAAGGTAACGGCGGTGGGAAGATCGTATTGGGATCGCATGAATCGCATAAGATGCACCATAAAACCCTGATTACTTTAATCTTGCCTTCTTAGAGATTTGAATCTCGGTTTAAGGCGCGCGGAGGTAAATCACACTCACCTCCGCACGCAGTACTCAAATGCGCGCCCCCAGCTATGGAAGCGCAGAAACGAAAAGCTACGAAAGTGGTTCGATACGGTCCAGCTGGATGGTATTGGTGTTCAGATCCAGCTTGCCCGTTGCCTTTACTTCTTTGCCCATATACTGCTTGGCTTTTGCCGCGTCGTCGAGCTTATAGCTGACCTTCGTGACAGGATCCTTCAGAACAATCTGCCCATTTTCCTTCACAACGCGGCCGATGAAGGTTTTGGCCTCGCGGGTGGTCGCGGCGCCAGAGGCCGGCATTTGGGCCTCGTTTTGCTGCGCCTGCGGGACCGCCGGATTCGTCTTCTCAGGAGCATTTGGAGAGGGATCTTGATCGGCTTGTTGCGCGTGCAGGGACGGCCCCAGAACCACAGCCAGGAGGGTCATGGCCGCAGCCAGGGAGAAGCGCTGCAAAACTCGTTTCATACGAAACCTCCGACGAACGTTTTTGTTCCCAACGTGCGTTTCGTAGTTATCCTGCAAAGAGCTTGCCAATCGTTCATAGCGACGTTACCCCTTGCAAACACTGCCTTTAGCCAACGCGATTTTGACCCGAACTGTGAACTTTAGGCCGACCGGAGGAAAGTCTTGCCCGGCTGTGATAAATTTCCAGGAATATCGCGGAAACTACATGATTTACCCGAGTTTCATCCGCTGGCTCAACCGTGTAAGTTATTAGCGATCCGCAAGGAGAAACGGCAGACTCTGTCGTCCGCGGCAGACATCGAACCTCAGGGCCATTTGGGTCTCATTCGCTCATCGAAACTCACTTAGCCGATACAGCGCCAACTTGGAGCATTCGTCATGGCAGTGACCACAGCAGCCGCCTACGGAATTTATTCTCAAGACGTCGTATTAACCGACATCGTGCGCAATTTGAACCAGGCTGGCTTTGAGAACGAAGACATCTGCATGATGCTGTCTCCTTCGCATCCCATCGCTTCGGTGATTCGCGATGCTAGCCTATTCAGCTCCGACCGGGAAGACACTGCGGCCAGCGCGGGAATGATTGGTTGGCTTTCGGCCTTCGGTGCGGTGTTGATTCCTACTGTTGGTTTTTTTATTCGATCTCGGGTATTTCTTCATGCTCTTATGGTGGCTCGTGAAGCCCCGGCCATGTGCGGCAATGCTCGAACTCTGGTCGGACTCGGTTTTTCGGAGAACGATGCCGCAAGGTTTGAGGATCAGTTGGCTCGTCTTGGAGTTCTTGTTTACGTATCGTGCCAAGAGAGCGCCAAGACGCTTTGGGCGCGCGAAGTGTTAAGGCACACGGGCGCCCGGGAAACGAATACTCTGGAAGAAACTGTCATGATGACAGCCACAGCCGCCGCCTAAGACGGCTCTGCACGACGAATTCAATTCGTCATCTGGCTAATCTTAACTTCGACTCTCGTGGGCGAGGACTCTCGTTCGGCTCATAGACGAGCACCCAGAGCAATACTTTCCAGCTACTGGGCTCGGGGCAGGGTTGCGGTGCGTTCTTGATCCTTGATTTCGGTTGGACGTGAGCTGTCCCAGTTCGCCATCAGGGATCCGGCAATGTCAACAGACACATCCTGCAGTGTTGCGGAATAACACCCATCCTTCCAATTGCGCAGCAGGCCCATAGGCCGGGAGACTTGCAGCAACAATCATCGACACAAAAGCAAACCACTTCTTGACGTACATAGCTGGCAGGATCTTTCTTAGCAGACCTTTGCGTCAGGGAAAAGTGAAGTACGCAAACGACTTGGGCTGTCCCATGTCAGGTTGCGTTACAAATTGTGGTGGTGTTGGCGCAAATCATCACATGGGGCGAGAACTGTATCCGTACTCATTGGTTACCTTATAGGTCGGAAATGCCTGCATTCAGACACTGTCGGGTCCGTGACATTTCACAGGACTTCCTCAAGAGCAGGCTACCTCTCTCCCGCGAAAGACATCTAAATGGTTGGCGTGATTTTGTCGTAATTGTCTAGGGGCTCGCCGACTCGTTAATCGCGATCTAGGCTTTTCAGTCCGAACCCGACCTGGCAGAGCCGTATTGGCTAAGCAATCGTCAGGGGGTGAAAGGAAACAACATGCAGATGAATTTCTCCCTACGCCCGTTAATTCGTTATTTCCTGTCGCTGGTTGTGCTTACGCTAGCGATGTCGACGGCATCGTTCGGGCAGTTCAGAGTAGCAATCACATTTGGGCCGCCAGCTCTTCCAGTGTATGTGCAGCCGGTTTGTCCTGGCGAGGGCTATATTTGGACCCCCGGCTACTGGAGTTGGGACGACGACGCCGAGGATTATTATTGGGTGCCGGGCACGTGGGTGCTGGCTCCCGAAGTTGGCTTCCTGTGGACCCCACCCTGGTGGGGCTGGGGCGGTGAAGCATTTATTTTCCATGAGGGATTCTGGGGTCCGGTAATAGGTTTTTATGGCGGGATCAATTACGGATTCGGCTACTTCGGCGAAGGCTACGAAGGCGGACGCTGGGAAAACGGACGGTTCTTCTATAACCGCTCGGTGACGAACGTGAACGTCACTGTTATTCGGAATGTGTACAACACCAGGGTCGTCAATGAAAACCGCGTGAACCGCATCAGTTACAACGGCGGCAACGGTGGCATCAATGCGCGTCCGACGCCGCGACAGGAAGCCGCCGCACGGGAGAGACATCTGCCTCCCATGGCCGCTCAAACTGAGCACATACGGGCGGCTCGTGGGAACCCGCAACTGCGGGCATCCGTAAACCGAGGACGGCCGCCAATCGCCGCTACCGCAAGGCCCGGAGCATTTGAGCGGGCAGTTCCAGCCAAGAAAGCAGGAGCGCCCTACCATCCACCTGCCAATCGTGGCAGGATGGAGCAGCGAAGTAATGAATCTGCGAACCGCCCGGGAAACAATAATTCGCGGCCTGCTAATAACGTGCATGTCCGAGATCTCCCGCCTACCGGGCGTCGTACTGCGCCCAACACCGGCAACCCCAAGCTCGACCAGAAATATCAGAGGCAGCAGGGGAAGTTAAGCGCTCAGCAGGACAGGGAACGACAGAAGCTGCAACAGCGGCAGGAACAGGATCACCAACGCATGGCGCAACAGAAAAATGCGCAAGCCAGAACGCAACAACTGGAGCAGAGGCACCAGCAGCAGACCCAACAGTTGCAGCAAAAACACGCATCCCAACAGCAGCGGATGGAGCAAAGACAGCAGCCGCCGCGCCAGCGTGAGGCCAAGCCTCCGAAGGGGAAGCAGTAATCGTTGTGTAAATTTGGAGGGGCGGAGCATTCCCCTCGGGCGAATGCTCTGCCCCGAACAATCTTTACGCTATGCACTCAAACTTCGCAAAGTTTTGGGATTCCGCCCACCACATCGTGGATAGTTTCTTTGCACGGCTGCCTTCGTTGATCTTGGGTGTCATTGTTTTCTTTCTGTTCTACCTGCTGAGCATCGTGGTTGCCCGCGTGATTCACAGCACCACCCGCAAATACCGGCCAAATTTGGGCGTGGTATTTGCCCGGCTGACGGGAGCCGCAACTATTCTGCTTGGTTTCCTGGTCGCATTCTCGGTCGTGGCTCCCTCTTTTCAGGCCGCAGACCTGATAAAGATCCTGGGCATCAGCGGAGTGGCCATTGGATTCGCCTTTCAAAACATTTTGCAGAATTTTTTAGCCGGTTTGCTGCTGCTCTGGGCTGAGACATTCCGCATCGGCGATGAGATCAAGCTCGATAATTTCGAAGGCACCGTGGAGGAGATTCAGACTCGAGCCACCATGATCAGAACCTATGATGGAAGACGAATCGTGATCCCAAACGCCGACTTATTCACGCACTCGGTCATCATCAACACCGCACTCGATACTCGTCGATGGGAATACGACTTGAACCTGAAAGGGGCCCAGGATCTGAATGAAATCAAGTCTCGCATCATTGAAACTGTGAGCAAGGTGCAGGGAGTGCTGCCCGAGCCGCGTCCCGAAGCCCTTGTGACTGACTTGACCGACTTGGATTCGGGTGCCGTCAAGTTGCGAGTGTTGTGGTGGACGAAAGCCCCGCGCCATCATGAAATGCTTGCCTCCTACGACGATGTCTTGAGTACAATTGGACACGCCCTTAACCAAAAATCTGGATGTCGCTCTGCTTAAAAACAGGCTTCAGAAGGGCGTGAAATACAGTGTCAAACGTGGAGTTGTGACCTTGACTGGCGAAGTGAATTCTGAATCCAGGCGGTCGCAGGTTGAAAAAGTCGCTTCTACCGTTCCCAACGTGCAACAGGTGGTTAACGAACTGCAGATTAAAGATCAAAAGGCGAGCTCCATGCGATAGGAGGAGTCAAGCACCGCTCCTACTCGAGGCTCAAGATCATCTCGCCGCTTTTGCCGAACTGGATGCGCAACCTCTTTTCTTCCCCACCGGCAAACTCCCCTCCCACGGTGCCGGACTGGGCGCTGCCACCCGCGCCGGGACTTATCAGAACCCGGAGAAGATGCTTCCCGGGCGAGATCTGCACGGCATGGAATTCGTGCCCTTGGACACGGTGGAACACTATTAGATGCTTCTTGTCAATTCCTGCCAAAGGATGAGTATAGGTCAGTTCTTCATCGACCCAAATTGACAAATGGGCCTCCGCGAACTTATGGTCCACCTCAATTTCCAGCATTGCCGGTGAGGCATCTATGCGAGGGGCCGCTAATTTTGGCGCGGACGAATTGCTTCGCGCAACGGACTTCCGTAGCTTTTTGGCTACGGTTGGACCGACCGGTTTGAGCAGCGCAGCATTCGCAGCGGTCGCCGGTGGCGCGGCTACTTGAGCAAGGGCCGCGGTGTGGGATGAGTCCCGGGGGGGCCAAGCCAACTGCCCCACTCGTATGCCCAAGACGAGAAGTCCGATCAGGAATAGAACGCCCGCTAAGGGTATTTTCCGCAGATTCCCCAGCAGGTGCTGCGCTGCGCGGCGTTCCAAAGGACGAGTGTTCAACTTCGATTGCGGTTTAAATCCCCCGGTCAGTTGAGTGATGAGGGCTGAGGGGCTGGGCTTTGCATTTTGTGTTTGAGCTGCGCCGGGAGCTGAATCCGGGTGTTTTGCCCTGCTCCATGGCTCACGGCCTGCCTTCAAATCCTCAATATCCAGAACTATCTCCATGCCGCGCTGATAACGTTGCGACGGATCTTTCGCTATGGCTCGCGAGATGATGTAGTCCAATCCCGGAGACAATCCTGTATCGAGAATCGTGGCTGGTATGGGCTCGCGATTGACCACCTTGAATGCAACCGTTAAGGCGCTGTTGCCTTGGAATGGCCTGTACCCAGTCAAGAGTGTGTACAGAATCACACCCAGCGAGAAAAGATCGGACCTCCCGTCCACGGGTTCATCATTCAACTGTTCCGGCGACATGAAAGCCGGCGTGCCTAGCGTGCGTCCCGCCAGAGTGGCGGTAGCGAGGTTTAGTTTGGCCACTCCAAAGTCGGCGATCTTGGCATGACCATCTTCCGTGAGCAGAATGTTGGCGGGTTTCAGATCGCGGTGAACCACGCCTTGACCGTGGGCGCAATCCAGTGCCTCCGCCAGTTCCAGAGTAATCTGCAGTGCCGCGTCTGGCGGCAATTTGCGATCCTCGCGCGACAGCAGCAGCTTGTCGAGCGACTGCCCAGCGACAAACTCCATCACGATGTAAGGGGCATGCGTTTCCGGTTCCTCGCCCACATCGAAGACGGTAACGATTCCGGGGTGCGACAGACGGCCCGCGGCCTCGGCTTCCCTGAAGAAGCGCTCGCGATACTCCTTTTCCTCTTCGGGGGGTTGACTGGCCAGGGAAAAAGTCTTCACCGCGACCACCCGGTTGATCTTGGGGTCGCGCGCCTTATAGACAATACCCATGGCCCCCCGTCCCAACTCGGTCAGGATCTCGTATCGCCCGAAACGTTCGGCCTTACGCTCCATAGTGGTCTATACGGTCCTGCGTGCACCTGAAGTGTGGGGCATAACTTCAGGGTCCCCCCGAGCGGGGAGGGTTAGGGCACACGTCTACCGATATTGTTAACCCTGGGATTAAAGGTTCCAAGTTACCGAGGTTACCAACGTTTTCCATTACGATTTAGCCAGGAAGGCGACTCTGGGTATGTCGGTTCACCCTCACGACTCTTGCGCCCGCTACTGGATCGCTCGCGGAATGCTAGGGCATCTTCCCGATGGGTTCGGAACGCCTGTTCACGCAAACTGAATTGAGAACGGATCCCTGAGCGGTTACCAAACGGGATTAGAAAACTTAAAGAGGCCTTTCTCTATGTCAGCAAAAAACCTAGCTTTATTCTCGGTGCTCCTTTTTTGCGCGACTTTGGTGGTAGCGCAAAGTGCGCCCGCCGGTACCGCACCGGCCGGCAGTTCCGGCGCAAGACAAACTCAGGCTCCGGGCACGGCCATGCCGCCACCAAGTTCCGCTACACCGCCTGCCAGTCCCGCGACACCGCCCGCTGGCACCGCGACGCCACCAGCCGGAACAGCGACACCTAATTCGCCCTCAGGTGTTCCGGGATCAAGCTCGACAAATCCGGCAACTCCGGGCAACAACACGCAACCTTCCACGGTAAATCCGAGCACTCCCAATACTCCTGGGACCAGCCCAAGCGGTTCTCCATGCGGGACGCTGCCAAATACGGCCGGGAGTCCGGGATCACCGGTGCCGAACACAGGGTCTTCCAATTCCGGTTCGTCGCCCTCAACTTCCGGGAACAGCCATGGATCTACGGCCGGTGTTGCGCCCAACGGCACGCCGTGTCCGCCGGCGGCTTCCCCCAGTGGACCTTCCCCCAAGTAAGAGAAAAGGGTCGCCACTCTCACTTTATGCGGATCCGAATTCCGGATCCGCATCTATTTTTTTACTGCAGCCGTGTCCGCCGAAGGGTTCGCCCCATGCATAAGGGCACATCTTTCGATGTGCCCTTATAGTGCCCGGTTTCGTTAGTGTTTTCTTCTCACTGATAGGTGAAGGTTAACTCGTCCACATATGCCGTGTAAGGCGATTGTTTGTTATTTCCGTCCATCTGAAAGTTGATCGTAATGCCCCACCAGCTGCTGGGCGCAGACCCATGGTTGTAGTACTGATTGAGAGTATGGGTCACTCCGTTCAGAGTAATCGACTGGTACAGCAGTTTGTTGTCAGAGGTCCGCTCTACCTGAATTACCAAATGGTTCCATGAATTGGCATTGGGAAAGCAGGGAATCCCAGTGGCAACCCAATGCTTGTTAAGGTTGTCCCAGACATCCCATTCGTTGCCCCCTGCGATGCGGCATTCGTGGCCCCAGATGAAGCCCATACTATTGAAGAACTGGTTGATGTCGAACTCCAACGCCTGCGAAAGCCCGGGATTGCCCATCCAAAAGTACAGGTCGTAAGTGAAGTTGTGATACTGGGGAACCAGCGTATGGTTCGAGTCAGGCAGACCTTGCGAGGATAGATCCCCAATCAGGTGGTTATTCCATAGGGCATCGCCGTAAGGGGCGCTTCCGGCTAGATAGTACGCACTTGATCCTCCACTCATCGAAGGAGACTTGACTCCCTTGGTCATGGAAAAAGTGATGTTGTCGCAAGGTGAAGGCGAACAGTCGACGAAAGTGGGGGATCGTTGACCGTATCCCGACCATCCGCCGCTAGACTGCAGGTTTGTGAGAGACTTTCCGCCTCCGGTTACAGTAATCGTGACCGGTGTTGTGCTTGCCCCACCGCAGCCGTCCCACTCTTGTACGACGGTATTGTACGTCCCTGCGCTCAGAGCCAAGTTGTAGTTCAGGCTCGCTCCATTCACGACATAGGCCAATACGCCGGGGGAGGTGTAGATTCCCATGGAGGAGACACCCTTGGAACACGTTGTGGTCGCTGTAGCGGAAAACAGGGCAGGAGACCCGACGCTACTGTTATTTGCCGGCGAGGTTACGTAGACGCCAGTTTGCCCGCTGGTGCTGACGGTAATTTTGATGGGAGTCGTCGCTGCCCCGCCACAATAGTCCCATTCCTGGACGGTCGTATTATAGGTTCCCGGACTCAGGCTCAAACTCTTGCTCAGAGTCGACCCATTTGATACGTAGGCCAAAACCCCGGGAGCGGTATAAATTCCCATCGAAGCGACACCCTTGGCGCATGAGCTGGTAGCGGATGCCGCGTAAGTAACTGATCCTGAAATAGTTGCGCCATTAGCGGGAGAGGTGACGATAACGCCGGCAAACGCAGCGGCCGTACAGATAGCAAGCAGGCACACGATCACCAATAGAAACTTTGGCATGCAAACTTCTCCAATGAGGCTTATTAGCTTCCGAGCAGCAGAACTGCATATGCGAGCTACCCGTGCACGTGAGCGGACGCGCAAGGGTTTAAGAAGCGGCTGAGTTGTGGCGCCGGATGTATCGGTCGATTCCAGATCCTTGAAAGCCGTCTAACAGCTAGGACCAAGGCCTCAATTTCCGAAATCAATCAGTCAAACAGTGTAGTGAGAATACCAGAAACCCTGTATTCCATAAAAGCAAAAAGTGGGGGTTTTTTACTCGAAAGTTCCCAGCCCCGGTGAGCCCTTCGAACTAAGGCAGATACCTTAATTCGTGGACTGCGCACCACTGGATAGCAGCTTGCGGTATTAGCCGCATCTTAGTGGCGCGACAATCTTTGTTTGTGGTCCTACTCAAGAAGCGGCCCAGACGAACTGGTCGCGATCATGCTGGCCCAGTTGCTTCAGCATGGATACCAGCCCATCCAATGAAGCCCGAAGCTGTGGAAGACATGCTGGCTGCGGTTTCGCAACGTCGGTACAGCATTGTGTGCGTATCTTCATCTTTTTCGGTTGCCGTAGCGCACACTCGCACGCTCTGCCGCGTAGGTTTGTGCGATTTCGAAGGCGGATCCGACAAAGCGCGCGAACGACTCGGAGCAGCCTGTCCCGGCGTGGTCACGACGACGCTGTCGGAGGGCGCTCGGGCAAATTCGAGGAATCACCGATTCTGCCCTCGAGATTCTTGCCCAACGCGGAAAGCCTTTAGCAGACGCGTCATAAGTTCGGATTGGTCTTGATCCCCTGCATTCCGAAACGCCCCTACCGTCCAAGGCCCAATCCCGCGGTACGTGCAGGAAAGACTGTATGCCAGCTCCTGCGAATCCCTTCATCTAATCCGCGAAGTGCCGATTATGCAAGCTTCCGCCGAGCGAGCTCCGAAGAAAGTCCGCCGCACGCGGCAGTGGAAGTTGATCGGCATTGTCGCTCTCCTTTTTCTAGCCACCTCCATCTTGGCAATGCGGTATGTGATCGCCCACGCTGAACCCATTCTGCGGGCTCGAGTCATTCAGACTCTTTCGAATCGCTTCAATAGCAGAGTGGATCTTGCGGGGTTTCAGGTTTCCCTGCTTCATGGAATTGAAGTGTCGGGGAGCGGTTTGGAGGTGTATGGCGCGCGAGATCCCAATGCTTACGAGCCAGGAGTCCAAGCCCTGATCAACATCCGGGAGTTTCGCTTTCAAACCTCGTTGCGAAGTCTATTTCGTTCCCCGATGCATGTTGACACGGTGTATGTGAAGGGCATGATTCTGAATCTTCCGCCCAAGCAGAGCCGTCAGGAAATGACGAGTATGAGTTCGAAAGCGGGACGAATGTCCATCTTCGTGGACAAGTTCGTTTGCGAGGGCACAATCCTCCTGATCAACACTGCTAATCCCGGTAAACCACCCCTGGAATTTGCCATCAGCGAGCTGAAGATGAAAGACATCGGGCCGGGCCAGCCGCTCCGCTTCGATGCCACATTGGTCAATCCGAAGCCAGTCGGTGACATTCAGTCAACCGGCCTGTTCGGGCCGTGGCAGCAAGACAGTCCTCGCGACACGCCGGTGCAAGGGAACTATTCCTTCAGCAATGCCGATCTGAGCACGATCAAGGGCATTGGAGGGACACTATCTTCCATCGGCCAATATTCGGGAACTCTCAGCAATATCGTCGTTCAGGGAACTACCGATACCCCGGACTTCCAAATTGCGAGCAGCAGGCATCCGGTGCCGCTGCATACCGAGTTCCGTGCGGTGGTTGACGGCACCTGCGGGGATACGTATCTCCAACCGGTGAAGGCGTCCTTTCTTCGTTCTTCCTTCACCGCAAGCGGCTCTGTGATTCGCCTGAACGCCGCCAAAGGTCATGATATAGAACTGGATGTTTTGTTGGATCACGCGCGGATTGAAGACTTGCTCAAGCTCGGCGTGCGCACCGATCCTGCCATCATGAGCGGGCCGGTGGAGATGAAGACACGATTGAGCCTTTATCCCGGCGATGGGACTGTGGCCGACAGGTTGAAACTGGCGGGTGATTTTCACGTACTTCGCGCTCACTTTGCGAACCAGAAAGTACAGGAAAAAATTGACTCGTTAAGCTTGCGTAGCCTGGGACGTAAGCCGGCGCGAGAGCCTAACAGCGAAGATGTGCCGGTTGACTTGCAGGGGGTGTTCACCTTGCGAAATGGGCTGCTGTCCTTTTCATTCCTGCATTTTTTAATTCCGGGAACGCATGTCGATATGACCGGAGACTATAGCCTGGATGGACAAGAATTCGACTTTCATGGCAAAGCCCGGATGGATGCGAAGCTTTCGCAAATGACCACCGGTTGGAAATCAATTCTTCTGAAACCGGTCGATCCATTCTTGAGCAAGAACGGAGCGGGTACCGAGGTGCCCATAAAAATCACCGGCACGCAATCGGAGCCGCATTTTGGTCTGGACTTTTACCACAAGCAGGAGCATGACAACAGCGGGAAGAAAACGGATACGCTGTCGAAGCGCTAGGGCGGTGCCTTCGTTTATTGCAAATGGTGCAGTCGAAACGTTATGATCCCAACCAACGCGTATGGGGCAACGCTAATTCCTTTGGAATGCTGAGATAGGAAATCACAATGAGTGACAAACCCAGTACCACTCTGCCTGCTACCGTCGAGAAAATAATAAAGTCTCCATCGCCCAGCGAACCTGAGAAAGCGCAGATCGCCGTCGAAGGGGCCGACCACCTCTATCGAGAGCTTCGCATCGAGAACACTCTCATCGATGAAAATGGCGAGAAGGTGAGTCTCAAGCAAGGCGCCGAGGTGGAAGTCACCATTGAAGCGGAGCAAAAGTCGACAATCCCTCAAGCGTGAAACGCTGGATTCAGTTCGACCCACTCGCCTGCAGCATCCGAAGCAGCAGCAACCATCGCCGGACGTTGGTGCTCATCAGAAAGTTCTCCTTTACGTGTTCGTGTCCGTTCTGACCGAGCTGTCTGGCAAAATCGGGGTGGGTCAAGAGATAGCGTATCTGATAAGCGCAACCATCCACGGAATGGACCAACGCCCCCGTTAGCTTGTGGATGATCTGATTTGGAATACCTCCCACTGCTCCCGCGATGGTCGGTTTCCCTTTCCACAAAGCCTCCGTTACCGTCAGGCCAAAACCTTCTCTGATGGATTTCTGCACGATGATCGTGGAAGCACGCTGCAAAGCGTTAATTTGCAGGGCGCACCAGGGAGGCAAGTCAAGAAGGATAATATCGGGGTCTTCGCCCACTGCCTCCTTGACCTCTTTGAGAACCGCCGCGCCCTCAGGATCGTCGCTGGCTCCCCCACCGGCCAATACCAGTTGGCAATCCACATACTTGCGGGCTTGTTTGAAGGCTTGCACTACTCCCACCGGATCTTTCGCCCGGTCGAAGCGCGAGACTTGGGTCACGATGGGCCGCGAGCGATCGATGCCGAATTCGTCGCACACATGCTGAACAAAGCTATCATCGACATCCTTGTTTTTCTCAGACAGGGGGTCGATGCAGGGATAGAACAAATATTGGGGAATCGGCAACTGGCGCGCAAATGATTGCGAAGAGAAAATTGCCGCGTCGTACTTTTCGACGAAGGGCCGTAAGAATTCCCACACTTCACGATTTGGACTGGACAGGTCGATATGGCAGCGCCAAACCCACCTTTGCTTTGGCTGCGATTCCTGGCGGGCGCTAATGAGTGCCGCCGGCTGCGGATCGTGAATCACGATAAAATCTTCGGAAAACTGGATGCGCTGGCGGTTCTGCTCGTTGTGCATCATGAAAATATCGCGAGCGTGCTGCGTAAGGTTGTAGTCGCTGCCTTGCAGCGCATTGTGGAAGGCCTTGGTCACCTCGAAAAAATCGTTTCCGCCGGTAATGACGTCCCAGTGTGTGTTTACCTCCATTTCATTCAGCAACGGTACTAATTGATTGAGCATCTCGGCAACTCCTCCGCCGACCGCGGTGGAGTTGACCATCTTTACCGTTTTGCCCTTCAGTTCGCGTGCGAGGAACTTTAGCTCATCGATCTCGGCCTCACCGACGATGCTCTTGTAGTCATCCAGGCGTGTGGGCGGCACGGGCGCGGGAGGCGTTTCCCAAGTGCGGGGTTTTCTTCGTCGCTCGGGGCGCACAGGCGAGGCGGGCGCAGAAGATGCGGAATGTTCCGGAGAGCTCTGGGTCACCGCAGAGTCAGACTGAATTTGCTGTTCCACTGGTTCCATAAAATGTACGCGCTGTTAGATCAGCGCCCGCTCCACGATTCGAATAATTTGATTGCGCACGTCTTCCAGGGTGACCGTGTAAATATCGATCCGGTTCAACTGGCGGGCCGCTTCGGTCAGTCCCATATCTTCATACAACCATTGCGAGAAATCGTTCGACATCAGTTTTAGTCTCAAACGTGCTTCGATGAAGTGATGATGAATGCAGTGCACAGTAACGCCCCGCAGGCCTTGTGCGAATTCTTGAAGCGTACGGGCCACGAAGCTGGTGGGAATCACGACGGACTCTGAGGCGCAGAAATAAAAGGTCTCGCGGGCAGTCCGTGTGGCGGCTGCTGGATTGCGTTGCAGGAAGCTCTCCACGATTTGGACAAAGCGCTCGCGCAATTCCGCAACCGAGGTGAATTCACGCACGTCAACGCTGGCCAAACCTTCCGCCAGACTGGGTTCATTGCAGGCCGACACCGCCCAGTGCGCGAAGTCGTTGGAGAATCCCTCGCGAATGAAATGATGTTCCTGCAGGGTTCGGAAACTATGCTGGAAAATCGATCCCTCGGGACATTCTCGCAGCGCATTCAGGAACTCAGATAAGGTATTCGCTTTTTGCCGCGTAATGCGCAAAAGATGCGCGGAAGTATTGAAGTAAAAAGGCTTCACCGGGGTACGAGTGAGATTAGGAACCGTCGCCGTCGTCGTCATGCATTCACCTCCAAGGGGTTCTCATTGCCCGATTCGCCGTGTCCCTGGCAAGCATGCAACCACTGCGCCAGGAGATCGAAGACTGCGAAAGGCGGCTTGAGCCATAACTGCGCGGCGGTCGTCGCCCGGTATCGCGGACGCACCAGAACGCTCAACCCCCGGCCATTCATAGCCTCGAATGCGTGCTCGTCTGTGACATCGTCCCCCAAAAAAACAGCGGGGGTATCCGACTCCATTTCATCCATGATGGTACGGACCGCGTCTCCCTTGTCCGCTTCCCGCGCGCGAATCTCAATGCCTCCATCGAACTCCATCAGGTGCAAGTGGGTTTGCTTCGCTATGGGCTTCCAGCCCAGCAGCACCCGTCCACGAAGGGCCTCTGTTTCACATTCACCCAGACCTCGCCAATGCACCGCGATGCTGCCCGTCTTGAACTCGGCCGTATCTTGCAGATCCTGATAAAGCAACCAATTCTCAGCCGAAGCCAATGCTTCCATTGTGGGCTCGTCCAAGGGCGAGAGATCGACGCTGCCGTCAGGCCTAAGGCGTTGCAACCCGTGAAGCCCCCAAATTTCAGGACGGGGTTCGATATCCAGCAGCGGAACGATTTCGCCCGCATCTCTGCCCGAGATGACCACCACTCGCGTCCTGCCGGTGCATACGATTTCCTGTAGCAGCAGCGAGAACCCAGGATAGGGAAACGCTTGATCGCGATTCTTCCGGAATGGAGCGATAGTACCGTCGTAGTCAAGCATAAGCAGCGATCGAGGCGCCCGGCCGACTCTCTCTAAAAGAGGTTCAACCAGGGACTTCGCGTCCAGCTTCAACCCTTTCTCCTTATCCTGCGGCGGGCGATGCATCAAGCGGCGGCCACGCTGCCACGGAGTTTCTGTTGCACAGGATCAGCCGTATCGAGCCTAAGCTCGCAGAGTTCCGTGATCAGGCTCCCAGCCCAGTGATAAATGTTCTGTTCTTTGATGACTCTGCGCATGCGGTGTACCCGCATCTGTTTTTCTTCGGGTTCCATCTCCAAAGCAACCCGAATGGCTTCCGCTGTCTGGTCAATGTCGTATGGATTCACGAGCAAGGCGTCCCGCAGTTCGCGTGCGGCACCGGTGAACTGGCTCAGGATCAGTACGCCGCGTTCGTCGCGCCGCGCGGCGAGAAATTCCTTCGCCACCAGGTTCATGCCGTCGTGCAGCGATGTCACCATGCAGAGATCGGCAGCGAGATAATAGCGTTCGATCTCCTCATGATTGTGCTGGCGATTCAGAAATACGATGGGCTTCCACTTGCCCGTCTGAAACCGCCAATTGATCCGTTCCGCTTCCGCTTCCAGCTCTGCCATCAGGTCGTGGTACCGCTTGATGTGGGTGCGGCTGGGCGCTCCGATTTGCACGAAGGTGAATTGTTGCCGGTATTTTGGATATTTTTCCAGGAATCGTTCGACCGCGTGGAATCGCTCCTGGATTCCTTTGGTGTAATCCACCCGGTCAACGCCGATCCCTACAAAGGGGGCGTCCACCCCAATGTCATGCATCAAGGCCGAGCGGTCCACGTAATTTGCCCCATATCGATCGCTGTCCGGGGATTCATCCTCGGTAAGAGCTACGCTGATGGGGAAGGGATGAACAATTGTCCGGTGGTTCTGACGCGACA
>WNFE01001547.1_pt1 | contig 16703 bp, 12 predicted proteins | sample 5400451 | NCBI WGS metagenome assembly WNFE01 (sample SAMN13153344, study PRJNA577476) | soil metagenome | isolation source: 200 cm saprolite under Douglas fir tree site 2 hole 2 | place: USA:California | collected 2015-04-18 | reverse complement strand
GAACCCGCACGCCTCGCTAATGGCGTAAAATATGTTTTCGTCAACGGTCAACTCGAACTCGAGGATGGCAAATTGACCGGCCGCACTGCGGGCCAGGTTTTGCGCGGACCGGGATGGAAGCACACTGCGGTCGAATAGCCCTGAACGACGGTCCGCATAGACGCTGATACCTTGTCGGCAATCGCTGAGGTAGACTCTTTCCTCGTGTCCGTCATTTACGAGCCAGGTCCGCAGATCTTCAATGCCGCGGAATATTTTGTCGACCGCCATCTGCGCGACGGCCGCGGCGGCCGGATCGCCATCGAGTGTGAAGACCAGCGGGTCACCTATGCACAGCTCTCCGACTGCGTCAATCGCCTTGGAAACGCTCTGCGTGACACTCTGGACGTTCGCATGGAAGAACGGGTACTGCTCTTACTCCCGGATATTCCCGAATTCGCTTATTGTTTTTTTGCAGCCATAAAAATCGGCGCCGTTCCTGTTCCCGTCAATACGCTTCTCCGGCCGAACGACTATGAATTCCTGTTGAACGATACGCGCGCACGCATTGCAATCACCACCGAACCGCTTCTGCACTTGATCCAGCAAATTCCCCGCGAACGGCTTGCCTTTCTTAAATGCATCATTGTTGTGGGTACGGCGCCCGAGGGTACACTTTCGTTCTCGGAGCTCCTGGCATCTCACTCTGCGAATCTTGCCCCTGCTCCCACCTGCACAGACGATGTCGCGTTCTGGTTGTACTCCTCAGGAAGCACCGGCCCTCCGAAAGCCTGCATTCATTTGCAACACGATATGGTGGTGGCCAGCGAGCAGTATGCCCGCAACATTTTGGACATTCGCGAATCCGACCGCTTCTTCAGCGTTGCAAAGCTGTTTTTTGCCTATGGCTTGGGGAACGCCCTCTATTTTCCTTTTGCCGTCGGGGCAACGGCCATTCTTTGGCCGGGATCTCCCTCGCCCAGAAATATCTATGATGTAGTTGAGCGTCATCGTCCCACGCTCTTTTTTTCCGTGCCCTCCAATTACGCGGCACTGATGGGTTACCGCGGCCAGAACAGCGGCTTCGATCTGTCGAGCATACGCCTTGGTGTCTCAGCAGGTGAGGCCCTGCCTGCGTCGCTCTGCCAGCGCTTCACCGAATGCTTTGGCTTTGAGCTTTTGGATGGCATCGGGTCAACAGAAGCTCTGCATATCTTTGTTTCCAATTCGCCCGGCGCAGTACGACCCGGTTCGAGCGGACGCGCCGTTCCCGGCTGTGAAGTGAAAATCCTGGACGACCAGGGGCAGCCAGTACCTACGGGCGAAATTGGCAATCTGTGGATCAAGAGCGATTCGGTTTGCGCAGGTTATTGGAACCGTAAGCACAAAACCAAACAAACCATCCAGGGCCATTGGATTTCTACTGGTGACAAGTTTCATCAGGACCACGAGGGTTACTACTGGTTCGATGGCCGGGCCGACGACATGCTCAAGGTCAGTGGTGCGTGGGTGAGCCCTTCCGAGATAGAAAGCGTCCTGATGGAGCATGCGGCCGTGGCGGAGGTCGCTGTGGTGGCGAATCAGGACAAGGATGGCCTGACCAAGCCGGTTGCGTGGGTCGTGCTCAGGTCAGGATTTATTGGCAATGCCAAGCTTGCTTCCAGTCTCCAGGAATTTGTTGTTTCGCGTCTTCCCAATTACAAACGACCGCGCTGCGTGGAGTTTGTTTCTGAATTGCCAAAGACAGCCACCGGCAAGATTCAGCGCTTCAAACTCCGCGAGGCTTCTCTCAATTTCTGATGTCATTGGGTATTTCGGGCAGTTGTTTACAAGGGCCCAAAATCCAAGGGCTCCGTCGGATACGGCGACTTCCACTTCGCCGCTCAGGAAGAGGACAGAAGACATCCGGCGGTTACGCTCCAAACTACTCTGCCAGCGAGCCACTAAGTGCTTCATTCTGGCTTGCATATCCCAGACCAGCCAGCACCCCTCTCATACAGGGGAAACTGCTGATAATTCCCGGCATCGGATCGTCGGGATGAATTTCATATTCGAGATCAACGAATCCTTTGTACTTTATCGCGCTAAGGGCTTCAAAAATCTTGCGCACCGGCATAATGCCGTCTCCCACTCCCACCTGGCTCTCCTTGTTCTGGAAGTTCATAAGGTCCTTCATATGCACGTTATATAGTCGCGGGCCCGCTTCGCGGATCGACCGAACCACGTCCGTGCCCGCACGAGCCGTATGCCCTACATCGATGCAGCATCCGATGCGCGGATCCATCCCTTTCACTGCCTGCAATACGTCTAGTGGCGAATGCCACAACTTGTCTTCCGGTCCGTGATTGTGGATCGCGATACGGATATCGTATTCCTTTACAAAGTTCTCAATTCGCGGCAGCGTTTCCGGCGCAGGGTCGCCCGCGACAATCACCCCAATTCCCGCTCGCTTGCAGTATTCAAACTTGCTCCGGACGTCCGCATCTTCATCTTTCGGGAAATAAATCGTTCCAGCAGCGTGAAGCTTGATGCCCGCCGCCGCATAGTCCGCCAGCGCAGCCGACTCTTGCTGCGGCTCCATCGGGAGATGATCTTTGACATCCTTTGCGTTCAACGCCAGCACGTTGATCTGCTTCAGGAAGCCGATCATCTGCGCACGATTGAAATTACGGAATGTGTAACTGGCCACACCCAGGCGTACCGGCGATTCTTCGTCAGGGGAAGGCCGTCTCCCGGCCGCTGCAAATATGTCCTTCGAAGCGAAGGCCGCCACCACCAGCGCACTGGAGCGAACGAAATCACGCCGGGAAGAAGCGTCTTTCATTTGAGACTCATCGCTCGGCTGCAACATTCGTCCTTTAGACATGCGGCGCCCAGCCCTTCTCATACTCACGCCCCCACATCTTCATCGCGTCTGGATCGCTCTGGATTTGCCCGTTTTTCGTGTCCAGATGTAGCTCCCGGTTGACTTCCCAAGCGATATTGGAAAGCTGCAGCATCGTAACGGCGACGTTGCCTACAGAAACCGGAGCATTCAGCTTCTCGCCCTTCCGGATTCCCGCGATGAAGTTCGCGAAGTGAGCATCGGTCATGGAATCGGCGCCGAGAAGGTCGGAAGTTGAGGTCTCGGTTCCTACCTTGAATTCGCTCGTCTTCTTCCCTTTGAGGTCGTAAATTTCGTATCCATCGCGATCCACGACGACTGTTCCAGTGGTTCCCATAATTGCCGAGCCGCGGTCACGGCCGTAATACTTCATTCCTTGGCAGCTCTTGCCCTCCCAGCTGAGCATCCTGTCGTCGTATTCGAAACTGGTCACCAGCGTGTCGTAAAATTGCCAATCGTCTTGGAATTGGTATCTGCCGCCTGACGCAGTAACTCGCTTCGGATAATCCACGCCCAGTGCCCACCGGCACACATCCACCTCGTGCGTTCCATTGTTGAGCGTTTCGCCAGTGCCATAGTTTCTGAACCAGTGCCAGTTGTAAGGGTGCACGTTGTCCCTATAAGGACGGCGAGGCGCCGGACCCTGCCACAGGTCCCAATCCAGTTGCGCAGGCACCGGGACTTCTTTGCCCGTGCCGATGGACTTTCTCACATTGCTGTACCAGGCCTTCGCCAGATATGGTCTGCCAATCGCTCCTCCGTGAATTTTTTCGACAATCTCAATCGTGTGCGGTGAAGAGCGCTGCTGCGTGCCCATCTGCACCAGCTTTCCATATTTCTGTTGCGCCTCGACCAGCATCGCTCCCTCTGCGGGATTGTGGCTGCAGGGTTTTTCCACATAGACGTGCTTGCCCGCCTGCAACCCTGCGATGGCCATAGGCGTATGCCAATGGTCAGGACTGGCAATCGTGATGGCGTCCACATCCTTATGTTCGAAAATCCTACGGAAGTCCTTCTCCGTCGCAGGCGACTCGCCCATCTCGCGCTGCACAGCGTCGGCGAACTTTTTGAGTATGTTGCCGTCCACATCGCAGACATGCGAGATGCGGGCGGCACTCTTGTTCGCTTTCAGAGAGGAGAGATGAGCGTATCCGCGCCCATTCAGCCCGATCACCGCAAAGTTAAGCCGATCGTTGGCGCCGACGATCCGTTCATAACTCCGGGCAGTGGTTCCAACAGCCAGCCCAGCCGTTCCCACCGCCATTGCTTCTAAAAACTCACGTCGTGTAAACATGATTTTTCCTCTTAGCAGCGGGGCTTTGAAGGTCTGCCCCCGCCGCAGCAGTCTTATTGATTTGCACCGCTTGCCAAAATCCTGACGTCCGCGACCAGTATTTTGCTCAGTGTTGCACCTTCAGAACAGGGCACTCGCGCGGCCTAATTCTCGAAGCGTCCGCGGTGTGCCCATAGCCCTAAGCCGGGTTTCGGCACGAAGTAGACGTCTTCACCTCCGACCTGGTTGAAGCCGTACTGCAGCTTCTCAATGTCATACTTTTTCGCCATCTTGTTGAGATCGCCGTAGCACAAACCTGCGCTACAAATTTCCTTCCGGCTGAGGCCCCCTGGGCAGTACGTAACAGTGAAGCGTCCTTCGGATGATCCATGGATAAGGTGGGCGGCCGCGCCTAGATTGGCGGAAAGTTCCGGGTCATTTTCGACCGCTTTGAGCGTAGCAGGCGTGCCGAAATATCCGTGCTTGCGGATCAGCTTGTCGATCGCCGCATCCTCTCCAAAATCTTTTACTCCCGGAGCGAGAACAATCAGTTCAGCGCCGTCGGCAAGCGCCATTCGGGTTCGATAGATGGCCTTGTTTCCCAGCCACGTACTCTTCGCCTCATCTGGGTCCAGGTACACAACTGCCTTCTTAATTTCACGGTCAAGAGAGAAAACGTTGACTCTGAGACTTAGTTGCGAGGCTCTCAGGAAGCACTGGTCATCGTCACCTACGAAGAGTCCCTTCACTGCCAATCGCCCGTCTTCGTTTCTCCCCACCACGGTTAGGACATACACGATAGGCAGGTGTTGGATGAAGTGGCTCGCGGCGTAGTTCAGGATCCGCCGAACCGGATTGTCCACCCGTCCCATGATTCGTTCCATGCCGTATACAGCGCCCAGGAAATGGCTCCGGTTGATACTGTCTGGTCCTCCGGTGCCAACGAGGATGTTCTTGTTGTAGTTCGCCATCCCGATCACTTCATGAGGCACAACTTGTCCAATCGACAGGATCAGGTCGAAATCACCTTCGACCAACATCCGGTTGATTTGCACCGGCCAGGTGTAGTCGAGCTTACCTTCCGACTGCAAGTGCACATATTCAGAGGGCACCTCCCCCAGCGTGACCGTGTCGGTTCGCCAGTTGTGTGCGTGGAACAAATTGAACGGTATATCACCGAACATCTTGCTGACCTGCGATGACGTCAAGGAAGCATGCGTGCCTACTGCCGGCAATACGGCAGCCAGCCGTTCTTTGTAGAATTCGTAGGCGTTCCTCGTTAAGTCGCCAGCTCTCGAGTGGATACGAGTCAGATCGGGAGGGATCGCCAACACGCGATCGCGCTGGCCAATCGATCGCAAAGCGTCAAACAGACCATTCTTCATATCAACCGCTGATAGATCGGTTTGCTCACCTCCAATCTCGTAGAAAAGACTCATAACGGAATCGGCTCTCTGCTCCGCAAATTAGAATGCTGAAACAAAATATTGTTGGTTCCGGGAACTCTCATGTCATTTGTGACCAGGCTCACGAGACCGAATTCTTAGAAGTCTGTATGGCCTCTTAACCACCGTTGCGGCCCGTCGCACTCGCGATCGTTCCTATAATCTGTAAGCCTTTCGTGCAAGGCCGCCAGCAAGTTCCGAGGCGACCTCGAACGCTTCATCTTCATCGAGTCGATGCTCGACGACTAGTCGCGCAAGAAAGGCGCAATCGACGCGACGAGCCACGTCGTGCCTCGCGGGAATCGAAAGAAAAGCTCGAGTGTCATCATTGAATCCGACTGTATTGTAGAAGCCGGCGGTCTCAGTGGTATGTTCACGAAAGCGCATTATGCCTTCGGGGCTGTCGTGGAACCACCATGCTGGACCCAGCCGGAGACACGGGTAGTGCCCGGCAAGCGGAGCCAGTTCACGGCTGTACGTCGATTCGTCGAGAGTGAACAGAATGACCGTGAGGCCGGGCTCGTTGCCGAAGCGATTTAGCAATGGCCTCAGTGCTTGCACATAGTTCGTGGGCATGGGAATGTCGGCTCCAGCATCAGGCCCAAAGCGCCGGAATACGCGCGCATTGTGATTACGGAAACTGCCCGGATGAATTTGCATGACCAGTTTGTCATCCAGGCTCATTGCCGCCATTTCCGTGACCATTTGAGCGCGAAACAGTTCGCGTTCCTCCAGATCGCCGGTGCCCGAAGCAATTTTCTGATAGAGCCGAGCCGCCGAATCCGAGCTTAGATCTGCGGTCGCCGCCGTTGGGTGCCCGTGGTCCGTCGCCGTGCAACCCAAGGCCCTGAACTCCAACCTCCGCTGCCGCAATGCGGAAAGATAGCCTTGCCAGCTGCCTATGTCTGCGCCAGTCATCTGCCCCAAACATGCAAGATTCTCCATGAAGTTCGGGGAATCAGGGTCGACCACCGGGTCAGGCCGGAAAGTCGGGATGATCCGTCCCTTAAAGGTTGATTCGCGGATGGCTACATGATGCGAAAGCGAGTCGAGTGGCGAATCGGTCGTAGCCAATACCTCAAGTCGAAATCGTTCGAAGAGCGCCCGAGGGCGAAACTCCGGCTCTTTCAATTTTTCCATTATTGCGTCGTAGTATTCGTCGGCATTTTCAGGCGTCAGACGCGTATCCAAGGCAAAGAGTTCATGGAAAGCGAAATCCAGCCACAATCTTGTCGGTGTCGCGCGGAAAAGATAGTAATGCTGCGCAAAAATTCGCCAAACGCGTCTGGGATCGTCAACGTCTAGTTCCTCAAGCGAGACACCCTGACTGTAAAGCATGCGGGAAATGTAGTGGTCGGGGACAACGAACAATTGAGCTGGATTCGGAAAGGGTTCATCTTCCGCAAACCATCGCGGGTCAGCGTGGCCGTGCGGGCTGACGATCGGCAAGTCGCGTATGCTGTCGTAAAGCCGTCTGGCGACGGCACGGGTGCCTGGATCGGACGGGAAAAGTCTGTCTTCGTGGAGGAGCGTCATGGACTCCGGCTCCGCCGACAAGCATTTAGAATCAGAAGATTCGCGAATGGTTTAACTCCACTGTGAAATAGAATTTTGCTGCAGCGGACTTCGCCATCTTAGCCATGTAAGTCCGACTCGAAGTTCCTCGTGCGACTCTACCCGTCGTGTCCGTTGCTCTCTTCACGATAATAACGTACGTCCCCGTACACACACTCGATTATTGGCGTCGGAACAATACGAGGCCGGACAGATAGGTATCTCCGGCTCCCAGTTCTTTATAAGAATCAGCCTGATACTATTCCCATACTGCGCTCTGCCTAAATCGCTCCGGCCTCTTGCAGCTCCTTTTTCATTCCTGCCCAACTTTGCCTCGTCGATTCTTCCGGTGTGCCGGCTCCGCGCCAGTGGGTTTCTAGGCTCACGGCGAAATGATAGCCGTCGCTCTTCAGCGCCTTAAATTGCCCAACCCAGTCGACGATGCCGCGGTTCATGGCTGCCCATTCGTAGCCGCTGCCGTCTGACTTTCTTACCGCATCCTTGCAATGGCAGTGCCCAATGCGCTCTTTTGGTAGCAGATTGTATCCATCTGGAAAGGGCTTTTCGTCTCGCTCCGCTGCGTTACCCGGATCCCAGTTGAGCATCAGATTGGGAGACGGGATCGCTGCAAGAACTTTGGCTGCTTCGGCCGCCGTTGCGGTGTTACAAGAAGGCTCATTTTCGAGAACCAGGATCACATTTTTCTTAGCCGCTTTTTCCGCAGCGTCACGCAATTTTTCATTCATGGCCACGCGATACGGTACCTGATCGTCGAGCCGCCAGAAATCGAAGAACCGGACGCGGTCGGTATGGAAAGCTTTAGCCAGCTCAATGCTGCGTTCCAATACTTCGTCCTGCTGCTCAAAGGTGAACTCCGCGTTGAATTGATCGCGCTTCGGACTGAACTTCGACTGCGGTGCGCCCGGCCAGTCGACTTTGAAAAGCGGGCTGGCAATATCCGTCACTCGCAATTGGTATTTCCCTAGAATGCCTCGAGCCTCTTCAATTTCCTTTGCATCCAGTTTCAGTACGTTCTTGTTCCACATTCCCCGTAGTTCGATCCAATCCATTGCAAATTCTTTCGAAGCCACTTCGCATGCACGGCCGAAGTCCTGAGTGATTTCATCGTTGATCACCGCGATCCGGAACGGTGATTTCATAGTCGGATCCAAGGATGTGTGTCCCGGCATCGGTGAAATGGCCGTGGCCGCTGCCAGCGATCCCAGACCATTGAGAAACTCACGACGCGAAACGCAAATCGTCATGTCGATTCCGCCTCCACTCCTATCCACTTAATATGATTCGCAAACAACTTCAAATGCCGCAAACGATTGGCCGGTTGGCGGGCACAAATCTGACTTACGTCGCCAACCGGCATCAGTGATCGTTGTCTGCCAGTTCAAAAGTTGAACTTTAGGCCGAGCTGCAGCACGCGGCCACCCGTGGCACTCGTGATATCGCCGAAACTAGAGCTTCCCAGTGTGGTGCCCGCCGCCGTACCGCCCGACGGTGTACCGTTCGTGTTGTTAAAGAAGAACTGGGGCGTATTTGTGGCGCCGAATGCCTCCAGGCGCAGATCCAGATTGAAGCGCTCCGTAAATCGGATGGATTTTGATAGCGCCGCATCCAGGTCAAAATAGGCAGGCCCGCTAAGGTAGTTCCGCCCCACGTTGCCAAACGCACCAGGGTCAGTGGGAGCGGCGAAGCTTGATGCGGTGAACCAGGGATTGCTCACGCCAACACCATGAAGTATTTTTACGGGATTAACCAGGTCGGGCGTTTGCGTATTCCCGGGCGCCGCAAGCGAAGTACCGTTCGCCGTAAAGTACATCGGAAGCCCGGACATGATGGTCATAAAGCTCGAAATGCGCCAGCCACCCAGGATGGCCGCGCCCACTCCGGAAGACATCAACCGCTTGCCTTGTCCGAAAGGTAGTTCGTAAACGATGCTCTGCACGAACGTATGCGTCCGGTCAAAGTCGTTCCGAGCGTAATCTCTTCTTGGATCTATGTAGAAGGTAAGGCCGCCGTCATCGCCGGTTTGAAAACCCATGCCTTTTCCGAATGTATACGCGGTGGTGGTCGCAAAACCGTTGGAGAATTTCCGGTCAAATTTTAACTGCAAAGCGTGATAGCTGGAGGAGTATCCCGCGAAGAGCAGGTTGGTGTTGGCGGTCCGGCGGAAGGAATCAAACTCCGGAAGGCCGTGATTTCCAAGACCGGCCACAGTAGCCGCGTTAAGGTTGTAGTTCACGACCGTACCCACGCTGTGATTGCCAACGTACGCCACGTCGAGGACAAATTTCCCAGGCAGCGACTGCTGTACCGCCAGGTTCCAGGATTCGACGTAGGGATTCTTGAAATTCTGATTGACGACAAAATAGTTCACGGCGACTGCCGGGTTCGTAATGATCCCGTTCGAGGGAACTACCGGCAAAATGAGATCGGGAAATCCGTTTTCGAAGGTCGCAGTTTGTCCGTTGGGCAGAACGGCCGGACCAAAGCTTGCGACCGCCGGATTGAAGGCATTATTTGCGCGAACCGGGAAATTGTAAGCATAGCTGTTATCGGGAAATGGCGTGTAGCTGATACCAAATCCGGCACGGATCACTGTCGAATCTTTCAGGCGATAGGCCAGGCCCAGGCGCGGCGCAAAATATTTGTAATGGGTTGTGATTCCGAGATCGTCTGGAATATCTCCATGCCCGCTGACGACCAAGGTGTTGTTCGTTGGATCGTAATTGGAGAAACCGCCCTTCTGGACGGGCGTCGCAGGCGGGTAAAATTCCCAACGCAAGCCGATGTCGGCCGAAAGCTTCGGCGTCACTACCCACTTGTCTTGCACGAAGCTAAAGAATTGCCATGCCCGATAGTTAGGAAAAAAGGTGGCAAGATCGCGACCGGCCTGGCCTGGAACATCGAACAGAAAGCTCGCGAAGTTGTTGTTAAAACTGGTCTTGGAGGCGCCAGCACCCGTATTGAGCGCCGTCTGGCCGTCATTGAAAGTATAAAGTCCGCGCGGGCTGAAGGTTTGCTCCTGAAGCAACGCGTCTCGAATTCGACGCAGGTCGACGCCAAACTTGACGGTGTGATTGCCCAGAATTTTGGTCCAGGTATTCGCGAAGTCAATGTTGGTTTCTGACCGGATCCACGGCAGACTGGCCGAATAACCAATCAGCGGATTGGAAAAACCGCCGTTGATCGTGATGCCCACGATTCCACTCGTGATTGGGTCCAGATTCACACCTGGAATGCCGAGCGTTTCGGAAGTGTTGGTGCCGAAATCAGTGTTATGCGCCTCGTTGTGATACCACGCCACACCAACGCGGAACTCGGCCACCAACGTATTCGAGAAAAAGCGATTGTAGTTTATGCCGGTGCTGTAGGTGCTCTGAACACCCGATCCTTCGAAATTGCCCTGCGCCGGTCCGCCCGCTATCCCGAATAGCGGCGCCTGGAAGATCGACGGACGTTGAAAACTGAACCGCGCGCTAAGCCGGTCTTTATCGGTTAAATTGGCGTCGATTTTGGCGTCAACGAAATCCGTGTCCTTGTGGAAAGCCAACAACCCAAAGTAGTTGTTGGTGTTCCCTGCAGCAGTGGGAGCAGGCAAGAACGCCAGCAATTGCGTGGAAATCGGATTAATCAAGGCCGTGGGAATGATGTTGGGGCAGCCGGCTACGTTAGTGCACGCGGGATTGTATGCGTCCACCGTTCCATTTGGACCCGGGACGGTAGCGACGCCAGGGGCGGACGAAGCGGCGATCTGTTGGCGGCCGGTTCCGTTCGGATTTCCGCTGAACGGATTGTAAATGGCTGTCTTCGAACCACTTAAATCTCCGGTGCGCACGGCCATGGTGGGGATGGTGACCAGGTTTGTGTTTGCCTGGTGATCCATGACTCTAAGATAGTCGGCAAAGAAAAAGAGCTTGTTCTTCTTGATGGGACCGCCAATATTCCCGCCAAAGTAGTTGTAAGCCAAATGTCCCACAGAGGGATCGAAAAAGTTCCGGGCATTGAAATAGCTATTCTTGATGAATTCGTAGGCAGCTCCGTGGTAGTTGTTGGTGCCTGACTTCAAGATCACATTGGTAACGGCGCCGCTTGCCCGGCCCAGCTCCGCGTCGTAGTTGCTCGTCGAAACGTCCACCGTCTGAATGGCTTCAAGCGGCGGAATCAGGATCTGCAAAAGGCCAGTGCGTTCGTTGTCGTCGATGCCCTCGATCTGAGTGTTGTTGCCCTGGCGCAGTTGGCCGTTGACCTCGGTCTGCAGGGAGCTGCTGGCATTGAAAAACTGTGAATGCTGAAAAGTGGCGCGGGTAGTTCCAGGCACAATGTTCAAAAGGTTCTGGAAATTGCGATTGGTGCCCAGCGGTACGTTCTCCGTGAGCACCGCTTCGATCTTGCGGCCGGTGTCCGCGCGTTCGGTCTGGAGAATGGGTGTTTCCACCACCACGACGATGGTTTCCGAAACATTTCCAGGCTGAAGCACCAAATCGACGCGCTGAGACGTGTTCACGATGACATCAATCGCAACTCTCGACGCGCGTTTGAATCCCGACAATTCCGCGGTGACGGCATAAGTGCCCGGCGGTAGATCCGGGAACACATAGTTGCCGCTCTCGTTCGTCTGAGAAGTGCGGCTGATCCCGGTGTTCGTTTCGCTGATGGTCATCTTCACGTTGGCAGCCGCGGCTCCGGAAGAATCCGTCACCGTGCCGAGCAACGTCGCGTTTACCGCTTGACCCCGGACTTGCGATGAAAATCCCAGAATGCTTGCAGCCAGCAGTACTGCCAGGCTCAGATGCCACAGTTTGATCGGACCGGACGTACCAAGCACCGTGAATTTTTCGGTATTCGTCGAAAAAGACTTATCCTGACAATGGAAACGAGGCAATAGCGAAGCAAAGAGTTTTTTCATGACGTCACACCCCATTCAATAAAAATTTCAGACCCTGCAACAGAGAAAGCCAACGAGGTTTGTGGAACTAGTTCCATAACCTATCTGAGGGGAAACTCTCTGTCAAGCCAGAATCTTTTGAAATTGATGCGCCGCATCGGGTTTTGCAACTTCTTCCGGAAGTCCCGAATCCTTGCAGAAATAGCGAAAAGGAGTGAGTTCCATCATTTCAATGTTAAACTTGCCGAGGAAAGAGCGTCTGTGGGTCCCAACCCAACGGGAGTTAGAAATCAAGGCAATGACGGGCATCAGCATGGAAGCAGTTCCAAGGAGGACTACCATTCGCGACGTTGCAAGGGCTGCCGCCGTAGGCGTCGGAACGATCTCTCGCGTGCTGAATTCGAGCACTCAGGTAAGCGGGGAAACGCGCGCACGAGTACTCGAGGCCATTCGGCGCCTCGGATTCCGCCCGAATGCGCAAGCCCGCAGGATTCTCAAACGACGCACTGAAATGGTCTGCTTTCTCCTCAGCAACCGCGATTTTCTCCATCCTTTTCACGCCCGTATTCTGCAGGGCGTCGAGTCCTATGCCACCAGCTTGAAACAGCACGTGTTATTTGCCGCCCTGCACTATTCCCCGAGGACGCCTGCGGATCGAATCGACCTGCCTCCGGTTCTTCAGGAGCATGGCTTGATTGACGGACTCATTCTCGCTGGAACAATTTATCCGAATCTGCTCCGCAGGATCGAATCCATCCATATGCCCTTCGTGGCCTTCAGCAACAATGTGGTTGGAACAGGCGAAGAGCAGCAATACGATCAAGTAGGCTTCGATGACTTCCATGGGACGCTCCAGGCCACGCGTTACCTGATCGGCATGGGTCACCGCAAGATTGTGTTCGCCGGTGATACCTCCTACCCGTGGCTTCATCACCGATTTGAAGGTTACCGACAGGGAATGCGCGAAAAGAAACTAAAATCAGTCTTAATCATGGCTCGAAACTCTCAAAGCTTCGTCGATTTCGGTCAAAAGAGCGTTGCGCGGATCTTGGCCGGGCGGCCTCGGCCCACTGCGGTGGTAGCCGGCAACGACGAAATTGCCTACGGGCTTTGGCGGTCCCTGCAAAGGCACGCAATGAAAGTACCAGACGACATCAGTCTGGTGGGTTTCGATGACCGCGAAGAGGCTGTTTTGATGGACCCTCCGCTCTCAACGGTCCGGGTCCACAAAGAGGAGATCGGCGAAACCTGCATGAAGATGCTGCTTGAGCGCCTGCATCATCCACGAATGACCTTCAGCCAGCGCATCCTTCCCACGGAGTTCGTGATCCGCGGGACCGTCCGCAACCTGCAAGAACGGCGCTAGACCGAGCGACTTCCAAGATTTATTGTTCCATTCCAGCTCAACCATTCGACTTGGGAAGAGTATGATTCGCTCCCAGCGTCGAATTCGGGAACGCAACAGTGGCATCTCCAGATCTGCGGTTCTTCAACGACCTCATCAACGTTAAGGGCGTCCGCAGTCAGGGCCAATCTTGGGCGAGACTTTACAGGGGACTCACCACCGGACGATCACTTCGCTTGATCTGGACGGCAGACTAAAATTCGCGCCACGAGCCTGGTTCACTTGCAAAGTCGCGGCAAGGTTCAACTCAGCAATCGGAATCTTTCGCGTCCAGACACCTGTGCTCCAGTAATCTTCCTTGAGATATATCGTCGTGCCAACAATCGTGTATTTCGCTATTTCTTCGCGATGTCCGTCGCGAAATACGAGCACTGCCGCTGGTAGTTTGCTGGGCGCTTGCGTTCGAATGGAAGCAAAGGTCTTTTGGTCTGCGTTGGACTGCTGCTTTGTCCCGCCTGTGCCTCGTTAGATTGTCCACCGATCTCCATCGGAGCAAAACTTGTAAGTCTTACCCACTGATCTCCACGTAGTTCCATCACCAGAGCTTCGGGTGGTTTCGATGGAGTTGCTGGCGGGGGCGTCACTGCAGCCTCGGAAACCGCTGGTGGAGGCGCTTCCTCGATTCCGTCTTGGTAGTCGTAATCACTGTAGTAGCCGGGGTAGAAATTAGGTGCAAGGTCCGAGCCGGCAAAAACTCGACGACCGTGGCGCATGCGGACAAAATGACGTCCCGCGCCACCGCGCCGCGAGGTGGCCGCCATTCCCCTGCCCGCGGGAGCGAACACAGTCCTGCCATGACTCTGGCCTATCGCCGGAGACACTGGCAAGCCCGAGCCCAGCAGGCCAAGCGACAGCACAATCAGTGGATGTTTCATAGCTTCATGGCCCCCAGTTCCCAGAGTTCCGCCGAGTCGGCTCGTAGAACTAGATATGGTCCTGAGCGCTGCTGCAGTCAAGCATCCGCCCATCTGAGCCCGCGGCATTACAGATTCAATTCCACACTTAAGTTCCGTCAAGTGTCGCCAATCCATCGTGTTAGGGTTACTAAAGAAAGCTTGGGAATCTGGTTCGTAAAGGACTCCAATGGGCGCGACACGCGCATTGCTCCTGGCAGCTTCGCAGAATCGCTGGTTGAGAAATCACGCCAGCCGATACGCGTTCGTAAAGAGAAGCGTTTCGCGATTCATGCCGGGAGAGACTCTGGACGACGCCATCTCCGCGGCCCATGAACTAAAGAAAAAGAATATCGCTTCGGTGCTGACCCATCTGGGCGAGAACATCTCTGACCAGCAGGAAGCGGAAAACGTGGCGGCGCACTACCAGCAAGTCCTGGAAAGAATTCGCGCTGAAGATCTGGGGACCGAAATCTCGGTGAAACTCACGCAATTGGGACTCGATCTTTCACCGGAACGTTGCGAACAGAATTTACGTCGCTTGCTTGCGCTGGAACATCCGGCAAGGACGCTGTGGATAGACATGGAAGCAAGCGCGTACGTAGATGCGACTCTCGGAGTCTACAGGCGGCTTCTCGCGGAATACACCAACGTCGGAATCTGTTTGCAGGCGTATCTGCACAGGACTGCGGCGGATATTGAAGCGCTGCGACCACTGAAACCCACAGTTCGTTTGGTGAAAGGCGCATATGCCGAGCCGCCGGACATCGCGATCCGAAAGAGAGCTGCTATCGATGCAAATTATCTTAGCTTGGCTAAGAACTTACTCCGAGCTCAAGTACAAGGCGAAATGCGCCGCGCAGCATTTGCCACTCATGATCCCAGGCTAATCAGCCGCATCACCGGCTTCGCTGCAGCTGAAAACATTTCGCGGAGCGAAGTCGAGGTGCAAATGCTGTACGGGATTCAACGCGGGGAACAAGAACGTCTGGCGGCAGGCGGATGGCGTTCTGGAGTGCTGATCGCTTATGGAGATTATTGGTATCCGTGGTTTGTGCGCCGGCTGGCCGAGCGGCCGACGAATCTTTGGCTATTGCTGAGAAATTTGGCGAGCAATTAAGAAGACAAACAGCGATCTGCCGTAAGGCGCAAGACTCCAGGCGCGAAGGCAGTCCGCAGCGATATCGCGCCCGACCTCTCGCCTGATGAAAAACAAGCTTAGCGAATCTTGGTGATCTCCAGAACGTCGCCCACTTGCGTCCCGGTCCGGTAGATCGTGTGCGGTGGCAATTCCAGCACGCTCGTTGCTTTCAGAGAAACCTTGGACACGCGGAATGGCCGAAAATGCTCTTCCACGTGAACAACCTTTCTGTCTTTACTTAAAAAGACGAGATCGATCGGAAAGAGCATTCCGATGGAGTGCACGCCCCGAGATGGGATGATCCAGAGCCCGCGGCCGAGTTTCGCCCAGCGCTTGGTTTTTCCCAATAGGCCGATAAGGCGGCGGAGATAATTGTCCGCAACCGCCGCCTCGGTAGCCACAAAGGTCTCCCGGGTTTTGTTATACACGTACACGTATCTGCTGTAATTGCCGTTACTGCCCGCCATTTAGTCTCCGTAAGAACCACCGGCTGATGCCGGCAGGGCTTGCCTATCCCCCGAAACGAACTAGTCGATCGTCTGACGCTTGCGGCGCCAAATGATGATGCCGAGTACGACGAGTGCAAGAACCCCCGCCACGATCCGTATCAGCGTTGCAGTTTCCATGTTTCTCTCCTTTTTACGAATAACCGGCAACCCTGAATGCGGGTCTCCGGAAAAATCGAATTTATTTAATTAAGCTCAATTGGTGCATCAACGTGATAATTGCCGGGCCCAAAATCACCACCATAAGCGCAGGGAAGATGAAAAATACCAGCGCCGGGACCATTTTGACGCTGGTCTTGGCGCTCATCTCTTCAGCTCGCTGCCGGCGCTTTAACCGCATGTCGTCCGAATAAACCCGTAGCGATTGGGCGATGCTGGTGCCAAACCGCTCAGTTTGAATCAACATCGCGACCAGCGACTTGATGTCATCAAGTCCGGTGCGGCGGGCCAGTTCCCGCAATGCATCAATGCGAGTCTTGCCAATGCGCATCTCCAGGTTCACAAACTGCAGTTCTTCGCTCAGTTCCGGGTGCGCTATCTTCATATCCTGCGAGACTTTCATCAGCGCCTGATCCAGTCCGAGGCCAGCTTCAACGCAGATCACCAGCAGATCCAGTGCATCCGGAAGAGCCTTGCGAAGTTTGCGTTGCCGGACGCTTACCCGCCAGGTCAGCCACATATCGGGCAAAAGATACCCCACCGCAACCGTAGCGACCGGGATAA
>WNFE01001546.1_pt1 | contig 16706 bp, 14 predicted proteins | sample 5400451 | NCBI WGS metagenome assembly WNFE01 (sample SAMN13153344, study PRJNA577476) | soil metagenome | isolation source: 200 cm saprolite under Douglas fir tree site 2 hole 2 | place: USA:California | collected 2015-04-18 | reverse complement strand
GAGATCGTGAGCATGATGACGTACTTCGAAATCTGGGACAAAGAGCGGTGGGCGCACTTCCAGCGCGACAACGCCGGGCCGCTCGACGATCTCCGCGAGAGGTTGGCGTCGAAGGGCGTCTAGGGATGGAGGGGGAGGCGCACGCGCACCTCCCGGTGCTGGTGGACGAAGTGACGTTCCTCTTGCGCCCCCGACGCGGGGGCTGGGTGGTGGACGGGACAATCGGCATGGGCGGACACGCTGAACGGCTGCTGGAGGCAGGCGGAGAGGCCACCCGCGTGCTCGGGATCGACAGCGACCCCGAGGCTCTCGAGCGCGCGCGCCGGCGGCTCGCGCGCTTCGGCGACAGGGTGCGGCTCCGTCAAGGCAGCTTCAAGGACATGAGCGCGCATGCGGAAGCCGCGGGTGTCAGCCAGGCGGCCTCCGTCCTGCTCGATCTCGGCTTGTCCTCCTACCAGCTCGACGCGTCGGGCCGGGGCTTCACGTTCCAGAAGGACGAGCCGCTCGACATGCGCTTCGATCCCACAGGAGGCCCTGATGCGGCGGACCTGCTCGCCGACGCCAGCGAGGCCGAGCTGGCCCGCATCCTCTTCGAGTACGGCGAGGAGCGTCACGCCCGGCGTATCGCGAAGCGCATCGTGGAGCGGCGCAAGCGCTCCCCGCTGACGGTCACCGCGGACCTGGTCGAGGCGGTCAAGGCGGGAGTGCCGCGCGCGGCCTGGTCGCGGCGCACGCATGTCGCCACCCGCACGTTCCAGGCGATTCGCATGGCCGTCAATGAAGAGCCCGAGGCTCTCCGCCAGGCGCTCCGCGCAGCCCCGGCCCTCCTCGAGCGGGGCGGCAGGCTGGGCGTCATCTCGTTCCACTCCGGCGAGGACCGCGCGGTCAAGCGGGCGTTCAGGGCGCTCGCGACGGCCGGATTCGTCGAGCTGGTGCCCTCTCCGGTGACCGCATCGGATCCCGAGGTCAACGGCAACCCGCGGGCGCGGAGCGCCAAGCTCCGAGTCCTCGAACGATTGGAGGCTGCGTGAAAATGGCCGGCCGCGTAATGCCGATCCAGATGTCTCTCGGGCTCAGGCCTGCGTCCACGGCCGACCAGCAGGGGGCGCGCTTCCACCGTGAGAGCGACCGAAAGCGGCTTCGCGCCATGCTGGCCGGGATCGCGGCCGCCGGCGTCGTCGTGGCCCTCGTGCTCGGGCTTGTCGGGCTCCGCATGCAGCAGGTCCGCCTCTCCTATCGGATCGACGTCCTGCGCACGGCCAAGGCGGGAGTCGAGGAGGCCAACCGCCGTCTGCTCGTCGAAAAGGCGAGCCTCCAGTCTCTCGCGCGCGTCGAGGTCGAAGCCCGGACACGGCTCGGCATGGTCGCGCCCACCCAGCAGCAGGTCCAGCTGGCGCGCGAGTTCGTGGGCGGCGGCACGGCCACGGCGGCGCTTGGCGGCCGTACGGCGACCGCCGCCGCGCCGGTGGGCGAAGGGAATCCTGCGCCCGGCCGGGAGCCGCTTCGGGAGCCCGCGCGAGAACCCGCGCGAGAAATAGTCCGCTAGCATGAGAAGAGGCGAGGCCGCTCCGCCCCCATGACGGCCCCCAGCACCGCGGGCCTGAGGACTCGGACGCTCATTTTCGCGGCGCTCGTCGCCTGCGCCTTCCTCGGGATCCTCGGCAGGCTGACCTATCTCCAGATCGTCAAGCACGACGAATACTCCCGGCTGGCCGAGAGCCAGCACGCCAAGACTGTTGCCCTCCGGCCCAAGCGCGGGCCCATCGTCGATCGCGGCGGGCAGGTGCTGGCGGAATCGTCCAGCTCCGAGTCGCTTTTCGCGCTGCCCCACCGCATCGACGATGCCCAGGGGCTCGCCCGCGAGCTGGCGCCCATCCTGGGCGAGCCCGCCGCCGACATCGCCCGGCGCCTCGATCCCGCCAAGCGCTTCGTCTGGGTCAAGCGCAAGCTGTCGCCGCCCGTGGCGCAGGCGGTGCGGGCGCTCAACGCGCCGGGGCTGGGCTTCCTCGACGAGAGCCTGCGGCTCTACCCGAGCCGCGAGCTGGCCGCCCACGTGATTGGATTCGAGGGACTCGACGGCAAGGGCCTGGGCGGCGTCGAGCAGATTTGGGATGCGCACCTGGCGGGGGCGGAAGGTCGCGCCCTCGTCGAGCGGGACGCCCTCGGCCGCCACGTCACCGGGGCACCCATCGTCCTGAAGGCCTCCGTGCCCGGGCAGGGCGTCGCGCTGACCATCGACGCCACGCTCCAGTACATGGCGGAGAAGGAGGTCGAGGCCGCCTGGCGCAGGACGCGCTCCAAGGCGGCCATGGCGGTCATGATGGACCCGCGCACGGGTGAGATCCTGGCCCTGGCGATCCGTCCCACGTACAACCCGAACACGTTCGCGACGGCGACGGACGAGCAGCGGCGCAACCGCGCGATCACCGATCCCTTCGAGCCGGGCTCGACGTTCAAGATCATCATGGCCGCGGCGGCGCTAGAGGAAGGCGTCGTGCGGCCGACGGACCGCTTCTATGGCGAGAACGGCAAGATCAAGGTCGCCACCGCGGTCATCTCGGACTGGAAGCCTTTCGGCTGGCTGACGTTCAGCGAGGTCCTGCAGAACTCCTCCAACGTGGGCTCGATCAAGGCGGGGATGCAGCTCGGCAAGGAGCGCTACTACAAATACATCACCGGCTTCGGCTTCGGCCAGCCGGCGGGCCTGGGGCTGCCGGGCGAGAGTCGCGGCCAGCTCCGCGCGCCGCCGCAGTGGTCGGCCCTGTCGCTGGCGACGATGTCCATCGGCCAGGAGATCTCGGTGACCGCGCTGCAGATCGTCACGGCCTTCGCGGCGATCGCCAACGGCGGGCGTCTCATGCAGCCGCAGATCGTGCGCGCGGTCCTCGACGGCCAGGGGCGCGAGGTGCGGGGCTTCGAGCCCAAGGTCGTGCGCCAGGTGATCTCGCCGGACACCGCCCGCGAGCTCACCACCATCATGACGGCCGTGGTCCGCGAGGGCACGGGGCACAACGCCGCCATCCCCGGCTACGACGTCGCCGGCAAGACCGGAACGGCGCAGAAAATGGATCCGGCGACGCGCCGCTATTCCCACGCGCCGGGTATCCTGTCCTTCGTGGGCTTCGCGCCGGCCGACGATCCCCGGCTCGCCATGATCGTCCTGCTGGATGAGCCCAAGAACGAGAAGTGGGGCAGCGAGGCGGCGGCGCCCATCTTCGCGGCGATCGGTGTCCAGGCGCTGCGCCACATGAATGTGCCTCCGCGAGGCAGCACGCCGGTGCCGATCATGCGCGCCGAAGCGGCCGGCGGCTCCGAGACGGCGGCCGTCGCCTCCCCGCTCAGGCTCGTGAGCCTGGACGCGGCGCCGGATGCGGCGCAGCTCATGCCCGCGCTCCAGGGCCGCTCGCTCCGCAGCGCCATGGCCGCGCTGGCGCCTTTCGACATAGCGCTCGAGGTGCAGGGCCGCGGCGTGGTCGTCTCCCAATCTCCTGCTCCCGGAACGCCGGTGACGGCGGGCATGACGTGCCGCCTGACACTAAGTGGCCCCTCTGGGATTGGCCCTTCTGGCACCGGCCCGGCGGGACCGCCGGCCGCGAGTCGATGAGGGGAGACCCCGTGCCCATCGCGATGCTTCTCGACTCACTGGAAGACAAGACGGTGCTGGGAGCGCTCCCGGCCATCGTCAGCGGCGTTGCCTACGACTCGCGGAAGGTCGAGGCAGGCGATCTCTTCGTCGCCGTGGCCGGGCTCAAGCAGGACGGCCGGCGCTACGTCGAGGAGGCGCTCGGCCGCGGCGCGGCCGCCGTCGTCCTCGAGCGGCCGGACCTTCTCGAGGGCAAGGCCACCGGCCGAGTGCTGGTGCCGTCCTCGCGCGAGGCGCTCGCCCGGCTGGCCGACGCGTATTTTGGCCATCCCTCGGGCGCGCTGACGGTGGTCGGCATCACCGGCACCAACGGCAAGACGACCACGTCCTATCTCGTCGACGCGCTCTTCTCGGCCCGCGGGGAGCGGACCGGGCTCATCGGGACCGTGCAGTACCGGATCGGGACGGACGTCCTTCCGGCGGGCCAGACGACGCCGGAAGCCGTGGAGCTCCAGTCGTTCCTTCGCCGCATGGTCGACGCCGGGGTCACGGCGGTGGCGATGGAGGTCTCCTCTCATGCGCTCGCGCTGTCGCGCGTGGACGGCGTCGACTTCGACGTCGCGGTCTTCACCAACCTGACCCAGGACCACCTGGACTTCCACGTCACCATGGACGCGTACCGGGAAGCCAAGCGCCGCCTCTTCGCCCTCCTGGCGGCGGGGGCGAAGCCGGGGCGAACCGCCGTCGTCAACGCCGACGACCCGGCCGGAGTCGCCATGGTCGCCGGCCTGCCTCTCCGCTCGCTGACCTACGGCATTCGCGAGCGCGCCGACGTGCGTCCCGCGCGCTGGTCCTCGGGCGCCCTAGGCATACGCATGAGCGTTCAGACGCCGGCCGGCCAACTCGAAGTCGCCTCACCGCTGGTCGGCGAGCACAACGTGATGAATCTCCTCGCGGCCGCGGGCGTGGGCGTGGCTCTCGGGATGGCGCCCGAAGCCATCGGCCGAGCGCTGGGGTCAGTCGGCTCCGTTCCCGGCCGCTTCGAGCGCGTCGAGGCCGGACAGCCCTTCCTCGTCGTCGTGGACTACGCCCACACCCCCGATGCCTTGGAGAGAACGCTCGAGACGGCGCGGAAGCTCGTCGGCGCCGGTGGTCGGCTCGCTGTCGTCTTCGGCTGCGGCGGCGACCGGGACCGTGGCAAGCGGCCCCTCATGGGCGCCATCGCGGCGAGGCTCGGCGACCACGTCTGGATCACCTCGGACAATCCACGGACCGAATCACCCGAGGCGATCATCGCCGACATCGTGGCGGGCATCCCTGGCGGGTTGGCAGTGGACCGGCATGAGACACTTCCGGACAGGAAAGCCGCCATCCAGCGCGCGCTCGGCTGGGCCCATGCCGGCGACGTCGTCGTCATCGCCGGCAAGGGCCACGAGACCTACCAGGTGATCGGGTCCGAGGTGCTTCCCTTCGACGACCGCGCCCAGGCCAGGGCTGCCCTCGCCGGGCGGAAGACATAGGACGGCGCATGCCCGCATTCACGATAGAACACATCGTCCGCGGCACCCGGGGCGCCCTGCTCGGCGGCGATCTCGGCATCGCCGTGGGCGGGATCTCCATCGACAGCCGAAGTCTCGGCGTCGGAGACGCCTTCTTCGCGATCCACGGCGAGCGCCTCGATGGCCACGGCTTTCTCCGCGATGCCGTCGGCCGAGGGGCGGCCTGTCTCGTGATCCATTCCGTGCCCGACGACCTGCCGCCTGGCGTGCCCGTCGTGCTGGTCGACGACACCACGGCGGCTCTCGGCCGGCTGGGCGCATGGCATCGCCAGCGCTTCGCGATTCCCGTCGCCGCGGTGACGGGCTCGAACGGCAAGACAACGACCAAGGAGATGATGGCCGCGGTGTTAGGCGCCCTCGGGCCCGTGCTCAAGCCCGAGTCGAGCTTCAACAACCAGTGGGGGCTGCCGCTGACTCTGCTGAAGCTCACAGCCGAGCATCGCGCTGCGGCCCTCGAGCTCGGCACCAACAAGCCGGGCGAGATCGCCGCGCTGGCGGAGATCGCGCGGCCGACCATCGCCGCCGTCACGACCGTGTCCTCCGCCCACACCGAGTTCCTCGGCTCCCTCGATGGGATCCAGGCGGAAAAGAGCGCGCTGGTCCGGGCCATACCCTCTGATGGCGCCGTCGTGCTGAACGCCGATGACCCACGCGTCCTCGCGATGGCCGCGGCGAGCCAGGCGCGCGTGTGGATGTTTGGCGTCATGAAAGCGGCGGACATCCGCGCGGCCGAGATCACGGACACGCCGGCGGGAGTGAGCTTCGTCCTGCAGATCCCCGCGGGACGCCGCGCCGTGCGGCTCCATTTCGCAGGGCGTCACAACGTGACGAACGCGCTCGCGGCGGCTGGGGTCGGCGTGGCTCTCGGGCTGCCGCTCGAGCAGATCGCCAACGGGCTCGAGGCGGCGCGCCCGGCCAAGGGCCGCTGCGTGTGGCGGCGCGCAGGGGCACTGCGCATACTCGACGATACCTACAATGCCAACCCGGTGTCGGTGCGCGCGGCGCTCGACACGCTCAGGGCGTCGGCCGTAGGAATGCGCCAGGTCGTCGTGCTGGGCGACATGCTCGAGCTTGGCTCCATCGCCGACGCCGAGCACAAGGAGATGGGGCGCGCCGTCGCGGCATCGGGAGCGGCGGAGTTCGTCGGCTTGGGGAGGCGAAGCCGGATCGCGGTCGAGGCTGCGCGCGAGGCAGGGCTCAGCGAGAGTCACCATGCGGAGACCTTCGAGGACACCGTGGCGCACCTCCTCAAGCGCCTGGCCTCCGGGGACGCCGTGCTGGTGAAGGGCTCGCGCGGCATGCGCATGGAGCGCGTGGTGGACGCGCTCCTCGCCCGCTTCGGAGGGGAGGATGCCTGATGCTCTACGACCTCCTCGTGCCGCTGGCCCGGGACAGCATCGTCTTCAACGTCTTCCGGTACATCACGTTCCGGGCGGCGATGGCGACGGTGACGGCGATCGTCATCTCCTTCATGCTCGGGCCCTGGCTGATCGGGCGGCTGCGGGGTCTCCAGGATGGCGGCGAGACGATCCGGGAGGACACGCCGGAGCGTCACCGCGCGAAGGCGGGGACGCCGTCGATGGGCGGCTTCATCATCCTGGGCGCCCTGCTGATCTCGACGCTCCTGTGGACCAACCTGCACAACCGCTACGTCTGGGTGCTGATCCTGGCCACATTGGGCTTCGCTCTGATCGGCTTCCTCGACGACTGGAGAAAGCTCCGCACCAAGAAGGGCATTTCGGCCAAGCAGAAATTCGGCGCGCAAGTGGCGCTGGTCGGCGCGCTGATGGGGTGGCTCTACCTGTCGCCCCCGGATGGCTTCACGACGGCCCTGTCCATTCCCTTCCTCAAGGGGTGGCTGATCAGCCTCGACTGGCTCTGGGTGCCCTTCGCCGTGCTCGTGATCGTGGGAGCCTCCAACGCCGTCAACCTCACGGACGGCCTGGACGGCCTGGCGATCGGGCCCATCGTGATGGCGGGAGGCGCGTTCGCGATCATCGCGTATCTCTCCGGGAACTTCCGGCTGGCCGAGTACCTGCGGATCCTCAACGTCAAGGGTACCGGCGAGCTGACGATCTTCTGCGCGGCGCTCGTGGGCGCGGCGCTTGGATTCCTCTGGTTCAACAGCTACCCCGCCCAGGTCTTCATGGGCGACGTGGGCTCTCTGGCGCTGGGCGGGGCGGTCGGCACGCTTGCCGTGCTGACGAAGTCGGAGCTCCTGCTCCCGCTCATCGGCGGCATCTATGTCGTGGAGGCCGTGTCCGTCATCATCCAGGTCTGCTACTTCAAGGCGACGGGCAAGCGGTTCTTCCTCATGGCTCCGCTGCACCACCACTACGAGATGCAGGGATGGCCCGAGCCCAAGATCATCGTTCGGTTCTGGATCGTGTCCTTCATGCTGGCGCTCCTGGCGCTGACGACACTCAAGCTGAGATAGGCACGTGAACGTCATGACCGGCGAGCAGGTGGAAGAGAGTCACGTGGCGGGTGAGCGGGGCGCCGCGTACCGGCGGTGGCTCGCCGCGCGCACCGTCGCCGTGGTCGGGCTCGCGCGGAGCGGCGTCGCCGCCGCGCGCCTGATCCGGCACCTTGGCGGCCGCGTGCTCGCCTCGGATTCGGGCGCCCGGGAGGCGCTCTCGGCCGAGGCGCGCGAGCTCGAGCAGATCGGGTGCGCCGTCTTCGCGGGCGGGCATCCCGACGAAGCCTTCGCCGGAGCCGAGCTGGTCGTGGTCAGCCCGGGCGTGCCGCTCGAGCTGCCGGCCCTCCAGGCCGCGCGGGCCCGCGGCGTGCCGCTGATCGGCGAGCTCGAGCTGGGATGGCGCGTCATGGAGGCGGATCTCATCGCGATCACCGGCACCAACGGTAAGACGACCACGACGGCGCTGACGGGCGAGCTCGCCGCCAGCACCGTGCGGCCGCTCCTCGTCGGCGGCAATATCGGCACGCCGCTCTGCGCGCACGCTTTCGACTTCCCCGCGGACGGCCTCGTCGTCGCCGAGGCGTCCTCGTTCCAGCTCGATACGACGGAGTTCCTGCGGCCCCGCGTCGCCGCGGTCCTCAACGTCACGCCCGACCACCTGGATCGGCACAAGACCTTCGAGCGCTACGTCCTAGCCAAGGCGAAGATCTTCGCCAACCAGACGGCCGCCGACTGCGCTGTGTTGAACGCCGACGACCCAGTTGTGGCGTCGCTCGCTCCGCGGACCCGCGCGCGCGTCCTGTGGTTCAGCCGGCTCACGCCGCTGGACCACGGCGTCTTCGTGCGGGGCGGCTGGGTCGTCGCCAAGCTCAACGGCCACGTCGAAGAGATCTGCCCGCTGGCGGAGATCCCGCTCCGCGGCCAGCACAACGTCGAGAACGTCCTGGCGGCCACGGCGTGCGCCCTGTGGGCCGGGCTCTCCCCGGAATCGATCCGCCGCGGTGTGGGCGCGTTCCGGGGCGTTCCCCACCGCATCGAGCGCGTTCTCGACGAGCGCGGCGTCGTCTACTACAACGACTCGAAGGGCACCAACGTGGACTCGACGATCAAGGCGCTCGAGAGCTTCACCGAGCCCGTGATCTTGATCGCCGGCGGCAAGGGCAAGGGGCAGGACTTCGCGCCGCTCGCCGCCGCCGCCCGCGGCCGCGTGAAGCAGGCCGTGCTGATCGGGATCGACCGCGGCCAGATCCGCGCGGTGCTCGAAGCGGTCGGCGTGCCGTGCGCGGATGCCGGCTCGATGCACGAGGCGGTGGCCGTGGCGCGCTCGCTGGCCCGCGGCGGCGACGCCGTGCTGCTCTCTCCCGCCTGCGCGTCGTTCGACATGTTCGACAACTTCGAGCATCGCGGCGACGTCTTCAAGACCGCGGTGCACGAGCTGACGCGATGACTTCGAACCGGTGGGGGGGTCTGGGGGAGGAGCGGCGGTCGCTCCCCCCCAGTCTCAAACAGACCCATGCCTAGGAAACTCACGCCCGACCTGTGGCTCTTCGCTCTCGTGCTGGCCCTGGCCTCGCTCGGGGTCGTCATGGTCTATTCCGCCAGCGCCATCATGGCTGCCGACCGCTTCCACGATCCGCTGTACTTCCTCAAGAAGCAGCTCTTCTGGGCAGTGCTCGGCGTCTGCGCGCTCTGGTTCGGCATGCACTACGACTACCGCAGGCTCGAGCGCTTCGTGGTCCCGCTGCTCGCGGTCTCGTTCGTCCTGCTGGTCCTCGTCCTGGTGCCGCCCTTCGGCCAGGAGATCAACGGCACGCGGCGGTGGTTCCGCGCGGGTCCCGTATCGTTCCAGCCGGTGGAGCTGGCGAAGCTCTCGCTGCTGCTCTACCTGGCGGCCTTCCTCACGCGCCGTCAGGAGATGATGGCGAGCTTCAGCCGGGGTCTCCTGCCGCTCCTTCTCGTCGCCGGCGGCATGGCGGGACTGACCATGCTCCAGCCCGACATGGGCAATGCCATGGTGTTGGTGATCCTGACGCTTGCGCTGGCCTACCTGGGCGGCGCACGCGTCTCGCACATGGGCATGATCGCGGCCGCGGCGCTGCCGCTGGTCGCAGCCGCAATTGCGATGAAGCCGTACCGCCTGCGACGCATGGTCAGCTTCATGAACCCGTGGAACGACCCGCAGGGCTCCGGCTTTCAGATCATCCAGTCCTTCTTGGCGCTCGGGTCCGGCGGCTGGCTGGGGCGCGGGCTCGGCGAGTCCAAGCAGAAGCTTTTCTACCTGCCGGAGGCCCATACCGACTTCATCTTCGCCATCGTGGGCGAGGAGCTGGGTCTGGCAGGCGCCGTCGTCGTCGTGGCCCTCTTCATGCTCCTCGTGTGGCGCGGGCTCCGCATCGGCCTCCGCGCGCCGGACGCCTTCGGCAGCTATCTGGCACTGGGGCTGACGATCATGTTCGCGACCCAGACCCTCGTGAATCTCGGCGTCGTCACGGGAGCGCTGCCGACCAAGGGGCTGCCGCTGCCGTTCATCTCGTCCGGGGGCTCGGCGCTGCTCATGGCGCTCTTCTCGGCGGGCGTGCTCCTCAACATCTCGCAGCACACGGGGACGGCCTAGCCATGTTCAAGAAGTACCAGCAGATCCACTTCGTGGGCATCGGCGGCATCGGGATGAGCGGCATCGCCGAGGTGCTGCTGAACCTCGGCTACCGGATCACGGGCTCGGACCAGAGGCGGGGCGAGGCCGTGGAGAGGCTCGAGCGCCTGGGCGCCAAGATCTTCGTCGGCCACGAGCCCAGCCACGTCGAGGGGGCGCATGTGGTCGTGTACTCCTCCGCCGTCGCGCGCGACAACGTAGAGGTGCAGGTGGCGCGACAGCGCGGCGTGCCTGTCATCCCGCGCGCCGAGATGCTGGCCGAGCTGATGCGGCTCAAGTACGGCATCGCGATCGCGGGGACCCACGGCAAGACCACGACCACCTCGATGGTGGCCGCAGTGCTGGGCGCGGCCGGGCTCGACCCCACCGTGGTGGTGGGCGGACGCGTCCACGGCTTGGGCGCCAACGCGCGCCTCGGGCAGGGAGAGTTCCTCGTGGCCGAGGCGGACGAGTCGGACGGCTCCTTCCTCAAGCTCACGCCGACCATCGCGGTCGTGACCACGGTCGACGCCGAGCACCTCGACCACTACGCCGGCCTCGACGAGATCAGTGCCGCGTTCCTCGCGTTCGTGAACAAGGTGCCGTTCTACGGCTCGGCCGTGCTCTGCCTCGACCAGCCCAATATCCAGCAGATGATCCCCCTGATCGAAAAGCGCGTGGTCACCTACGGCCTCGAATCTGGCGCCGATCTCACCGCGCGCAGGCTCGCTTTTTCCGGCATGCAGGCGCAGTTCGAGATCCTCCATCGCGGCAAGACGCTCGGGTCGGCGACGATCCGGGTGCCGGGCCGGCACAACGTGCTCAACGCCCTTGCGGCCGTCGGCGTGGGCCTCGACCTCGAAGTGCCCTTCGAGCAGATCAAGCAGGCATTGGCCGGCTTCGCGGGCGTCCAGCGGCGCTTCCAGATCCGGGGCGAAGCGGCGGGCGTTCTCGTCGTGGACGACTACGGGCATCATCCGGCCGAGATCCGCGCCACCCTGGCCGCCGCCAAGGCCGGGTTCGACAGACGCGTGGTCACGGTGTTCCAGCCGCACCGCTACACGCGGACCCAGCACCTGCGGCAGGAATTCCTCACGGCTTTCTACCAGTCGGACGTCCTGATTGTGATGGACATCTACGCGGCGGGTGAGGCGCCCATCCCGGGCGTGCACGCGAAAGATCTCGCCGACGGCATCGCAGCCCACGGTCACCGGGAAGTGCTCTACATGGACGGCGACCGGGCCGGCATCCTGAACTACCTGTGCGAATCCACACGACCCGGCGATCTCGTGCTGACGTTGGGCGCGGGAGACGTCGGCCAGCTGGGCGCGGAGTTTCTCACGCGCCTGAACGATGCGCGCGACCAGTCCAACAGGAGGTAGCCCAATGCTCGGAGAGATACGGGGCGAGGTACGGTTCAAGGAACCCCTCAGCTTCCATACCTCCCTTCGAATCGGAGGACCGGCGGACATCTTCGTCGTGCCGCAGGACGTCGAGGACGTCCGCCTCGCAATGGGCTTCGCGGAACGCGACCACCTGCCGGTGGAGATCATCGGTGGGGGCAACAATCTCCTGGTCCGCGACCGCGGCATCCGCGGCGTGGTCGTCAAGGTCGAGGGATGCCTCGGGCGCGCGGAGTTCCACGGCGAGGAGGCCGTCGCCGGCGCGGGCGTGGGGCTCTCGGCCCTGATCCGCGAGGCGGCAGCCCTCAACCTGGGCGGCATCGAATGCCTGGTCGGCATCCCCGCGACGATCGGCGGCGCCGTGGCGATGAACGCCGGCACAGCCGACGGCTGGATCAGCGACTTCATCTCCGCCGTCTACTTTCTCCATCCGGACGGGACGCTCGGAGAATTCAAGCCGGGCAACAGGAGCTTCGGCTACCGCGACTTCGCGGTGCCCCCCGGCGCAATCCTGGTAGGCGCGCGATTGCAGCTGCACCGGCGGCCCCAGGCCGAGATCCAGAAGGACATGAAGCAGCGGCTGAAGGTGAAGAAAGCGACCCAGCCGCTCGCGCTCGCCTCCGTGGGGTGCGTGTGGAAGAACCCGCATGGTGAAAACGCCGCGCGGCTGATCGAGAAGGTGGGTCTCAAGGGCAAGCGGCTCAACGGCGCCGAGATCTCGGCCAAGCATGCCAACTTCATCGTCAATCGGGGTGGCGCGACGGCGGCCGACATCACGGCGCTCATGGACATGGCCCGCGATCGCGTCCAGGCGCAGTTCGGCATCGCGCTCGAGCCCGAGATCCGGATCATGGGCGAAGGATAAACGGGGGCGAACGATGAGCAGGGGAACCCGATGAGCGGAGGAAAGAGTTGAGCGGTCACACCGGCGTTCTCACCCCGCGCGGAGCCGCCCATGGCGGTTTCGCGGACCTGGCCGAGCCCACGGCGGCCATGGCACGCCAGCGGCTCAACCGCCGTGGGAGGCGCCGGCGCGGGCTCAAGCTGCCCCGCCGGCTGAGCGCGTGGCTCTGTGTGGCGCTGCTCGTCGCCGGGCTGGGCGGCGCCCTGACCTTGAGCGCCCGGTGGGTCCTGACGGCGCGGCCCTTCGCCGTCGAGCGCATCGAGGTCGTCGGGCAGAGCCAGCTCTCGGCCGACGAAGTCATCTCGGCCTCCGGGCTCATTCCCGGGCAGAACTTCTTCCGGCTCGACGCGCGGCGGGCGGTGGCCGGCGTCGAGGCGCTGCCCCGGGTACGGCGCGCGGAGCTGGTCCGCGCGTTCCCGAACGGCGTCACGCTGCTCGTGGAGGAGCGGCAGCCCTTCGTCCTCGTTCACGCGGGGGGACTGGATCGCCTCTTTTGGGTAGACGAACAGGGCGTGCCGATCGGCAACGAGACGCGGGCGCAGGCGCTTGACGTGCCGCTCGTGTCGGGGGTAGGCGATGAGGACATCGCGGCCGCGGGGCGGACGCTGTCCGAGCGCCTCGCCGCGGGCGTGGCCCTGATCCGCACGCTGATGCGCCTCCAGAGCCCTCTGCTGAAGGAGATCTCGGAGGTGGACGTGAGCCGCGCCGAAGGGCCGGTGCTCTACATGCTGGACGGCGTGGAGGTGAGGCTCGGCAGCGAGGACTGGAACGACAGGCTGGGGCGGCTCGGAGGCGTGCTGGCCCAGCTTCGCGCCTCGGGGCAGAAAGCGACGTCGATCGACCTGCGATTCCGCGACCAGGTCGTGCTGAGAACCGCGGCCAGGTAGGGGGGAGGCATGGGCAGATCGCGAGGCAGGCAGCTCATCACGGGACTCGACGTGGGGACGACCAAGATCTGCTGCGTCATCGCGGAGTGGTCGTCCATCGGCACTCTCGACATAGTCGGTGTCGGGACCAGCCCGTCACGGGGCTTGCGCAAGGGCGTCGTCGTCAACATCGACTCGACGGTCGAGAGCATCAAGCAGGCCGTCGGCGACGCCGAGGAGATGGCGGGCGTCGAGATCTCGACCGTGATAGCCGGCGTCGCTGGGGGACACATCCGGGGCGCCAACAGTCGTGGTGTGGTCGCCGTGTCCGGCAAGCACCGCGAGGTCAGCGCCGCAGATGTCGAGCGGGCGCTGGACGCGGCCCGCGCGATCAACCTGCCCCAGGACCGCGAAATCATCCACGCGCTGCCGCAGACCTATGTCGTAGACGACCAGGACGGCGTCAAGGAGCCGCTCGGCATGTCCGGGGTCCGGCTCGAAGTCGAAGTGCACCTCGTCACCGGCGCCACGACGTCCGTGAGGAATGTCGTCCGCAGCGTCAACCGCGCGGGACTCCAGGTGCAGGACATCGTGCTCGAGCCGCTCGCATCCGCCGAGGCCGTCGTCTCCGACGAGGAGAAGGAGCTGGGCATCCTGCTGATCGATCTCGGCGGGGGCACGACCGACGCCGCGCTCTACCGCGACGGCGCCGTCTGGTACACGGGCATCCTGCCGCTGGGCGGCGACCACATCTCGAACGACGTCGCGGTCGGTCTCCGCACGCCGACGGCTGAAGCCGAGGAGCTCAAGAAGCGCCTCGGGTGCGCGCTGACCTCGCTCGTGCGCGAAGACGAGGTCATCTCCGTGCCCTCGGTGGGCGGGCGCAAGGCGCGCGAGCTGTCCCGCCAGATCCTTTCCGAGATCATCCAGCCTCGCGTCGAGGAGATCTTCACCCTCGTCGCGAGAGAGCTCGGCAAGGCCGGGCTCGAGGACGCCGCCGCGGCGGGCGTGGTCGTCACCGGCGGCACTTCGATCATGCAGGGCGTGCCGGAGCTGGCGGAACAGATCTTCGACCTTCCCGTGAGGCGGGGGCATCCGACGGGCATCGGCGGGCTCTCCGACGTGGTCCAGAGCCCGATCTATGCCACGGGCGTGGGGCTGGCGCTCTACGGCGCGCGCGGCCGGCTTCGCCCGGCGGGCGCGGACGACGGAGGCGCCGTCTCGGGGATCGGCGGGCTCGGAGGCATGCGCAGGCTGAGGGATTGGTTTGGCGAGCTGTTCTAAGAGCCGGGATACTCACTCACGACGGTCAAGGAGGAACCGATGGTAGAGCCACGATCGGGGCGGCCGGTGTTCGAGCTCGAGGAGGCGAAGGACAACGCCAAGATCAAGGTCATCGGGCTCGGCGGCGGCGGCTCCAACGCCATCAACCGGATGATGGAAGCCCGCTTCACCGGCGTCGAGTTCATCGTGGCGAATACCGACGTGCAGGCCCTGCGCGCTTCGCCCGCTCCGGTGAAGCTCCAGCTTGGCGCTCGCCTGACCATGGGCCTGGGCGCCGGGGCCGACCCCGAGGTGGGCAAGAACGCGGCCCTGGAAGACCGCGAGCAGATCAAGAAGCTCCTGGAGGGCGCCGACATGGTCTTCGTCACCGCCGGGCTCGGCGGCGGCACGGGGACGGGCTCGGCCCCCATCGTGGCCGCCACCGCCAAGGAGCTGGGCATCCTGACCGTGGCGGTCGTCACCAAGCCTTTCGCCTTCGAGGGCAGGCGGCGCTCCCAGCAGGCGGAGACCGGCTTGGCCGAGCTGCGGGCCGTCGTGGACACGCTGATCACCATCCCCAACCAGCGCCTCCTGGCCGTCGTGGATCGCGGCACGCCGCTGGTCGAGGCCTTCAAGGTCGCCGACACCGTGCTGCTTCAGGCCGTGCAGGGCATCTCGGACCTCATCCTCGTGCCCGGGCTCATCAATCTCGACTTCGCGGACGTGCGCACCATCATGGCCGGCATGGGCATGGCGCTCATGGGCGCGGGCGTCGGCAAGGGCGAGCACCGCGCGCTCGACGCCGCGCAGAAGGCCGTGGCGAGCCCGCTGCTCGACGAAACCTCCATCGACGGCGCCCGCGGCATTCTCATCAACTTCACCGGCGGCCCTGACCTGTCGCTTCACGAGGTCGAGGAAGCCGCGCGCGTGGTCCAGGAGGCGGCGCACGAAGAAGCCCACATCATCTTCGGCGCGGTGATCGATCCGCGGTTGCAGGACGAAGTGCGCATCACGGTCATCGCCACCGGCTTCAGCGAGCGCAAGGAGGAGAACCAGCCCTCGGGCAAGGTGGTCGAGATGCAGCGCCCGTCCCGGCCCGGCGCGCCGGCCTCCAGGGACTGGCGCCGGCGCATGCCGTCAGAGATTCGCGCCGAGGGCGCCGAGCCGACGGAAGAGGATCTCGACGTGCCCGCATTCCTGAGGCGGCAGGCGGACTAGCAGTTCGAGCCGAAGCGCTCGCTTCGAGCGATGAGGCGAGGGCTGAGAGGGAGGGGTGTCTATGCTGAAAGAATTCAAAGCCTTCGTGTTGCGGGGCAACGTCGTCGACCTCGCAATCGGCGTGATCATCGGCGCTGCGTTCGGCAAGATCGTGTCGTCGTTCGTCGGCGACCTACTGATGCCTCCGATCGGCCTGCTCCTGGGCAAGGCGGAGTTCTCCAATCTCTTCATCAATCTCTCCGGGCAGAACTATCCGACCGTGGCCGCGGCCAAGGCGGCGGGCGCGCCCACGCTCAACTACGGGGCGTTCCTCCAAACCATCGTGGACTTCGTCATCGTGGCTTTCGCCGTTTTCCTGGTGATCAAGCAGGTCAACCGGCTCTCGCCGCCCGCCCCGCCCGCGCCCGCGACGCGACCGTGCCCGCTGTGTCTCTCGAATATCCCGCCCAAGGCGACGCGCTGCGCCCACTGCAGCGCCGAGGTCAAACCGGCCTAGCCGCCGCGTCCGGGGCGGCATGGCGCCGCGTGAGACAATGACGGATGCCATGACCGCGCCGCGCTTCCAGGGTGACCCGCCCACACACTTCTTCTCGCGAATTCTCGAAGACGCGGGGCTGCCGCATCTGTTCACGACGCGCAATTTTCCGGGCGTGACGGCGTTCCGGGAGCCCTTTCCGCCGCTCGGCGCCGAGGCCCAGCCGTTGCTCGCCCTACACGGGCTCGCCGCCCTACCCGCGGCCTTTCTCAAGCAGGTCCACGGCAGCCGAGTGCTGGAGGCCGCGGAGGGCGGGTGCGCCGGCAATGCCGACGTGCTCATCACGGGCAAGCCGGGGCTGCCGATCGCGGTCTTCTCCGCCGA
>WNFE01001881.1_pt1 | contig 16707 bp, 17 predicted proteins | sample 5400451 | NCBI WGS metagenome assembly WNFE01 (sample SAMN13153344, study PRJNA577476) | soil metagenome | isolation source: 200 cm saprolite under Douglas fir tree site 2 hole 2 | place: USA:California | collected 2015-04-18 | reverse complement strand
CGCCATGATGAATCTGTTGACTTCCGCATGTCAGCCAGGCGTTCGCGAAGTTCTTCATCGTCATGCAAGTCGATGGGGCCGCCTGGCACGGCTCGCACGATCTGGTCATCCCCTCCAATATCCGTTTGATCGAGCAACCACCTTACAGTCCCGAGGTGAACCCGGCCGAACACCTGTGGGATGAGCTGCGCGAGAAATACCTGCACAACCGCGCTTTCCCCTCGCTCGACGCCTTGATCGAGGTGCTGTGTCAGGGGCTCAATGCTCTCGCTGATGATCCGGCGGCCTTGCGCTCTTTAACGGGATTCCCTCACATCGTCAATGTGAAGCTTTAGCACGCGAATTGGTATGAGAAACATCTTTTACGCGTGTCATGGTGTTAAGAACAAGCAGGCAGGGGCTTGTCGTTTTCCTTACAGAAGGACCACACACGAGAGATGTGCGACTCATCGTCAGTGAGTTGCTGCCCCAGAGGGCAAGGATGTTCCTCCCAAGCTTGACTCAACATACATTTTGTCGTCAGAGCACGATATAACTGAAGAGATTAACTCTCAATGTGCCCGGTGGATATCCCATGTAGCCAGCACAACCTCGATATGGATATCAATACTGTCGAGCAGTGGACCGCTGATGCGTTTTCGATAGCGCATGATGGCAATCACCGAACACGATCGTGTTTAAACAGCGACAAATCCCATCCCTGAGAACACGGGCATTTAGAGCCAGCAACCCCCTCCAAAGGATAGTCTGGCAGCATGACATCGGCAGGATATAGGTAAGTCGAAGGCGGGCAGACAGCGAATCGAGAGCAGCCTGACGGCATTCGATTTCTGCTAGATTGGTATCAGGCAATGTAAGTAGATACATTGCCTGATACCAATCTAGCAGAAGAAAGGGATGCAAATTGAGCGCATTTACAGATCCGACATTGAATACCAGTTGCGAGCAATTGCTCTCATCTTTGGATGAAGATAAGAACGTACCCTCAAAAGAAATCCCTGAACTGAAAACATTCCTTAGAGAAGTTGAGTTTCCAGAGCTGTCAATCGGGCAACAGATGTGAAGGACAATGATGGAACAGACGATTACACCGGGGGAAGCAGCAAGACAGCAGCGCCGTTCCCAGCGGCGTGGCATGGACACCGAACGCACATGCACTGTTCATCTATAACGGCATAACCAACATGTATTCACTGATTTTCTAAGGGCAAGTTCATGCAAGATCACGGAGTGCATCCGAGAACTGACGATATCGTAACCGAGCCGCCAGCTGTGTCAGATGCTGACTACGAGCAGATGTACCACCTGCTCTATGCCTACCGCTTTGGTGCGATTAGCTTCCTAGAACTGCTTGATAATCTCGAAGCCATCTTACATATAAACTCTGCTCCGGCCAGCCGCCAGACCGATCTCGATTGACGCTCCTACAACAAACTAATGAATAGTGACAGCCATCTCTGCCGCGAGGGGTGGCTGTCGGTCTTTTGCTTGTGGTACACTAACCAAAACTCTGAATGATTGAATCTTCTTGAAGATGCTTTGAAATGAGGTTATGTATGAGTGACACAGCAGTTACAGAGTCACAACCTGCCCCTGATTTCACGCTTCCAGCCGTCGGAAGCCCTGACGTGGTGAAAGATGGCAAAGTGCAATTAAGCGCCTTACGCAACCACGTCGTGGTCTTATACTTTTATCCACGCGACGACACGCCCGGCTGTACAGCTGAAGCGTGTTCATTCCGCGATGCCGATCATGAGATGCAAAAACGGGGAGTTGTCGTGCTAGGCATAAGCGCCGATGATATTCCTTCGCATCAAAAATTTGCCGGTAAATACGGTTTGTCCTTTCCTCTGCTGGCTGATACAGATACAACTGTTTCGCAGCTGTATGGCGTGTGGAAAGAGAAGAACTACGCCGGTAAAACATATATGGGCGTCAACCGCGAGACATTTCTCATTGATAAAGATGGGATTGTTCGTAAAGTCTGGCCTAAAGTCAAGGCAGCCGAGCACGCTCAAGAGGTTCTGGAAGCAATCGAGTCATTAGGACTCTGAGCTTACCCGAGCGAGCTAGAGAAAAAAATCATGAAGTCAGGCTAAATGTATGGACATTCACTGTCATACTCTGGGATTGCGGTGTGCCTACAAGGGAGAACGTTATATGCACAGGTGTTCCTTGTCGCATTATCTTGCCAGTTTGCCATTCCTTCCAACCAGCGGCAGCTCATGCTGGCAATCCTGATCGCGAGGACGGTGATTTCTGTCTTTTAGCACTGCTCTTGTGCAACTGGGAGACCGGGAGGCACCTGTTTGAGGAGAGGCATCCACTACGCTATACTAGAAGAAGAACTCCACCGCAGGAGGAAGACACGATGGCCAATCAAGAACAGCTTGACCTGCTGAAACAAGGAAGAGAAGTGTGGAGATGCTTGCTTTCACCCGCCTGCATTCCCCATACACCGAGATCATTTACATACGGGGCGGCAAGAGGGCACTCAAATGTGAATGGTCTCCAACGGCAGGTGGCAGAGCATTGCGTCAAACGAGAGCCAAGAAGACTGATTGCCAAATAAAGGCTCTTGGACAAATTAAGTGTGCTTGCTTGCTCAGCGAGAAGGTTCTCTTGTAGTAGAATGCTCGCAGTGAAATCCATGTGAGTCATCTGGATGTTTTTGACAATGAACGTGGGAACCACTTACCCACTTTTAGACACTTTACCAGGAACCCGAGTGATATAATTTTGGTAACGGAAAAAGGGACCCACCTGCGGGGTTTTCTGCTCTCGTTAGAGCAAGAGATTGTTCCTGCAAACGATAGTTGAGAACGGAGACACTATTCCATGTCAACCGAAGAGAACAAGGACGTCGTTCGGCGCGCTTTAGAGGCGCTCAACAAACGAGATCTGGGAACATTAGACCAACTTATCGGCGGCCCAGAGGAATGGAAACGCCGCTTAGCCAATTTGCTCACGGCCTTTCCCGATGTGCAACTCATCCAAGAGGATCAGATTGCCGAAGGAGATCAAGTCGTCGAACGCTGGACCATCCGAGGGACCCACCAGGGTCATTTTCAAGGCATCCCTCCGACTGGCAAACGCGTAACATATACAGGGATCGACATCTTCCGCATCGTGGACGGTAAACTCGTGTTGGTCGGGCAGTCCGTGGATCGGCTCGGCATGATGCAGCAACTGGGCGTGATCCCTCCGATGGGATAGGAAATCCTATCATTTCCCTGCCAGCCGAGCAACTACCGGAGCAAAGGCCTCCATCTGCCACTCCTGAACCTGGATGTAAGAGAAACCATACTGTTCACGTCGGGCCAGTATTTCTTCAACGATCTGATCGATGCCTCCATCTAACACATGCAGAGAGGGAGGGAAAGAAACATCTGTCTTCGCATTGGCGTGCGTTATGTGAAACACTGTATAGCCGAGCTCGAGGTGTTCGAAGCGTTTTCCCGCAGCCTCTCGCACCCAGGCGATTTTTTGCGCAATATCCTCCGGCTTCACCTCTGTCACTTCTCTTTTCCAAATATTAAAACCAATCCCAATACTATCGGCTCGTTGTGCCGCAATAGAGATCAGGCGTTTTCCCGAGCAACCAATATAGATAGGTGGATGCGGTTTCTGGACAGGTTTTGGCTTTCCCTGCATCCCGGTGATGGTATAATACGCCCCGGAGAAATTCACTGTTTCCTGGGTAAACAATTGCTCCATGATGCAAAAGGCCTCTTCCAGACGGCTGACGCGCGTGCCGGGACTTTCAAAGGGAATGCCCGTCTGGGTATAGTCGGCTGGTAGATATCCTGCTCCCATACCAAGCTCGAAGCGCCCGTCGGAAAGAAGATCCAGGGTTGCAGCTTCCTTCGCTAGCCAGGCTGGATGCCGAAAATCGTTGCAGAACACCAGACTACCAATACGAAGAGTGGTGGTCGCTTCCGCGGCGACAGCAAGCGCCGTGAGAGGAGCTATTCCTATGGTGATGTGATCGGGGACTAACAACGTCGCATACCCAAGTCCCTCGGCTTTACGAGCTTTCGCAATCCATTCGGCATGCGAGAGAGCATTTCCGGTTACTACGCCAAAACGAAAGGGTCGGAGCTTCACGTTTCTCTCCTGTCCTGATCAATTAACTGTTTATTCGAACTTTATTCGATGCACGCAAGTTTCGCTTCAGACATAGCCACCAGCCGACCAACAGGAAACCTGGCATAGCCAGGATTACTCTGGCGCCCATCAGCCCCAATCCCTGCCATGCCTCCTCTGGTCGGATGAGAATAGTAGCTGGCATAGCTCCCATCAAGCGTCCCTTTACGATAAGTTGACCTTCCATCACACCTACGCTCGTGATCTCTATCATGGTCAGGCCCTCGCGCGATACCAGGCGCACAGGTGTGGAGCTTGTACTCAAACGAACCATCAAGACGATGGCGATCAGAAGCGCACAAATGCACCCTATGATAATCCAGACCAGCAGCGGCATTGTTTTTCTCTCCTTTCATTGACGCTTTTCGCAGGCCGATGGGAGTATCAACGCTGGCGTCAGGGTCGAGGCGTTCTCTTTTTGGTCAGGCTCTTGGTCGCTCCTGTAATCACATCATCGAAATCTATTCCCAAATCGTTAAGGATAGCCTGGACGCCGGCGCGCGCCCCTCCTGAGACACCAGGGCCGGGGTGTGTGGATGGCCCTACCAGGTAGAAGCCCTCCGCAGGCAGCCGATACCCCATGTTGGGCATAGGCCTGTAGCCCATGAATTGGAAGAGCTGGCAGCCGAAGTGTCCTGGATCGCCCTTTGGCCACGACATATTAAAGCGCGCGCTATCGATGGGACTATGGATGACGCGGTCCAGAACCTTTGTGCGACTCATATTCGTGGTCATGCTACAGAAGGTGTCAAAGACCTTCTCAAATAGCTCTTCCTTGCGCTCGTCCCAGGTGCCTTCCGCCAATTCCAGGGGAGCGTAACCCAGCAGGTACAACGTGTGTTTTCCCGCGGGCGCACGCGTTGCATCCCAAGTGGTTGCTACAGCGATGCCTGGCATATTCCAGCTTGGGACGCCGTACTTAAAGCCGTCAAACGTTCGAAGCAGTTCCGGCAAAGGCGCGGCCACCTCTTGAAAACCGGCACTGTTCACCTCCGGCCCCGCTTTGAAGATCGGTGCCTCGCTCAGCGCCAAGTGACCCATCAGCAGCATAAAACTCACAGGTTTGATACGTTTCACCTTGCGTTCCCATTCAGCCCCAAAGCGGTGATCGACCATCTCCGGGATCTGCTTAATGTTGAGGTCTGCTACAACTGCCTGCCGTGCTTCAATCAGCTCTCCGGACTCCAACTGCGCACCTGTGACTCGGCTGCCAGTAAAAAGGAACTTCTGGACAGGTGCATTTGTTCTGATAGAGCCTCCCAAATCTCTGAAGGCCCGTGCTAGAGCATTTGTCAGCGAACCTGAGCCTCCGACCGCGTAACCAAGTCCATAGCGGTGGATGACTGGCACCATCATTAGTAGGAAGGCTCCAGTGCCTCCTTCCTCGGGCGCAGCGAGCGTCTCCGAGACCCAGCGAACGAGGGCTGCTCGCACTTTATCGCTCTCGAACCATTCGTTGCAGATATCCAAATAGCTCATCATGAGCATACGAATCATCTCCTGCCCTACCTCGCTCTGGTCAAGATGGCTAAAGAGGGTGCCCAGCGAGGACGGTGGTGAGAAAAAGCCGGTCATCAGGAGATCCAGCAGCGGATTGAGGAACTCATAAAAGCGGAGATAGTTATCAGCATCGCGCGGCGAGATCCTGGCAATAGTCTCTGCCGTTTTATGTACATCCCGGTAAAAGGCGATATAATCACCATCGGGAAAAACAACCGCCATGCTTGGGTCCGGGTAGATGTACTTCAAGCCATACCTGGACAGCAATCCCAGTTCATCGTTACGAATTAATGGATTGCCTTGAATAAAAATATGTGCTATCGCGTGCAGGTCGTGTTGGAAGCCAGGTAGCGTCGCCTCGTGGGTGATTACGCCGCCGCCAACATACTCCTTTGCTTCGAGCACCAGCACGTCCAAACCCGCTTTGGCCAGGTAGGCTGCTGCGGTGAGACCATTATGGCCGCCACCGACTACAATTACATCATGCTGCGTCATAGATATCCCTTCCTTGATTTGTATCTCCATACCCGACAAGAAGTATCCAACCTTTTTTGTTAGAGCGTGTATACAAAGGCGTCATTCAAGGATGATCTCATACCAGTCTGGAGAGCATTAGCCGGGTCATGGTCGGCTACTTCTCGTCTTTATGCACACACTCTAAATGAGATTCCTAGCAATTTTGTCTATCAAAAAGTGTAACTGTAAAGTTGAGCAAAATCAAGGAAATCTGGAAAGCAGCCGTTCTGGCCAGTGGCATCCCGGAACTGATCAGTTTTGTCGACGGACTTGCCGACGATGCGCAGGCCGTGGCCAATGGCTGCACCGAGTCCTGGAGCAACGGCATGGTGGAGGGATTCATCAATAAAGTGAAATGGATCAAACGCAGTTCGTATGGACAAGCTGGATTCCCGCTGCTCCAACGGCGTGTGCTGCTGCATCCGGCTCAAAAAGCTACAACCGGACGTCATCCAGAGGACAAGCAGGACACGCCTGCATGCTCACTTTCCAGAGCCGAGGAGGCTTCTACCAGAGAACAGCTGATTGCCTGAGAACAGGCTCTCATGGCTGGCTACGGAGAGCGGTGACGAAAAAGGTGCGTGGCACACCTGGCACCGAGCGTGGGATGACAGGGAACGGCCAGCGGCCAAAATGCGCCCCATCTTCACCCGGCTCGACCACCCTCGCACGCCAGCCACGCTCTGCCAAGAAGGCTTCGGGCTCGTCTATGCTTGAGATCCAAGCAGCCCCTTCCCTGGCGAGCAGTTCGATCCAGGAGCGCGTTTGAGGTGAACTCAGCATCTCCGTATTCTTGAGTTCGCATCCCAGCCAACTTCCCAGGACCGAAGGTGTCCGGTTCTGCAAAGACGATACGCCTGGTTGTACCAAAGAGGCCTGCAGCTTCCGCGACGCCAATCACGAAATGCAGAAACGCGGGACGGTGGTGCTCGGTGTGAGTATGGATAGCGTCGAGTCCCACCAGGAATTTGCGGATAAGTACGGTCTATCCTTACAGTGATGTAGCGGGGCTTCATCTTCTTCATCCCTGCGCAGGCTACTCCCCATGACGATGCTCATAACGCTTTCATGATACTTCTTTCTTATACTAGGAGCAGAGAGGGCAAGACGCGTCAGCCAGTCAGTGGCCGCAAACCCTGCCGGGCAGACCCTGGAGTGAAGAAATGCTCTCCTTGCTACTCCAACATGCTCGTTCATCACGATATTGCTATCACTTTTCCGCAAATAGTGCCTGGAAATCTAGGGAGGCAGTTTGCTCTTTGAGGAGGGAGAATATGGATGACCAAAATAACAAGCTTGGCGACAGAGAAAGAGTGGACTATTTCCACCCAAAGCCTTTCTGGCAGCGCTATCTCTGGCAAATTATCATTGCTGTGCTCGCAGCGCTCTTGCTTTTCTCTCTGTTAACGCAGCATCTGCCCCCCAAGACTGAGGCCGTGGTGTGTCAATCAAGCAGTACCGACGACTGGAGCGGTTGGTCTCTCGGAGGTGGCTGGAAACGGCTGGGCGGCATGCTGCTGAATGACGGCTCAAATGGCGGTTATAATGGAAGGCCAACACTTGTCGCTCCACGTTCTTGCCAACCAAAAACCATGGACTACGCTGTGGAAGCAAAGATTCAGGTGGTACAATTCAGTGACCAATACTCGGGTTTTGGCATCAATGTGCGAGGGGTTCCATCTTCACCTAATGAACCAGGATACTCGACCTATATAGATTCTGGTAACGCGAGCGGGGCGAATATTTCTGTTGTAGGAGGAGATGTCCTTAAAAGTGCTCCTTTTAACCCCAGCACGGATTTTCATGTCTATCGTGCTGAAGTCAAGGGGAATACGATTACCTTCTTGATAGATGGCGCAGCCGTCCTCAGTGTGGTTGATAACAGGTTCATCTCTGCTGGAGAAGTGGGATTGTGGTGTGCTAACGCGCAAATTGAACTGAGCAGTTTCAAGGTCGTCAAGCTCTAGACCTGTTACAAAGACACTGTGGGCTGCTTCGAAATTATCATTTCTCGACACCTCCATTACTGCTGTGCTACAATATGATCTACCATTTTTGACTGTATTGGAGAGTCTGACACGACAGAAACAGTGTAGCCTCCCTCTTGTACAAGCTGTCCGCAAAGCACTCTAGCTATGATTGCTCATGGCCTATTGCTTTGGGTCGATCCTCTAGATATAAAAGGAGAGAACATGGCATCGCAAGGATATGTGCGCTTCCCAAACATTCACCACGATCAAATTGTATTCGTTTCTGAGGATGACTTATGGCTAATATCAAGTGGAGGAGGACGAGCTGAGCGCCTCACTGCCGCCGTGGGTGAGGCAAGCTACCCTTGTTTTTCGCCAGGCGGCGAACTACTGGCATTTGTGGGCCGGGAAGAAGGCCCGAGCGAGGTATATGTCATGCCAGCCCCCGGCGGCGCTGCTCAGCGCCTGACCTTCCAATCTGCATCATCATGCCGGGTGCTGGGATGGTCGCGCGACGGGAAGACAATCTTGTATGCCAGTAATGCCGGTCAAATAAACCGCCGCTACGAGGTCATCTTCGCCATCAGTCCCAATGGAGGTATGCCGCACCAGGTACCGGTCGGGATGGCCAACGCGATTTCATACGGACCACAAGGAGGCGTGGTGCTTGGCCGCAATATTGGCGAACCGGCACGCTGGAAACGTTATCGAGGTGGCACTGCCGGTCAACTATGGTGCGATCCCGGTGGTACCGGCGACTTCCAGCGGCTCCTGAAACTGAACGGGAACCTTGCCAACCCATGCTGGGTCGGTGAACGCATTTATTTTATCTCCGATCATGAAGGTGTGGGAAACGTTTACTCCTGCACACCGCTGGGAGAGGATATACGCCGGCATACCGATCATAACGATTTTTACGCGCGTAACCTTTCAAGCGATGGACAGCGCCTGGTCTATCACTGCGGCGCTGACCTGTACCTGTTTGACCCAGCCACAGGCCATACACGGCACCTCGATATAGAGTTGCCCAGTATGCGTCCACAACGAAACCGCAAGTTTGTCTCAGCAAGCCACTACCTTGACACCTATGCATTACACCCCCAGGGCTTTGCAGTAGCCTTGACTACACGAGGCAAAGCCTTCTCTATGGCCAACTGGGAAGGACCCGTCATCCAGCACGGTATACCGGATGGCGCACGTTATCGCATGCTGGAGTGGTTGAGCGACGGCAAGCGCCTGGTCGCCATCAGCGATGCCACCGGGAGCGAAAAATTGATCATCTTCAACCCGGAGGACGCCAGCGAGCCAAAGACATTCAGCAACATCGAATTTGGACGAGCCGCCAGCCTGGCTGTCTCGCCCACCAATGACGTAGTCGTCATCACTAATCATCGCAACGAACTGATCGTAGTTGACCTGGAAAACGGAGAGTCTGTCGTCGCAGACCGCAGTGATCACGATCGTATCCGTGACCTGGCCTGGTCACCCGATGGGCGCTGGTTGGCGTACGCTTTCTCACATACACCACAAAAGACAGCCATCAAGCTCTGCGATATGGATAATGGTGAAACCCACTTCGCTACCGATCCCGTATTCCGTGACGTCTCGCCAGCGTTTGATCCTGAAGGTAAGTATCTCTACTTCTTAGGTTATCGCAGCTTCAATCCGGTGTACGACAGCCTGCAATTTGACCTGGGCTTCCCACGCGGCATACGACCCTACGCTATCATGCTGCGGCGTGACCAGATTTCTCCATTCATTCCCCAACCGAAAGCGCCCGGAGAGAAAGACAAGGAGCAGAAAAAGGAAAAAGAGGAGACAGTCGCCCAGAAAGCAGAAAATGGCGCAGAAGGCACAACCCAGCAAGATGGTGAAGGCGAAGAGAAGGCAGCCAAAAAAACAGCTCCCGTACTTATCGACCTGGAAGGGATCACCACGCGCCTTGTGCCTTTCCCAGTGGGTGAAGCGCGCTTCGGAGCTATAAAAGGTATCAAGGGAAAAGCTCTACTGCTGAGCTTCCCCATCGAGGGGACCATTCACATACCTAATACCTACGAGCCAAGGGGCGCCATCTACATGTATGATTTCGAGGCACAGAAGTATGAGTGGCTTGGTGATGGCATCAATGACTTTGATCTCTCACGCGACAGCAAGACATTGATCTACCGCGCACACCGTCAGCTCCGCGTCCTGAAAGCAGGAGAAAAATTCCCCAAGTCGGAAGAGGGCGACGACCCGAGCCGCGAAAATGGCTGGCTTGATCTCCACCGCATAAAAGTCTCGGTGCAGCCTGCCGCCGAGTGGAAGCAAATGTTCGCAGAAGCCTGGCGCCTGCAGCGCGAACAATTCTGGAGCGAAGACATGTCTGGCATCGATTGGGATGCCATCTATTCCCAGTATGCTCCCCTGGTCGAGCATGTGAGCTCGCGTTCGGAGTTATCAGACCTGCTGTGGGAACTGCAAGGCGAACTCGGTACATCTCACGCCTACGAAGGAGGCGGGGAATATCGGCAGGGGCCAAACTACCGCCAGGGCTTCCTGGGTGTGGACTGGACGTATGACGCTGATAGTAACCGCTACCGCATCGCCCATATAGTGGAAGGCGACACCTGGGACAGTAGGGCCAGCTCACCGCTCACAGGTCCTGGCCTTAATGTTAAGGCAGGCGATGCTGTGCTGGCGATCAACGGCCAGCGCCTTGGGCCCGATCGCGGCCCTCAGGAATTGCTCGTCAACCAGGCGGGAAACGACGTACAACTGCTGATCGAACAGGCAGAAGATAAAGAGACGCGCCTGATCATGGTCAAAGCATTGTCAGATGAAGGGACCGCTCGCTATCGAGAGTGGGTGGAGCGCAACCGGCGCACTGTTCACAGCATCTCTCAAGGCAAGGTGGGCTATATCCACATCCCCAATATGATGGGCGAAGGCTATGCGGAATTCCACCGCAGCTACCTGACCGAGTATGATTATCCAGCGTTGCTTGTCGATGTTCGCTGGAACGGCGGCGGACACGTTTCTGGGCTCCTACTCCAGAAATTGGCGAGGCGGCGCGTTGGTTACGTCTTTTCACGCTGGGGTCAGCCTTCCCCCTACCCTGAAGAGTCACCGCGCGGGCCAATTGTCGCCCTCACCAACGAGCAGGCAGGCTCGGACGGCGATATCTTCTCCCACTGCTTCAAACTACTCGGTCTCGGCCCGCTCATCGGCAAGCGCACCTGGGGCGGCGTCGTTGGCATCGATCCTCGTCACAAACTGGTCGATGGTACAACGACCACGCAGCCAGAATATGCCTTCTGGTTCAAAGACGTGGGCTGGAACGTCGAGAACTACGGCACCGACCCCGATATCGAGGTCGATATTGCTCCACAAGATTACGTCGAGAATCGTGATCCTCAACTAGAACGCGCCATTGCCGAAGCCCTGCGCCTGATTGAAGAACGCCCCGCCCTGGAACCCAAACCGGGGGAACGACCTCGCCTCGGGAGATAAACTGCGGCCAAGTATAAGACTTGAGAGCATTCATCCTCTTTTGGGAAGTAGGGGTGAATGCTCTTTTTTGAGGAAAGGAAAACCAATGACACAAGCCAAACTTGCATTTGAAGAATCCTACCTGGGACAATTACGGAAACTGGTGGGTCCTCGGAGAATCGGAGCATGATTAGAAATCCTATCGTCAATACAAGTCTCCTTTCTGATAGAATGTTGCATGTCAGAATATAATCAACATCACCTACCCAGAAAGGACAGTCTCCATGACCCACGATACACATACACCAGATGGCCACCAGCCCACTCAGAGCGATTACTTGAGCGGCCCACAAATCCTGCCACATCGTATATATCCCAATATGACCGTCGCAGAATTGATTGACCAGCAGTTCCAGGCCTATAACGCGGCACGCCTGTACGAAGCAGCACGCCTCTATGCTGAAGAGATGCTCGCGCCCGAGAAAGAGGTCACTGTCGGCCTGACCATGGCCGGGGCCCTGACTCCCGCCGGACTGGGCGGCTGTATCCTCACCCTCATGGAGTACGGCTTCGTCGACTTCATCATCAGCACCGGCGCGAACCTCTATCATGACATGCACCACGCGCTCGCCATGGCGATGCATCGCGGCGACTTCCGCCTGGACGATACGAAGCTCCAGGAAGAAGGGGTAATCCGTATTTACGACATTCTCTTTGCGGATAAGGTCCTGCTCGACACCGACGCGTTTGTGCGCGAATGCCTCAACAGTCTACCCAACAGGCCAATCGCAACCTCCGAACTACACCATCACCTGGGAACACAATTGCTCAAAGCCGGGGTGCAGCCGGAATATTCCGTGCTTGCGCAAGCAGCAGCCTGGAATGTCCCTATCTACACCTCGTCTCCCGGCGATTCCTCGATCGGTATGAACGTTGCACGCCACGCATTAGACGGCAACCTCCTTACGCTCGACCCCCTGGCCGACGTCAATGAAACCACCGCTATCGTTCACCATGCTACGCGCAACGGCGTCATTATCCTCGGAGGTGGCAGCCCCAAGAACTTTTATCTCCAGACACAGCCACAACTGTGGGAGGTGCTCGGTATCCAGAAAGGCGGGCACGATTACTTCATCCAGATCACGGCGGATGCCCCCCATTGGGGCGGCCTCTCCGGCGCGACACCGTCCGAGGCCGTCTCATGGGGCAAAATCAAACCAGACCAGTTGCGCAGCACCGTCGTGATCTACGGCGATTCCACCATTGCTCTACCACTACTCACTGCTTATGTCGTGAGCAAAGCGCAGCCACGCCCACGCAAGGAACTGTTCGCCAGGCGAGAGGAGCTACTCGAAGAATTGAAAGAAGCATACATGACCGGCAAAGAAGCCAGGCCATAGATGACCATCTCGATCTAATCCCAACAATCTTTTTAATTAGATCGAGTCATCGCTCCTATTTAGGTGGAGGCAGCTTTGCCATTAGATACAAGCATCGAATCTCTTTTTTGCATTAGCTTGACAATCTAATGTATAATATTCTTCGGTGTGCCAAAAACATACCGGGTCACCTGGTCGAGCAGAGGGCAAAACGAACTGTCGGGCAGTGGCTGCCATAACTAGAATGAACTGGAGGTACGTTCGATGCTTGTCCATTTGATGCTAGAGCTCTACGGTTGCGACCGGCAGTTGCTCAGCAATGAACCATTGATTCGTCGTGTACTGGACGAATACCCTGGCCGCGTCGCCATGGAAAGGGTCAGTCCCGTACACCTGTATGATATTGAAACGTCTAATCCATTAGACGCTGGCCTTTCGGGTTTCGTCGTCATCGCCCAGAGCCACATCAGCTTACATGCCTGGCCCGAGTACGGCGAGGTCGACATCGACATCTGCTCCTGCAAAGAATTCAGCCAGGAGGATGCTATTGCTTTTGCTAAGCAGGTGTTTCAGACAGACGATGTAGAGTCGCACTTTGTAGTACGTGGCACACGTTCCCTGCGCCCCGAAACGCCAGACCCGGCACGCTATGAAGCCGCTATGGCTGCACGGCGTGAGAAAATGGCGGTGCGCTAAGAACACAAACTTTATAGACCCTCTGCTTGTACTTTGTTACAGCCACTGCTGCCCCTGAAGAGTAAGGAACGATCTGGCTCAACTAGAAGTATCCTTGCTCTTCATGATTCTCTGTTCTCCCACGTTCCCTTCCAGGCCTCTGCAAGTGCTATTATTTACTGAGAAAGATACATTACAGTTTTTTCTAGGAGGACCTATGAACAACAGCGATGCACCTGTGACACAGTTCGGCGCACCCGATGCTCCCTACTGTGACCCTACCAGCGCTTGCGTCACGATCATTCCAGCACCACTGGAATACAGCGTTTGCTATATGCAAGGCACTCAACGTGGGCCGCAAGCGATTCTCGACGCTTCCAGCCAGATGGAACTTTATGATGAGGAACTGGGTTGTTGTCCTATCGAAATTGGCGTCTATACTCGCCCCCCATTGAATTACAGTGGCATGGATCATGCCACTGCTCTTAAATCTACAGGAGAAGCCGTACGTGAGGCGCTGGAGCGTGGTCAGCTCCCCTTCACTATTGGCGGAGAACATTCTCTCTCTGCCCTGCCTATCGCCGTTGTGTATGAATATTTTCCAGACCTGACCGTGGTCCACATCGATGCCCACGGCGACTTACGCAACGCTTATGAAGGAACGCCTCTCTCTCATGCCTCCATCGAGCGCCGGGTTGTAGATATGGGTATACCCCTGATCGAGATTGGTATCCGCAGCTTCAGTCCCGAAGAGGCCGAGTTCATGAAAACAAAGCCAGATGTGGCTATCGTCTGGGCATACCAGATGGCAAAGGGAACTGCTGTCATTCCCTGGGAACGTTTGAGCAAACATACGTACGTTACCGTGGACCTGGATGCGCTCGACCCCAGCGAAATGCCCGCTGTAGGAACACCGGAACCCGGCGGCCTGCACTGGTACGAGCTGCTCGACCTTTTCCGCGACATTTGCCACCGCACTACCGTCGTCGGCATGGACGTGGTCGAACTCTGCCCGATGGAAGGCCAGACACGCGCCGATTTCCTGGCGGCCAGACTGGTGTACAAAATGCTTGGCTATCGCTTCTGTCAATGACCCCCGGCTGAAGCCAGGGGGCTTGCATCTAGACTCCACCGCAACTCGGCATACCGACGAAGGCGTGCCGCTTTGGCTTCAGCGTCCGACGCATCAGGGACGATTGACAACCGCCCCGTCCTGACCCAGTCTTGCCGAGCCAGGAGCGTTCGCATCGTGATGTTTCGCGCACCCACTAGATCAGCATGGAGGGTATAATGACAGTGCTGACAGACAAACAACAGTCCTTTGTTTGGGCGGTTGGCATCACAGGTATGTCCACACAGCGGGCACGCGAGGCTACTGTAGTGGGCATCGACCTTGATCGCCATCGAGCCATGCAAGAGGGCTTTGTAGGCAAGCATGCTGTGCAGCTCAGCAAACGACCACTTGGAATAGGTAGCATTCGCCTTTCTCTGTTTCGTACTCGCCTGTTTGCCATGCTTACGTCGGGTTCTGTCCCGAATGTCTGTCAACTGCTCCAGTCCAATCAGACTGTGTGGGTGCCGGGTCACGATGCGCTTGGAGACGACATGATTGGCGTCTTGCTTCAACCGTCTGTTGCAGACGCTTTCTCAGGCGCGCATAATGGTTGGCTTTGGGAACAATCTTCTTCCCAGAATGGAAGGAACGATCTCCCTTGGTCGTCGAGGTGACTGCCAGATAACGGACGCCTACATCCACGCCAACGACGCCAGTATGGGTTTCTGGCGTGGGGTCTGCTATCTCAATCTCAAGGGAAACCAGCAGATAAAATTGCTGCTTGGGCTTGTCATACCAGAGCTTAGCGGCTCCGATATGAGCACCATGCTGGATCAAGGCAACGTGCTCGGAATACGCCGTGTAGGGAAGGATCACCCGTCCATCCAGGGTCAGGATGCTGACCCGTTGCTCGGTCTTGAAGGTGTAGTCATGCCCAAGTTGATAGGTCAGGGTGGGGGAAACATACTTGGGAGGCTGATCCAGTCCCTTGTACCGCTTCTTGGTAATGCCTGCTTTCCGTTGTGCGGCATTCTGCTTGACCTTGGTCCAGAGTGCCTTGTAGGTGGCTCCCACTTGACGAGGAACGCTACAGGCCATTTGAGCAGGGACATGGTAGCGTGTGCGTATCTGGGTATAGGTGCCATCCTGCAAGCGCACTTTGTTACTCATCTTGCCGTGCGCAAACGCGTAGCGACTCACATAGTTCAGGGCATCGCGGTAAGCCAGTTGCGTCATGCGCAATGCCTGGAACTGTTTGGGCGTCGTATGCAGTCTGAGCTTGGCAGTCAAAGTCACTTCCATACCTCAACTATAGCAAGTTTTCATCAAACTGTCAAGCACGATATACTGATGAAGATTATGAACAGGCAAGGATCCCACCCGACCCTATCCGCCCAAATAAGGGAGGAATAGGCCGGTTCGGTGAGGGCTTGCCCCTGGCTTAGCTGCACGTTCTTGTTCCTCCCTGCTACAATAAATTCAGAGCATAGCCGGATATCGTGAATATACAGGGGAAACAAGCAGAATTGTACACATGAGAAAAGCACCTGATTACCTTCTTCCGATGTTTTGCCTATTATGCGTAATACTGGCTGCTTGTACCAGCCCTTCGGTTTCACTGCCTGCCAGCAACAATCAGCATTCTCTCTCAACCAGCAGCGGCCCTATTACCTATAGTACAAGTCCGAACGATGTCCTCGTCCGCACATTTCATGGCGGCGGCAATCTGGGTACACTGGAAATCAGCCCGGAAATCAGCATATACGGTGACGGCACATACATCCTCGGCCCGGGTTTATATATGCGACAGGGCAAGCTCGACAACAATGCGCTGGATCTCTTGTTGCACACATTGGTGGACACTGACGGATTACTCGTTTTGAACCGGCAACAATTCTATGATCTGCCGGACCAAAACGCTACTTTGCTTCAATTAACGCTCAATGGTAAACACTACGAGTATTTGTATGGCCAATTCGGTAACCTGCAGGAGAGC
>WNFE01001544.1_pt1 | contig 16715 bp, 18 predicted proteins | sample 5400451 | NCBI WGS metagenome assembly WNFE01 (sample SAMN13153344, study PRJNA577476) | soil metagenome | isolation source: 200 cm saprolite under Douglas fir tree site 2 hole 2 | place: USA:California | collected 2015-04-18 | reverse complement strand
CAGCCGCGTCCGATCGGGGAAGTCGGCTGGGATGTCCTTGCCTCGCATGGCGGTGCCGTTGCCAAGCACCCAGCACCGCCCCTCGGCGGCGATGTGCCGCATGGTCGACAGCCAGGTGCTGCCGGCATCCCACGTCGGCGCGACGTACACCTCGCAGCCCTGCGCGAAAAGCGAGAAGCGCGCCAGCGGCATGTAATTCTCCCAGCAGATCAAGCCACCGATCCGGCCCGCCGGCGTCTCGACCACCCGCAGCCCGTGGGCGTCGCCTATCCCCCACACCATCCGCTCCGGGTTGGTCGGCATGAGCTTGCGGTGCCGGTTCAGCACCTCGCCGTCCGGACCGATGAGCACGACCGCGTTGTACAGAGTGCCGCGGCTGAACTCCGAATCGCGCTCGTGGATCCCGATCGAAACCGTCAGCTTGTGGCGCCTGGCGACAGCTTGAATCGGTTTCAGGTGCCCGGCTTTGAGATCGACAGCATTCTCGAGCAGACGGCCGTGGATCTTCGCGGTGAGCTCGTAGTCGTCGCCGGGACGAAGTCGCCACAGCCATTCCGGGTAGCCGGGCAGCCACGTCTCTGGAAAAGAGACGAGCCGCGCGCCACCCGCCGCGGCCTCGGCCACCAGCTCCACTCCGCGCTTGATGGTCTTGTCTCGATGGAGCAGCACCGGCGGGTGCTGGACGACGGCAACGCGATGCGGACTCCTGGTCTTGGTTTTCGGCATGCCGACACTCTATCCGGCCGTAGGAAAATCTCCCGCTCGCGAAACCATGCTCGGCAGCTCCTTCCCGAGCTGCTGGCCCAGCCAACGCGAGCAGGCGATGAGGGCGTCGAGGTCGATCCCGGTCTCCACCCCCATCCCTCGCAGCAGATAGACCAGATCCTCGGTGGCGATGTTGCCTGTCGCCTTGGGCGCAAACGGGCAGCCGCCCGCACCGCCCACCGACGCGTCGAGCGACACGACCCCGCGCTCCAAAGCCGTCACCGCGTTCGCGTATCCCGTGTTGCGCGTGTTGTGGAAATGGGCGCCCACCGCCGCGCCTAGATCCCGGGCACCGCGCACCAATGCCTTCACCTGCGTCGGCACCCCGACCCCGATGGTGTCGGCGAGGCAGATCTCGTCCGGTGGGGCGGCCATCAGGCGTTCGACGAGATGGAGAACGCGTGGGACCGGGACGATGCCTTCGAAAGGACAGCCGAACGCGACGCTGATCGTCACCGTGATCGGGACCCGATCGGAGCGTGCCCGTGGAACGAGCGCGAGCGCGGTGGCCAGGCCTTCCTCGGTCGTCGCGTTCTGGTTGCGGCGGCCAAACGTATCTGTGGCCGCGAACGCGTAGTGCACCTCGTCCACGCCGGCCCCGATGGCGCGCTCGTAACCCAACTCGTTGAGGACGAGGCCCGCATATGACGTTCCGGGGCGCCGATGCAGCGCAGCCATGACTTCCTCGGCGCCGGCCATCTGCGGCACGAGCTTCGGGTTGACGAAGCTCGCCGCCTCGATGCGCTTCAGCCCGGCAGCAGCGAGCCGGTCGCAGAGGTCGGCGCGTACGGCCGGCTCGAGCGTACGGTCCTCGTTCTGCAGCCCGTCGCGAGGACCGACGTCACAGACGATCACATAGATAAAGGTAGGGCGGCGCCCGATCGGGTAGGGGCTGCCCGCGATGAGCAGCCCCTTCCCTGTTGCTTATCCCGCGGGCCTAGCAGGGATTTGAGCCAAGGTCGTTGTGGTCGTCGTTGAAGCGGTAGGTCAGCGCCCCGCCAGCTCCGAACGCAAGATATGCCAGCTTGTAGAGGGACTGGCCGAACTCGGCAGTTGATGTGCCTCCAAAGCTGCTGCCGGTTGCTCCGGCCAGGCTCGCCTGACCCTCTTGCCACCGGCATGCCGTCCCGGCGGCCTGCGTAGTCGAGAAGATCGGATAGAAAGCGCTGCCGCCAAGGTCATTGAGAGGCGGGTTGGGGCATGGCTGGCCGGTATTTGTCCATACGCCCGTAACCGGGTCCTTCGTCATGTTGGTCCCGAAGTTGCGGCTGCATCCGTAATTGGTGACGTTAAGCGCCGTAATTCTTGGGATGTCGGTCTCGAAAGCCACATCGGAATAGGGTTGGCCGTCATTGGCGCCAGTCAGAGGGCTGGAGAATGTGATTGGCGTCGGCGCCGTTGCGCTATTGCCGGCACCCGGCCAACGGTTGGCTTGATACGAGGCACCGTCGAAGCCATTGTTCCCGGCCAGACAGCCTGGAATCTTTACTCCAGGTGACTGATCGGTGCCGGCCGGGTTGGAAGAGAAGCTGGCGCCCTCAGCGCCCGTGAAACATAGGAATCCGCTGTCACCGTCATCGTGCTGGGTGAGTCCAGGACCCTCTTTGCCGGTGATGCCGCAGGCGCCCGATCCGAATCCGGCGCCGGGAGTCAACGACGAGCCGGCACCCGACTCCACGATGCTGTTGCACCAATCGAAGTGCCCGATCTCATCGGAGAACGCGATGTTGTAAGAGTGCGCCGCCCAGGGGACGCGGGTGCCACCTTGGTCCGTGCACACGGGCGTGGTCGAGTTGCCACCCGCCGCATTGTTGGGATAGATCCCAGCCGGGCAAGGCACGTCCAGAGCCGGCTGCGAAGTCGAGTACATCGGGTGAAAGTCGTACGGGACCGCGACACAGGACGTGCCTTGCGGCGCGTACTGCACGGTAGCGAATCCATTCTTCTTGCTCGTCGTCATGAACCCGCTGGTGCCGCTCGTCGAGTCGTCCAACACGATTTGCAGTCCATCACTTGTGTCGAACAACCTGACGTTGATCTGGTCGCCCTGGTTCATCAGAAACGTGTTGGGATTCATCGAAAAAGTGTCGCCATTCGAATCGACCGGATTCGCGGGTCCGTTGGCAACGCCATTCTTGGTGATGAACGCAAAGTTGACGTACTCAGGGCTTCCGATTCGATTCACACAAGCGTTGTTCAACTGGGTGCCGTGGATCGGATCCTGAGCGAGGCTGTCGATATTGAGAGCCGCGCACCAGGCCCCCGCTGTACAGCTGGTCGGGAACCAACCGGGCGGATAGAACTGCATCTCCATGAATGCAGTGCCGGCGTGCTGCGCCAGCGGTTGGATGTTGGTGTCGCTGTCTGGCACACACGTTTGTGTCACGTTCGGATAGGAGTCTGGGTCGCACATTGCCATGCCAAACCAGAACGCCGGGTGCAGTTGGAAATCCCATGTTGTACTTGTGCTCCCGGTCGCATCCGGATGCACGACCGGCTGGGTCGGCAGAGTGAGGTGGTAGGTCATGTGATTGCCCGATCCGGGGACCTTCGAGTAGAACAGGACGGACGGCTCGTCGTGTCCGACGTAATACCCGAAGACCTCCTGCGAGTCGTGGACCTCGGTGCATCGAGCGTCCTGCTCACAGTTGATTACCTTATGCGTCGGACCCGCGGACACAGTTCCTAGCGGCAGGGCCACAAACACCGATCCCAACATGAGGGGCGGGATCCCTGCCAGCAACACACGCAGCTTCGATCTCTTCATTGAGCGCCCTCCCCGCTAGCGATGGTCCTTAAGGTGGCCTTCAGAGGCCGGACCGCTCGACCTTAGACCTGGCCAGTGGCTATGTCAAATCCCGACTCTCAACAGGTCCCGGATCGGCTGTGAATGGGCCGCCTGGCCCAGACGGCCGACGCCCAGTAGATCCTCGATCGTCGCCACCAGCGAATAGTGGTCGTAAGCGGAGTTGCTCTCGCGATGCTCGAGCCCGGGCGCCATCACGATGGTCAGCACCTGGTTGGAAGCACTTCCGTCGTCCTCGTCCCAGGTGATGAAGAGCACGCCATTGTCCTTCCAGGCTGCCGACAACATGATCTCCCCCACGGTCTGCCTCAGCCACTCATCGCCCATAGCCACGCTGCAGTCATGAGTGTCGTGGCAGCGGTCCGGGGTGATCCAGCTGAACCTCGGCGTGTTGCCGCCGAGGTCCGCGGCCATCTGCGTTAGGGGCACCACGTTCGCCGGGCATGAGCCGCCGTAGTAGGCGAATGGGTTGTGGCCCGGGTCGTACGGGATCGGACTGTTCAGGCACCCGCCGTCACCAAGACCCTCCATGTAGGCGCGCCAGCTCACGCCGGCGGTGGTCAGCTGGGTGCCGAGGTCTTGCTGGGGCAGCACGTGATAGCTGTCGTCGCTCACCCCCCAGGTCGATCCCGATGTGAGCGCCAGGTAATTGGGGACGCTTGGGTGCGTGATCGCGTGATAGTTGTTGGCGACCCCAAAGCGCGCGGCCAGTGAGGCGGTGAACGGGCCCGCAAGCGCCTCCTGGGGCGACTTGTTCTCCATGACGATCAGGAACACGTGCCGTGGGTCGACGCCGTAACCGATGTGGCCGCCCCCGCAGCCCGCCAGAAGTGTCACGAACGCCAAGCACAAGCCGACTTTCTGCAGCGTCTTGAATTTTAAAGTCACCCTATTTATCATGTGACTAGATCCAACCCGTAGGGGAGGTGTTCGAGATGAGCATGACCACAGTCGGAACAAGGCGGGAGAGGCTCCAGGGCCGCTGGCTCGGCCTGGCCGCCCTCACCATCAGCGGGCTCGTGCTCGGGCTCGACATCACCATCCTGGTCACGGCGCTGCCCACACTATCGGCCAAGCTCAACGCCACCACCGAACAGCTGCAGTGGATGTCCGCCGCCTACACGCTCGCGCTCGCCGGCTTCATGCTCCCCGCCGGCGTGCTGGGTGACCGGCTCGGCCGCAAGCGGATGCTCCTCATCGGTCTGGCGACCTTTGGGATCTCGTCGGTGATCGCGAGCCAGATGACCAGCGCCAGCGGTTTGATCCTCATGCGCGTGGTCATGGGCTTCAGCGGCGCGATCGTCCTGCCATTGATGCAGGCGATGCTGCCGTCCATGTTCCAAGAGGATGAGCGCCAGCGGGCGATCGGGATTTCGGGCGCCGGAGCGTTCATCGGCCTGCCGCTCGGACCGGTGCTGGCGGGCTGGCTGCTGACGCACTATGACTGGGGCTCGATCTTCTTGATCAACGCGCCGGTGGTGGTCATCGGCGTCGTCGGCGTGTGGTTGTTCGTGCCCGAAAGCAAGGACCCGCAAGCAAGGAGGCTCGACTGGATCGGCGCCATCCTCGAAGTGCTCGGGGTGACCGGCATCGTGTACGGCATCATCGAGCAGCCGCTTCACGGCTGGTCTGAAGTCCAGGTCTTCGCACCGATCGCCGCCGGTGCCGTGCTGATCGGTGCCTTCGTGATCTGGCAGCTGAGGACTCGCTTCCCACTCATCGACCTCAAGCTGTTCAGGAGCGCCCGATTCTCGTGGGCGACGGTCGCCTTCACGATCGTGGGCTTCGCGATGACCGGCGTGCTCTTCATCCTTTCCCCCTTCCTGCAGATCGTCCAGGGCAACGACGCCCAGGGCACGGGCATCCGGCTTCTGCCTTTGATCGCGGCCATGATGGTTGGGGCCATCAGCACCGACTTCTTCGTCAAGCGTTTCGGGGCCAAGATCATCGTGGCCAGCGGCATGCTCGGCAACGCGGTGGGCATGTTCATGCTCTCCCGCGTCGGTGTCGACACCGGCTACGGGCTCGTGGCGGCCGCCCTCGCAGTGATTGGGCTCAGCATCGCGTTCACCATGATTCCTTCTCTCGACGCCATCCTGGGATCGCTGCCTGCGGGCGAGACCGGTGCGGGCAGCGCGCTCACGCGCACGCTGCAAAATATCGGCTCGTCATTTGGCGTCGCCATCATGGGCAGCATCCTCAACGGCGCATACCAGGCTGGGTTGGTCGGTCACCTGACCGGCCTGCCGGCGCAGGTGCAGACGGCGGCCCAGAGCAGCGTCGCGGTCGCGGCAGCGATCGCCCGCCACCTTCCGAGCCCCCTCGGCGCGCGACTCCTGCGCGCAGCCCAGGACGCTTACTCTCAGGGCATGTCGGAGGTGATGCTGGTGAGCGCGGCGATGATGATCGCGGGCGCAATTCTGATGGCGCTGTTCCTGCCCGCTCGATCCCCTCTCCCCGCAGGGGAGAGGGTTAGGGAGAGGGGCGTGGCCGCCTGATGCCGAACACGATCACGCCGGTCGCGCTAGGGCTCCGCGAGCGCAAGAAGCTCAAGACCAAAGAGGCGATCCAACGCGAGGCCCTGCGCCTGTTCCAGACCCAGGGCTACGCCGAGACGACGATCGAGCAGATCGCGGCCGCGGCCGAGATCTCCCCCAGCACCTTCTTTAACTATTTTCCGACCAAAGAGGACGTCGTCCTGTTCGACCGCTACGACCCGATGATCTTTTCGATGATGTCGTCGATACCGCCGAGCCAACCCCTGAGCGCGGTGTTGTCCGGGCTGCTCGATGGACTCGCGGGTGTGATGGAGCGCGACCACGACGTCATCCTCGCCCGATCGAAGCTCTCGCTCGCAGTGCCGGAGCTGAGAGCGCGGTTCTGGGAGGAGATAGAGAAAGCGCGAGATCTCATTGCGGGCGTACTGGCCACCCGGACGGGTCGCGATGCCTCCGATTTCGAGCTGAGGGTCCTGGCCATGGTCTTCTTGACCGCAACTTTTGAGGCCATCCTGGAGTGGATCCGGCAAGATGGCCGCGGCGACATGATCAAGCTCGTCCGCCAGGCTCTTGACCTGGCGCAGATCGGCCCGCGACTCGACGAGCTCGAGTCCGCGTCGCGCAAGACCCGCTAAGCCCCCGCTAGACCGGCTTCGTAGGCAAGGATCACCGCCTGCACGCGGTCGCGTAGCTCGAGCTTGTCGAGGACGTGTGCCACGTGAGTCTTCACGGTGGTCTCGGCCACGTGGAGCCGGGCTGCAATCTCGGCGTTCGTGAACCCTCGCGCCACCTCGCGGAGCACTTCGACCTCGCGTTCCGTCAGGCTGTCCAGCTCCTTCGGCCTGCGCCCGCTCGGTTCCGGCCGCTTTGCAAACTCTTCGATGAGCCGCCGCGTGACGGATGGCGCGAGCAGCGCATCGCCTGACGCGACCTCGCGGATGGCGCGGATGAGGTCCTCTGGAGGCGCGGCCTTCAGCAGAAATCCGGACGCGCCGGCAGATAGGGCGTCGAAAACGTACTCATCCAGCTCGTATGTCGTGAGGATCACGACCCTTGTTGTGCTCGCCACCTGCCGCGTCGCCGCGAGGCCATCCATACGCGGCATGCGAATGTCCATCAGCACGACATCCGGTTTCTCGCGCCGGACGAGGTCGATTGCCTCCTGGCCGTCAGCGGCCTCACCCGCGACCTGCATATCGGCCTGCGACTCGACGATCATGCGAAAGCCCGCGCGCACCAGCGCCTGGTCGTCAGCGAGGGCGACTCGAATCACGTCATGAGCTTGGCGTGAACGATGTAGCCGCCCAGCGATCCCGAACCAGAGGCGAGCTCGCCGTTGAACAGCTCGACCCGCTCACGCATGCCGATCAAGCCGTGTCCGGTGGACGCCCCGGCCGTCTGCTGCGCTCCGATCCCGTTGTCGCTGACCGTGACCAGCACCGCGTCCGGCTGGTACGCGATTGTGATCTCGACGCGGCTGGCATGCGCGTGCTTGAGAACGTTCGTCATCGCCTCCTGCAGGATGCGATATGCGGTCAGGTCGAGCGCGGCCGGCAGTGGCCGTCGCTCGCCGGTGACCTTGAGACTCGCCTCGAGCCCCGCCTCCCGCGCTGTTTTGATCAGTGCATCGGCCTGGTCGAGCCCGGGCTGAGGAGTAAGAGGGGCGTCGTCCGATTGCTTTCGCAACACGCCAAGGAGCCGGTTCAACTCCGCCAGCGTGTCGCGAGCCGTGCTCTCGATCGATTGCAGGGCTTCTTTGCTCGAGTTCTCTGAAACCCGGGCGGCGCCCGCCTGTATCGCCATGACGCTCACGTTATGCGCGACCACGTCGTGCAGCTCGCGCGCGATGCGCAGGCGCTCCTCCTCGGCGGCCTGATCGCGTTCTTGCTTGTGGCGAGCAACCATGTCGATGAAGAACTGGCGTCGCGATCGCATGTAGTCACCGATGACCCAGGCCACGAGTGAGGTCGCGCCGGCCGGGATCAACGTCCGGCTGACTGGAAACTGACCGAGCACGAGCAAGGCAACCGCCAGAGCGATGATGGCGATGGCCGCGCCGGCGACGATGAGACGCGCGATGGTCCTGTCGTAGACAGACACTGCGTAGACGGCAAAAACCAGCGCGGGTCCCGACGGCTCATTGGAGAGTCCGGTCGCCCACTTGACGATCTCGACGCAGGCGATGACGAGCAGGACCGCGACGGGATATTTCCGCCTCCACCAAAGTGGCAGTGCTTCGCCAAGTACCACCACGACGGCCCACGCCGTGAACGTTCCGAACCGAAAGTAGGAACCGGCAAGGATGGCGATTCCTAGCACCAGGTTGAACCCGACCACAACCCCGTCGGTAAGCTGCGGCCGGCCTGTGATCCATGACCACGGCCGGCCGCGTAGAGGTTGTTGTCGACGAATCTGTCGGTCTATGTGACGTCCCTCAGCCGAAGCAAACCGGCCGCCACGATCATCAGGCCAACACCATAGGCCGCGAGCACCAGCACCGCACTCTCTGCGCTGATCGCCGGGGCGATCGTTCGGCCGAAGGCCGGCGAAGTGAAGCTTTGAGCGAGCGCGTTGACGTTCTGCCCCACGAACAGGTTTCCGATCCACTGGTAGGCGCCGTTGTTGATGCTGTCGATGAAACGGACGGCGAGCAGCTCGACGGCGAAGATGTAGATCAGCCCGGCGCCAAGCGCCGCCGCGGACTGCCGGATCAGCACGCCCAGTGCGAGCCCGATGGCTCCCTCGACCGCGAACGCGAGCCAGATGGCCCCGAATCCTTTCACGATGTCAGTTGCCGCGGGCCACGTGATGGCGTGGCTCTGGAACGAGGCGATTACGACACTCATGACCGCACCGGTGACAAACAACACGACCGCCAGGATGCCCATCCACATCGTGAAGACGACGGCGCGGCCGGTCCACACGGTCAGGCGCCCCGGGCGCTGGGTGAACATGGTCTTCAGGGTTCCCCACCCGAATTCGGAGCCGGCAAATTGCGCTCCGAGGACAATCGCGATCGCCGCGCCGACGGGAAATGCTGCGCCCATCACGAGGTTGACGAACTGATCGGGGAAGAGGGTGAGGATGGAGACGACTCCGCCGCGGTCTCTGGCTCCCGGGTGCAACGCCTGGTACCAGTTGAGGCTGTACACGAGCAGCGTGATCCCCGCGATGAGACCCGAGGACACGAAGAACGCCGGCCGGAATCGGAACTTGCGCCACTCAGATTTGATGGTTGCGATCATGACCCTTGCTTCTCCCCTGTCAGCTGGAAGAAGACTTCCTCCAGCGATCTTTCGTATGGCCGCAGCTCGCTGACTCCGACGCCGGCGCCGACGAGCTCGCGGTTGATGTCAATGCTGTGCATGGGGTCGGTGGCGAGGTGGATGAAACCGTCCTGGCGGCTCACCGCCGCAGCGCCGAACATCCGGCTCAGGATCTCTGCAGCGCGATCCGATGAGTCGGCCCTGACGAGAACTCCCTTCTCGCCGATGAGCTCACGGACCGTCGACTGGCTTACCAGCTTGCCGCCGCTGATCACTCCTACGCGGTCGCAGATCTGCTCGACCTCACCGAGGAGGTGGCTCGAGAGCAGCACCGTGCGGTCACCCTGGCCGATGTCCTTGATGAGCTTGCGCATCTCGGCCATGCCCTGCGGGTCGAGTCCGTTGGTGGGCTCGTCGAGGATCAGCAGGTCCGGGTCTTTCAGCAGCGCTCCTGCGACGCCGAGCCGCTGCTTCATCCCGGTCGAGTACGTGCCGAACTTGCGCCCGGCCCTGGACGTGAGCTCGACCATGTCCAGCACTTCGTCGACGCGCTTCTGGTTGACGCTCGCCAGGTCGGCGACGACCCTCAGGTTCTCCCTCCCGGACAGGTAGGGGTAGAACCCCGGCGACTCGATGAGCGAACCGATTTGGGCCAGTCCGGCCGGGCTGCCGGGCGCGTGGCCCGCGACGGTTGCCGTGCCCGAGGTCGGCCGGATCAGGCCGACGAGCATGCGCAAGGTCGTGGTCTTCCCGGCCCCGTTGGGGCCGAGGAAGCCGTAGACCTCGCCACGTCGCACGCTCATGTCGACGGAGTCGACGGCGAGGACTCCGCTCCCATATCGCTTTGTGAGACTGTGGGTCTCGACGATCGTGGTGTTGGTGGTATCCATGCCCACCACGCTAGGCTCGGCCGTGCCTCACGTCGTCAGCCGCAAGATCGATCTTTGGCGTCATCCCTGGGGACGAGACCTCGAGGCGACGACTGTCCGATTTGTAGGCTATCGACCGGGGTTGATACCCGCTTTTCGCGACAGTCATCGCCCGCTATCGTGGGCGAGTCGTTGTCCTGCCCCTTTCACTTCGTCGACTGCCGGCTCATGCTTGCGGAGGAGGTGAGCGGAAGTGGAAGTACGAACCAGCGTCGTAATCGACCGGCCCATCGAGAAGGTCTGGGCCTACCTGGACGATCACTCCCATGAGCTCGACTGGCGAGCACCATCCCTGAAGAGTCTCGACCAGGTCGGCGCGGGTCCAGCCGGCGTCGGGACCCAATACAAGGGCGTGATCGCCCTCGGACCTGCCGGATTCCCGTACGTGAACGAGCTGACGCGATACGACCCGCCCAACCGCGTCTCGTGGAAATCTGTCAGCTCAACCGGTTGGGTCGTCGGCTCGTCGGGGAGCTACGTCCTCGAAAGAGATGGCGACCGCACCCGGCTCATTCACGAGATCGAGCTGGAGCCCAACAAATTCGTAGGCCGGCTGGTCATGCCGCTGGTGGGCGCGATGGGATCGCGCATGGTGATGCCTATGCTCGTGAAGCTGAAGGCCGAGGTCGAGAAAGGCGGATGAGGTGCCCTCCCGTGAGCAAGGTGTGGCCCGCCCGCCCTCGGCATTTCTGATCGTGTAGGAGACCTGTGCACCGGCGGACGACTGTCATGTTTTCCATGCGACCACGCTATGCCCGCGCCGATCGCGGCGTCGTCAGCACCGCCACGGATCTTTGCCCTCATCCTCAAGGAGGATCGGCGCGCTAGCGGCAGCTCAACCTGCTAGCTACGCTGCCACCATACTGTCGTGTCCGGAATAAGCGACTTCCTAGACCGAGCGGTCATGTGGTTTGTAAACCGCGTTCCCGGGTGGGTCGTCGGAGCGGCTGCGATCGTCTTTTATCCGTTCCTTGGACTGCTAATTCCGGTCGCCTTGAAGTGGTCGCTGGGTGAGCTCGCGGAAGCGAACGCTATCGGGGCCACCGGAGCGGCAATGCTCACTATTGGGTGGCTCAGCGCCCAGGTCGAAGCCGCACGGCGGCGCCATCTCGTCGAATGGACCACTGACTTGCGACTACTCGACGCCGAGGAATTCGAATGGCTCGTCGGCGAGACGTATCGGCGAGAAGGTTGGAAGGTCAAGGAAACGGGCGAGCAGGACCGCTCTGACGGAAATATCGACTTGGATATGACGCGTGATGGTTACCGAAAGATCGTCCAATGCAAGCGTTGGGAGTCGCGACAAATCGGCGTCGGCGAGATCCGCAGTTTCGGAGGCACTCTGTTACGCGAGGGGCTGCCGCCCGACGCGGGCGTCTTCGTGACCCTTTCCGATTTCAACCGGCATGCTCGAGTCGAGGCAAACAAGATCGGCATCACCTTGGTTGACGGCAAGGAGCTGTATCGGAAGGTCGAGAAAGTCCGCCGGCCGCGGCTGTGCGGTATCTGTCAAAAACCGATGCTCCTTGGGCGCTCGCAGCACGGATGGTGGTTCAGATGCATCAATGCAGGATGCAAGGGAAAGTTCGACCTGGGCAGTGAGCCCGGCCGAGCCGTAGAGCTCCTGACCACGCCGCTCAACGGCTTAATGCGGAGCTGATTTGGAGGGCGGGCCACCTTGAGGAACGCGGCGCAGATGTAGGGCCAGCATCGCAATCCATGTCCAGCCACCGATGATGGCGATACGCTGGAAGAAGCCGGTGGGCGCGTTCGGCCAGACGCCACGAGCATCGAGGGTCGAGACGGTCGTGCTGGCGATGAAGAAAGCGACGATCAGGATTCCAATGCCGGCGGAGTAGACCGCCCAGCGTCGCGTGCCGGGCGTGCTCGCAAAGTGCCACGCCATGACGAAGCCGGAGGCCGCCAGGAGGCTGAACGCGGCGAGGCCGGCGAGACCGTGGATCATCCCGTGCACGGTGTGGACCTGCGCTGCACCGACCGGATAACCGAGCGCGGGGTCGGTGACGAAGATTCCGGCCACTAGAAGCGCTGCTCCGAACAGTCCAAATAGAACCGGTGCGCCGACCGAGCCTCGGCTCCCTCGCAGTGCGGGACGTAGCCCGATCGCGAAGGCAATCATCAGGCTGCCGCAGACCAGGAAGTTAATGACCTGGATCCAGCCTCCGCCGCCTGTAGCCAGCTGGCTGACGTAATGACGCCACACGCTGTAGCCGGGCCGGGTGATGCCTTCGACGAGGAACACGACGATGAAGAGAAGTGGACCGATGACGCCCGCATAGAGAAGCTTTTTCATGAGGGCCAACTTAGACTTCACGGAGCGCTCGGTCTTCAGCACTTAGACCGATCTTTGTCCTCATCCGTGAGGATGAGACGGATTACTTCAGGCCGAGAAAGGTCTCCAGTTGGCGCAGTGCCGTGTCGACGCGGTCCGAAGCCGAGTTGGCGATCGGGACCATAAAGAGTCCGCTCATGGTCGCGATCACCAATGAGGCGGTCGCGTCAGGATTCAGCTTTGCGTCCACGAAGCCGTCGTTTTGAGCGTGGCGGACAAGCACGACCAGGACGTCGTGCCAGGCTTGAATCGTGTCCTTGAAGATCGCGGCGATCGCGGGATCCCGCCCGGAACGCAGGGCCAGCTCACCCATGACCACGAACAGCTCCGGCTCGTTCTTGGCCAGCCGCCGAATCCCCTTGAACTGAGCCGCCAGCAGCTCGCCAGGCCTGGTGCCAGGCGTCAATATCGTCCGGAACCGGCCCATGGCGTGACCGACCACGCCGCGAATCAGCGCTTCCTTGGTCGGGAAGTAGTAGTGGAGTGTGGCGATGTTGACCCCCGCCTCCGCGGCCACATCCCTGGTGCGTAAGCCCTCGAAACCGGCTTCGGCGATCCGCCGGTAGGCGGCCAGCACCAGCTCGCCACGCCGAGGTTCCGCCTCAGGGGTGGCCTTCGGCCGGCCGCGTTTTGGTTTAGCCTTTCCGCTCAATCAATCACTTGATGGAATATACTGCGGGAATCGCGCTGTTGTTGCTTCCAAGGAGATGAAGATGACACCAACCAACGTTTCGACAGGGACGGCGACTGACGTACCGGGCTTCGTGGAGCGGATCATCCGGCCCCTCACCCACCTGCTGAACCCGCTCATTGTGCGGATCGCAGGCGGCTGGTGGATTCCGATGTTCTCCCTGCTGCATCACCGTGGACGTAAGTCGGGCCGCCTCTACGCCACCCCTGTCACCGCCTTTCCGCGGGGCGGATTCTTCTGGTTCGGGCTGGCCTTCGGGGAGCACTCAGGCTGGGCGCGCAACGTGATCGCGGCCGGCGACGCTGACCTCCGCTATCGGGGCTCGGACTACCACCTGGTCGAAGCCGCCGTGGTCGAAATCGCCGCCGTCAAGTCGGAGCTGCCGCCGGTCGTGCGCTACGGCAGCGTTCTTGCAGGGATGAGCAAGACCATCCGCATGCGGATCGTCAAGGGCGCGTGATCTTGTTGCCATTGCCATCGACGACATACCACCCGCCACCGAACTCCACCACCGCCTGACATTTGATCTCGCCTGGCGCGTGATCACCGGCGTAGTAGTAGAGCGGGTGGCCGGCGTAGACCACCTGGTCACCGCCACCCGTCCGCGCCGTTGTCGACACCGTCCCCTGCACCAAGCCCTGTCCGACGATTGGTGCGTGAGCAATCACGAATGGCGGCCAGGCCGTCGCGCACGCGTTGTAACAATGCGAGTCCGTGCCGCCATCCGCACTGAATAAGTAGAGCGTCCGGCCCGATCCGTCGAACAGAATGGCGCCGTATCGCGAGCCGGCCAACAACACGTCGGGCTGCGGAGGGGGCGTCGCGGCAGCTGAGGGCGAGATCGCGATCGTGGCCTCCGTTCTTGGAGGTGACGCCGCTGGGGCCGCGGCCGATCCGCAGGCGCCGACCAGCAAGCCGGCGATTGCGAACACTGCCATCGGCGGGGCGAGACGGCTCAACCCCGCGAGGTTAGCTGGAGGGCACCCTCCCCCACTACATCGCCGCTTGCAATTAGCTTTAGCGCGTGTACGACAAGAGCGCGAGGATCTACGACCTCTTATACGTCGGTTCTGGAATCAAGGACTATCCCGCCGAGGCCGCGGAGCTGCACCGAATCATCCAGGACGCAAGCCCGGCTGCGCAGACCCTGCTCGACGTGGCGTGCGGCACCGGTGCTCACCTTGTCGAGATGCAGCGGTGGTACGCGGTCGAGGGCGTGGACCTGAGTCCGGCGATGCTCGCCGTCGCACGAACACGGTTACCCGGCATTCCCCTCCGCGAGGGCGACATGCGGACGCTCGACCTGGCCAAGACGTTCGACGCCGTCACGTGCCTCTTCAGCAGCATCGGCTACATGACCGATCCCGCAGAGATGCGCGCCGCCATCGCCCGACTCGCGGCGCACGTGGCGCCGGGAGGAGTCTTGATCATCGACGGCTGGGTTCGCCCCGCTCAGTGGCGCGACAATTTCCGCCCTGACTCCCCCGACGTCGCGAGCGATGACGAAGTAACTGTCGTGCGACTGTCTTACAGCCGGCGCGATGGCAGCATCACCGAGCTCGAGATGCACCACCTGGTCCAGACCGACGGTGGCATTGATTACTTCATGGAGCCCCATCGCCTGAGGCTGACTGAGACCGACGAATATGTTTCAGCCGTCACTGACGCCGGGCTCGAAGCGCGAGTGATTCCCGACTATATGCCCAACCGAGACCGCATCGTCGGCATCCGGCGCTAAACCTCAATACCCCTAGGGGGTATATAGTGCGAGCATGCCAGGGTACTCAAATCACAAGCCTCACGTCCAGCGCCGCCTGCAGAGAATCGAAGGCCAGGTCCGGGGCCTGCAGAAGATGGTCGACGATGACCGCTACTGCATCGACGTCCTGACGCAGGTCAGCGCGGTCAAAGCCGCGCTCGAGAGCGTCGCGCTCCTTCTTCTCGCCGACCACACGGAGCACTGCGTGGCCGAAGCGATCCGGGCCGGTGACGGCGAGGCCAAGGTCAAGGAGCTCAACGGCGCCGTTCAACGTCTAGTGAAGGCATAGCAAAAAGTGTTCGTTCTCACTGAGATCGGCCAGGCGCTCCAGATGGCCTTCTTCATGTTCTGGGAGGTCCTCTGGCCGCTGACGGCCGGCTTCGTGATCTCCGCGATCGTGCAGACGGTCGTGTCCAAGCAAGCGATCATTCGCACGCTGGGCAAGGACGACCTGCGCGGCGTGACGTTCGCCACGCTGTTCGGCGCCGCCAGCTCCAGCTGCTCGTACGCCGCGGTGGCCATCTCACGCGGACTGTTCCGCCGTGGCGCGAGCTTGGCCAACGCCATTCTCTTCGAGTTTGCCAGCACCAACCTCGTCTTCGAGCTGGGCATCGTCCTGTTCGTCCTGCTCGGCTGGCAGTTCGTTGCCGCCGAATTCGCCGGCGGGCTGTTGATGATCGGGATCCTGGCCGTCATATTCAAATACACCCTTCGCGCGCGTATGGTGGCGCTCGCCAGGGAGCAGACCGAAAAGGGCCTCAGGGGCCGGATGGAAGGTCATGGAGAGATGGACATGGCCGTCACCGACGGCCCATTCCTCCGCCGCCTGTTTTCCCCACGCGCCTTCACCGCCGTCGGCCATTACTTCTATGGGGATGTCTACAGCCTGTGGCAGGACCTGCTTCTCGGGTTTCTCATCGCCGGCGCGCTGGCCGCATGGGTTCCGAACAGCTTCTGGCAGGCTCTGTTCCTGGCCCGTCAACCGGGGCTGAGCACCTTCTGGGATCCGATCGTCGCGCCGATCATCTCGCTGCTCAGCTTCGTCTGCTCCGTCGGCAACATCCCGCTTGCGGTCGTGCTGTGGAATGGCGGCATCAGCTTCGGCGGCGTGATCACCTTCATCTTCGCCGACCTGATCATCATCCCCATCCTCAACATCTACCGGAAGTACTACGGCGCGCGTATGAGCCTCTACCTGCTCATCACCTCATACGTCGCGATGGTCCTGGCCGGGTTTGTGATCGGCGAGCTGTTCCAGCTCTTCGGACTCGCGCCTGCGCATCACTTCATCGCGGCCTTCCAGACGAGCCCGACGTGGAACTACACCACGTTCCTCAACCTTGCGGCGCTGGCGCTGATCGCGCTACTCGGATGGCGGTTCCTGACCACCGACGGGCTCGGCATGCTGCGCGCCATGGAGAGCCCCGGCGGGCATGCGCACGAGCATCACGAGCACCCCGAGCCTGAGCACGAACACCACCACCATTAGAAGGACGTAACGCCCACCCCCACGCTTAGAGTGGTGCGGTGCGGCGTCTGATCGGAACGATCGCCGAGGCCGTGATCCTGTTCCTATGCTTCCTGCTCGGCCGCCGCATGGATCGGGGCGAGGCCCCGTGGCTGGATGGACCGACCGGACCGCGCCGCA
>WNFE01001967.1_pt1 | contig 16721 bp, 7 predicted proteins | sample 5400451 | NCBI WGS metagenome assembly WNFE01 (sample SAMN13153344, study PRJNA577476) | soil metagenome | isolation source: 200 cm saprolite under Douglas fir tree site 2 hole 2 | place: USA:California | collected 2015-04-18 | reverse complement strand
AACGAGGTCCTGGGCGGGCTCTTCACCAGCCGGCTGAACATGAACCTGCGCGAGCAGCACGGGTACAGCTACGGCGTGTTCAGCAACGTGCAGCTCAGCCGGTCCTACGGGGCCTTCCTCGCCGCCGGCGGCATCCTCGCCCAGCACACGGCGGAGGCGGTGCGCGAGTACGAGAAGGAGCTGGAGCGGTTCGCCACGGAAGGACCCACCGATCCCGAGCTGGCCAAGGCCAAGGAGACGCTGGTCCGCGGCCTGCCCGCGGCGCTGGAGACGAACGACGCGGTCGCGTCCGCGCTCGCCACCACCGTCTTCAACGGGCTGCCGCGCGATCACTACCGGACCGTCGCCGGGCGGATCGAGAAGATCACCCGGGGTGATGCGACCCGCGTGGCGAGGAAATGGATCCGTCCCCGGCAATGGCCGGTAGTGGTGGTGGGTCCCGTCGGCGGCGCCGCCGATGCGCTCCAGGCCCTGGCGCTCGGCGAGGTTCGCCTGCACACCGCGCCGGGCGTGCTCGAGGTGCGCGCCCGGGCGCCGCAGGCTCCGGCAGGCGCGCAAGGGCCGACCGCGGGAACCGTCCACGCGCCCGACGTGCCGACCGGCAGGCCCGAGGGAACCGCACCGCCGCAGGAGCCTGGACCGGTCGCGCGGCCGCCCGCGCCGTCGCTGCCCGGTGCGTCGCCTCCGGGGCCCGGGACGCCGCCCCCGACGCGTCCATGACGCGCGCGCCGGCCCGGGCCAGGCGGTTGGCCCGGGCTTGGCGCGCGAGTCGTCCCTGCCCGGGGCTCAGCGTCTTGATCTCGGACCACCCCTGCGGACACGGCGAGCTGCGTCATCGCGGGCCGGCTGAAGTCGCCGGCGGCACGCAGGCGCCCGAGGGCGCGTACTCGCCCGCGTCCGCGGAGTAAGCCACGGTGGCCCAGCTGCCGTTGCGCTGCAGGACGCAGAAGGAGGTGTCGCCGCGGCCCGCGCGTGGGGAGAGGGGTGACTTGCCCTCCGGCTGCCTGGCGTCCGTCCAGGTGAGGACGGCCGGGGCGAAGGTGACGGCACGGGCGAGGAACGGCGCCCCTCCGTCGGAGAAGGGGTGTACCGGCAGTTCGCGTCGAAGGAGGAGCTGTACGAGGCGGTCGTGGCGCGGCTCGATGGCATCCGCGCGCGCTTGACCGCCTCCTCGGCGAGCGTGGATCCCACCGAGCGCATCCGCATGCTGGCGGTCGCGTATGCCGCGCACTTCCTCGAGTCCCCGCAGTTCTTTCCCATGTGGGCGACCGGCAAGCTCAACCGGGACTGGGGGCTCAAGTCGCGCGTGAGCACGTGCGCAAGGCAGGGCGTAAGGCCCGACGACTTCCCGCGCCCGGCGCGCACCTGCGGGATGTCGCCATCCCTGCACCACGTAGTCCTTTCCCTCGAGGCGCAGCTTGCCGGTCTCGCGAGCGCGGTGCTCGCTGCCGGCGGCGCGCAAGTCCTTGTCATGCATCACCACGGCGCGAACGAAGCTCTTCTCCAAATCGGAGTGGAACCGGGAGATCTCTCCGCGCCCCGGCCCGACCGTAGATCACAAACCGCGAAGGCTGCCAAGATGTGATGGATCATCAGGCCCGAGGCCTGAGGCCGAGGTGCTCGCCTCAAGTGGGCACGGCTCTAACTAACGGCCCAGCCGGGCCAGGGCCAGCAGATACTGGGTCGGGTTGAGCAGCCGCATCAGCGTGCTCGGCGGGTCGGAGGCGAAGTAGCGCACGACGTCGCTGGTGCCCGCGGGATACGTCTCGAAGTGCAGCATCGAGCAACCGCCGGCCATCCGCCCCACCCGCGCGATGGGCTGACCGGCCTGCACGCGGTTGCCCAACTCGAGGTTGAACTCCTTGAGCGAGCGCTCGTCGACGTCGCCGTAGTTGATCACCAGCCCGCTGTCGCACTTGAGGAAGAGCTTGAACAGGTTCTGGTAGAAGGGCTCGAAGCTGAGGATGGTCGCGGACTCGGTGGCGACCACCAGGTCGTGGAAGTCGCCGAACAGGTCGATCCCCGCATGGTAGCGCGCGCCGTTGGCGCCGGCACGGGCGGCGAGGAAGTGCCGCTCCTGCGTGGTGGGCCCGTCCGGGCCGGGCACTCCCACCGGGCTGCCGGCATCGAGGAAGCAGACGGTGCGGCCGAACTGGTTCTGCGTGCGCACTGGCCAGAAGCGGCCGGAGCCGGGGTCGGCGAACTCCGCGTCGCCGGTCAGGTGCGGCTCGGCGCCGTCCGGCGGGTTCCACGGATCCGGGCCGGTCGGGACGTCGGCCCACTCGCCGCCGGTGACCCCGGGCGGCGGCGCGGCCTCCGCCTTCTCGGTGGGCTTGAAGAAACGCCGCAGCGCCCACGACGTCCACACCAGGCAGACCCCGTAGTGGGGGCCGTAGCTGTCCTTGTCGTGGTCGAAGGGCTTCTTGAGCGCGCCCTTGAGCCAGGTGGCCTCGTCGGCGAAGACTTGCTCGTGGGTGAGATGGATGAAGAGCCGCTTGCCGCTGCCGTAGGCGACGTCGAGCGGGGACTCGAAGCCCGCGCCCGCCCATTTGCCCGCGTTCAGCGCCTTGGCGAAGTCGGCCGCGTTCGCGTACGAGCCGCCGCCGCCGCCCCCGTCCTTGAAAATGCAGTAGACGGTGGTCTCGGTGTTGCCCGCCTTGGTGAGGCCTTCGTCGGCGCCCTTGGCGTACTTGAGCGTGTAGCAGGTATCGGCGTAACCGAGCACCTCCAGCGGCTTGCCTTTCACCTTGCCGCCGGCGGTGGCGATGGCGGCGAGCCCGTTGCGCACGTCGCACCCCGCGCCGCTGTGACCGATCACCGAGATGCGGGCCGGGTCCACCTTCACGTCCTCGGGAAGCTGGGCGATCACCTTGTCGACGAAGCCGTCGAGATCGAACTTGCTCCACAACGTAGTGGAAGAGCCGTCGTCCACGCAGCTGGGCGCGGCGATGATCAGCGGCGTGGTGTGCCCCGCGTTGATGTGGAACTGCGCCAGCTTGCCGACGTGCGCGCACAAGTCGCGATCGAGGCGCTCGGTGAGCTGCGGCGGGTGCTTCTTGTCGGGCCGGTTGGTGCCGTGCAGCCAGATCAAGAGCGGCCGCGGACCCCTGCCCTTGCACTTCGGGTGCGCCCAGACGCGCGCGTCCTTCTGGCCCGCGTTCTGGAACTCGAAGTCCAAGCCCCAGCCGAAGAGGTCATCCGCCATCCTTCGCCTCCTCGTTCTTGGACTCCTCGTCCTTGGGCTGGAAGGGCTGGTTGCGCTTGCGCACCAGATCGGCGGCGTGCAGGTAGGTGTACTGCACCGCGCCACCCGACTTCTCGATCAGCGCGGCCAGCATTCCCCACGGCGTCGACGGATCATAACCTCCCCACACCAGCTGCGTGCTGCGGGTGGGCCGCTGCGGCTTGTCGGTACCGCCCGGCGCCAGCTGGACCTTGATCTTGTCGAAGCCGCCCTCCACCACCGTGGCGGGCTGCGCGCTGCCCGTGTCGGGAAGGAACTCCTTGGGATCCTGCGCCGGCGGCGGCGGGTCGGCCTTCGGCGCGGGCTGGGGCGCCGTATCGGCCTTGCGCTCCTCGGGCTTGTGCCGTTTCCACTTCCTGTTGTTCCGGTCGCCGAGCGGCCGATCCGGCAGCGGCGAAGGCGGCGTGGCGCCGTCGCTCTTCGGCGCCTGCTCGCCTTCCTCGAGCTGGAAGTCGCCCAGATCTCCGTCGAACTCCGCCGCTTCCTTGATCGGGAACCAGTCGCCGGTGTGCAGCATGCGCAGCGCGCGGTGCTCGGGGTCGCCCGGCCGCTTGCCGCCGTCGAAGATGGCCGCCACCGTCGCCGCGGCGTTCTCCTGCGCGGCCTTGACCCGCTTGTCGCCGTTGTCGGCATTGAAGCTGGCCCCGCTGCTTGCGTAGCCGGCCACCGCCAGGCGCATGGCCGCGATCTCCTTCTCCTGGCCCGACTTGCCCTTCACCTGGCCGAGCGATTTCTGCACCAAAGCCTTCATCCCGCCGGGGCCCATGCTGTTGGCCATGCCGCACATCGCCGCCAGCGAGAACTGCAGCTTGAAGCCGAATCCCTGGAACGCGCCCAGCGAGCTTTCCACTTTGTCCTTGCGCCAGGTGCGCAGCTGCACCCCATACAGGCGCCGGTCGGCGAGCAGCTGCCCCACCCCGCGCCGGAACCAGCCGTTGACGATGGCGCCGTGGTCGTTGCGGTAGCTGCCGTCCTTCTTGATGGTGGCCTTCTGCGCCGCCCTCAGCCACTTGGCGTTGCCGCCGTAGACCTGGTCGTACTTGTCGCCGAAGGCCTCCTTGGCCAGCGACGGATAGGCGGCGTCGAAGTCCTGCAGGAGGCGGATGTCGCTGCCGGCGGCGAAGTCGCCCACCCCGATGGTGAGCGCATCCTCGCCGGTCAGGTCCTCGAAGTGCTTGTCCTCGGCGATGATGAACAGGGTCCGCGCGATGAAGGAGAGGCTGGCGGTGACGCGGTACACCTCGTCCTTGGGGCCGTTGCCCGCCGGCGAGTACGAGGTCAGCTCGTGGGTGCCGGGCAGGTCCTTGCCGGCGTAGGCCGGGTCCTGGTCCAGGGAGTGCCAGCGCTCGGAGGCGTTCGGGTCTGTCCAGGCCATCTCGCCTCCTTACTTCGCCGGTCCGTAGTAGCGGCCGAACGCGATCTTGTTTCCCCACGCCCACGGCTGGGTGATGCCGCAGTACTTGGGGATCTGCTTGTCCGATTTGTTGAAGGCCACCGGGATCTGCTTCTCGGGCTTCTTCGGGTCGGGACCCATCACCGGGTCGTACTCGACCGAGTGGCAGGTGCTGCGCGTGCCGTTGGCGCTGAAGCAGCGGATGGCGGTCACCTCGATGGCCTCCACCGCGTGCGGCGTGCCGTCCACCTCCAGGCTGGTGGCGCCGAGGAAGGCCTTGATCCGGCGCTGGAACTCGTCCTCGTTCTGCGCCACCCAGTCGCAGTCCTTGGCGCTCATCGGGTCGCGCCCGTCGATGCCGCTGGGCGAGGGCGACTTGTTGTACCCGTCGCCCTTGCCGACCTTGTAGAGCTTGGGCTTCTCCGCGTCGATGAAGCTGGACTGGTCGACCACGTAGTGCCAGTTATTTCGCCCGGGCAGGTCCCTGAAGAAGATGCCGTAGCGCACGTCTCCCACCAGCCAGGCATGGCCGGGGTAGTGCGCGGTGTCGCCGACGCGCATCTCGGACATGTCCTTCGCCTGGCTGGTGAACTTGCAGAGCGGCTTGCCGATGTCGAGGAAGACCATGCCGTTGAGCATGCCGCCGTAGTCGTCGTTGACGAGCTGCTTGCCGTCCACCTTGACGCTGCCATAGACGCTGGCGAAGAGCTTTTCATAGACGGCGATGGCGGGGACGCTGCCGTTCCGCCCCCCGTACTGGGCATTCACCCTGGGCTCGCCCAGGGTGCGCAGGTCGTAGCTCGTGACCTGGCCGTCACTGCCCTTGCGCCCGAAGGCCCTGCCCCCGGTGGCTACCAGCATGGCAGCCATCTGCGAGTTGCAGCAGTTGGTGAAGTTGGTGCCCTTCCAGGCGCAGCCGAAGGCGCTGAAGACGGGGTGCTTGCCGTGCTTGTCGCGCGGGGCTGGGTCCGGCTCGATACCCAGCGGTCTCATGTCGGGCCACTCCGGATTGAGCTCCGGATCCTTCAGCAGCAGGTCGTAGTGCTCCTCCGTGCAGGTGGAGTATCCGACGCCGTTCTTCCCGTCCCAGAGCCAGTTGAGCAGCGCCTTGTACATCAGCATGCCGAACTTGAGCGACGGCCCGGCGGCGGGATCGAAGACGAAGCTTCCTTTGGGCGGCGGGATCACCTCGCCCTTCGGCCGCTGCGGCGGAGGGCCGGCGGGCGAATCGGGCGGCTCGTCCTTCTTCTTCTTCACCTCGGCCGGCGCGCCCTCGTGGGCGGCGGCGGCGGCGTCCAGCGCCATCAGGGTGAGCCAGTCGACCTTGCCGCCCTGCGGCACGTCGGCCCCGGCGCGCCCGAAGGCGCTCAGGTCCATGTCCTTCGCCTTGGCCTGGAACTTCGTCACCACCTTGGTGGTGGTGTTGCCGAAGTCGCCGTCGATTCCGTCGCTGTGTGGGCCGCTCTTGCCCAGGCTGTACATGGTGGCGAGCGCGCGCTGCACCGCCTTGACGATCTCCGCGTCGGCGTACTTGGCCCCGACGGGGGCGAAGTCCGGATCGCAGGCCAGCTTCTCCAGCGGCGCCACGCCGGAGAGCGCCTTGCTCTGGAAGATGGAATCGACCACCAGCTCGCTGGGCCCGAACGGCGACAGCTTCCCGCTCACCGGAGCCGAGGCAGGCTCCACCGAGTGGGGCGAGTCCTTCCCCACGTCGTGCTCGTACTTCTGCCCCAGGCAGAACCGCACCAGCTCGACGGGATTGAACAGGTACCAGGGCCCGCCCGACAGCGAGGGCCACTCGTTTTCGTCCAGCCCCTCCACCGCGACGCGCAGCACGTTCCAAGCGGCCTGCCCCGAAGGCAGCGAGTCGTAGGTGGCCTCGGGCGTGAGATCATCGTCGCCGCCGATCTTCTCCAGCGAGGCGCAGGCGAAGTGCAGGTGGGGGAAATCGCCGTGCCAGCCTACCGTGCCGAGCAGATCGCCCTGCTTGACCTTCTGCCCGTTGAGGGCCTGCACCGTGTTTAGCTGGTAGTAGAGCGCGTAGAAGTCCTTGCCGTCCGGGGTCTTGTGCTGCACCAGCACTCGGCCCTGGTCGTAGTCTTCCTCGCTGCGCATGTGGGCCTCGGTGAACACCACGGTGCCGTCGCCGATGGCCACGACCGGCGCGTCCTTGTAGCTGTCATGCCCTTCCACGTCGGGCAACCCGATGTCGAGACCCGAATGCGGCGAGCCGTCGGCCATGGTGGGGAACCAGCCGCGCCCCACGCCCCAGACGATCTTGGTGAGCTTGAGATCGTCGCGGTCGCCGTCGGCGAGCCCGAGATGGTCGATCAGCTCCTGGCCCCGCTTCTTCAGGCGCGCGACCAGATCCGCTACGTCGATGGGATACCCGTAGCCCATCTAGCCTCCCACCGGCTGGGGGCCTTCGTTGTGCCAGGTCTTCACCGGCTCGGGGTGCGGGGCGCGTTGGCCGCGCTCGGTGGCGCCCTTCGGAGGCGGCCCCTCGTCGAAGACCTTCAGCTTGCCGCCGCCGAGCACCACGTCCAGCGACCACTTTCCCTGCGGCACATCCTTGAACTCGAACTTTCCTTCCGCGTCGGTGAGCCAGACCCCGTTCTTGAACTCGTTCTTGGTGGTCCCGCCGGAAAGGCCGTCCTTGTCGACGGCCTTGCCGTCCTTGAGCAGCTTGAACGGCCACTTCTTCATCGGCCCGCCCGGTCCCTCGACCGAGCCCTCGAAGGTCTCCTTGTCCGGGAGCGGCTCGTCGTCCTCCTGCTTTTTCTCCTCGACCTTGTCGTGCGGATCGTCGCCCGGCCGCAGCGCTCCCTGGCCGTTGGCGTCGAACCAGCCCTTGACGTTGCCGTCGGGGATCAGCGCCTTGTCGACCGAGTCGCCCTTGTCGAGCTTGAAGGCGAAGCTGCCGTCGACGAGCTGCCAGGAGCCCTTGCAGTCCTTGTCGGTGCCCGGGTTGAGCGAGGCGCGCATCGGGATCACGCATTTGATTCCGGCCTCGTCCTGGTAGGCGGCGAAGAGCGTGTCGTTCCAGTCGTCCTGCCGCGGCGAGATCTGGCAGCGGTCGTGCATCTCCAGGATGCCGACCAGGTTCACCTTGCCCTTCTCGTCCAGCCACTTGCCGCCCTTCGCGGCGACCAGGTCCTTGAGGAAATCGTAGCCCTGCGCCGGATCGGCTGGCAGGAGCGCGGCGCTGAGCACGGTGCCCGGCGCGGGCTGGCCGGGGTGCTCGGTGTGCGTGGTCAGCGTCCCCAAGTCGTCGATGTGCGTCCAGCCGGCGAAGTGCTCCGGCACGTCCGCGAGGTGGGTCACCTGCACGACGCCGTTGTTGGTGCCGTTGTCGGGGACGGGGCCCAGCACGCGACCGCCGCCCAGCCAGATCATCGGGTGCTGCGTGTCGTCGGTGTCGTGGTCGCCCAGGCCGAACCAGGCCAGGTCGCCCGGGATGATGCCGTCCGGCGCGCTGTGCTGGTCGGCGCCGGTCACGTGGTAGTGCGCGGCCAGCGTGGGACCCGACGGCCAGACGTCGTCGCCGGCGAAGAGCCCCACCCGCTTGAGGCAGAAGACCACCAGCCCCGCGCCGTCGAAGCCCTGCTCGGGATCGTGCGAGTTGGGCTTGTAGGACCGGCCGAGAAGACCCATCGCGGAGCGGAGGAAGTCGTCGCGCTTGCCGTCGGCCTGCGGCGCCGATTGATCTCCCGACCACGGCGGGCAGGTGGGAATCGGCTCGCCGGGCTGGCGCACGCTGATGGCGAGCCGCCCCGGCCGGTCGCCGATCTTCACCTTGGTCACGTTCTTGCCATTCTTCGCCGCGCCGTCCTTGGCGGCGCCGACCTTGGGCGCAGCGGCGGCGGGTTTTTCGGCCTTCGGCTTCTCGGCGGCGGCAGGCTTTGCAGCGTCCCCCTTCCCCTCGTCCTTCGGCGCCGAAGGCGCCGGCTGCGGCAGCGGCGGCTTGGGCCCCGGCGGCGGCGGATCGCCCAGCGCCCCCTGCTGCGCCCCCGGCGAGAAGCAATCGCCCACCGTCAGGCCCGCGTACTGGATGATCTTGTCCCAGTCCACGTACGGCCCCAGGTCGTCGCGGTTGTCGTACTCGATGTTGACGTGGACGCAGATGCCCTTGAACTTGGCGCGATCAGCCTTCTTGAACGCCTTGTACCGGTCGGGCTCCGGCAGGATCAGCCGCGGAATGCCGTGCTTCTTGCACAGCGCTTTGAGCAGCTTGCCCAGGGTCCGGTACTGCTCCTCCTTCCACGCCGCCCAGTACTTGCCGCCGTGGTCCCACGCCTTCTCGATGTAGACGCCCTTCTCGCTCTTGTCGCAGTAGACGTCGTTGTGGACCTTCTTGCCGCTCTTGGCCTTGTCGGTGTACTCCGAGCGCAGGTCATCCTTGCCCTCGTCGAAGAGCTGGCCGATGTTGTCGATCTCGATCCCGATCGAGTTCGGGTTCCACCAGGTGGCGTGCCAGGCCACCCACTCGGAGCGGACGATCTGGTAGCAGTTGCCGTCGCGCCCGATCATGAAGTTGATGGTGCCGCCGCCGCCGCCCATCAGGCCGCTGAAGTTGCCGTAGCCCGAGGTGTGGTGCAGCACGATCGAGGTCTTGGGCGTCTCGGTCGGATAACAGAGCTTCTCTTCGGGGTGGCCCTTGCGCTTGCAGACCCGGACGGTGAGCGGGTCCTCGCCCGGCACCTCCATCTGTGCGGTGGTGAAGGTGACGCCGTCCTCCAGCTCCGAGGTGGCGGCGGCCTTCTTCGCCCAGCGTTCGTCGACCTTCTGCCACTTCACTGCGCCGCCTCCGCTTTGGCGGGCACCGGAACCAGGCCCATGATCTGGTCGTAGCTGGCCTGCTTGCGCACCTTGATCAGCGCGCCTTCCTTGAGCGGCCCGAGCGGCGTGGTTGCCGGCACGAAGGCGAACAGCACGACCGGGTCGCCGTGCGCGCGGGTGCTGAAGCCCAGCTTCCAGAATGTCTCGTAGGACATGCCGCAGATGTGGTACCAGCCCTTCATCCCGTCGGCGTCCACCGCGGCCTGCGGCACCTCCACGTTCCCGTCCTTGCAGGGGCCCGAGGGGCCGTAGTCCTCCATCGAGCAGACCACCGCGCTGCCGTTGAGCGGGTTGACCAGCACCACTCTGAGATTGCGCCCCGTCTCGTGATGCGCGTGGTAGGGCCAGATGTGCTTCTTGGGGTGCTGGCGGTTGTCGGCGGTCTTGATCGGCAGCGAGACGTACCAGCGTTCTCGCTCCTCATGCTCGGGCCCGCGCACCACCGTCTCCAGGTAGCAGTGCGTCTTGTCGTGGCCGGCGTGGTGGCAGTCGCCCAAGGACGACTTGCAGTGATCGACCACCGGCAGCGTCTTGCCCTTCTCCGGCGGCTTGACTGCGGTCTGGCAGCTCTTGTCGGGAGCGTACTGGCAGGACATGAGGTTCTTGAGCCGCACCGCCTCGCTGCAGCCGGCGGCCTTGCCGCGCGGATCGAGCGAGCTGCCGCAGTTCTGCGCGCAGATGCCCACCGTCATGCCGTTGTCCTTGAAGTACGCCTCCTCCGGCTTGGCGAAGAGCACGTTGAGCGCCTTCTCGCCCTCGGGAAACAGCTGCAGGAAGCGGTCGCGCTGCGCCTTCATCGCCGCCTGGTAGCCGAGGTTCTTGTGCTCCTCCAGCGCGAGGTGCATCTCGTTGACGGTGGCCCCCACGTACAGCTCGTCGGCCCCGTCGTTGACGAAGCGCCGCGCCGCATCGCCGGAGAGCTGCGAGAGCTTGCGCAGCTGCGGCTCCTTGCCGTCGAAGGTATTGTGGCGATCGACCAGCTCGCCCATCTCCGCGACCGGCGACTTGCGCTTGATCTCGGTGAAGCAGATCACGTCGGTGGCCCCGGGCGGCGACTCGGCCGGGGCCGGCGCCGGCGGCCGGTCCTGCACGGGCGTATCGGCGTGCACGGTGATGGCCTGGTCGCGCAGCACGAACAGCTTGTCCTTGGCCTTCACCCTGGCGAACACCGGCCGCGGCGAGGCGAGCAGGTGCGCGTCGGCGGTGAGCTGGTGCGGGTCGAAGGCCACCGAGAACCCGCCGCCCGCCACCTTCACCTTCTCGGCGTGCAGCTCCTCGTCGTGCTCCGGCGCTCCGGCGGCGAAGATGGCGCAGAAGGTGATCTCCAGCTCCGCTCCGTCGTCGAGGTTCTGCACCCGGCCCGCGAACACCGGGTGGTCGTTGAGATGCGCGATCCGCGCCGACCAGGTGGCCAGCACCACCGGCTCGTCCTCCTTGGCCTGCTGGTGCGAGGCGGGGTCCGGCTCGAGATTCTCCTCCTTGTTCCATACCGACCAGAGGTAGCCGAGCTGGCCGTCGAGGTGGGTCTGCACCGCCTCGTAGCTGCCGTCGTCGCGGCGGAAGACCATCCGCTGGATCTCCAGCGCGGTGCCGGCCGGGATGGCCTTGATCCTCTTCTCCGGCTTGAACTGGTCGTCGTTCCACTCGGCGAACAAGCCCGGCGACTGCCCGGCCTTCACCTTCATGGAGAGGGCGAGCTGCGGGTCGGGAACCACGTCCACGCCGTTGTAGGTCTGCTTGCCCGGCGCATCGCCCGGCGTCAGCGTGGGGGGCGCGAGCGTCTCGTTGGCGACGGCGAGCACTTCCCCCTTCTCGCCCACCACTTGCGCGTCCACCTCCACCTCGAGTTCCTGGCCCTTCACCTCGGCGAGCGGGACCAGAAGCTGCCCCGACGCGTCGGTTACGCCCTCGTGCAGCACCGTCTTGCCCAGCTTGATGCTCACCTTCGCTTCCGCGAGCGGGCCCTTCGCGTCGCGCAGCACGATCAGGACGTCGTCGTGCGGGTGCAGCCGCTCGTCCTCCTTGGCCTCCGGCGTGTCGTCGGTGTCGCGGCCCATCGCCACGCCCGCCATCAGCCGCAGCGCCGTGACCGGATGGACGAACACCGCTTTGCCGTCGCCGGGAAAATCCTCCGCCGAGGAGAGGTCGTTCCAGAAGAGGAACGCCTTGGCGTTCTTCTTGAAGTCCTGCTTCTCCTGATCGGTGTGCGACTTGAAGCGCTCCTGGTCGATGAACTTGTCCACGTCGAGCGCGAACTCGCACAGCCCCTTCACCGCCAGGTACCGCGACCGCCAGCTCTCGGTGGGCGAGCGATAGAACTTGCCCACCTCGCCCGGCGCGACGATGTTCTGCGGCACCTTGGCGATGAACTTCTTGTCCGGGTCGAGCGCCTCGAGCAGCTTCTGGGTGTGCTCGATCTTGCCGTGGTCCTCGGACAGATCGAGCGACTTGAGCTTCACCTCCGCCTTGGCGTCGAACTCCTCCGCGGGCAGCGAGCCTTCGGGAAAGACTGCGTCCTTGGAGAACACCGACCAGTGCACGCTGGGCACGCCCAGGTACCGGCCGGTCATGCCCAGCACCTCGCCGGCCTCCAGCTGCCACTTGCGCTTGCCGTCCTTCTTGTCGGCGTCGAAGACCGCGGTCTTTCCTTCGTGCAGGCTCTTGACCAGGCCGCTCTTCTTCGCCGCCGCCTCGATGTCGAAGTCGAGCCACGGCGACAGCTCCTTCGCCAACCCCTCGCCGTCCTGCATCGAGGCGCGGATCCACTGATCCTGCAGCCTCACGTAGATGGCGTGGTCGGCGATCCAGCGGTCCTGCTCCTTGTAGACCCCGGGCGCGAGCGTCTTGTCGTTCTGCACGTTGGTGGGCGAGAAGTTCTTCTTGTCCTCGTCCTTCCAGGTGGGCGCGTCCTTGGTCACGCGCCACTTCGGCTTCTGCTCCGCATCGCCGCCCATCGCTTCGATGAGCAGCCGCCGCAGCCAGGCCGCGTTGGTGCGGTCGGGATGGAGCGGCTCCCGCTGCAGGTGGAGGAAGAGCGAGTAGATGGTCTTGTCGCCCTTGAGAATGTGCCTCAGGAGCACGAAGCCGGTGTCGCTCCAGGGATGCTCGCCGGGGCCCGCCCCGATGCGCGCCGCCACCAGCTCGCCCTTCGCCATGGCCGAGACGTGATGCCCCGTCTCGAAAGAGAAATGCGCTCCCGAGTGGAACAGGCCCGCGTCGCCGAGCGGGAAGTGCCCGGAGAGGCCGCGCTCGCTCATGTGGTAAAATGAGGTGAGCCGCTCCGCCGTCAGCTCGGTGGACTTGTTCACCTCCGCCGGCGCGCTGGCCCGGCCCTCCTTGGGCGGCGCGGGCGGCTCCGGCGCGGCGGCCTTGTCGTCCTTCTTCGCCGACGGCGCGCCGCCGGAGAGCTTGTGCACCAGCTCCGCGTCGTCCTTCACCTGCTGGTCGAGGATCGACATGTACCTGCCGAGCAGCTCGTCGTGCTGGTAGTTGAGCAGCTTCAGCTCGAGCAGCGCGCGCGCCTTCACCCAGTACTCGGAGAACGCCTGCGGCTTCTGCTGCACCACCTGCAGGTTGCGCGCGCCGATCAGGGTGATCTGCGGAGTGGTGGGGTCGGTGACGCGCAGCCAGAGATCGCCGTCCTGCTTCTTGAAGCCGCTGATCACCACGGTGTGGCCGGCGTTGGCCTTGGCGGCGAGCCCGGTGTAGAGCACCACCGGGTTGTTCGCGCGCAGCGCATCGAGGACGGGCGCGAAGCGCTTCTCGGTGCCCGCCTTGCTGGCGTCGATGCGGTCCTTGACGCTCTTCTGCAGATACCCCTGCTGCAGCTTCCAGCCGACCAGGTCGAAGATGGCGGCCGGCTCGATCCTGCCGCCCTCGGTGATGCCGGCCAGCTTGCCGTCGTTGGACCCGCCCATGAAGCGCAGGTTTTCCTTCTGCTTTCCGCTCGAGCCTGGGCCCGGATCGCCGGTCTTGTGCCCGACATATTCGGAGGTCTTGCTCTGCGCCTTGCAGTAGTAGTCGTAAAGCATGGCCGCCGCGGCCCGCCCGCACCACAGCCAGCTGGCAGCAGTGCCGTTGAACTGCGGGAGCCGCGGCACCTCCAGCCAGCGACCGTCGCCGGCGCCGCGATCGGCTTCGGCCATGTCAGCCGGCGCGCGCACCGCGTCGTCGGGAGCGATGGGCAGCTCCGGTTTGGCGGCGTCGGTACCCAAGTCCTGCCCGGCCACGGAACCCCCCTGTGCAAAACAAACCTTCTTTTTAGTTTACCTGATTCGAAGCGACTTGTGGAGCGGATCCGCTGCCTGCCGGAGAGCAGGAGCGTTTCCCGAGAACGTCAGCCGTCGCGTGCGGCGGGAGCGGCGTCCAGCACCTCGCGCACGCGGAGGGCGTCCTCGCCGAGCAGGCGCTCCAGCATCCGCCGCATGCCCTGGACCACCTCGTTCAGGTCGAGCACCCGCGGCTGCAAGACTTGTTGCCGGCTGAAGGCGAGCAGCTGCCGGGTCACGGTGGCGGCGCGCTCGCCCGCGCTCCGGACCTCCTCCAGGTCGCCGCGGAACGCGCTGCCGGGCTCGGCGTCCTCGAGCATCAGGTCGCAGTAGCTCAGCACCACGCTGAGCACGTTGTTGAAGTCGTGCGCGATGCCGCCGGCGAGGCGCCCGATGGCCTCCATCTTCTGCGCCTGCCGCAGCTGCTCCTCGGTGCGCTGCAGGGCCTCCTCGGCGCGGAACCTCTCCGCGATCTCCAGCTGCAGCTCGTCGGTGCGCTGCGCCACCCGGCGCTCCAACTCGGCGTGCGAGGCGCGGAGGATCTCCTGCGCGCGCTTCTTCTCCGTGATGTCCACCGAGATGCCCAACAGGTGCTGCGGCTCGCCCCGGTCGTCGAGCAGCGGGATCTTGCGGGTGTGCAGCCAGCGCATCCCCCGCGGCGTCTGGATGGGCTCCTCGGGGATGTCCTCGACCGCTTTGCGCCGCAGCACCTCGCGGTCCTTGGCCACGAAGAAGTCCGCCTGCTCCTTGGGGAAGAAGTCGTGGTCGCGGTTGAACCGCTCGAAACGGAGCTCGCGCGCATCCTTCATGAACATCATCGCCGGCAGGTTCTCCAGCACCGACTCGAGGAAGCGGCTCAAGCTCCGCGCCGCGGAGTCGCCGCAGAAGCGGAACGCGCGGGCAGGCCGGACCGCCCAGTCGCCGCCGTACCGGCGGCGCTGCGCTTTTTCGCCGCGCGGCGTCATCGGGCGCAACCTAGGCGGCGCGTCGGACGCTGTACGCGGCGATTTCCCGGAGCGCCTGCGCGACAGGCGCGGGGAAGGGAGCGCCGTCGAGGGCGCGCAGCGCTTCGGAACAGAGCCGCTCCGCGTCCCCAGGCCGGCGCGCAGGACCGCCGCATCGGCCGGGTCGGCCGCCTCGAACGCGCGCGCGATCAGCAGCGTGCGCTTGCCCTCGCGCAGGTCGCTCGCGTTGGGCTTGCCGGTCACCTCGGGCGCGCCGAAGGTGCCCAACAGGTCGTCGGCGATCTGGAACGCCTGGCCGAGCGGGCGCGCGAAGCGCTCCAGCGCCCCGAGCACCGGCTCGCCTCCGCCGGCGAGCACCGCGCCGAGTCGCAGGGGCAATTCGAAGCTGTAGCCGCCAGTCTTCATCTGCTGGACGGCGAGCACCTCGCGCGCCGGCAGGTCGCGCCCGAGCGGGGCGGACACGTCCTGCATCTGCCCGACCGTGACTTCCTGCAGGGCATGCGCGAGCAGCCGTCCCGCCGCCGCCGTGCGCTCGGCCGGGACCTTTGCTCCGAGCACCAGCTCCAGCGCCCAGGCCTGGCAGAGCGATCCCAGCAGCACGGCGAGGCTCGCTCCCAGGTGCGCGGAGCCGGTCGCCCGCTCCAGCGCGGCGTGCACAGTCGGGCCACCCCGGCGCACCTCGTCGCGGTCCATGAAGTCGTCGTGCACGAGCAGGTACGCGTGCAGGAGCTCCATCCCGACGCTGGCGTCGAGCGCCCACTCCCGTTCGCCGCCCGCCGCCTCGCATCCCAGCACCACCAGGGCGCCGCGCAGCCGCTTTCCTCCGCGCAGCACGTACTCGCGCAGGGCGGCGAACGGCGCCCGCAGATCGACCGGCAACCCCGCCGCATCGGCTGCGCGCGCGTCGAGGAACGCGGCGATGCGCGGCTCCGCCAGCGCGGCGTACTCGGCGAGGATGGCCGGAGGCGCGGCGCGCGGCCCGCCGGCGCCGGGCTGCCGCCCGGAGGCCGTCACGTCACTTCGGCGGCCGGCTTCTGCGCGACCAGCTTGGCGAGGATCTCCTGCGCCCGGTGCAGCTTGATCTCGCCGGCGGCGATGAGCGCCCGCGCGACTTCCTCCACGGCGGACCCCTTGGCGCCGGCCGACACCGCCACCGAGCGGGCGTGCAGCGCCATGTGCCCCTTCTGGATCCCCACGCTGCCCAGCGCGCGCAGCGCCGCCATGTTCTGCGCCAGGCCGACGGCCGCCATGATGGCCGCCAGCTTCTGCGCGCCCGGGTTCCCCATCAGCCGCAGCAGGACCGGGACCAGCGGGTTCGCCTTCACCGCTCCGCCGACCGTGCCGACCTGGATGGGCAGCTCCGCCTTGCCGAGCAGGTGCCCGTCCTCGATCCACCAGCGCGTCAGCGGCTCGTAGCGGCCGTTCCGCGCCGCCCAGGCATGGGCCCCGGCCTCGATCGCGCGCCAGTCGTTGCCGGTCGCCAGCGCCACCGCGTCGACGCCGTTCATCACGCCCTTGTTGTGCGTGCAGGCCCGGTACGGGTCGGCGTCGGCGAACCGGCTCGCGTCGGCGATGCCGTGCGCCACCTCCGCCCCGGAGAAGCCGAAGTCGGCGAGCGCGTCGAAGGGGATGCGGCAGGTGGCGCGCGCGAGCCGCTGGTCAGCCAGGTTGGAAAGGATCCGCAGCCGCACCCGCCCGCCGCTGATGCGCTCGACCAGCGGCGCTACGCCTTCACACATGGTGTTGATGAGGTTCGCCCCCATCGCGTCCTGCGTGTCCACCAGGAGGTGCACGACGGCGTGCACTTCGGAGGCGCCGTTCTCGGCCTCGCGCACCGGGACCAGGCGCACCTCGAGGTCCTGCGCCCCGCCGCCGCGCGCCTTCATCGCCGGCTGGAGCGCGTTCGCCGCCTCGAGGATCTGGCGCTTCTCGCGGAGCAGGGCCGCCTTGGCGGCGGGCGGATCGGCGAGATGGGAGACCTGGACCTGCCCGATCATGCGCGGCGGATCCGC
>WNFE01001539.1_pt1 | contig 16741 bp, 19 predicted proteins | sample 5400451 | NCBI WGS metagenome assembly WNFE01 (sample SAMN13153344, study PRJNA577476) | soil metagenome | isolation source: 200 cm saprolite under Douglas fir tree site 2 hole 2 | place: USA:California | collected 2015-04-18 | reverse complement strand
AGCCCGGTAGTGGCCCGGTAAGGACCGTGAGAAGAGCCTTTACGCGCCGCGTTAAAAACGAGGGTGTGGCCTCCCATTATGAGGCCAGCGAGGAACCGACAAAACTGACAAAACCCCAGTCGGGCGGTTGCCACCGGGGCGACGTCAGGGGCTCTCGGACGCCTCCGGAGGCACGCGGCGCGAGCGGGCATGCCGGCCCCGCCGGGAGCCGCGGGTTGTTGATGCGGAACCGCACGGTGGGCCGCCCGCCGTCGGGGGCCCTGACTGTCTCCGCCCGAATCCAGCCGAGCTCGGCCAGGCCTTCAAGCGCGCCCTGCACGACCCGGGGCTCCGTCAGGCCCGTCCACTCGTTCCGGTACACGTCCCGGGCCGTGAACGGGCTGTGCAGCCGGCCGTGCGCGAGCTGGGCCGCCAGCAGCGCGGCCGCCACCCACGCCTGGTCGGTGACGCTCGCGTAAAGGCGCCGCGCGCGCCCCTGCAGATACTCGCACTAGGCCACCGCCCGTACCGCCGCCGCACGCGAGACCGGCCCGGTCGGCTCGCCGGCCACGCCGTCGATCAGATGCCCGATCAACGCGAGCGACGGCATCAGTGAGCGATACTTCGCCAGGTGCGAGAGCAGCACCGGATGGTCCTCCTCGGCGCGCAGCGTCTGCTCGACGTCCCCCCGCCACGCGTCGAAGAACTCTTGGGCCGCGGCATCGAAGCGCAGGAACGGCACCTCGTCCGGCGTGAGGTCCTCGGCGCCGACCCCGGCCGGTGGAACGCCCGGGGGCAGCACGCGGTGGAGCGCCAGGACTACCCCGGCATCTCGGCCAGCGAGAGCACCCGCAATGCCGCCTGTCGAGCCTGGTGTGCGGGACGGTAAGGGTCCTAACCCATTTGCCTTTGTAATTCCGCCTCGTTATATGCTTTGTGAGAGGGTCGCGGAGGGGCCCACGCATGACACTCCACATGGATCGAGTCCTGGCAGGACAGAAGGGCGGCAAGCGCACGAGCGCGAAGAAACGCGCCGCCGTCGTGAAGAACCTGGTGGCCGCCCGGGCCGCCCGCTGGACGAAGAGGTCGTCATGATCGCGGCGATCTACGCCAGGAAGAGCACCGAGGACGAGCGTTCCGCTGAAGATGGCAAGAGCACCGCGCGGCAGGTCGACCTCGCCCGCGCCTTCGCGGTGAAGCAGGGCTGGGCCGTCGCTGACCAGTGGGTGGTGACGGACGACGGCGTGAGCGGCGCGAACTTCACCGCGCGCCCTGGGCTGGTACGGCTGCTCGACGGGGCCGCGCAGAAGCCGCGACCGTTCGATATCGTGGTCGTGATGTCCCTCGACCGCATCGGCCGCGAACAGGTGCAGACGTCGGGCGTGATCCGCCAGCTTCACGCGGCCGGTGTCCAGGTCTGGTGTTACCAGGATGCGCACCGTGTGAAGTTCGACAGTCCTGTCGACAAGCTGATGGTCGGCATCGGCGGCTTCGCGGCGGAAGAGTACCGTCATGCGGTTCGGGCCAAGACGATCGAGGCGCTCCGCCGCAAGGCGAGCCTCGGCCATCACGTGGCCGGTCAGGCATTCGGCTACACCCTCGTGCGCAAGGGTGACCATTCCGAGCGCGAGATCAACCCCGACCAGGCCGAGGTGGTGAAGCAGATCTTCGAATGGAGCGCGCAGGGCTACGGGAACGACCGCATCCTCCGCAAGCTGACCGAGGCCCAGATCCCCGGCCACTGGAGCAAGAACATCATCCGCCGCGTCCTCACCCAGGATCTCTATCGCGGCATCGCGACCTACGGGCGGACCACGCTGGTGGACGACGGCGGCCACGGCACGCGCGTCCGCGTGGACGCCTCGCAGTGGATCTCGGCATCCGTACCGGACCTCCGTATCATCGCTGACGAACTGTGGGAGCAGGTGCAGGCCCGCAAGGAAAAGACTCGCCTCCACTACCTGCGCGCGGCGGACGGGACGATGTTGTCCAAGCCGGAGGCGGGGATCGTTTCTAAAGTCATGCTCTCCGGCATCGCGCGGTGTGCAGAGTGCGGCTCGACCATGACCCTGATCGGCCGCCGTGATCGGCTCGCGCGGTACCGCTGCCTCGGGCGGCACAATCGCGGGCCGTCATTCTGTTCGAACGCCTCGGGCGTCCCGATGGATCTGCTCAACCGGGCCGTGATCGATTGCCTGCTGACCGAGCTACTGAGCGACCGTGACCGCCTCTGGGCGCTGATCGAGGAGCACGACACCGAGCGCCGGCAGGCCCGCGAAGCCCAGCAGGTGAAGCAGCCGAACGCCACGAAGGAGATCGCCAAGCTCGAAGCTGAGATCACCCGGCTGGTCTCCGCGCTAGCCTCCGGCAAGGCCCCCGCCTCGATCACCGCCGGCATCGCGGAGCGCGAGTCGCGGATCGCCCTGCTCAAGTCGACCCCCGTGGTGGCGCCGGTCAGCAAGGCACGGTTCCTCGAAGGGTACGCCGGGTTCCGCATCATGCTCAACCAGAAGCACCCCCAGCAGGTCAGGCAGACGTTGCGCAAGCTCGGCGTCGACAGGATCGTGGTCACGTGCACGCCAACCGGCTGGGACTTCCAGGGCGATGTGGACCTCGGGCACCTGATTCATAACGGGTCGCATCAGACCTGGTGCGACATGAAGTAGAAGAAGGGCGCGGTGGCGAGCACGAGCGCGGCGGCGAGCCCGACGCTCCCGCCCCAGAGCCGGCGGCCGAGCGCGATGACCGCGAGGAGCGCGGCGAGGGCGGCGAGCACGGAGGCGAGCGGCGCGGTGACCTCGTTTACGACGCCGAAGGGCTTGGCGAGGAGCGCGACGGTCCAGAAGTAGAGCGGCGGCTTGTTCAGGTAGATCACCCCGCGCACCCGGGGGAGCAGCCAGTGGTGAGACTCGACCGCTTCCCGGGCGAGCAGGGCGAAGCGGGCCTCGTCCTGGTTGGCGAGCGGCCGACGCCCGACCGGCAAGGCGAACACCGCGAGGGCCGACAGGAGCAGCAGCGCGGTGAGCGCCACCACCCGGGCGCGGCTCAGAGCACTCCCGCGCGCCGGGCCCGCTCCGCGATCTTCCGGGCCCGGGTGAGATGCGGCATGTCCATCATCTGCCCCTTCCAGGCGAAGGCCCCGGCGCCCCGCCGCGCCTGCTCCTCGAAGGCGGCGATGAGGGCCACCGCTTCTTCCGCGTCCGCCTTGGACGGCGTGAACTCCGCGTTGATCACCTCGATCTGGCTCGGGTGGATGGAGATCTTGCCGCTGAAGCCCATGGCGACGCCTTCCCGGCACTCGCGGCGGAGCCCGGCCAGGTCCGGGATGTCGGTGAACACCGTGTCGACCGCCTCCACGCCCGCGGCCGACGCGGCCACCGCGCACATCACGCGCGCGTAGCGCGGGATGTCGAGATAGCGGCCCTCGTCGTCGCGGGTGCGGGGCAGCCCCATGGCCGCGGAGAGGTCCTCGATGCCCCAGGAGACGGCGGCGACGCGGGGGCTCGCGCCCGCGATCTCCTTGATATTGAGCAGGCCCTCGGGCGTCTCGGTGGCGATCAGGACCAGCCGCGTGGAGCCGAAGGGCACCCCATGGCGCTGCTCGAGCGCGTCGAGCATGGCGGCGACCCGGCGGACGTCTTCGGCCCGCCGCGGCTTCGGGACCACGTAGCCGTCCGGGCGCCCCGCGATGGTCTCGGCCAGGTCGGCCTCCGCGTGGTCGGTGAAAACGGGATTCATGCGAATCCAGCGCTCGCGCCCCCCGAAGTCGAGCGTCTCGAGCCAGCGCCGCACGATGGGCCGGGTGGCCGCCTTGAGCGTAGGCGTCACCGCGTCCTCCAGGTCCAGGATCAGGCCGTCGGCGGGCAGGGTGAGCGCCTTGGCGATCATCTTCTCGTTCCCGCCGGGCACGAAGTGGAGCGACCGTCGCATGCGTGGCCCGCGCCCTCAGGCGCCCCGCCGCCGCATCATGGCGGCGCGCCGGCAGGTCATCACCACGTCGCCGTGCTGGTTGCGCGCCCGGTGCTCGAAGATCACGATGCCCCACTGCGGCCGCGACTTCGACTCCCGCTTCTCCACCACCTCGGTCTCCGAGTAGATGGTGTCGCCGTGGAAGACCGGCTTGGGAAACTCGACCTTCTCGAAGCCCAGGTTGCCCACGGTGGTGCCGAGCGTGGTCTCGCCGACGCTCAGCCCGACCGCGATGCCCAGGGTGAGCAGGCTGTTGACGAGCGGCTTGCCGAACTCCGCCTTCTGGGCCGCGTGGAAGTCGACGTGCAGCGGCTGCGGGTTCATGGTGAGGCAACTGAAGAACACGTTGTCCGACTCGGTGATGGTGCGCCCCGGCTGATGCTTGTAGACCTGGCCCGGCTCGAGCTCCTCGAACAGCTTGCCCGGCATCGCTCGTCTCCTCCGGTCCCGGCGCTGGGTGGGGCGGGACGGCTCAGCGAGTGGGCACGCGGCTGGCGTCCAGCTCCGCGATCACCCGGGCGCTCGAGTCCACCCGCCCGAGCAACCGCTGGAAGTTCTGGCACGCGGCCTCGTGGAGCTGCCGGCTGGCCGCGCCGCAGCCGTCCTCCACGAGCAGGCAGCGGAAGCCGCGGTCGGCCGCGGCCCGCGCGGTGCCCTCCACGCACGAGTTGGTGGACACGCCGGTGAAGACGAGCTGCTCCACGCCCCAGGCCCTGATGAGCCGCTCGAAGCCCGAGGAGTGGAACGCGCTCATCGTGGTCTTGTTGAGCACGGGCTCGTGCGGCCGGGGCGCCAGCGCGTCCAGGATCTCGTGCTCCCGCCGGCCCCGCGTATTGCCCACCGCCTCCGCCATCGGCCGCATGTGGGGCGGCAGGTCGCTGTAGTCCGGCAGCTCCGAGCCCACCGTGAGGAAGATTACCCGCAGGCTTCGTTCGCGGAATGCGGCGAGCAGCCGCTCGATGGTGGGCACGAGCACGGCCTCGATGCGGTCGAAGCGCTCCGTGCCCTGCGCCTCGCGCCCCTGGTCCTTCAGGAGCCGGCCAAGGCCCTCGTGGCGCGAGCCGCTCGCGTACTGCATGTCCACCACCACCAGCGCCACCTTGGCCGGATCGAGCCGGAACCCCGGATTGAACTGGTGCGCATAGTCTGGCGACCCGCAGCCGGAGGCGAGGGGAGCGGATACATGACCTGCAACTCCCTCTCCCCTCTGGGGAGAGGGTCGGGGTGAGGGGCTCGCAGAGAGATCAGCCATGACGCGGGAAGCTAGCAGGCCGGACGGTGGAGCACGGCCGGGTCGATCCGCCGGAACACCAATTGACCGTCGCTCGGGCTGCCGAGCAGGCGGCCGCGCTCCGCGATGACCTTGCCGCGGAGCAAGGTCATGACCGGCCACCCCGACACCGCCCAGCCTTCCCAGGGGCTGTAGTCCGTCACGTGGAAGTCGTCTCTCGTGAGCGTCTTGCGAATCGTCGGGTCGATCAGCACCAGGTCGGCGTCGCTGCCGGGGGCGATGACGCCTTTCTTCGGATAGAGCCCGAGGATCCTCGCGGCATTGGTCGCGGTGACGTCGGCGAAGCGCGGCAGCGACATGCCGCGCTTGACCACACCCTCGCTGTAACCGATCCCGATGCGGGCTTCCGCCCCCACGTTGCCGCCGGTCACGTCCTCGATGGTGCGGCCCTTGAGCTTGAGCTCGAGGCTCGTCGGGTACTCGTCGGTGGCGAGCGTGGAGAGCCCGTCGCGCACGAGGCCGTCCCAGAGCGCCTGCTGGTCCTCCGGGAACTTGAGCGACGGGTAGGTGTGCGAGCAGAACCCGCGCGGGGTCTTGTAGTACTCGGCGCTGAAGCACGCGTACTGGTGCAGCGTCTCGCCGTACACGGGCAGCCCCTGCGACCGGGCTTCCGCGATCGCCTCGACGCCCTCGCGGGCGGAGACGTGGACGAAGTACACGCCGGCCCCGGTCGCCTTGGCGAGGACGGTCGTCCGCCGGAAGGCCAGCAGCTCCGACAGCTTGGTGTGGACGAGATGGAGGTTGCTCCCTTCCATGCGCCCTTCCTCGCGGAAACGCTCGTAGTTGAACTGCACCAGATCCTCGTCCTCGCCGTGCACGACCATGATGCCGCCCGCCTTCGCGACCTTCTCCATCGCGAAGTGGATGCGCCCGAAGTCGATGCGGTTGCCCGCGCGCTTGGGATGGGGCGGCAGCACGTTGGTGGTGAAGACCTTGAAGCTCGGGTACCCCGCCTGCACCGCCTCCCCGATCTGGTCGAAGACGCGGATCGGCAGCGCCCCCGCGAGCGTGAGATGGAAAGCGTAGTCCACGTAGGAGTTGCCCTTCCACCGCGCCGCGCGCTGCTCGATCACCGGTTGAATGTCATCGCCCGGACGCACGTAGGCGAAATCGATGTGGGTGGTGGTGCCGCCGCACGCCATGCCCTTCGTGTCGTCCTCGGGGCCCAGGGTGAGCGCGGGCTCCTCGGGATGCGACATGATGCCGTGGGCCAGGTGGGCGTGGGGCTCGACGCCGCCGGGCGAGACGATCTGACCCGCCGCGTCGATGACGCGGGCGCCCTCGGTGGGCAGCGTGCCGGGCGCGCCGATCACCGCGATCCGCTCCCCCTGCACGCCCACGTCCCAAAGGCCGACGCCCTGCGGCGTGATGACCTGCCCGTTGCGGATCACGAGATCGAGCACGAAGGGAGCCTAGCCCAGGTGACGCACGGCCGTCAACGACGGCGACCGATGGTGCTGTTGGTCTATGAAAATGTCCGCCCCTAACTGGTATGTGAAAGTGTCCCCCCATGAACCTACGGGAGACACTCACCATGAGCCAGAAGGAAGCACCGCGGGTCGGGTTGCTCAAGGCTTTGCAGGCCGGCCGGGTGACGAGCGCGGAGGTCGCGACGGCGTTGCACATCACCGAACGGCAGCTGCGCCGCCTGAAGCGCCGCTTCGCGGCCGAGGGCGCGGCGGGGTTGCTGCACCGCAGCCGGGGACGGCCGGGGCCGCGCCGCCTGGCGGCGACGGTGCGGCAGCACGTGGCCACGTTGCTCACGACGCGGTACCGGACGCTGAATGATTGCCACGCCACCGAGAAGCTGCAGGAGGTCGAGGGACTGGCCCTCAGCCGCGCCGCGGTCCGTCGCCTGCGCCGGGCCCTGAGCCAGCCCGCCAAACGGCAGCGCCGGCCCCGGCACTATCGCGCCCGCCGACCACGCCGGGCGCGGATGGGCGCCTTGGTCCAGCTCGATGCGAGCCCCTTCGACTGGCTCAGCGGGCATGGCCCCACGCTGCACCTGCACGGGGCCATTGACGATGCCACCGGTACCGTTCTCGCCCTGCACTTCCGCCCCGCCGAGGATCTGCATGGCTACACCACGGTGCTGCACGCCGTCTGCACCGCCTATGGCGTCCCGGTGGCCTTCTATGGCGATCGCCTCAACGTGTTTCTGCGCAACGATCGGCACTGGACCCTCGCCGAACAACTGCGGGGCGTCCAGGACCCCACCCACTTCGGCCGCATGCTCGAGGCCCTGGGGATCGGCTTCATCGCCGCCCACTCCCCCCAGGCCAAGGGCCGCATCGAGCGCCTCTGGCAGACCCTGCAGGATCGCCTGGTCAGCGAACTGGCGCTGGCCGGCATCACCGCGCCCGCGGCGGCGAATGCCTTCCTGCCCGCCTTCCTCGCCGACTACAACCGCCGCTTCGCCCGGCCCCCGGCGCGCCCGCAACCGGCGTGGCGGCGCCCGCCGCGGGCGCTGCCTCTGCTCCTGGGCTGTCGCTATACCCGCCGCGTCGCCGCGGACAACACGATCCCGCTCGGCCTGCGCGTGGTGCAGCTGCCTCCGGGGCCGGGGCGCCCGAGCTGGGCAGGCCGGCGCGTCGAACTGCGCGAACTCCTCGATGGCCGCCTCGTGGTCCTGCACGGAGACCGCGTGCTCGCCACCGCCCCGGCCGCCGAGCCCGCCTTCGTCTTGCGGCCCCGGCGAGCGGGCCGCCCGCCCCGCGCCCCGCAGCGCACGAATCCTCAGGGGGGCCGCGATGGGGGTCGCGGGGGAAACGCGAGGGTTTCGCGTTCGACGCGCCCCATCGCCACCGCACCCCGCCGACCCGTGCCGGTCAGCGCCGCACACCCCTGGCGCCAGGGCTTCTCACGTCACAGTCACGACCTGCAGCGAGCGTGGCGGGGGCGGACATTTTCACTGGACAGTTAAGGCGGACATTTTCACTGGACAGCGACACGACGGCGACCGATGGTCATCCACCGGTCACATTCCGAGGTAGGCGCGCTGCACGTGCTCGTTGTCGAGCAGATCGCGACCCGCGCCCGAGAGCACGACCCGGCCGTTCTCGAGCACGTAGCCGCGCCCGGCCAGGGCCAGCGCCTGGCGCGTGTTCTGCTCGACCAGCAGCACCGTGGTGCCCGCGCGGTTGATCTCGGCGACGATGGCGAAGATTTCCTGGACGATCCGGGGCGCGAGCCCCAGCGACGGCTCGTCCAGCATCAGGAGCCGGGGCCGCGCCATCAGCGCGCGGCCGATGGCCAGCATCTGCTGCTGGCCGCCCGACATGGTGCCCGCGGTCTGGCGCCGGCGCTCGGCCAGGATCGGGAAGAGGCCGAGCACCCGCTCGAGACTCTCGTGTCGGTGGACGCGGGCCGCGCGGGTATAGGAACCCAGTTCGAGGTTCTCGAGCACGGTGAGGCTCGCGAAGATCTTGCGGCCCTCGGGCACCTGCACCACACCCTGCTCCACCACCGCGTGGCAGGGCAGCCGGTCGAGGCGCGCGCCGTCGAGCACGATCTCCCCCGCCCGCGGGCGCAGGAGTCCGGAGATGGCGCGCAGCATCGTCGTCTTGCCCGCGCCGTTGGCACCGACCACCGAGAGAATCTCGCCGGGCTCGATGACCAGATCGATCCCGCGGAGCGCGGGCAGATCGCCGTAGGCCACGTCCACTCCCCGGAGTGTGAGCAGGCTCATCGGCGCCCCTCCACCGCCACCACCTCGCCCAGGTACGCCTCCCCCACGCGCGGGTCCCGCGCCACCGACGCGGGGGCGCCCCCGACGATGCTCTCCCCGTGGTGCAGGGCCACGAGGTGATGGGACAACGCGAGGATCGCGCGCATCAGGTGCTCGATGATCTCCGTCTCGGGTTCAGCCCACCTCGTCGAGCAGGAGCGGGCGCGGGCCGGTGGCGAGCCCGCGAGCCACCTCGAGGGGCGCCGAGCCTAGCACCCGCCCCTACCCTCGTCAACGCGCGGGCCCGCGGGCCCGCGCCCCCGACGCGCGGCCGCGACGGCCGGTGTAGAATCGGCGCGACTCCATGGCCGATCGCCCGCCGCTGGACCTGCTCATCAAGAACGTGCGTTTCGTGCGGCCGGGTCACCACCCGGTCGAGACCCGTGACCTGGGCATCGCGGACGGCCGCTTCACCCGGGTCGAGCCCGCCATCGACGCGGCCCTCGCGCGCGCGGTCTTCGACGCGCGCGGCTGCTACATTGCGCGCCCGGACTCGGCGCCGGGCGCTTCGTCGCCGTAGCCGACGCGAGCGGGCGCGGGCCGGCGGTCCGTTCATCCACAGCTATCCACAGGGTTTCCCGCATCCCCAGCCTACCCACATCTTGTGGATAACCGGCTACTGGACCCCTACTCGTGGGGGTGATCCAGTAAGCTCAGAAGCCGAAAAGGTACATGTTGACTGGGGTTTGCGCTTCGACTAGAGTACCCCCTGTTCCCCCGCTGCATAACCCGTCCCCACGGAGGCGGATCGCTTCATGATCACGGTTCCCGCGCACCGCGTGAAACAGTTCGGCGTCGAGTTCTTCCAGGCGTCGTTTTCGGCCAAGGACATCGACCGGCTCGTGAAGTTCGAGGTCCTGGGTTACAGCGGGGCCGAAGAGGCTCCGACAAAGCCCAAGCAGCGCGCCAACCGGGCGCGGGTGAACTGGGAAGCGCTGGAGAAGCGGATCGGGGAGAGCGAGACCGCCTACCAGCGTCCCGTCATCCGCCGGAAGATCGACGAGCTCGTGAGCTACTACCGCGACTGCAAGGACGCGGGGACCCTGCCCGCCATCCCCGGCGCGGTGATCATCACCTCGGAGAAGCGCTTCACCTTCACCCCGATGGCGAGCCAGCACGACCTGGGCCTGCTGCAGATCCCGGAGGAGCACGGCGTGCTGCGCGTGCTGGACGGCCAGCACCGCCTGCTCGCCCTGCACGCGCTGACTCAGGCGGGCGAGAACCTGGGCATCGAGGTCCCCGCGGTGCTCTTCGATCGGCTGGACGCGCGCCAGATCGTCGAGCTGTTCGTCACCATCAACGCCAAGCACACGCGGCTCAACCCCTCGCACATCGTGAGCCTCGCCGGGCGCAAGCTCTACCCGGATCCCAACCAGGCCCTCGCCCACGACGTGATCCGCTCACTCAACGAGGACGAGACCTCCCCCCTCTCGGGCGACATCAAGATGCTCGGCACCGGCCGCGGGCGCGTCTCGCAGGCCCCGCTCGCCGAGGAGATCGTGGACTTCCTGGACGCGGTGGAGAAGATCGGCGGCGGCGCGCGCATCAACGAGGTGCGCCACCACGCCAAGCGCTTCTTCCTGAACTACGTGAAGGCGGTCGCGGGCGTGTTCCCGACCGCGTGGGCGGGGCGCAAGTACTCCATCAAGACCGGCGCGGCCCTGCGCGCGTTCATCCGGGTGGCCCCCGACGTGATGGCCCGCGCGCGCGAGCTCAAGCGCGACGCCTTCGACTTCCATGCCATCCGCGACGCGGTGAAGCCCTGGGGCGACCGCCTCAAGGACCGCCGCTTCGAGACCGAGGGCGAGTGGAAGAACAAGCTGCAGGGCGGCACGCGGGGGACGGTCGAGGCCCTCACGCGAGAGCTACGGGAGGCGCTGCGCAGCTAGCAGAGCCGGCGGGCTAGTGCTGCTCTAGCTTGAAGTTGGCTGCGAGGATGTCGAAGGTCTTGTTGCCAGCCGGGAGCTGGGCGGTCACGGTGTCGCCGACCTTCTTGCCGATGATGGTGCGGGCGAGCGGGGACATGATCGAGATCAGCCCGCGCTTGGGATCCGCCTCGTCCGATCCCACGATCTGGTAGATCGCCTCCTTGCCGTCCTCGTCCTCGAGCCGAACCGTGGAGCCGAAGGTGACCCGGTCCCCGGAGGTCGGCGGATCGATCACTTCGGCGGTGCCGACCTTGCTCTCCAGATCGGAGATGCGCGCCTCGATGAAGCCCTGCCGCTCGCGCGCCGCGTGGTATTCCGCGTTCTCGCTGAGGTCGCCGTGGGCCCGCGCCTCCGCGATCGCGCGCACGATGTTGGGGCGCTCCTTCTTGAGCCGCTCCACCTCCTCCCGCAGGTGCTCGTAGCCCGGGCGCGTCATCGGAGTGCGCTGGATGCTCATGCGCCGGTCCATGCGCCGATCACCTCGGCAGTCCGCTTCACCTCGGCGAGGAACCCGTTGAGGCTCCCCAGGTGGGTGCGGTGGACCTGATCGTGGGGGATGACCGCGCCGTCGGGCCCCGTGACGTCCATGGCCGCGGTGGCGTCGGAGAGGAGCGTCACCTTGAAGCCGCGATGCGCCGCCTCCCGGGTGGTGGTGTCGCAGCACATCTGGGTCATGAACCCCGAGACGATCACCCGCTCGATGCCGAGGCCCCGCAGCTCCGCCTCGAGCGGCGTATTCGTGAACGAGCCCGGCAGGTGCTTGGTGATCACCGGCTCTCCCGCCGCGGGCGTCACCGCGTCGTGGATCGCCAGCGCCGGGCTGCCCGGCACGAAGGTGGCGGCGCCCGGCCGCCGGCTCTCGTGCACGATGTGGAAGATCGGCATCCGGCGCGCGCGCGCCCAGCGCAAGGTCTCCGCGATGCGCGCCACCGCCTTGGGCCCGTCCGGCAGGACCACCTTGCCGATCGGGGCGAAGTACTCCTGCTGGGCATCGATGATGAGCAGCGCGGTCTTGTCCATCGCGGCGACCTGTTCGATCAGCGGGTGAGGGTGGCGGGCTGGCCGCCGACCTGGACCTTCGAGCCCGCGAGCCGGCCCCGGATCCAGTTGTCCCACGCGAGCGCGCGCTTCTCCTCGAGCACCTGCTTCTCCAGCGCCGGGCGCTCCTTCTCGAGGCCGTCGGCGGCGGCGGCCGCGCGCTCCAGCGTCTTGACCACGTAGACGCCCCCGTCGGCGCGCACCGGCTCCGCGACCTGGCCCACCCGGGTCTGCAGCGCGGCCACGAGCACGCCGCCGGGCAGGCTCCCCCGCTCCTTCGGCGGGTCCGAGCGCGAGAACAGCGGGATGCTCCCGATGCTGAAGCCGTCGGCCTTGGCGGCCGCCGCGAAATCCCCGCCCTTGCCCAGCGTGGTGATCAGGGCCTTGGCTCGGTCGGTCACCTGCTGCTCGGCCCGCTCGCGCTTGATGGCCTCCATCACCCGCTCCCGGATCTCGGCCACCGGCGGCACCCCGGCCGGGATGTGCTGCACGACCTTGACGATCGCGAAGCCGCCCGCGGTCTTGATCGGCATGGAAACGCCGCCGACCGCGAGCCCGAAGAGAGTCTCGTCGAGCTGCGGATCGCGGCCCGCCTCGCCGAGCGCGTCGCCCCGCCCGAAGGTGGCCTCCTGGGCCTCGAGCCCGAGGCGCTTGGCCTCGGCGGGGAACTCCTTGGCGGAGAGCAGGCTGGCCCGCGCCTCGTCGGCCCGGGTCTGCGCGGCCTGCTCGCTCTTCTGCGCGCCGAGCGTCTCCTTGATCTTGGGGGCGACCTCCTTGAGCGGGGTCTTGCCGCCCTCCTTCACGTCGATCACCCGGATCGCGTGATAGCCGAAGGGGGTGCGGACCGGAGCGGAGATCTCGCCCTTCTTGAGGGCGAAGGCGGCCTGCTCGAAGGGCGCCACCAGCTCCCCGGGCCCCACGAAGCCCAGATCGCCGCCCTGGACCGCGCTGGCCTTGTCCTCGGAGATCTCGCGGGCGAGCTTGGCGAAGTCCTCGCCGCCCTTCGCGCGCTTGATGACGTCCTCGACCTTCGCCTTCGCCGCGTTCTCGGCCTCGCTGCCGCCCACCGGCGGCACCCGCACGAGCACGTGGGCCACCCGCAGGCGCTTCGGCTCCTCGAACTCGGCGGCGTGCTCCTGGTAGTAGGCCTCCGCCTCCGCGTCCGACACGGTGCCCGCGAGCTTCTTGGGGTTCACGATCACGTACTGCAGCTTCCGCCGCTCGGGCTGGCTGAACTGCGCCGGGTGCGCCTTCACGTAGGGCGCGACGTCCGCGTCGGCCACCTGCACCGCGGCGATGACCGGCTTCACATCCGCGTAGGCCCACGCGGCCCGCACGCGCTCGTGCCGCTGGCGGTAGGCCTGCCGGATCTCCTCGTCGGACACCTTCACGCCCTGCTTGATCAGCGTCTCCATCTTGCGGCGGATGAGCTGGCGGCGGACCTCGCTCTCGAACTCGCCCGGATCGAGCCGGAGCTGTTTCAGCACCTTGAGGTACTCGTCGCGCGAGAAGCGCCCGTTCTCCTGGAACTCACGGATCTGCTGGATGGTCGAGCGGAGCTCGTCGTCGCTCACGCGCACACCCTCCGTGGCCGCGCCCTGGATCACCACCGCCTCGGTGACGAGCTCGTTGACCACCTGCTGCGAGAGGCCGATCCGCTCCGCGAGCTCGGGGGTGAGGCGCTGGCGGGACATCCGCTCGTAGGCCGCGATGAGGTTGGACTGAGCGCGCCGGAACCGCTCGAACGGGATCTCCTCGCCGTTGACCACCGCCACCGCGTTGCTCCGGGCGCCCTCGAAGGGACCGGTGCCGAAGTAGAAGAGCACCCCCGAGGTCAGGATGAAGACCACGATGACGATCAGGAGCACGATCTTCAAGCTCCTGGCATAATCCCGCATCACGCTGATCACTGCCGCGACCTCCTAGAAGGACCCTTTGGTGAACACGGTCAAGGCCTTAGCCTACCACAGCCCGCCACGCGTCCCGGCCGGCCTCAGCCGAGGAGCCAGCGCTGGATCAGGGGCAGGGCGAAGTAAATCACGAAGGCGAGCGCGGCCGCGTACATCATCGGCGCCACCTCGCGCCCGCGGCCGCGGACGAGCTTGATGAAGCAGTAGCTGACGAAGCCGGCCCCGATGCCGTTGGTGATCGAATAGGTGAACGCCATCATGGTCAGGGTCAGGAGGGCCGGGAAGCCCTCCTCGAAATCACCGAAGGGGATCTCGCGCACCACCCGGCTCATCAGGTAGCCGACCACGATGAGGGCCGGCGCGGTGGCCTGGGCCGGGACCACCCCGGCCAGCGGCGCGAAGAAGAGGGCGAGGAGGAAGCCGGCGCCGGTCACCACCGAGGCCAGCCCGGTGCGCGCCCCCGCCGCGACCCCCGCCGCCGACTCGATGTAGGTCGTGGCGGAGGAGGCCCCCGCCGCGCCGCCCGCCACCGCGCCCAGCGAGTCCACCAGCAGGACGCGATTGAGGCGCGGTAGGCGGCCGTCGCGCGTGAGCCAGCCCGCCTCGCCGCCGATGCCGATCACGGTGCCCATCGTGTCGAAGAAATCCGAGAGCATCAGCGCGAAGATCGTGACCAGCGCGGTGATGAGCCCGAGCCGGGCGAAGACCGAGAAGTCGAAGCCGGCGCCCAGGCTCGAGAAGTCGGGCCGCGCCACCAGCGCCGCCGGCCACACCGCCTGCCCGGGCAGCGGGAAGGCGCTTCCCCCGGTGCTCGCGTTGACCGCGATGGCGAGGGCGGTGCTCACCAGGATGCCGACCAAGAGCGCCCCGGTGAACTGTCTGGCGGTCAGCCAGAGGGTCAGCAGCAGACCGAAGAGCGCCACCGCCACCGGGGCGGCGGTCAGGTCGCCCAGGGTGACCGGCACCCCCGGAGGCCCCGGCTTCACGATGCCCGCCGCGCCCAGACCGATGAAGAGGATGAACAGGCCGATGCCCACCCCGATGGCGCGCTTCAGCGCTACCGGGATCGCGTGCATGATCGCCTCGCGGAAGCCGGTGAGCACCAGCACGGTGATCGCGAGCCCTTCCACCAGCACCACCCCCATCGCGGCCGTCCACGGCAGCTTGAGCGCGGCCACGAGCTGGAAGGCGACGACCGCGTTGATCCCCATGCCCGAGGCGATCGCGAGCGGGTAATTGGTGGCCAACCCCATGGCAATGCTCATCGCGCCCGCCACGAGGCAGGTGGCGGCCTGGGTGGCCGCGAACGACGGGCCCTGGCCCTGCAGCGGCGGGATTCCCGCGAACGAGAGGATCGCGGGATTCACGAAGATGATGTAGGCCATCACCATGAAGGTGGTGAGGCCGCCGCGGATCTCGCCGCCCACCGTCGCGCCCCGCCGGCTCAGCTCGAACCAGCGCTCGAGCACGGGTCAGTCGCTTTCCGGGTCCGCCACCCGCGGGAGGGCGACGCCCTCCTCCGGCACCACGCGCCGGGCCACCGTGAGGAACCCGGTGTGCGCGACCATCCGGTGGAACGGCCGGACCGACGTGCCGTCGATGTTCCACGGCCGCAGCAGCGTCTCGAAGGTCTCCACCAGCGCGTAGCCGCGGTGGCGCCTCAGCGTCTCGGTGAGCTGGTGCGACTGGATGATGGTCGGCAGGTAGGACAGGAAGATCCCGCCCGGCCGGAGCACGGTCGCGACCAGATCCACGAGGCGCCAGGGCTCCGGCAGGTCGAAGACCGCGCGATCCACCGGCTCCTCCTCGGGGAGCCCGTCCTCCACCGGGCGGATGCGCACGTTCAGGTTGCCGACCTCGCCCATGCGCAGGTGGATATTGGCCAGCGCGCGGCGGCAGAAGTCCTCCCGCTGCTCGTAGCTCACCACGCGGCCCTCGGGGCCCACCGCGCGCAGCAGCGCGAGGGTGAGCGCGCCCGAGCCCATGCCGGCCTCGAGCACGCGGGCGCCCGGGAAGATGTCGGCCCAGAACATGACCATCGCCAGGTCCTTGGGATAGATCACCTGGGCGCCGCGCGGCATGTCGAGCACGTACTCGGCCAGCGTGGGGCGCAGCGCGAGGTACCGCGTGCCCTTGGAGGTGCGCACCCAGGAGCCGTCCGGGTGCCCGATGATGGCCTCGTGGCTCACCCAGCCCCGATCGGAGTGGTAGGTGTCGCCCTTGCGCAGCAGCAGCAGGTGCCGCCGACCGCGCTGGTCGATCAGCAGGACCTGCTCGCCGTCCTGGAACTTATCCAATGCCACCGGTCTTGGGATCCGGGAGGAACAGGGCGACCAGGAAGCCGGCCAGCGGCATGACCGCGGAGATACCGAGGGCCGCCGTGAGCCCCCAGTGATCGGCCACCCAGCCCAGCGCGCTCGCGCCGACGCCGCCCGCGCCGATCGCGAAGCCCACGATGAGCCCGGAGGCCATGCCGGGATGCTTGGGCAGGTAGGCCTGGCCGAGCACCACCGACACCGTGAAGGTGGAGACGAGCACGAAGCCGAGGAGGGCCAGGAGCACGAACACGAGCGGGCCACCCGTCACGAACAGGAAGCCCACCGCGAGCGGGGTGGCGAGAAGGAACACGCTGACCACGTAGCGCCGCACGCCGACCCGATCCGCGACCGGCCCGGCCACGAGCGTGCCGATGACGCCCGCCCCCAGGAACACCGCGAGCAGGGTGCCGACCAGCCGCGGGTCGCCGTGCAGCACGTCCTTCCAGTAGAACGGCATGAAGGTCGTGAAGCCGAGCTGCGTCCACGAGCGGATCGCGACCACCAGGATCAGCAGGCTCATCGCGCCCACCATGGTCTGGGCGCCCGCCGCGCTCGCGCGGTCGCGGGCCACCGTGGGCGCG
>WNFE01001536.1_pt1 | contig 16749 bp, 6 predicted proteins | sample 5400451 | NCBI WGS metagenome assembly WNFE01 (sample SAMN13153344, study PRJNA577476) | soil metagenome | isolation source: 200 cm saprolite under Douglas fir tree site 2 hole 2 | place: USA:California | collected 2015-04-18 | reverse complement strand
AAGCAGTCGAGATGCTCCGTCCGGCTCGTCAGGACGAGCGGCGATCGCCCAGCAGATAAAACATTCTGAAGATCCCGGATGATCAACTCATTCCTGTGTTGGTTTCCGACGAGTGCGGCGGACAGATCTTGAATTGTGATCTCGTTTTCCGTTCCGTCCCAAACAAAGTCCGTGAAACGTGGGATGACCTTGTGTTCGAGGAGCGACGCCTGTGCTGCCTTCTTCGCAGTGAGGTGGAACCGTATGGGGCCACATTGCATGTAAATGATCGGGTGGTGCCCGTCTTTTCGAATCGGCGTTGCTGTCAAGCCCAAAACATACTTTGCTTTGACTTGGCGGAGGACTCGTTCAAAAGTGACGGCGGACAAATGATGGCACTCGTCCACGATGACGTGGCCATAGTCGGCGACGAAATCTTCGACATCTCCTTTGCGCTGCAAACTCTGGATCACGGCAACATCAATCACGCCGGTTCGCTTGATCTTTCCTCCTCCAAATTGACCGATGCTTCCAATTGGCATATCCAGGAAGGCAGCCAATCGCTCACGCCACTGGTCCATTAGCTGGCGCCGGTGTACCAGGATTAATGCGTTGACCGCTCTCCTGGCGATCAGGTGGGCACTAACGACCGTTTTTCCGAATGCGGTCGGAGCGCTGAGGATGCCTTGGTCGTAACGCAGCACTTGATTGATGGCTTCCTGTTGTTCAGGGCGCAGTTCTGCGTTGAAAGAGACTTTAATTTCTCGACCCATAGTTCGTTCATCCTGCAGTTCCACGATCACCCCGTGGAATTTGAATACGGCAAGCACCTCATCGACACATCCTCTCGGAAGCCCAATGTGCTCGGGGAAGTCCTCACTGCAGGATATGACGCGAGGCTTACCATAGGTCGAGAGTCGCATGGCCTGGGCTCGGTAGAATTCAGGATTCTGAAATGCTGCGATGCGAATCAAGCGATCCAGTATCGCAGACGGCAGATCTTTCTTTTCGATGTAGACAAGATTACCCACTACCACGCGGACTGTAGATGGCAATGGACCTGCAACTCGCCCATCCTTCCGCTTTCGAGATGGGCTCCACAGCCAAGGAACCTCGTCCCTTCCTTCTTCGGGAAAGCTAAGATGCACTCCAATCGTGTTTCCGCCAGGCGCTATTTCCTGAATCATGCGAGCCAGCATCTCCGTCGGGATTCTTTGGACCAACTCTAAGAATCTCCATTGGTCGCCATGAGGCTGGAAGAGTTCATCCAGGAATACACTGTTGCCTTGCTCTCGGGCACGTTTCTGGAGTGGCAGAGCTATCAAATTCCCAAAACCGCCCTTAGGTAGCGTGTCTTGGCTAGGGAAGAGACGATCATAAGAATCCAGTCCGATCTCATGGCGGTTTTCCATCGTTCGGGTCAACAAGGCACAACCAAGCTGTCTGGCATTGGCAGCGAGTACTGGGCGGTCGAAGAAAAGCCAGATGTGCGCGCCGTTTCCTGATCGCGAGCGCTCGACGGTTACTGGAACTTGAAATCGCTGGCATGTCGAAGCGAAAGCTGCGGCGTCTGCCATCCACGACTTCTTGTCGAAATCCACTGCGAGAAACCAACAGGTTTCGTCTGGGAGGAGAGGGTAGACCCCGATGGTCTGCTTCCCAGTGAGGTGATCGCGGATTGCGCTATCGGTGAGCGGTTGAAGCGTTCGAGTCTTCCGTGCAACCTTCTTTCGTTCTTCCGGGCTTGCCGCGTGAATCGCGCGCCAGTCCATGACACCAGCGGGCGAATAGCCAGACTTGCCACCCTTTCCTTCCCAGCGTATCGCATAAACGTCTTCGCGGCCGCGAAACAGGCTTCGAAAAAGAGAAATCTTTTTCTCAGGTGTCGAGGGCGCGGCGATGTTGCTGTCGGATACGGAAACAATACGAATTGCAGTGGGACCTGGTTCTTTCGATACAGAATCCTTAATGCCGAGCATCGCTCGGAGACGGGCATTTTCTGCGCGGAGTCGGTCGCATTCCTCCTGTGCCGATTTCAGACGCTCTGCAACGGCGTTCTGGTCCGTCATATCTTCGAGTGGATCCCCCATCAGTTATTCCAAGCGGCCAGTACAATACCGCAGTAGCTTCCAACTGCAGTGGCGTGAGTGCGAACGATTCTGAAGTGTGAGTTCTTCATTGCAAAATATTCGGCTGACAAAACAATTCAATGTTGCTGGGCTGTTTATCCCCACACGCAAGAGATTGGCGCAGCGAACAGGTTATCGCCGAATGGGACGGTGTCCTCAGAGTCGTAGAGGACCAAGCCCAGCTTGAAGTTATGCCCAGAGGCTTCTGACAATTTCCGCAGTCCGCGAAAGTCGCCCGCGTTAACTGTCGCGCCAGCCTTGATCTCAAGGCCCACGATGGCCCCGCTCTCACTTTCCACAACGATGTCCACCTCATCTTGGTCCTTGTCTCGGTAGTAGTGGAGTGTGCAAGTTTCATCAAGCCAGAACGCCTGCTTCATGATCTCGGAGAAGAGGAACGTCTCAAGGAGTGCGCCAAAGATTGAACGGTCCTTTGCGACGCGCTCCTCGGTCGCCCCTACAGTGACCGCGAGCAAGCCTGAGTCAATGAAGTGAAGCTTGGGCGTTTTCACCAATCGTTTGAGCTGATTCCGAAACCAGGGTTCTACACGATGCACGAGGAACAGTTGTTCGAGGATGGCTATGTATTTTCTCGTGGTCTTGTCATCGAGCCCGATATGACCGCCGAGCTGCGAGAAGTTGGTCAGTTGGCCAGAGTGATGAGCGAGAACTTGGAGCAAACGCGGCATCCGAGCGAGTTTGTCCAGATCAGCGATGTCTCGGACGTCCCGTTCTACAATCGCTTTGATGTAATCGCGTGCCCAGGCCCGGCGACGCTTTTGATCTTTCCTCCGAAGCATCTCCGGATAACCGCCAACCAGCACTGTACCTACAAGATCATCGCCGATGATTATTTCAAACGGCTTGGCGATCTTACCCGCCAACGCATTTTCCAGGAACGTAGGAGGCTTGCCCAGGATTTCGGAGCGACCGAGTGGCAGCAGAGTGATGATTTCCATTCGCCCTGCAAGGCTTTCAGACACTTGGGGCAGCGCCAGCACGTTGGCTGAGCCGGTCAGTAGGAAACGTCCTGGACGACGGTCCGCGTCAACAGACTTCTTGATGGCGCGCAGAAGTTCCGGGGCTCGTTGAACTTCATCCACTGTGGCCATGTCCAGGCCGCGGACGAACCCGCTCGGGTCATCGCGGACCGCTTCCAGTACCGTATCGTCGTCCAGCGTAATGTAGCTTCGATTCCTGCTGGCGAACTCGCGGACCAGCGTCGTCTTACCGCATTGACGCGGGCCGTTGACCATTACGACAGGCGTGTCCTTGAGCGCGGTTGTCACGCGGTCTGCCGCAAATCTTGGGAATAGTTTTGGAGTTGGAGAAGTCAACGGGAATCAATCCTTCGTCCATTTCGGTCTTATACGGCGTCTGCCTCGGAGTATACGGTCGTCCAACTCGGAATACAAGGCCGTCCAGTTCGGAATCTAATCACGACGGACCCACCTTAATCCAGACGCGCAAAGGCGCTGTGCAACCAAAGCGTTTCCATACGAGAGGGCCTCAATCAGGTTAAGAAAGTACCGAAGCGTTCTAAGCCTGAGACCCTCTTTCCGAGGTGATTAGAACGACAGGGCGAACACCAATGGCCGCCCAGGACTTCGCTTTGCAGGTGAAAGAATTCCACGAGCTCGCACACCTGATAGGCATTTCGAGCTGTCAGCAGGACGTGATATCCCCTGCTTTTCAGTTCGCCGATTATCGGGAGAAAAAAAGGAATGTGAGGCGAATTGTCAAAGTCGATCCAGATCTTTTTGGATTTGGCCGTCTTGGCGTTGGCGCATCCCACTTGCTGATCGATCGTCAGCGCTTTTTCCACTATGGGCAGAGGCGAAGACATAATTGATACACTCCGTAGAATCTTGTCGGACAAGTGCCAATTGTGAAATTTTAGCAGACCATACGTTTTTTCAAGTCTGACTTTCCGAACGGAATACCTCGATTGATTACCAATCCGCATCGCCCGGCGGAAACAAGTTCCAAATTGTCTGATCTGGGCGGACCACGTCCCGTGTTGCAGCCGAAATCGCTGGCAGTGATCTTTACGACGCAATTAGGAACTTCCGGAAATAGTACGCACCGGACGGGCTGACCGCTGAGAACTTTATCTCCAAAGAGTAGCGAAGATTTTCCCACACGCAAAAAGTTCACATATCAAATCACGCACAACCCCTGCAATATGATGAGGTCACATTGCAACGGCATTGGTAAAATATGTGCATATTCAATGTCTAAAATTGTCGCCCTTTTGTGCCATTTGCATGCATTCTGGCCCGTCGCGAGGTCAGAAACGGACGCAAGCCGGACTCGAATTGCGCGACTGAGAAGCTCATGAATTCCAAAACGGCGGGAATCCATCGCACGGGATCCGATCCTAGTGCTTCGTTATCCGAGTCTCGGCACCTGCTGCTCGGGAGCATGGTGTCGCGGTGGGCTGAGCGCACACCCGATTCGCCCGCGGTTTCCCAAGGCGACGCGCTCTGGACATATGCGGAACTGGTCGCGAGCGCCCGCGCACTTGCGTGTTCCCTACCCCCGGGTGAAGTCGTCGCGGTAACTGGGCAGCAAAGCTTCGGGATGGTAGCGGGCATTCTCGCAGTGTTGTCAAGCCGCAGCGTTTTGCTAACTATAGATCCTAATCTGCCGGAACGCCGACAGCAGTTGTTTGTCGAGCAAGCCGGTGCTCGGCGGCTGTTGGTTGCCGGCGAAATGCCGACTTGGATGCGTCAGTACCAATGGGACGACGCGATCACGGTGGGTCCCAATCAAGTCATCAATTCCGGCCACGCGGCCGTTCCACCCGAACCATTACCAGATGATCCGGCGTACATTTTTTTTACCTCTGGCTCGACGGGCGTCCCAAAGGGAGTGCGCGGCTGCCATAAAGGCCTGAGCCACTTCCTGGCGTGGCAATCCGATGCGTTTCAAGTTGGCTCCGGTGACCGTGTCGCGCAATTGACCAATTTGTCTTTCGATCCCTTGTTGCGGTCCATGTTTTTGGCATTAGTCAGCGGTGGAGTTTTGTGCCTGCCGCAGAAATCGACCACACTGGCTCCTGAAAGTGTGTTGCACTGGATGGAACAATCGGGGGTCACACTGTTGCACGTTGTTCCAAGCCTCGCAATTACTTGGCTGGGGAGCGTGCCGGCGGGTTGCACTATGCCGGATTTGAGGTTGGTGTTTTTTGCCGGGGAACCGCTGCACGAGTCGCTCGTGCGGCGCTGGCGCTCGAAGTTCCCGTCGAGTGTGATTGTGAATCTTTACGGTCCAACGGAAACAACGATGGCCAAATTTTTTTACACGGTGCCGCTCGAACCCGATCCAGGTATCCAGCCAGTGGGGCTGCCGTTGCCGGAGACCGAGGGTTTGCTGCTCGATGAACAAGGCGCGTTGTGCAGCGCAGGCGAAATCGGAGAAATCGTGGTGCGCACGCCCTTCCGGTCGCTTGGGTATATCAACGCGCCAGAGGAGCAACAGCGGCGTTTCATTCGCAATCCTTTCCGCGACGATCCAACGGATTTGCTCTATCGCACCGGTGATCGTGGCCGCTACCGAGCCGATGGAGCGCTCGAAATCCTGGGACGACTGGACTTTCAAGTCAAGATACAAGGCGTCCGCGTCGAGCCCGACGAGGTCAGCGCCATCATCCTGCAACATCCCGGCGTGCAGTCCTGCGTCGTGATTGCGCAGCCGGACGCTTCTCAAAAATTGATTTTGGCCGCGTACGTTGTCGGCCCCGGTCTTTCGTCGGAGGAGTTGCGTGGGTTCCTGGGCGGAGAATTGCCGGCGGCGATGGTCCCGTCCTCGTTCGTGTTTCTCGATCGCTTACCGCTGAACCCAAATGGAAAAGTAGACCGCAGCGCGTTACCCGCGCTCGGCCTGACGCGCTCGTTTGTTGCGCCGCGCACGCAACTGGAACAGAAGTTGGCGGGCCTGTGGCAAGAGATACTCGGCTTGGAGAAGGTAGGGCTGGAAGACAACTTTTTCGAGTTGGGCGGCAATTCGGTAGGGCTGGCGCAGGTGCATGGAAAACTGCGGACGTTGATCAATCAGGACGTTCCCATCACCCACCTTTTCCAGTATCCCACCGTCCGAGCGCTCGCCGATCACTTGAGCCGCAAGGCGCCGAGGGCATCTTCCCATATGAATGCCCGCCAGCGGGCCGCGCGGCAAATCGCGGCGCGGGCGGGGCAATCTGTAATGGAAGAGGACTGAGCTTTGAGAAAATATCACTTGAACCAGAGGTCATTCATTCCACTATGAGCGATCAAATCGAACGACGAGAGAATCTCTCGAACGAAGAATTCATGAAGGAGTACGTCTACGCCAATCGGCCCGTCATCGTGACGGATGCCCTTCGCCAGCGGAAAGCCGTCGGGCGCTGGACCCCCGAATTCTTCAAGGGGGAATTCGCCGATATGAACTTGGCGCTCAACAAAGTTGCCTGGAGCAAGGAGAATGGCGGAGCCGACTTGACCATGGCGAGATTCGTCGACACCGTTCTTGCCTTCACCGACGAGAATCCCGCGCCCTATCTCCGCAACCAAAACCTTTGCGAACTCTTTCCTTCCTTGATGCAGAACGCATCGCCGATGCCGGGGTACTGTTCTCCGAATTGGCTGCCCGAGTCCTATTCCGTGAAAAGTTTACAGCGGGTCTTTCATGAGCACTCGGAAATTCAATTTTGCTTCGGAGGCACTGGCGGCGCGTTTCCGGTGCTTCATTACGATGTTCTCACGTCCCACGCCTATTTGTTTCAGATTTACGGGCGGAAAAAATTTATTGTATTCAGCCCGGATCAAGAACCGTACCTGTATCTGAGGCCGCGGAACTTTTCGCAAGTCGTTGAGAAACCGGACCTGGATAAATTCCCGTTGTTCAAGAAAGCCAAGGCAACTACTTGTGTTCTTGAGCCCGGAGAGTTCGTGTTCGTGCCGATCCAATGGTGGCACACGGCAAAAATACTCACTCCGTGTATTACGCTATCCTTGAATGTTGTGAACGACTCCAACTGGAAGCCTCTGACCGAGTGGGTTTGTAGCGGTCGAGAGACGATCTTGCGGCTTCCCAGCCGGCTTTATCTGAATGCTGTCGGATCGCGGCGGGATCAGAGGGTTCGGAGGTCGGCATGAGGGGTTCGGGAAACAAGAAGTCGATCGGCGACATCGCGATCATCGGCATGGCCGGGCGTTTCCCCGGCGCGCGCGATGTGCGGGCGTTTTGGCAAAACCTGAAGAACGGCATCGAGTCCGTCTCATTCTTCACGGATGCGGAACTGGCGGCAGCAGGCGTCGCCCCGGAATTGCTGGCCGACCCGAATTACGTCAAGGCGCGGGCCATGTTGGAGGATGTCGAGGCGTTCGACGCGGAATTGTTCGGCTACAGCCCGCGCGATGCGGAGATGATGGATCCGCAACACCGGCTGTTCCTCGAGACGGCCTGGGCAGCGCTCGAAGACGCAGGGTACGATTCGTGGCGTTACGGGGGAGCCATTGGCACGTTCGGCGGACTTTATTTCGATACCTATCTACTTGCTAATCTATGCGCCGACCCGCGGAAGACCGAAAGCCTGCTGAATCACAGCGAGCCCGGAAGCTACCAGATGTACCTGGGAAACGACAAAGACTATCTAACCTCGCGAGTAGCCTACAAACTGAATCTGCGCGGACCGGCCATCACGGTTCAGACGGCGTGCTCCACCTCGCTCGTGGCGGTTTGCCAAGCTTGCCAGAGTTTACTTTATTATCAGTGTGACATGGCTCTGGCGGGGGGCGTGGCGGTCATCGTGCCCCAGCAGAAAGGGTACTTGTATCAAGACGGCGGGATGCAGTCGCGGGACGGGCACTGCAAACCGTTTGACGCGCAGGCACAAGGCACGCTGTTTGGCAACGGGGTAGGGTTAGTGGTGTTGAAGCGGCTGGACGAGGCCGTCGCGGATGGCGACCATATTTATGCGGTCATCAAAGGTTCGGCAATCAACAATGACGGCGCCGTTAAAGTCAGCTACACCGCGCCTAGCATCGACGGCCAATCAGAAGTGATCGTTCTGGCGCAGACCATCGCCGGGGTCAGCGCCGACACCATCAATTATGTTGAGGCCCACGGTACCGGAACTCCGTTAGGCGACCCGATCGAAGTGGCGGCGCTGACACAGGCGTTCCGAGAGAGCACTGACAAGCGCGGGTTCTGCGGCATTGGGTCACTGAAGAGCAACGTGGGGCATTTGGATGCCGCAGCGGGCGTCGCGGGTTTGATCAAGGCGGCGTTGGCGCTGGAGAATGAACTCATTCCGGCAACGCTGCACTTCACCTCGCCGAATCCTAAGATCGATTTCGCGAGCAGCCCGTTCTACGTTGTCTCGAAACCCACGGAATGGAAGACGAATGACGCGCCGCGCAGGGCGGGGGTCAGTGCATTTGGAGTAGGCGGCACCAACGCGCACGTGGTGCTGGAGGAAGCGCCGGCCATCGAACCATCCGGGTCTTCGCGCGGGACGCACTTGCTGAAGCTTTCCGCGAAAACGCCTGCCGCATTGGATCGGGCGACGGCCCAGTTGGCGGCGCATCTAAAAACACATCTCGAGCTGAATCTTGCCGATGTGGCCTATACCCTGGAGGTGGGCCGCCGTATATTGCCGCAGAGGCGCGTGGTGGTTTGCCACGACACACTGGACGCCGCAGCGCAGCTGGAAAAGCCCGACCCGAAACGTGTCTTCATCGGAAGGCAGGTGCGAGAAGACGCCCCGGTCGTATTCATGTTCCCCGGCCAGGGCTCGCAGTATGTCGGAATGGGCGCCAACCTCTACGACTCTGAGCATGTCTTCCGCGAAGTGGTGGATCGCTGCGCTGAATTCCTCCAGCCGATGCTGCAAACTGACTTGCGCCTGATTCTGTTTCCTGTCGAAGGACTGGAAAAAGACGCCGAACAGTTGCTGGTTCAAACTCGGTTCACGCAACCTGCGCTGTTTGTTATTGAGTACGCTTTGGCGACGCTGTGGATTTCCTGGGGCATCAAGCCGGTGGCAATGATTGGCCACAGCGTAGGCGAATATGTCGCCGCGTGCTTGGCCGGAGTTTTTTCTCTCGAGGATGGGCTCACGCTGATTGCGGAACGTGCACGCCTCGTGCAGCAACAGCCAGGCGGCGCAATGCTCGCCGTCGGGCTGCCTGAAAAAGAAGTATTGCAATGGCTCGACGGGACAGGAACCGGAGAGATGGCCATCGCGGCGATCAACTCGCCGGGCATGTGCGTGGTCGCGGGCCCGCACGAAGACATTGCGGAGTTGGAAACAAAGCTATCCTCTCGGGAAGTTACGTTCCGGCATCTTCGTACCTCACACGCGTTCCATTCCCCGATGATGGAGCCCGTGCTCGCGCCATTCACCGAAGTGGTGCGGCAGATTTCCCTTCACGCGCCGCAAATCCCGTACGTTTCCAATGTGACCGCTCAATGGATAACCGAGGCAGACGCAACCGATCCGCATTACTGGGCCGGCCACGTGCGCCAGGCCGTGCGATTCGCAGAAGGCATCGCGCACTTCGTGCAAGATCCAGCCACGGTACTGCTGGAAGTCGGACCCGGCCAAACGTTGAGCACGCTGGCGCGGCAACATCCGGATTGGAAGCGCGAGCAGGCCGTGCTGAGTTCGTTGGTAAGAGGAGAGGAAGCGGATTCGATCATCGCGGCGTGCGGGCGACTCTGGCTGGCAGGTACGAGCGTCGATGCAGAAGCATTTTTCGCCAACGAACGCCGGAAACGAGTGTCGTTACCGACATACTCATTCGAGCGCACACGCCACTGGGTCGAATCGAATGGAGTGACTTGGACCGCGACTGCGGCGACAACTCCGGCTTTGGACCTCCGCGCCACGGAGCGCACTTCGGCGTCAGGCGCAACGACGCCAGCGAAGCGAACGGATGAACTCAAGGCGATGTTGAAGGAGTTATCCGGAAAGGATTACAGCGACGCGGACGACAACGTCTCGTTTGTGGAGTTGGGCTTCGAGTCGCTGTTTCTCACACAGCTCAGCCTGGCAATTACGAAACGGTTCGGCGTCCAAGTCGCGTTCCGTCAATTGCTCGGCGATATCAATACATTGGCTTTGCTGGCGGCTCATCTGGACATAGCCGCACCGCCCGCAATTGTTGAACCGGTGGCGCCTGTACTGGCGGCCACCGAGCCACAAACAGCGCCGTTGACGGAAGCGCAGCGCGAGCTGTGGCTCGCGACGGCCATCGGCGACGCGGCGTCGTGCGTGTTCAACCAGTCCTCCACGTTGCGATTGCGTGGACCTTTGCAACAGCGAGTTCTGGAGAGCGCATTTCAGGAATTAGTTCAGCGGCACGATGGATTGCGCGCGACGTTTTCTGAAAATGGCGATTCTCAAACCGTCGCGCCACGATTGGCGATCGACCTTCCCTTCTCTGATCTGACTGGACGCGCGACGCAGTTAGACGCGCTGCTCGCCGATGAAGCTTCGCGGCCATTCGATTTAGCGCACGGACCGCTCGTACGCGCGCGATTGGTAAGACTCGATCAGAACAACCACATCATGTTGTTCACGGTTCACCACATCGTTTGTGACGGCAGGTCGCTGGCCATATTGTCGAACGACTTGGGCGAATTATATTCGGCGAAGTGTGCCGGACGGGCGGCGCTGCTGGTGCCGGCGCAATCGTTAATGGCGTATGCGGTGGAAGAATATCGTCAAACGGAAAGCCCTGAACGGCGTGCGGCCGAGTCCTACTGGATTGAGCAGTATGCTGACCAACCACCTGCACTGGAGTTGCCTCCGGACTTTCCACGCCCGGCGCAGAAGTCTTTTCACGGGGCGCTGGCGAAATTTGAATTGCCACCCGCGCTTTGTAGCGAGTTAAATCGTGCCGGCGCGCGGCAAGGATGCACCTTCTTCACGATTCTGCTTGCGGCATACTACGTGCTCCTGTACCGGCTTACAGGTCAGGAGGACATCGTCGTTGGCGTGCCGTTTGCCACGCCGGGAACGGAGGGGAGCGAGTCGCTGGTCGGACATACCGTTAATTTTCTGGCGGTGCGTGACCACCTTTCTGGAAATTCGTCATGGGGCGACCACCTCCAAGCGGTGAAACGCCTGGTAATTGAGGCGGTGGAGCACCGGCATTTCACCTACGGCAGCCTGATCCAGAAACTGGCCTTGGCCAGAGACAACAGCCGCATCCCGCTCGTCGCCGCGTCGTTCAATCTGGCGCGCAGGGATAATCCTCTGCGGTTCACGGACCTCCAGGTCACGAAAGAACTCAATCCGCACAGTTTCACAAATCTTGATATTACCTTTGATTTTAATCAAGACGGCGACACTTTGACGCTGGACTGCGTCTACAATACCGATCTGTTTGACGCTGCGACGATCAACCGCTGGTTTGGGCACTTCGAAACGCTTTTGAACGCCATCGCGGAAAGCCCGACAGAAGTGCTGGGAAAACTACCTGTCCTTGGGGAGATCGAGCGCAGAGAACAAATCGTCGACTGGAACAACACAGCTGTAGAAATTCCCAAACACGCCGCTCTCTACCGGTGGTTCGAGTCACAGGTGGAAAAAACCCCTGAAGCCCGCGCCCTAACATTCGAGCGCGAACATTTGACTTACGGAGAACTCAATCACCGCGCAAACCAACTTGCGTGGCATTTGAAGAAATTGGGCGTGGGACCACACACGTTGGTCGGGCTTTATGTCGAACGATCTCTTGAGATGGTCGTGGGCCTCCTTGGGATTCTTAAGGCCGGAGGCGCCTATGTGCCCCTGGATCCTTCTTTCCCAGTGAACCGCCTCGCGTACATGGTATCGGACAGCGGGATGGACGTGCTGATCACTCATCGCAACCTTGAAAAGAATTTACCGGTCCAGCCGGCATCGGTCGTTCGCTTGGATTCCGATTGGGGGGAGATTGCAAAGCAAGGCATCGATGATCTCAAATCTGAGGATGCAGGACCGGGGGACCTTGCCTACGTGCTTTACACATCGGGTTCAACCGGCAAACCGAAGGGCGTGGGAATTCCTCACTCGGCAGTCACGAATTTTCTCTCTTCAATGCAACGCGAGCCCGGTTTCACGGCCACAGATTCGCTGTTGGCGGTAACAACCCTCTCCTTCGACATTGCCGGCCTCGAGATTTATCTTCCCCTAATCAGTGGCGGAAGTGTGGTGATCGCGAGCTACGATGACTCCCACGATCCCGCGCGATTAATGGAATTAATACGCAACTCCCATTGCAGCATGCTGCAAGCTACACCAGCCACTTGGCGGGCGCTTATCGATGCGGGCTGGAGCGGTTCGCCAACCCTGACCGTTCTGTGCGGCGGCGAATCCCTGCCTCGTGATTTGGCGAAAGACCTCCTTCCACGTTGCAGGGAGCTGTGGAATATGTACGGTCCGACAGAAACTACTATCTGGTCGACCGTCCATCGGGTTACTTCCACCGACGGCCCAATTCCAATCGGCCGGCCGATCGCCAATACGAAAACATTTGTGCTGGATGCGTACCGCAATCTCGCTCCAGCGGGCGCCGTTGGCGAGCTTTACATCGGTGGCGCGGGCTTGGCGCGCGGGTACTTGGGTCGTCCCGAGCTGACACAGGAACGTTTTATCCAAAGCCCTTTTGACACGCGTGCGCGGCTGTACCGCACCGGCGATATAGCGCGATGGTTGCCCGGCGGAATTCTGGAATGCCTTGGCCGGGTGGATAGCCAGGTCAAGATCCGCGGGTTCCGTATCGAGTTGGGCGAAATCGAGGCGGTTCTCAGCTTGCATCCTGGGATCCGCCAATGCGCAGCGATTGCACGTGAGGACCTGCCCGGTAACGCACGGCTTGTCGCCTATTTTGAAGCGCAGCCGGGCCAAACGCTGAACGTCACCGACTTGCGTGCCAGCCTGGAGAAGAACCTTCCGGCGTACATGATCCCTTCGGTCTTCGTGGTAATGGAAAAACTCCCGCTCACGAACAACGGCAAGATTGATCGCAAATCATTGCCGGCTCCGGAGCAGTCGGTCCTGATCAGGTCCGAGTTCGTCGCTCCAGAGTATCCGTCCGAGCAGATGCTGGCCCGGATTTGGACCAAAGTCCTGAAAGTGAAGCGCGTTGGGCGCCACGACAACTTCTTCGAATTGGGAGGTCATTCGCTGCTGGCGGTGCGGCTAGTCGTTGAGATCGAGAAGCTCACGAAAATCCGCCTGCCGCTCGCGATGTTGTTGCAGGCCCCCACCATTGCGGGGCTCGCGGACTTACTTCGCCGGGAGAACTGGACACCATCGTGGTCTTGCCTAGTTCCGATCCAGTCGGCTGGGTCCAAACCCCCTCTATTTCTAATGCATGCTCACGGCGGCAACGTCCTCGAATACTATCCGCTGGCAAACCTGCTTGGTCCAGATCAGCCCGTGTATGCCCTTCAGGCCAGAGGGCTGAACGGCCACATTGTGAAGGACTCGACGCTGGAAGATATGGCTGCAGCGTATATCACCGAACTTCGAAGTCTTCAGCCCGAGGGTCCGTACTTTTTGGGGGGCTTTTGTTTTGGAGGACTGCTGGCTTTGGAGGTTGCGCAGCAACTCACTGCCGCGGGGCAAGCTGTGGCATTGCTGGCCATGATCCAATCGGTGCATCCCGAAGCCTGGCGTTTTAAGCCCGGCACCTCGGTCTTCCAGCGCGCATGGTATCGGGCGACCAAGCGAATCAGCCTCGAATCAGATAATTTGCTATATGGCAATAAGGGCTACATCGTGGATAAGCTTCGTTACGTATCGGGTGTCGTGCGTGCGCGCATCGCCATCGCTGTAGGTAGCCTGACTGGCCGCGAACACCCGGATCCCACGCAGTTGCCCATGCAGTACATCCTGGAGACTCTTGGCAAGGTACATGAAAAAGCCCTCAAAACCTGGGTTCCGCGTCCCTACGGGGGCCGGGTTGTCCTCTTTCGCGCCAGCAAACAGATGTCCGGATTGGCTGCCGACCAGTACCTGGGCTGGAAACATGTTTTCAATGGAAACCTGGAAGTCCGCGAAATACCAGGTCATCAGCAAAATCTTTTGCTGGAGCCCAATGTCCTGCGCCTTGCTACCGAATTCACCAACATCTTGTAATTTGAGTTGAGGGACATTCGCTTGTCGCGGTCCAGATGTTACTAGCGGTTCAAGAGCTGGCAAGAAGAATTGTGCCATAGTCGACCATTTCTTATTCCTCTCCTAAGGAACTCATAGGCTAAGTTGCTGATGTTGCTGAAAGCGGTATGACTTGGAAGCCGAGAAGGGCAGCGTGTTTGCGGAGTTTCATCTCTGCTCGTCGCCGGGCGTGTTCCTCAGACTGGTGGAAAACGGTCTCGGCATAGGGTTCTTTGGTAAGCAAGACGTGGTACAGGACACGAGCGATCTTGTGTGCAGTCGCGGTAATGGCTTGGGCAGTACCGAGCTTTGAGCGCATACGCCGGAAGAACTCTCCAAAATACCCCTTTGCACGGCACAGAGAATTAGCTCCTAGCCGAAGAGCAAGAGCAGCGCGGCTCTTCACTTTGCGCGTTTTACAGGACAAAACCTTGCCGCCGCTGACTCGATTCTCCGGGCAGAGACCGAGCCACGATGCGAAAGCAGATGCGTTGCGGAACCGGCGGAGATCCGGGCCGACCTCGGTAAGGATGACTTGTGCCGTAACCGCGCTGACCCCGGGAATATCGGTAAGATCGACGCCGGCGATGCGATAGAGCTGGCCTCGAAGGTCGAAGCCGGGGTCGTTGCCTTGGCGCTGAAAAGCGGAGTGCTTCGTACGCCGTGGAATTTCTTGTCCGGTCTCGACAGCACTGGGCAGAGTCTGCATGAGGCGTTGGATTTCACGATCTAGTTCGGCGATCAGCTTCTGGTAATAAAGGAAGCCATCTAGTGACTGCTTCAGCGTGAACACGTGCTCGGGTCGGTAATCGCCCTCTAGAGCTTTCGCTACCTTTTCGCGCGGACTTTTCACACGACAGTTGCAGAGTTGTGCCAGTTGCACAGGATCGCGCTCACCGGCGAGGATCGCATCCAGAATCGCTTGCCCACTCGCTCCGGTGATGTCGCTCAGTACGTGATGGATCCGCAGATTCATCTGGCTGAGCGACTTCTGCATATGCAGGATGTGCTCGGAGGCCATCTGCAGCAGACTCCCCCGATGCCTCCAAAGAGAACGCACCGCACAGATGTCCATGGATGGGCAGAAGCTGGCTCTCAGCAATCCAACTGAGTCCAGATACTGAATCCACTGGCAATCGGAGACATCGCTCTTCCGGCCAGGAACGCTCTTCAAGTAGCGCGCGTTGACCAAGTAGACTTCCAAACCTCTTGCTTCCAGAATTTGAAACAGCGGAATCCAGTACACGCCGGTGGACTCCATCGCCACCGTGCGAATCCGGCACTGCACAAGCCAATCCGCCAGAGCATGCAGATCGCAGGTGAAGGTGCTGAACATGCGTACGGATTCTTCGTCACGATCAGGGGGAACAGCCACGTAGATTTCTTCTGCCCCGATGTCAACCCCCGCAGCATCGGGCTCCAGTACAACGGCTCTGCACTCTCGTTTCTCTCGTCTCTTCGCCATCATTTTCTCCTTGCGTGGAGAACGCGGCCCGAGGCGCGAAACCTTGCAGTCTCCTAATCGAGATCGCTGTCGTTGCCAACAGACGTCATCACTGACCTGTCCGCTACCTCGGACCCACGCTTTTCGACGGGCTTCGGAAAGCACCATTGAGGACTTCGGGCCGTAGCTTGCCGCATTCTCACGCACCCCTATCATCGCTCATTTCAAGTTCCTTCCGTCCCTGTCTGGGCGGGGCCCAGTCAATCGCTTTTCGGAATTTCCCGGTGATATTTCAGTTTGAAATTATATTTCCCGATCTGTGAGGGCGGCATTCCCTCGTCGGCTTAGGAATGCAGACGCCGAACGCTGCTGTCGGAGTAGATGGTATTTGAATCTTCCAAAGGATGAGCTTGACTTCAGATTCGATATTTCCTCTAGTTAGGCAATAGTCCAGCTTCAGCTTTCACCCGGGTCGAAGAGAAAGTTCGCTGACGCATAGCCTCCCGACGCGCCTTAACGGAGCGAAGCCGACCATCCGAGAAAAAAGATGTTCAGCGGTACGGAGAGCGGTACGGAATGTCTAAACAAAGCGTGGCGAAAACGTGGTTAGGTCCACCGCAATGAAATGGTAGGCCCGTGCGGACTCGAACCGCAGACCTCTACTGTGTCAATCTTGCCGGGATAGGTTTTACAACAACTTAGAAGACCGCGGGGAATGCCAAACTACGCGGAAGTCGGATAAGACATCACACTCTGTGGGTTGGAATGTGGGTTGGCAAAAAGCTTCAATGCTCCGGTTGAGAGGGCAGGGTCTCTTATCTTCGACTCGCCTCCTGGCCACTCGCAGTCCCCCTTCCACGCAAAGCGTGTCACTTCCACCTGACAAAACAGGATGTTAGTGAACTGAATCGAACCCTCTGCTCTTATGAAAGAAGTTACTTGCCTTTAGCCCGCGTCGGCAAGTGTAATTCTTGCGAGGAAAAGTGCGGTTTTGCAGTTGGATTTTAACGCGAATCAATCAAGAGGATCTGACCGCCTCAAAATCGCCCACATTCATGAGA
>WNFE01001535.1_pt1 | contig 16749 bp, 20 predicted proteins | sample 5400451 | NCBI WGS metagenome assembly WNFE01 (sample SAMN13153344, study PRJNA577476) | soil metagenome | isolation source: 200 cm saprolite under Douglas fir tree site 2 hole 2 | place: USA:California | collected 2015-04-18 | reverse complement strand
CAACGGCACGCTGGAAGACGAGAAGATCGCCCACATGGCGCAGGCCGAGAGCCCGCCCGGCCTGGCGCAGGAGCAGATCTTGCGGATGATCCGCGACGCGGGCAAGGTCGCCGTCGAGCGCGACGCGCTCTACAACGTCATCAAGGTCTGGAACTAGCGCGTGCTGGCGGAGATCCGAGCCAAGTCGGAAGCCGGCAAGCGGCTCGACCGGCAAGAGGGGCTCTGGATGCTGACCGAGGCCCCGCTTCTCGACCTGGGCGGGCTGGCCCAGGAGGCGCGCTTCCGGCTCCAGCCCGAGAAGCAGGTCAGCTTCGTCATCGACTCCAACCCGAACTACACCAACGTCTGCATCACGGACTGCCAGTTCTGCGCCTTCTACCGCCGGCCCGGCGACGCCGAGGCCTGGACGCTCACGGTCGAGCAGGTGCTGGAGAAGGTCGAGTCCGCGGCCAGGGGCGGCGCGACCACGGTGCTGCTCCAGGGCGGGCACAATCCCGCTCTGCCCCTCGACTATTACCTGTCGCTCGTGACTGAGACGCGGCGCCGCTTCCCCCAGGTGACGCCCCACTTCTTCACGGCCTCCGAGATCATGACCATGGCGGACGTCTCGGGGCTCGCCATGCCCGAGGTGCTCGCGCGCCTCAAGGCGGCTGGGCAGTCCACGCTACCCGGTGGCGGCGCCGAGGTCCTCTCCGAGCGCGTGCGCAAGCGCATCGAGCCCAAGAAAGGCGGGCCCAAAGCCTGGCTCGACGTCCACCGCGAGGCCCACCGTCAGGGCTTCAGGTCCACGGCGACGATGATGTACGGCCACGTCGAGACGCCCGAGGACATCCTGGACCACTTCGACTCGATCCGGGAGCTCCAGGACGAGCATGGCGGATTCACCGCGTTCGTGCCCTGGTCCTTCAAGCCCGGCAACACGCTCCTCGAGAAATGGATCAAGACCTACAAGGGCCCGAACGCGTATCTCCGGATGCTGTCTGCCTCCCGTCTCTACCTCGACAATTTCCCGCACGTACAGGCCTCGTGGTTCTCCGAGGGCAAGCGGGCGGGACAGATCGCGCTCCACTGGGGGGCGGACGACTTCGGGGGCACGCTCTTCGAGGAGAACGTCCACGCCGCCGCGGACTACGTCAACAAGACGACCGTGGACGAGATCGTCACGCTGATCCGTGAGGCGGGCTTCACTCCCGTCCAGCGCACCACCGAATACGAGATCCTGAAGGTCTACTAGCTCCGCCTAGCGGCTCCACATCCGCTCGAGCCCGTAAAGGAAAAGGGCCCAGCCGATACCCCAGGCGGCATTCAGCAGGAATCCGATGATGAACAGTCCCAGCGCGTTCGGCGGAAATCCCCCGAACTTCAGCGGCCAGACGACGATCATGAAGACCAGCGTCAGGGCCAACCCACCAGCGACGGGCGCCGCGATCCAGTAGGCCGTGCCGCTAAACCACCGCGGCAGGGTCAGGGCGAAGACGATGCCCCAGACACCACCCCAGAACGAGATCGAGACCACCTCGGGGATGCCGAGAGGCTTGGTTGGCGCCATGTTGAACGGCGCAATCGGCACGATGCCGGCGGCATGCAGTATCCAAAGAAGGATCTGGTGAAAGACCGGCACCGCGAGCACACCGGCCACGAAGCCAAGGCCAAGCTGTGAGGCGCTCATTGTCTTTATCCTACGACCACGGTTGCATTTTCGGACCGAAGCCGGCGAGGCGATCGACGCTGATACGGACGATCAATCGCTTCTCCCCGGGCTGGCGGAACGGATACTTGTCGACGTTCAGAAATCGCTTGGCGAGCTTGTCGATCTGATCGTCGGCCCCGGCCTCCGTCACCCGAGCCTTGCCGTAAAAGACCGCGTAGGCCTGGGGGTCATTGCGGTCCTGCACGGAGACGATGATGCGGGGATCGCGGCGCAGGTTCTGCGGCTTCTTTCGCCCCTCCGCAGTGTTGAAGAGGACTTCGTCACCGTCCACGTCCATCCACACCATTGTGACCTGCGGGTTGCCGTGCTCGTTGAATGTCACCACGTGCCCGTAGGCCTTGTCCTGCAGGAGCTTCTTCACTGATTGCGGCAGTGTGATCGGCATGATTGGTCCCCTTTCCCGACGATGGCTGCCAGAGACATTATCTCCCGCCTGTCTACGATCAGCGGGTGGCCCGGGGGAGATGCGCGGGTTGAGCCGCCCGACCTAGATCGGGTCGACTGGCGGGATAGCCGGGATCAGCTTCCGGGCATGGGCGAGCGCGTAGAGGCGCTCGAGGGCGGCCTTGCCATCGGGACCGAGGCGCTTCGTGTAGTCGTTGACGTACATCAGGACGAACTTCTTGCAGGTCTCCTTGTCGATCCCCCGCCCGTACCGCATCGCGTACTCGATCGCCTCGTCCACGTGGGCGTAGGCGTAGTCGATCGAGTCGCGGAGCGCCTGCGACAGCTTCCGGTGCACGGCCTCGCCCAGGTCGCGGCGCATGACGTTGATGCCGAGCGGCAGCGGCAGGCCCGTCTCGCGCTCCCACTCCTGTCCCATGTCGAGCACCTTGACGAGGCCCATCTGCTGGTGCGTGATCTGCCCCTCGTGGATCAGGAGCCCGAGATCCGCCTGCCCTTCGAGGACGGCCTTCGGGATCTTGTCGAAGGCGACCTCGATGATGGGCGGGTCGCCCACGTAGATCCGGAGCAGGAGCGCCGCCGTGGTGTGGCTGCCTGGAATGGCGACCACCTTTTTCTCGAGGTCCTCGCGCGCCACCGGCTCCCGAGAGACCAGGATGGGACCGTAGCCCTTGCCCATGGAGGCGCCCGGATCCATCATCCGGTACTGCTCGTGCACCATGACGTAGGTCGCGGCCGAGACGGCGGTGACGTCGAGCTCGCCCGTGCGCGCGCGGCGGTTGAGCGACTCGATGTCCTCGAGCACGTGCTCGACCTCGATGCCCTCGGCCTTCACCTTGCCCGCGGTGAGCGCGTAGAACATGAAGGCGTCGTCGGGATCGGGGCTGTGGCCGATTCGGATCAGCATGGCGTCCGCCAGAGTACCACGCGCGGCTAGTCGGAAAGCCCGAGCAAATCGAAGCCGCGCCCGTCGGTCGCCGCCGGAGACGGGGCGAATCCCGCGCGGAAGTCCCCCGCCTTGACGGCGCGGAGGATCGCGTCCGGGCTGCGCGCGGCGTCCACCTCGATCCAGGCGCGCCCGAACTCGTCGTCGCGGTGCGAGTCGTCGGTGGCGATCTTGGGCAACGGGATCCGGTCCACGTCGTGCTGGGCCTGGTAGACGCCCGTCTCGGTGATCTCGACCGCGTGGATCGGCAGGCCGGCTTCCGTAATCTCCGCGATCCGGTAGAGGACCTGCGACACGTTCAGACCGTAGCGCGCCGGGTGGTTCAGCACGTAGAGCGTTTCCCGGTCGCCTGTGACCTTGCCCACGTGCTGCGACAGGGGCCGGTAGTCGAGCTCGATGCCCGGAAGGACGAGCAGGCGGTCGTCGCCGGACGGAATGTTGAACCAGTAGTCGTCGCCCACGCGATTTTCGTGGTCGGTGATGGCGAGGAAGCCGTAACCCATCTCGCGATAGCGCGCGATGACTTCGGCCACGGGACGGCGGCCGTCCGAAAACGTGGTATGGGCGTGGAGATTACCCTTCAGGAGCGGCACGGGGTGTTCGCTGGGTGCGACGAGTTCAGCGGGGAGCGGCGCTGGGTACGATGGCGGGCTTCCGCTCGGGTCCGCCCCAGGTGATCGCGAAGCCGAAGCTCAGCCATCCGGGCTGCCGCATGTTCGACGGCCCATCTTGCGTCACTACCCCCACCGGCGAGCCCCACCCGGCGAGCCCCATGCGGCCGGTCGCCGTTTCTTTCGCGAAGGGCTCGATGAAGGCGGGGTCGAAGTTGATGACGGGGTCGCCGCGGTAGATGTCGGCATCCTTGGGGCGCGTGATCTCGCTGCCCTTGGCCTCGGGGCGGATGATCTCGAACTTGGGCGGAGCCGGGGCCGTCGTCTCGACCTCGACGCCCGACTGCGCCATGGCCGCCCCCGCGGCCCCGAGCGACAGCGCGATCATCACTGCGGCGCTCAACGCTATCCGAACCATATTCCAATGCTCTCAGATATGGCCGGGACGCGCAAGCAAAACTCTAAGCCCGCGAAAAACCTGCGCCTTGCGCCTTCTGGATCGGAGGCTCAGTCAGTCCGGCAGAGGACGAGGAGCGGACCCAGGTTCCGAGCGCGCTCCATCCCAAGAACCGCGCTCTCGAGCGCGTCCACACGGGCCGGCGGCATGAGACGCGCTGCGTTGTCGCGGAATTTTGCGATCACCTCATCGGGAGCGATGGGCATCTCGGGGCCCCCGCGCTGGCTCTCCTCGCGCGCCTCGAGCATCCTGCCGTCCCTGAGCCGCACCTTGACCCAGCCGGGGAAGGTTCTCGGATAGGGGGAGCTCGGATCTACCGTGTATCGAACTCGAGCGGCCAACGCGAGAGCGCCCGGCTCGCGGATGCCCTCCTCGGTGAAGGTGCTGATACCCACACGATCGCCGACCAGGGCCGCGGCGACGCAGAACGCGAGGCTGAACTTGGCGTCGTACGGCGACCGTGGACGAAGCTTGGCCGCGGCCGGTTCGCAAACGATGGGCACTTCCCCAGCGGGCACGAGACACTCGACTTCCTCTACCTGCTCCGGTCTGAGGCCTTCGGTCCGCTTGAGACTGGCCACGGCGTCAAGATAGGCGTGGTTGAGATGGCAGCACGGATAAAGCTTGAACGAGCTCCGCACGGTCTCCCACTCATCCCCCAGATTCTTCGTTTGTTTCGCGATATCCGGCACATCACCCAGCGCGGCGCGATAGAAGCCGAGTCGCCCCTCGAGCGCCGTCGCCGGGCCGGTAAAACCCTCTTGGGCGAGCGCGGCCGCCTGTATCCCCGACTGCGCCGCCCATCCCGGATGGAGCCGCTTGACCCACGAGCCGTCCTCGAGGAATTCCATCACCCCCGAGGCCATGCTCCCCGCGATCCCGACGGCGGCGGTCAGCCTGCTCGCGTCGAGGCCCAAGGACTTTCCGGCGGCGAGCGCCGCGCCGAACGCGCCGCAGACCGCCGTGGCGTGCCAGCCGCGCTCGTGAAAGCGCCCGGGAGCGGCCATGCCGATGCGGATCATGGCCTCGTAGCCGGCGACGAGGGCCGTCAGCGCGTCCCGGCCGCCGAGCCGCTCCGACTCGGCGAGGGCCAGCACCGCCGGCACCAGGACGGCCGAGGCGTGACAGACCGAGTCCGCGTGGGTGTCGTCGAAGTCGAGGCCGTGGGCGAGCGCGCCGTTGGCGAGAGCGGCCTGGGGCGGCGCGGCCGTGAGTGTCGTGCCCCACACGGTGCTGAGTCCTGGGCCTCCCCAGCGTGACGCGAGCGCCAGGACTGAGGGGGCGTGCTCCTCGCGAGCGCCCGCCAGCGCGCAGCCTATCGTGTCGAGCACGCGAAGGGCGGCGTTGTCGCGCACGGCAGCCGGGATGTCCTCGGCACGGAGGCGCGCCGCCCACTCGCCGAGCACCTTTGCCGCGGGCGTCACCTACGACCGCTCCGTCCTGCGCGGCAGCGCCACGATTGCCGAGCCCTTGGCGGTTATCTCACTCCGCTGGTTTTCGGCCACGAGGTCCACATCCACGAGCGACAGACCGTCCTCTTCGCGCTTGCCGGTCACAGTGCCGCGGCACCAGGTCACGTCGCCGATCAGGTTGTGGCGGCGCACCTGAGCCGAGAGACGCCTGAGCAGGCCGCCATCGACCATCCAGTTGGTCGCGACGTGCCCGAGCCACGCCACTCGCTCGGGGCCGTAGTCATAGGCGCCGGGAACGCCCACCGAGCGCGCGAAGGGCTCGTCCCAGTGGACGCGCTCGGGCGGCTCGGGCACTCCGAACGCGTTGGGAATGCCGAGCGCGGGATGTCGCTCGATGAGGTCGAAGGCCAGCCCGTGCGCGCGCACGTAGAGGCTGCCCCATCCCTGGACGAATGCCACCACGGACGTGACGGTCAGCGGGCCCTTGCAAACGGTCGGCAAGCTTTCGCCCACGTGAACCTCGTCCCAGAAACGGGGCTGGGCGCCGCGGATCTCCTCGTTGCGGTATGCGCGGGCGATGCGCTCGATCTCGTCCTCGCTGTACCGGTTCGGCGCGGCGGCCTTGTACTTGCCGCGCTCCCGTGCCGTGTCGCGCTCGGTTCTGAAGCACCACGAGTCGGCCTCGCAGACGGTCTCGCCCCGCTGGTTGGTGAAGGTCGTGCGGTACACCTGCTGGATGGCCCGCTTGGCGAACGCGGACGGCTTCTCGATCACATCCTTGAGCACGCTCTCGCCGACGATCCGGTCGCCCTCTCGAATGGCGCGGTGCCAGCGAAAGTCGGTCCCCGCGTACATGGCGTGGATGCCGGGCAACCCGCCGACATATCCCGAAACCACCCGGTCCATCGCGAAGAGGATCGTGGGCGGTGCCGTACCGGCATTGGCCCAATACGGATTCCGGTCTCCGATGCCGTGGGCCCAGTGCCGGATCGCGTCCCGCGTCGCGACCTCTATGTACGCCTCGGGGCGGCGAACGGGATGGCCGATGCGCGCCCTGAGGGCCGCCAGCCCCTCGGGAGTGATCGTGGGGAATCGGGCGGTCGTGGACATGGGGCGATTGTGGGCACGGTCCGGCCGCGGGTCAAGGAATGATGTAGCATTCCCGGCATGCGGCGCCGCCCGTTCCAAAAGTGGAATGCCGCGCTACTGGCGGCGCTTCTCACCGCATCGGGCTGTGCGGGCGGCGGTACGCCTGCCTCCCGCGAGCCGGGCTTCCGCGCCGCATCCGTGCGCCGGCCGGCCCTCCTCGTCCGCGTGAGCGTTCCGGCCGAGCTCGACCAACGCGACCGCGACCGGATCTCGGAGAACTACCAGGCCGCGGTGGTAGAGGGTCTCGAGCGCCTGGGCATCCTGGCCGTGGACATGGCGACAGTTCCGGGCACCTCCTCGCGCCCGCTCGAAGGATTGGACCGGCCCGCCGCGCTTCGCCGGGCCCGCGAAGCCGGCGCCGAGCAGCTCGTCATCGTGGACGCCCGACTCGCGAAGGACACCCTGACCCACTGCAGGCGGGCGGGCCGAGCCGTCTCGGGCTCCACCACGTTCTGGGACGTGGGCCTCGAGATCCGCCGCGTGGCGGACACCCAGCCGCTCCTCGTGGAGCCGCCGGCCGAGGACTTTCGGGCGGTGGACGTGGAGCTCGACTGCAAGACGGGACGTCTCATCCGGCGCAAGAGCATGGACGAGCTCATCACGGACTCCGTCGGCCTCGTCCTGGCCCCCTTTGCCTCCCGTTGAAGGTACTCACACCAACCTCCCAATTTCGTGTATTGTCTTCCCCACCCCGCCCGGGTCATGGGCGGGGAAACGACCGGGAGGACAGGAGAACAGGCCGTGCCCGACTTCATGGATCCGTCAAGCGGCGTCTTCGGCGAGGAAGCCTTCCACCAGCTCCTGACCCGGGAGGCCTCCCGCGCCACCCGCTACCAGGACTTCTTCTCCGTATGCCTGGTGCGACCGGACGGCACGGGGCCCGAGCCCGACGGGGCCATGCAGCAGGCGCTCGCGCGCAAGATCACCCAGTTCCTCCGCTCGACAGATGTGGTCGCCCGCATCCGTGAAGGCATCGCGATCCTGCTGCTGAACACACCGGACGCCGACGCCGCGCGCGTGGCCGAGCGCATCCGGGCTCACCTCGAGAACGTTTCCTTCCAATCGGGCCCCACCGAGCCCGTGCGGAGCGTCACCCTCTCGATGGGGCTCGTCTCCTTCCCGCGAGACGGCCACAACGAGACCGTCCTCCTCTCGCGTGCCCAGACCCGCCTCAAGCAGGCAGCCGAGCGCGGCGGCAACCGGGTGGTGGCGAGCGACGGCAGCTAGTCCTCCCTCCCCTCCACAAGCACAGGCCGGGATCCCTTCCGGCCTTTGGTATGTCTGGAGCCAGACGATACTGGACGTGCGAGGGGCACGTTGTACCGGGCCCCGGGCTGCGGCCAGGTTCTTCGCCGGAACGGGCTTGAGTGGTACGCTGGTCTTGGCCAATTATCTTCTCCTTTACCTTGGTCGGTTAGGGGGTTAGTGGGCCAGCCCCCGGTCGCGTTTGCGCGCGGCCGGGGGTCCTCTACGTTAGGACCATGACACACCCCCACCGAGACACCGCCAAAATGGGCAGACGCCTCGATCTTGTAAGGACTACGGACTATGGCGACGCTGGCCGAGACGGTGAGACTCGACTACGATAGCCCCGCCTTGGACCCCACCGATCCAGCGGCCTACCCTACCCTATGTATCCTCCCCGCCTGGCCCCCGGACAGCCTGCTACCTACCTTGGCTCAAGGTCGAGGTGGCGCTCCGATATGCGCTCACGTTCCCGCGGACACCGGAGGCATGGCAAGAGGTTCGGCAGCGCATTCCGTGGTTCCTGGCTGGGCAGAGCCGAATCCGGCGAGCGGGCTGGCTCAACTGAGCAGGGATCAGGTGATGGAACGCCGCACCTTCATGGCGTTGGTATCGGGCGGCCTCCTCGCTATGCCGCTCGCCGCCCAGGCGCAGCAGACCGGGAAGCTCTCGAGAGTCGGCTGGCTATCGCCCGGCTCTGCTACGTCGGATAAGACCTTCCTCGCGTCCTTCCGCGACGCCCTCCGCGAACTTGACTGGGTGGTGGGACAGAACATCGCCATTGAGTCCCGATGGGCGGAGGGGAAGTTCGAGCAGCTCCCCGACCTCGCGGCGGAGCTGGTCCGGCTGAAGGTTGATGTCATAGTTACAGTGGTGACGCAGGCGTCCCTGGCAGCCAAGCGTGCGACCCGGACGATTCCCATCGTCATGGTGGGCGTGGGCGATCCGTTGGGGAGTGGGCTCGTCGCCAGCCTCGCGCGCCCGGGCGAGAACGTTACAGGACCGTCCTCCATGTTGGCCGATGTGTCCGGGAAACAGCTCGCGCTGCTCAAGGAGACCGTCCCCAAGGCCTCCCCGGTGGCCGTCCTCTGGAATCCGGCCAATCCAGTCTGGCAGGCGGCAGCATTGAGAGAGACGGAGGTCGCCGCCGGGGCATTGGGGCTGCGGCTCCAACTCCTGGAAGCGCGGGGTCCCGACGAGCTAGTGGGGGCATTCGCAGCGATGACCAAAGAGCGCGCTGGCGCCCTCTTCGTCCCGGCGGACATCATATTCGTTCGTCACGCACAACGGATCGCAGGCCTCGCGGCAAGGCACCGCCTGCCAGCGATGTACGGGTTCAGGGAACATACAGAGGCCGGTGGCCTCATGTCCTATGCGGCAAACTTCGCCGTCATGTTCCGGCGCGCGGCCGCCTATGTGGATAAGATCCTGAAGGGGGCGAAGCCGGCCGATCTGCCGGTAGAACAGCCCACGAAGTTCGAGTTGGTGATCAACCTCAAGACCGCCAAGGCCTTGGGCCTGACGATCCCGCAGTCGGTGTTGCTGCGGGCGGATGAGGTGATTCAGTAGCCCATCGTGAGGCCCACCACGACCGAGCCCGCGCCGGACGCGTTGGCCCTCGCCCGCCTGCGCTGATAGACTTGCGGCCCGAGCATCGGAGCGTCGCAAGGCCAGGACCCATCTCCCATGACCCATCTCCAAGGAAGTGCCACTCCGAGTGCCACCAGCGCAGTCGGCACTCAGAAATGAAAAACCGGAGGCTCGTGTAACCCTCCGGTTTTTCTACTATTGAGATGGTGGACGATACTGGACTTGAACCAGTGACCCCCGGCATGTGAGGCCGGTGCTCTGCCAACTGAGCTAATCGTCCGTGGCAGGAAATCTACATAGCTAGTTGCGCGGCGTCAAGCCGACCTCCTCGATTGTGCCCGGAATTGTACCCTCGAGTGAGCGTCAAGTTGAGTGCTCTGGTTACGGGAGGTCGAGGGCACGGTCGGTCACTGGATCACCTCATCCGCCCTGGCGCGGCGACAGCGCTTGCCGCTGCGAGGCCGAGGAAGGCTCGCCGGTCGATTACTCGGCTGCTCACCTACGCGGGGCAGAGCTCCCGCACGTCCTTCAACCGATCGGATGGCCTCGGGTGAGTGCTGAGCCAGTCCGACCACGGCCTGGACGATTTCGCCTGCGTCAGCCGATCGAGCAGCGCCACCTCGGCCTGGCACGCTCGCACGCGTCCGATCACCAGCTCGAGCAGGTCGTGGCCGAACCGATCCGCCGCGTGCTCGTCCTCCCGATCATAGGCTCGGTACTCTACCTCGACACGGGTATCCGTCGCTGCCTGCGTCCCCGCAACCCCAATGGCCAATATCGGCCCAATGATCGGGATGGCCGTCACGACCGCGCCCGCGGTGGTGGCCTTGTCCTGTATCTCGTCTCGAGCCTTTTTCTCTGCAGCGCGCCGCTCCTTGCGCGCGGTGAAATGCCCGAGCTGAACGTGCCCGATTTCGTGAGCCAGCGCCGCCCGGAGCTCGTCGGGGGGCAGCACCTTGTAGGCTTCCTCCGTGATCACCAGCGAGAATTTGCACTTCGAGTTCGGCCCCACGGAGAGGTTGATCGCCGTGCTCGGCAAAATACCCAGCGTCGCCGCACAGCCATCTGCGCGCCCAGTCCAGATGCCTGACGTGATCAAGAGGGGCACAAGCAGGCGCCCGATGGCCTCCCGCTCCTCGCTGGTGGCGTCCCGAATTGTCGGGCGCGGCGGGGGCGGCAGGGTCGATGCGCAGCCCGACCCCAACAGCACCCCGATGAGAAGGACCGATGCGCGCCGCATACACGCCAGCATACTGCGTCCCCGGCATCACCCACATGGAATAGCCCTGGCGAGTCCGCCGCCTGCAGAAGCTTGCTGGCTCGGCGGAAGCGGGTGTAAGCTCGTGTCACTGCACGCATTCCCACGTCGGCACGATGGAGGACGGCTGATGCGTTTCCTCGGCACACCGCTGGCGCTCCTGGTGCTTCTGGCCGCCGCACCTGCGCTGGCGCAGCCCAAGGCAGTCATCGAAAAGGGCTCCTCCGTCAAGATCGAGTACACGCTCAAGGACGACAAGGGCGCGGTGCTCGACACCAACGCCGGCAAGGACGCGCTCGCCTTCACGCAAGGCGCTCAGCAAATCATCCCGGGTTTGGACAAGGCACTCCTCGGCATGAAGGCGGGCGACAGCAAGAAGGTCACGGTCAAGCCGGAGGAGGCCTACGGCGTGGTGGATCCGAAGGCCGAGGCCGAGGTACCCAAGGACGCCCTGCCAAAGGGTGCCGACGTCGTGGGCACGCGCCTGCTCGCCCGGGGCCAGGACGGGCAGCCGCGCCCCGTCACCGTGAAGACCGTCAAGGACACGACCGTGGTGCTCGACCTCAACCACCCACTCGCGGGGAAGACGCTCTTCTTCGATGTGAAGGTGGTCTCGGTCGAGCCGCCCGCCAAGTAGATCGATACCGTGAGCACCCGCACCAGCGATCTTCCCTTCGATGTGGTCCATGCGCCGGCCGAGGCGCTAGGCCTCAAGCGCGCGGCGCTGTGGGCCTTGATGGTTTCGAAGATCGCGACGGGCTGGGGCGTCCAGTGGGACATCCAATGGCATGTCCTGATCGGGCGCGACACGTTCTGGATTCCCCCGCACATCATCACGTACGCGGGCGTCAGCGCGGCCGTGTTCCTTTCCTTCGGCATGCTCTTCTGGGAGACCTGGCGCGGGACCGGCGACGTGCGGGTGCTCGGTCTCACCAGCAGCCGGGGCTTCCACCTCGCTGCCTGGGGCATCGCGGTTACCATCCTCGCCGCGCCCATCGACGACCTCTGGCACAGACTGTTCGGCATCGACGTGACGCTCTGGAGCCCGCCCCACCTCATGGGCATCCTGGGTGCGGTGATCAATGCGTGGGCGTGTCTCGTCATTGCGAGGGAGGTGTATCCAGAAGGTGGAAGCGCGCGTCTTGCCGCCATGATCCTCACGGGTGCAGGACTCTACGGCAGCCTGCACCTCGTCGTCGACCCGTCCTTCCGCATCGCGTATCTCTACGGCGGCGTCCGCTTCTTCACCTTCTCGATCGTCGCCGGTTTGCTTCTGCCGTTCGCCCTGGTGCCGACAGCGCGGCTGTCGGGGAATCGCTGGGCTCCGGTGCTCCTCCTCATCGTCGTGGCGCTCGTCGGCGCCGCGGGGCTCGAAATCGCGCGCGTGGGGTTCCAGGTGATGCAGCCGGTGTCAGTCATCGAAGAGGAGATCGCAAAGGATCCGACCTCCCCGATCGCGGTCGCCACGATCACGGCGAGGAAGAACGGCATGACGCCGGGTCGGGTGGGCGGCCTGCCGTTGCTCTACATGGGCCTGGCGGGCGCGATTGCGATGTCGCTCGTGGACGCACGTCGCCGGCCCGTCGCGGCCGCCGTCGTCTACAGCCTCCTGCTCTTCATCGTCGCCGGGTGGCGCATCTCCCACCTGCCCGCCCTGGCTCCCATGACGCCTGGCCTCGGGCCCACCATCGTCGCCTTCGCGATCACGGCCGGGGCGGCCGCTATGGGCGGTTTCACCGCGAAGCGACTCTCGGACGCGCTCTGAGCACGGCCCCCGCTAAGTCGGTCGTGATCACCGGCGCCTCCACCGGCATCGGCGCCGCGTGCGCGCTCCATCTCGATCGGCTCGGCTGGAGAGTCTTCGCAGGCGTCCGCAAGCAGGCCGATGCCGAGACGCTCAAGGCCCAGAGTTCGCCACGGCTCACTCCCATCTCGCTCGACGTCACGGATACCGTGTCGATCTCGACGGCGGCGAGCGCGGTCGCCGGCGCCGTCGGCCAAGCCGGACTCGCGGGGCTCGTCAACAACGCGGGCATCGTCGTGCCCGGCCCGATCGAGTTTCTTCCCCTGACCGATCTGAGACGGCAGCTCGAGATCAACGTGGTCGGCCAGGTCGCGGTGACGCAGGCCTTCCTGCCTCTCATCCGGACGGGCCGGGGCCGCATCGTCAACATGGGGTCGATCTCGGGACGCATGGCCACCCCCTTCACGGGCGCCTACGCCGCCTCGAAGTTCGCTCTCGAGGCGCTGACGGACGCCCTCCGGCTCGAGCTCGCGCCTTGGGGTATCTCGGTGTCCATCGTCGAGCCGGGCGCCGTGGCCACGCCGATCTGGGAGAAATCCGCCAGGACGGCAGAGGCGATGCTGGGCTCGGTCCCGCCGGAGGCCCTGGTGCTGTACGCAGAGGCGATCGAGGCGGTAAAGAGGACTGCGGCGGACGCCGCCAAGAGGGCCGTCGATCCGGTAGACGTGGCGCGCATCGTGGAGCACGCGCTCACGGCGGCCAGGCCCAGGACCCGCTATGTGGTCGGTCGAGAGGCGAAGTTCCGCGCGGCGATGGCGCTCCTCGTTCCCGATCGCGTCCGCGACAACCTGGTCGCCAAGGCCATGGGTCTCCCCAAGACAGCGCCCTCCGCGCCGCCGAAGGCCGGCGAAGGAGCCTGGGGCTAGCAGGCCCTGAGTCATTCGCAGCGGATGTCGATGTCGCAGCCCTCTGCTTTGAGCTCCAGAAGGATGCGACAGACCCGATCCGCGAATCGGCGCGCGCTTTCCTGCATCCTGTCGTATCCCCTGATCACCAGCGTGTACGGTATGTCCACGTCGTTGATCTGGCCGCCGCAGATGCTGTCGGCGAGCGCGTCCAGGTGACGCGCGTGCGACTTCGGGGACCCAACCGCCAGGAAGAACGCGTCGTAGAAATCATCCTGGGTGCGCCAGCGGGACCCCTCTAGGATTATTTCTTTTCGAGCCATGCGTAAACCTTAGCCCCCGTCACCCTGCCCTCGCCCCCGATGGGGAGAGGGGAATAGGGTCAGAGGCCCTTCAGGGCGTCCATGAGGTCGCGGGAGAAAGTACCGGCATAGACTTCTTCCACGGGGCCTTTGAGCCGGATGGACCAGTCGGACCGGACCTCCACCTCGAGCGTGCCGCCGGGCATCCGGACCGTGACCAGCCCGTGGTCGCACAATCCATTCTTGACCGCCGCGCACGCGACGGCGGACGAAGACGAGCCCGACGCCAGCGTATAGCCGGCCCCGCGCTCCCAGATCAGGATATCCACCTGCGAGCGCGACGCTACCCGCGCGAACTGGACATTGGTGCGGTTGGGAAAAGCGGGGTGTCGCTCGATCTGCGGACCCAGCACCCTGCACTGCACCTCGTCGAGCGTGTCAACGAAAACCACACAGTGCGGATTGCCCACCGACACGGCCGTGACGAGAAGCGTTTCGCCGCCGACCTGGAGCGGCACCTTGACCACGTCGCGGTCGGGCCCGTTCATCGGGATCTCGGGTGCCGCGAAGGTGCAGTGCCCCATCTCGACCGTGACGAGGTTCATACGTCCGTCGACGACGTGGCACTGGCACTCCACGCGGCCGCCCTTGGTGTCCACGGTGAACACGGGTGCCTTGACGTGGCCATGGTCCCAGAGGTACTTGGCGAAGATGCGGAGCCCGTTCCCGGACTTCTCCGCCTCGCTCCCGTCGGGATTCAGGATGCGGAGTCCGAAGGCAGCGCCTGTCCAGGCGGGCACCTTGAGAAGGATCCCGTCGGAGCCCACGCCCCAGTTGCGGTCGCAGATGCGCACGGTCTGCCGAACCGTGAGCGGGGCCGGCAGGTCGTCTCCGTTGATGACGATATAGTCGTTGCCGAGCCCGTGTCCCTTGACGAACGGGATCATGCCTTTGCGCTCTCGCGTCGCCGTGCCATGTAACTGAGAATGCGCTCCGGAAGCCCCCGCACGTCGCTCGGCAAACGGCGCCGCCACTTCTGAGCGAAGCGCGCCATGGCTTGGCGCCGCTGCTCGAGGTCCTCGGCCGCCGCCACGGGCGCCCGCTCACCCGTGCGCGTGCCGCCGCCCCGGTGGACGAAGCGCGCGTCCACGACCGCGCAGGCGAGCCCGCGCTCCCGCACCGCAAAGGAAAGATCGCGGTCGTAGCCGTGGAAGAATCCGTAGCCTTCGTCGAAGCCGCCGATCTCATCCAAGAGCGCGCGACGGAGGCAGAGGCAGACACCGTCCACCGCCGCCACCTCGATCACGGGCGCCCTCATGCCCGGACCGCCCTCGAGGCAGTGGACGATCGTGCGCCCGACGTACCGGCCATCACGTCTCATCCGTCGCGCGCCGTAGAGGCCCGCGAGCCCGACCCGCCGGCCGTCGCCGAGGGCTGTCTCTAGGCGCTCGAGCCACTGGGACTCGCGCATCTCGGTGTCGTTGTGGAGGAAGCAGAGCACCTCGCCGCGGGCCAGCCGCGCTCCCTGGTTGAGCGCGCTGATCAGGCCCACGTTGGCCGCATTGCGCGCGTAACGGAACGGGTACGGGAGGGGGAAGTCGCGGAAGTAGGCTTCGGTGCCGTCGGTCGACCCGTTGTCCACCACGCAGAGCTCGAAGGGCACGGTGGTCGGCCGGAGGCTCTCCAGGCAGGCCCGCGTGAGCGCCTCCTGGTTGTGCACGACCAGGACAACGCTGGCGGTCGGGCTAGCGCTCAGCGAGCGGGACGTACTTCTCGTCCGTGAGGCCCGTGTAGTCGGAGCGCGGCCGGATCAGCCGGTTGTTGCCGTGCTGCTCCAGGACGTGCGCCGCCCAGCCCGCGACACGGCTCATGGCGAAGATCGGCGTGAACTCATCGGTGGCGATGCCCATGGACGCGTAGGCCGCACCCGAATACAGATCCACGTTGGGAAAGATCTTCTTCTCCGCTCCGACAACGCGGGCCATGATGTCCAGGATCTCGACGTTGGCGGTGCTGCCGGCCTGTCGGCCGAGCTCCAGCGCCAAGCGCTTGAGGTGCTTGGCCCGCGGGTCCTCCACGCGATACACACGGTGGCCGAATCCCATGATGCGAGCCTTGTCGGCCAGGGCCTGGCGGATCCAGCGGTCGGCCTTGGCCGGATCCTTGATCTTTTCCACCATCAGCATCACCTGCTCGTTCGCGCCGCCGTGCAGCGGTCCCTTGAGCGCGCCGATGCCGGACACGACGGCGGAGTGGATGTCGGACAGCGTGGCGGCGGTGACGCGCGCGGCGAAAGTCGAGGCATTGAACTCGTGGTCGGCGTGAAGGATCAGGGCGACGTCGAAGGTCTTGGTGGCGAGCGGGGTAGGCTTCTTGCCGCTCATCATGTAGACGAAATTGCCGGCGAGGGAAAGCTTGGGATTTGGGGCCACCGGCGGCTTGCCGCGGCGAATGCGATCCCAGGCCGCGACGAGCGTGGGCATCTGCGCCGTGAGGCGGATGGATTTGCGGAGCGTTGCCTCGCGGGAGTTGTCCGCTGCATCCGGATCCCAGGCCGAAAGCGCCGACACCCCCGTCCGCAGTATTTCCATCGGCGTCGTCTTTTTCGGGAAGAGCCGCAACATGCTCACGAGCTTGGGGGGAAGCTTGCGGTTGGCCGTCGAGGACAGCGCCTTGACGTGGACGTACAGCTCCTTGCGCGTGGGCAAGCTGCCGTACCACAGGAGATACGTCACTTCCTCGAACGTCGATTGCGCGACCAGATCGTCCACGTCGTAGCCGCGGTAGAGGAGGCGGCCCTTGTGGCCGTCGATGAAGCAGATATCCGAGGGGGAGACGACTACGTCTTCCAGGCCGGCCTTCATGGGATTGACGGCAGCATCGCTCATGGCTCCCACAGTCTCCTCGGCGCACGGGATGACAGCGGATGACTTGTACCACACGGCCCGCTCCCGGGCAAGACATGGGCACTGGACCAATTTATACTTTCCCGCATGGAGCGGCCCGCTTCCTCC
>WNFE01001534.1_pt1 | contig 16769 bp, 19 predicted proteins | sample 5400451 | NCBI WGS metagenome assembly WNFE01 (sample SAMN13153344, study PRJNA577476) | soil metagenome | isolation source: 200 cm saprolite under Douglas fir tree site 2 hole 2 | place: USA:California | collected 2015-04-18 | reverse complement strand
TGTCCGCGCAGGTCAGGAAGGATCAATTGGTAGCGCGATGTCAGCGCCTGAGCTGCGGGAACCCAGAGTTCATGATGGGCCGGGAATGGGTGGAGGAGTACGACCGGCGCGCCAGTTCCAAGTACCTGGTACACGATGTCTGCGTCGCCGCTTTTGATGTGAATCATCTTTGCGAGAATATTAAACCCGGACAAGGTCGAATGCTTCTATCCAAGACTCCATTCCAAGCCCGACCCCTGTCGTCCTGAGGCAGCGGAGCCCTCCGCAAAGCGGAGGACTCCCAACGAAGGACCTTTGCATTTGGCCTGCCTCACGGGTGCCGCCCGTGAATCCATGGATCCTTCGTCCCGCACAAAACGCGGGCCTCAGGATGACAACGCCGGGAAGGACGCAGAGAAGAACGTCGAGTTCACAAAGAAAAGCTTCATGGAGAAATACCGCCCAGAGGCGTTCCATCAGTGAGGGGCGTGGACGCCTGCCGGGACTTCCACGGTCTGAGGCTCCTCTGGCATGACGATCCAAGCGATGGGATAGGAAAGCACGCCGACACCCGTCATCACCGCGGTGATCAGCCATACCAGTCGCACCAGGGTTACATCGAGATCGAAGTATTCGGCAAAACCGGCGCAGACCCCTGCAATCTTGCGATCGCCGCGCGGACGCACCAGGCGTTTGCGGGCCTCGACGCCGCCGATTCGGGTACCGCAGTAGGCACAATGGTTGGCGTCATCCTGAATTACTTTGCCGCAGTAGTTGCAGTACATTTGTGTCCTCCTGCGATTGGATTTATGAATCCCATTTTAGATACGGTCCCCGCCGCCAAAATGTTCCTCCGCTAGTTTTCCCGGTAGGCCTCTTTCATGCGTTTGCGCGCGGTCTCGGCGGGCGGACCGCTGGCGCCATTGGCCACGACGGCCTGATATTTTGCCAGCGCCAGATCGCGCTTTTGCAGCAGATCATACATCTCGCCCGCGCCCAGGTTCGCTTTCTGCAGGACTGCGGGATCTGGCTGCGGGACCTGCCCCACTTGTTCATAGGCAGCCGCCGCGCCACTGTAGTCTTTCTGGCCGCGCAGTAAATCGCCCAGGCTGAGGGCGGCGATTTCGTAGTGGGAGTTGGGATAGCGTCCTTCCCTGCCCGCCTGCCAGATTTTCTGATACACCGCCTCCGCTTCCTGATTGCGGCCAGCGGCGCGCAGCAGGTGTCCCTCTTCCAGGGCCAGGAGAACATCCTGCGGATAGCGCGGAATCAGCCCGCGCGCGATCGGCAGGGCTTCATCGTAGCGGCGCTCGCGCCGGAGAAACACTACCAGCAGGATCTGCGCGTCCACGCTGGTTTCCCCGCTTCCCTGAGCACACTCTTTGAGATACTGGATGCCCTTTTCCTTGTTTCCTCCCAGGCCGAGGGTGGAAGCCGCGATTTTCACTCCCCAGGGCAGGTTTCCTACTACGTAGTTGTGCGCGCCTACGATTAACTTCGCCTCCACCGCGTTCGGCGCCAGTTCGAGCACGCGTTCGTGGTCGTGCCGCGCTCCTACCGCATTCCGCAACGCCGAAAACCAGGCACGCTCGACCAGTGCCGTGTAGGTGGCGAATTGAGCTCGAGTGACGCCGCGGGCATAAAGAGCATCCACGTCGTTCGAGTTCGCGCTCAGCCGTTTTTCTTCCACGTCGAGCGCCCGCGCCACCAGGTCTTTGATCTGCTGCTTGATCTTGGGGTCGGCCGGGCGGTGTGCAGCGGAGATAAAGCTGTCACTGGCGTACTCGCCAGTATCCAGGACGCCCATGCGGTAAAGTTCCCGGAACAGGACCGCAGTCAGCAGGTGATTGATGGCGAAGGGATCGTCCGGATGCCGCCCCAGAACCTGTTCAAACTCCTGCACCGCACGGTCGTAATCGAGATTGTAAAAGTGATTGAACGCGGTCAGGTTTTGCGGATCGTGAGGACGATAGGCAAGTGATTCCTGTACCTCCGGCGATGCCGCAGGCGCTGTCGCCGCAACCGCCAGCAGGAAGCTCACCAGAAACGCAAACACGCGGGGTGGATAGGAAAAGGACAATTCACTCTCAGTCAAAGGTTCGTTGAACCTTAGTTTACCTGAAGGCGCAGGATTCGCCGGCGAACCAAGAGGGTTAAGGCTCAACGCAAAGGAGCGAGGAAGAACTGTGCTTATAATCAGCCGGCGGATTAGCTTTTTATCATTAACATTTTCACAGTCATTCGGGCGCATCTTTCCTAGTGCGAGCGGTAATTCTTGCTCAACTTGAGACTGCCGGCTCCTGGTTCAATTTACAAGCAACTGGCGTTTCAATAAGTTACGGTTCCTTGGTTTTTGGTTACTGGCTTGCGAACGTAAAAGGATCGAGGTGTGGGTTATGTCCGACGTGGTGCGTGACGCGCAACACGAGTTCTGGCGGCCACCGGTGGTCCAATCCGAGGCGGCTCGCCCGGGCATGGTGGAAGTCTGTGAGGGCTGTAACAGCGAGTTTATGGTTGGCTCGCGCTTCTGCCATGTCTGCGGGATGTCCCGCGAAGCGCGGACTTCGACCGCACACTGGACGCTCTACCTGCAATTTCACAGCATAAAGCGCGCACTCGGACTATCTACGGTCGCGCTGGTCGCATTCGTCGCCGGGCTGGCCTGCCTGGTGATGGCGGCGGTCGCTGTGGGCATGATTTACAGCATTCAGACCTTCAACGATTTCCAGGCGGTCCAGTTCTACCGCATGCAGTGGCTCCTGGGCGCAATCGCAGCGTTCACCGCCGGCCTGCTCCTGAAGAAGCGGCCGGATCCCAAACCCTAGCCCAACCCCACCACAAAACACGTAGGCCCGGACGCCCTCGTCCGGGCGGGCGAGCAGCGCTCGCCTTGTAGCGCCGGGCTGGGCGATGGAGCCCCTACGTCGGATCGTTGATCACGACCCGTCTTTGCTGATACATGCGATAGAGGTGATGGATCGGGCCGGTGCCGCGTCCCAGGGGATGGGCATTAGCGATCGCTGCCGAGACATAAGCCTTAGCCAACAGGACGGCTTCGGGCAGTCCGCGGCCCCGCGCCAGATGGCAGGCCATGGCCGTGGCGAAAGCGCAGCCGGTGCCGTGGGTAGAATTCGAAGTTTGGCGGTCAGACTTGAAAACCTCCTGCTCGACGCCCCGCCGCCCGGTAAAGCTCAACAGCTCAATCGCCTTTTCGAGGTGCCCCCCGGTTATGACCACGGAGGCGGCGCCCAGAGCGTGGAGGTTGGTGGCGGCGACCCGCATTTGCTCGAGGTTTGTGACCGGAAGCCCGGTCATGGCAGCTGCCTCGTCCACATTGGGCGTTATTACCGTAGCCAACGGCAGCAGGCGCTCGATCAAGAGCCGGGCTCCACTGGCATCAATCAGGTCGGCACCGGAGGAGGATTTGACGATAGGATCCAGAACCACGTTGGGGAGCTCGGCTTTCCCCAGAAAATCGCTGACCACCCGCACTACCTTTCCCGAGCCCAGCATGCCAATGTGAACGGCCGCGATCTCGACGTCAGAAATCAGTTCATTGAGGGTCTCGGTTACCAGCTCCGGACTGACTGATTCGACCCGTCGCACCCCGGCCGTGGACTGAACCGTCAGCGCAGTGATGCAGGCCACGCCGTAGCAGCCGTGGGCGGCGATGGTCTTTATGTCCGCCGTTACCCCTGCCCCGGAGGAGGGGTCAAAGCCGGCAATGGTCAGAACCACGGGCGGGGATTGGGCCATAGAGGCAATCTAATGGAAACCGGGGCGGTTGCAAATTCGGTTGTTCGGTTCCCCATCCCTCGTCGGTACCGGGCGGAATCTTGAGCCAGCCATTACCTAAAAGCAAACTGAGGTAATGCTCGTAACCAGCTGAAAATAAACACCGGGTAATTATTGCCACGGTGACCGCCTGGTGCGGTATTTACTAGTATATAAACATGTAAGACCATTGTATACAGTGATATGTGTAGTATCCATCATGATTAACAGTATGTTACGTGCGACATCTATTACTAGATAATAATCTTGCTACAGGTAAAACCGGGTTGACAGGGTTGCCGGGGACGGGTAGCCTTGTCCAATCCTTGGCGATGGTAGGGGAGGAACGACTTAGAGACTTAGAGACGTGAGGTGACCGAATGCGAGGAAATATTGCTCGTACCCTGGCGACTGTCTTATTGGTTGCCAGTTTAGGAGCGGCTCAGCGGCCAACCAGCTCAGAGTCCGTGAACACCCGAAATAGCGTTCAACCGGGCAAAGTAGCCCGGAACAAGCCGTATCAAATTGGGACGGCGTCGTGGTACGGCGACTACTTTCAAGGCCGGCCGACCGCCAGCGGTGAGCCGTACAACATGTACGATCTCACGGCGGCCCACCCCACGCTGCCCCTGGGCAGCTTCGTGCGGGTAACTAACCTGCGTAACGGGCGGGCGGTAGTGGTGCGCATCAACGACCGCGGGCCGGTGGTTCCGGGACGCATTATCGACCTGTCTTACAACACTGCGCGGGTGCTCCAGTTCAAGTCTCAGGGCTTGCAGCGGGTGCGTCTGGACGTGGTAAGGCAGAAAACCGCGCAACCACCAGTGGTGACCGCAGCCCTGCGGTACTAGTAGCATCCCAGCCACAAATCCCTTAAACTCCCCTTGATGTACGATTCAAAGAGGTACGATCCGCGGCAACATCTGATTGTAGCTTTGGATGTTTCGTCCGCGGACGCAGCCCAGAAGATCGTGGCGGCCGTGGGCGACTCCGCCTTGACTTACAAGGTGGGCATGCAACTGTTCACCGCCGAAGGCCCCCGCGTAGTACGGGACCTGGTCAGTTCGGGACGCCGTGTCTTCCTGGACCTGAAATATCACGACATTCCGACCACCGTCGCTGCGGCCACGCGCGAAGCTGCCGAGCTGGGCGCGGGCATGATTACGGTGCATGCGGCCGGCGGGGGAAAGATGTTGCGAGCCGCCGTGGACGCCGCCCGCAACGTGAATCCCGCGCTGATGGTGCTCGGGGTGACCGTGCTCACCAGCCTGGAGGATCAGGATCTCGACAAGATTGGCATACGCGCCCGGGTGGTCGACCAGGTGTTGCGCCTGGGAGCGCTCGCCCTCAGCAGCGGATGTCAGGGTGTGGTCGCGTCCGCGCTGGAAGCATCTGAACTGCGGTCCGGACTGGGCGAGGATTTCCTGATTGTGACTCCGGGCGTGCGTCCTGCAGGAAAAGACCACGGAGATCAGAGCCGAGTGGTTACGCCCTCTGAGGCCATCGCTGCCGGAGCCAGCTACATCGTGGTGGGACGCCCGATCACCGCAGCAGCCAACCCGGGCAGTGAGGCGCGGGCGATCCTGGAGCAAATGAGCCTGGCGGTAAGCGCCTAGGTCCAGGTTTCCTCCTTCCTCCCTCTGTGGTTGTGAGCGTAAACGCCTGATTTCAACAGTTACGGTCAACCGGCGAATCGATTGGCGCCTTCATCGTTTGCTGCCCCGACCCACACGCAAGCTACCTCGCAATGACAGGATGAGCATGAAAAGGCCGAACACAATCGCAACTACGCCGAACGGAATCATGACGGGCCGCAAGTGGGCGCGATATTCCGTGAATATGAACAGTTGCAGCCATCGAAGGCCGAAGGCAAGGGAGATCAACCCGATAATGGCTGATGCAACCCGCATGTCTGTGCATTATCGCAGGATTCCGGCTCCAACTGGGCAGCCCCTCCTCATGATTGGTGTAACATCACAATTGCACTCATTGACCGGGGTTGTCCCCGCGCTGTCTAAGAAACCTCGGGCCGTCTCGAAAGCGAAAACCTTTGTCGCACCTTCTGCCACTCTTGCGTTTCGAATAAGCCCGGTCCAACCTCGATGAGGCGTGGCGTCATGTTGAAGACTGCCACCCGGGTCCAAGGCCTGCCGTCGCGCATCCGAAGGCCCTTTTCATTCAGGTCGCTGACGATGCTCGAATAAGGGAAGTCCTGCACCAACAACTCCATCATCAGCATGAGGGTCCTGTTCTCAACGGGGTCAACCTCCAAACGTTGGCAATCGTCCGAGATGCGAAGTCCATATGGAATGTCCTCGTTAAATGCGCCCTGGGTCGGAGACTCCGACTCAGGTAGCTCGCGCCGCCACTCGATCGCTACCAGTTGCCATCCCGCTGCGGTTCGATGTCCGATGACCTCGGAATTAAACGGGCCGGAAATAACGTCACGAATCCGTTCAAAATGAGCCATAGTGGGCCTCCTCGATCGGTCTGCAATTCATCTGCCAACATCCAAGCTGCTGTGAATCCCTCAAATACCTCTCCAGCGCTGAAGGAGTATCAAGCTTTGCGTCCAGCTTCAGGATACTCGCTGTCCGCTCTTGAATTTCCCTGTCCGTTTCTGGACGCCTTGACTGAACACGCTCGCCCACGGTGCTAGCCAATGACCCCTCTGACGCTCTCCACCACCCAGGGTCAGCCTGGTTCTTGGTGTAAACGCCTGATTTCGACATTATTCTTCCTGTCCTGCCAACTAACAGCTTGACATATATCTGTTGGTGATATATCAGTTTATGACATATGCGGAAAACGGAAATCCCAGATCCTGTTCGCGAGCTGCTACCTCTTAGTCCGGCAGTGTTCTACATCCTGTTTGCGCTTGCTGAAGGCGAAAAGCACGGCTACGCAATCATGAAGGGAGCAGAAACTGTTTCTGGCGGACAATTCACGATGGGACCGGGGACGCTCTACACCACCATCCAGCGCTTGCTGGAACTCGGGCTGATTGAAGAGACCTCGACCCCCTCGGACTCCGAACGCCGCCGCCGCTGTTATCGGCTGTCACGTAGCGGTCGCCAGGTATTCGAAGCCGAGTTGAATCGTATGGAGTCGCTGGTGCGCTCCGCCCAGCGCAGGAAGTTGGTGCCCCGTGACGCACGTTAACGGCAACTCGGTCTCGGCTGTGCTCGAAGTCAGCCGCAAGGTTTACGCGACGTCTCTTGTCCTCTATCCCAACGAGCTTCGCCGCGAATTTGGCGCCGAGATGGTCGAAGTCTTCGATGAACAGGTCTCAGAAGCATACTCCCGAAGCGGTTTTCCCGGCCTGCTTCGTGTCTGGTTCAGCGCGACCAGGGAGTTCGTCACTATCGCTTTGCCCGGTCGGCTTGCCGAGCGCATGGTTCCGATCGTTGCCGTGACGGCGGCATTGGCATTGATGGTGTGGTTTTCGGGCTACATCGGCTACGTGATGGAAACAGCCTGCCGAGGCTGCGGTCATTAATTTATTTCGGCTTGTAAATCCATGGAGGTACCTATGAAAGGTTACGTTTGTCTGTTTCTCCTATTGGTCGGCACGGCGCTTTTCGCGCAGTCGAACGCGACACCGGAAGAGGCCGCGGTACTCCGGGTACAGCAGCAATGGTTGGAAGCATCGCAGAAGGGCAACGGCGAAGCATTAAGTCAGATCATTGACGACAGCTTCGCTGGCAGCTCGCCCGACAATCACATCATCAACAAGCAAAGTCTCTTTCCGCCGAGCGGCAGCGAGCCAATGTTCACCAATACCCACTTCGTGAGCCTCAACGCAAGAGTTATCGGTAATACGGCGGTCGTATTCGGAAGCATGATCACCACCGGTGACCCGACAGTTTTGCGCTGTGCCATGGTCTACACGAAGCGAGCAGGGGCCTGGAAGATGATCGCCGCTCAACTGGTACCGGTGTCAGAGACAAAGGATGCACGAGGACAGTAGCCTAGTGCGTCCACGTTACTTTTCAGGAGGACCGATAATTGGCGATAAATCGCCATTACACCAACAACCCGATCAAATAGTATCGGGATACCCTTTATGCGTAAGCGGCTCATCACTGTCAGCGACAGCTTCGTGCTTGAAGATGGTCGTATTATTTTGGCACCACCCGTCCCATACTCATTAGTTGACGCGGGGGGGCGGAGAGCGGCTGAAGCCAGGAGACGAACTACAATTGAAACGACCCGATGGAACAATACTTCAAACCACGATCTATAGCCTTGAATGGCCTTCACCAAGTGTCGGCGGGCTATGCGTCGCTCTCGGGAAGCTCCTCACCAAAGCTGACGTGCCTTTCGGCACTGAACTCTGGAAGAAGTCTAGAATTGACTAGCCGCAGTTTCAATTTGGCGAATTATCGCCGTTACACTCATTGAGCTGAATTCGCCACGTCCCCGACTCCCGCTGAGGTGCTCCAGTTTGCTATACCAATCCGAGCCACATTTCCCAAACTTTGCTAAAGCTTCTCGTAGAACTCGCAGGCTGAGCAGGAAATAAAGATTCCGCCGGGAACGCCGCGTTCGCGGTCCTTGACGCGCTTCACGATGCGAGTGGCTTTGCCGCACTTGGGACAATCTGTACTCTTGGTCGTGTCCATCACCTTCTTACGATCCGCTGTCTTCGCAATTTTCGTTGCCATTCACAAATCTCCTTTTTTCCTTGCTGCCCAATGTCTCGGGTCAAAATCAGTCGTAGTACTCCAATCCCAGGTGCGTGATCAGCTCTTCGCCCTTCAAGTAGCGGAGAGTGTTCTTTAACTTCATCAACTGAATGAACAGATCATGCTCCGGGTAAAGCCCGGGCGCGGTCATGGGAGACTTGAAGTAAAAGCTCAGCCATTCCTGAATTCCCAGGCCGCGCAACTCGGTACTGCGCTGCGCCAGGTCAAGGAACAGCACCAGGTCGAGAACCAGGGGCGCGGCCAGAATCGAGTCACGGCACAGGAAATCGACCTTGATCTGCATGGGATAGCCCAGCCACCCGAAGATGTCGATGTTATCCCAACCCTCTTTGTTGTCGCCGCGCGGCGGATAATAGTTGATCCGCACCTTGTGCGTGAAGTTACCGTACAGCTCGGGGTAAAGTTCGGGCTGCAGGATGTGCTCCAGCACCGACAGCTTGGACTCCTCCTTGGTTTTGAAAGACCCCGGATCTTCCAGCACTTCTCCGTCGCGATTGCCCAGAATGTTGGTGGAGAACCAGCCGTTCAGGCCGATCATGCGCGCCTTGAATCCGGGCGCCAGAATGGTTTTGATCAGGGTCTGCCCGGTTTTGTAGTCTTTGCCGCAGATCGGCGCCGAATTTTCACGCGATAAGTGTTGCATCACCGGAAGGTCCACGGTCAGGTTCGGCGCTCCGTTGGCGAAAGGCACGCCTTCCATCAGCGAAGCATAGGCATAGATCATCGAAGGCGCGATAGCCTCATCGTTCTTGGTCATCGCCTTCTCGAACGCTTTCACCGACTCGTGAGCAGCAGTGGGCTCCAGAAAGGTTTCAGTCGAGCCGCACCAGATGGTGATCAGCCGGGTGGCTCCGGAAGTCTTTCTGAATTCGCGGATGTCGGCGCGCACCTGCTCGGCCAGGTCCATCTTGTTCTTGCCCTTTTTGACGTTGGGCCCATCGAGCTTCTTCACGTAATTGTGGTCGAAGACGGCCTTGCGCGGCTTGATCGAGCTGAGAAAAGGCTTTACCTGGTCGAGCAGTTGAGGCTCCAGCACTCCGGCCTTGGCCGCGGCCGCGTACATGTTGTCTTCAAAAATGTCCCAGCCGGTAAAAACCATGTCATTCAGGTTGGCCAGCGGAACAAATTCCTTAACTTTGGGAGAGCGGGCATCGGTGCGCTTGCCAAGCCGGATGGTCCCCATCTGGGTGAGCGATCCAATGGGCTTGGCGATGCCTTTGCGGATTGCCTCGACTCCGGCCACAAAGGTTGTGGCCACCGCGCCCATGCCGGGAATCATTACGCCCAGCTTACCCTTGGGCGCCTGGATCTGGCTGCTGTGTTGCTTGGACTCCGTCTTCGCAATTGCGCTCTTCGGCCGCGTCGGCATATTTAGGCTGCTTCCTTATGGGCTCCGTGGGATGTAGGCGAACAGCTATGTTCTCGTATCGAGTCGGCATTTGCAACCGCGGGAGCAGTGAACGGCTGCGCAGGCGACGCGGATGGGCGCATCGCGTGACTGGGTAAAACCAGTGGTCAGTTTCTAGTTCCCAGTTCTCAGTTGTTCGCTGGTTCCAGCAGCTGGGAACTGGCAACTACTTACTTTCCAGATCCATCATTCTGACCGGCACGTCCCAGTGCGCGTCCAGGATTTCGAAGCGGCGCTGCTCCTCGCGCTCGTAAGTTTGCTGGTCGGGGAACAATTGCTTCTTCAGGGTTGTCTCGTCGAAGGGCTCATTGGCGACAGTCGAGTTTTTGAAGACGATGGTCACACGATAGTCCCAGCGGCCGTCTTCAGTGGCGTGATAGCGCGTCTGGTCCATCCAGACCTTGAGCATACGTCCCATCTCGACTTCTTTCTTGAGCAAAGGGTAGTGATTCTTCTTGAACAGGCGCAGGAACTCGTCCGCGTGTCCCCATTTTGTCTTGTAGTAGTACTCCACCACGAAGGGCTTGTCCGATGCCGCGGGGGTGGTCTGGGCAAGTGCGGCGCCATTCATCAGCAACGCGCTCAGCAGGAGTATGAGTACCTTCATGGCAATTTCCTCGGTTGAAGAATTTCAGATTGAAGATTTATTCCGCGGTTCGCATTCTATTCTGCCAGTGCGACCACACAAACCAGATAATTCCTGCCGCCAGCACGACTCCGATGACGAGGTCAAACTGATGGAAATATTTGCCCAGCCCGCGCCAGTTCTCGCCCAGCTTCATGCCCAGCCAGGCCAGGCCGAAGCACCACGGCCAGGAGCCCAAAAAGGTGTAAAGGTGGAAGCGTCCGCGAGGCATGCGGGCGACTCCGGCGGGCAATGCGATAAACGTACGGACCACCGGCAGCAACCGTGCGATCAGAACCGCCAGATATCCCCAGCGCAGGAAGAAGCGATCGGCCCAGTCCAGTTCACGCCGGCCCATCAGAATCCAGCGACCGTATTTCTCGACCAGCGGCCGGCCACCGTAGCAGCCAATCTCATAGGCAACCAGCGATCCGAGGTTGCATCCGAGCGCGCCTGCTGTGGCCACCCACAGCAGTTTCATGGAGCCTTCATAGACCAGATAGCCGGCAAACGGCATGATCAACTCGGATGGCAAAGGAATGCAGGCCGACTCGATCGCCATCAGCAGGGCAATACCGCCGTAGCCCGTGGCTGCCACAACCGACTTTATGAACAGAAACAGGACTGCGAGAATTTTTTCGGTCATCAGAAAAGTATATTAGGGCGCTGCCGTGCGCGAGGATGCGCCCGATTTCGGAGAAGCCTTGAGCCAAGTCCAAGCGAAAGTCGAGGAACCCATCCCGGCCACCCTGCTAAGCAGGAGTGATTAGAATGCGCCTTCCTGAGTAAAAGTGTATCCCGGCAGCGAGGCGCCGCCAGGGCTCTTCGTCACCTTTACGCGAACCGTCGGCACATCCGGCGCCGACAACCCCGCCGGACGCAGCAGGGCATATTGGGTGAACACTTCGCTGTACATCTTGGTGACAAGATAGTCCTGGCCATCTGTATCGTTGCGCCAAACCTGCCCGAGTTGGATGGATTTTACCGCCACGTGGAAACTCCCTGCATTTCCTTGAATTCTCTTTCAGACTACCGGGACAGGTGCAGTGCGTCAATTGTGGCCGTGGTTCTGTGGCATTACGAAAGGAGGCCCTTGAAGCGGGTGCATAAGTTCCTGCGCCTGTGTAGGGACGGGTGTCCCCGCCCGTCCAGGCCGAGCGAAGCTCGGCAGTTGCTCGGTACAAGGGCATTCCCGACTCCTGCGACGCATTTGCTAAGATTAGCGTTTGATTTTGAGGGGCATCCATGCCACGAGGCATCACTCCGCGTCGACCCGCCAGAACCGGACGACACGAAGGCACCGGTCACGCTGCAGCGGGAAAGAGACCTGCCGCCCTGGGGACCTCCAGGACGGGCGGGGACGCCCGTCCTTCCATCGACCGTGGCACCCGCAGTAAGAAAGCTTACGCCCCCACCGCGCCCGCGCGGGTTAAGGAAATTCTCCAGCGTCTCGACGCTCTCTATCCCGACGTGACTTGCGCTCTGCACCACAACAGCGCATGGGAGTTGCTGGTCGCGACCATCCTTTCTGCGCAATCGACCGACGTTCGCGTGAACATGGTTACACCCGAGCTGTTCAGGAAATATCCCACGGTCCAGAATTTTGCTGGGCTCACGCCGGAACAACTGCAGCCCGATGTTCGCTCCACAGGCTTTTTCCGCAACAAGTCCAAATCGGTGATAGGCGCGGCGAAGAAGATTGTTACGGATTTCGGCGGCCAGGTGCCGGACCAGATGGAGCAGATTCTCACGCTGCCCGGAGTGGCGCGCAAAACCGCCAATGTGGTGCTGGGCACATGGTTTCACAAAAACGAAGGCGTGGTGGTGGACACGCACGTTCACCGCATCAGCCGCCGTCTCGAACTGACCCGGAACGACGATCCCAAGAAAATCGAACAAGACTTGATGAAGATCATCCCGCGAGAAAAGTGGACCCTGTTTTCCCACCAGGTGATCTGGCACGGACGCAAGTTATGTATCGCACGCCGTCCCAAGTGCGTGGACTGTCCGCTGGAAAATATCTGCCACGCTGCCGACAAGACCTGGAGCACGGTGGAGATGCATAAGAACGCTCTGTCATCCTGAGCGGAGCATGCGCGATCGCTTTGCGATCGGGCGTGCGCAGTCGAAGGATCTCTACTGAAACGAAACGCCCTGCGGTTGCCGCGCTTGGTCGCGTCCGGAGGCGGGCAATCCTGAGAGGGAGAGCGTCAAAAGAAATTGCAGAGGTCCTTCGCTCCGTAGCCACTTCGCTTCGCGAAGTAGCTACTGCGCTCAGGATGACATTTGATTTTCATCGCTCTGCTACACTTTTCCTATCTCACACACCATCCCATGCGCACGCTTATCCTGTTTGCTATCGTCATCTCTATGAGCACTCTTACCTTGGCCCAGACTTTGCCGGTTCCGCAGGCAATTACCGATCCCAAGCAGATCAGTAGCAAGCCCAACGCCAACGTGGAACAGAATCAACAGAGTCTGTCCATCGAACGGCTGTACATGACACGCTCGGTTGGAGCCACGGCATGGTCCCCGGATGGCAAGACCATCGCCTTCGTCTCCAATATCAGCGGCCGAAATAATATCTGGCTGGTGCCTGCCGATGGCGGATGGCCGACGCAGCTAACCGTCAGCGACCAGCGTCAGACCTCGCCCGCATGGTCGCCGGACGGCAAGTGGATCGCTTACCAGTCCGACTATGACGGGGACGAACAGTGGGACATTTTTTTCGTCTCGCCAAAAACCGGGCGGGTGGTGAACATCACCAACACGCGCGAGATCGCGGAGGAAAGCCCCACCTGGTCGCCGGACGGCCGTTATCTCGCCTACACGGTGAAGCCCAAAACATCGTCTGTGTACGAAATCGATATCTTTGACACGTTGATGCGCGATACCAAACATCTGACCGCGGGCACGCCCAAAGACAAGATGAACGTTAATCCCATCTGGTCCAAAGATGGGAAGTGGATCGCCTACACGCAGCAACAGGCCAAGGGTACCGATTCCAATATTTTTGTCGCGCAATTGGTGACCGGCAAAAGTACCCTGCTGACGCCGCACCAGGGCGAACAGCTGTTTACCGCGAAGGAATTCTCTCCCGACGGCAAGCATCTGCTGATCACGTCGAATGCCGGCAATGGCTACGATAACGTCGGCCTGCTCGACCTGGCTTCGAAACAAGTCCAGTGGCTCACGCAGGACAAGTGGGAGGTTGATGGCGGTAATTTTTCTCCCGATGGCAAATCGATCACCTGGACCGCCAACGTGGATGGCACCACCGACATCTACGTGCATGACGTGGCTTCGGGAAAAACCACTTCTCTGCCCCTCCCCAAAGGCGTAAACCACCTGGGCGGCGCGGACTCTGCTTTCACCCGCGATGGCGCTCGCCTCCTCTACTACCACAATGGTCCCACGTCGCCCAATGACGTCTGGGTTTATTCCGTAGCCGATGGCAAGTCGCAGCAGATCACCAATTCACTGGTTGCGGGCGTGCGTTCCGAGGACCTGGTGGAACCGTTTCTGGTTCACTATCCCAGCCGCGATGGCAAGTGGTCCATCTCCGCCTTCGTGTATGTGCCCTACAACATGGCGCGCAGCGGCCAGAACGCCGCGATTGTCTACGTGCACGGCGGCCCGACTTCGCAGACTGTGAATTCGTTCAGCCGCATCATTCAGCACATGGTCAACCAGGGTTACATGGTGATCGCGCCCAACTACCGCGGTTCCACCGGCTACGGCAAGGAATTTCAGCAGGCCAACCTCTTCGACATGGGCGGCGGCGATCTGCAGGACGTTCTGGCCGCCGCCGATTGGATCAAGCAAACCGGTTATCTCGATCCCAAGAAACTTGTTTTGATGGGCGGCAGCTACGGCGGCTACATGACCATGATGGGCGTTACCAAGGCGTCGGACGTCTGGGCGGCGGGTGTTCCCATCGTGCCTTTCGTCAACTGGTTCACCGAGATCGCTAACGAAGACCCGGTGCTGCAGCAATCCGACCTGGCCACCATGGGTGATCTGGAGAAAGACAAAGACCGCTTCCACGACCGCTCCCCGATTTTCTTCGTGGACCAGATCAGGGCGCCCCTGCTTTTGCTGGCGGGCGGCAATGATCCGCGCTGCCCCAAGGAAGAGGCGCAACAGGTCGTGGATGCGGTCAAAAAGCGTGGCGGGGTTGCGGACTACAAGGTGTACGAAAATGAAGGCCACGGCTTCGCCCGGGTGGAGAACCAGATTGACGCCTACCGGCGGGTGTCCGATTTCCTCAAGGCCCGCGTGCCACCCGCGGACTGCGGATGTTCGCTGAACCAGTGATGCTCAGGGGCTTGATGGAGGACAGGCGTCCTCGCCCGTCTTGGAAGGAGCACCGCCGACGGGCGGGGACGCCCGTCCTCCATCCAACACTTCCTTCCAACCGATCCGTTACCGTCCCGGCTTGGCAAAGCTCTCGAAAAAATCTCCCCGGTTCCAATGCGGGCGCTCAGTCTGCTGCGCGATCTCATAACCCACCGCCAAATCTACGCGGGTACACTTGACGGTGGCATTCAAGTCGAGCGGTTGGTTCATGTCGTCGCTGGGCAGGTGATAGCGCTGGGTCTCCCAATCCAGGTGCATTTTGTTCGCATCAAGCCTGGGGTCGACGGTTTGCAGACCCTCCTCGATGTAAAGCGACGGCACCCCTTGCAGGATGAAGGAATACTGGTCGCTGCGAACGAAGAAAACCTCTTCCGGCAGGGGATCGGGACTGACTAGAAGGCCCATGTGGCGAGCCACATCGTCCGCCACCGCGCCCAGGCTGGAATGCTCTCCCCCCAGAGGCACAATATCTTTGAAGTCGTAAAGGAAGGAGACTTCGTCCATGTTGATGTCGGCCACGATCTGCGTGATCGGCACCGTGGGGTAGTGGGCGTAATAGTCGGAGCCGAGCAGGCCTTCCTCTTCACCGGTGACCGCCAGAAACAGAAGTGAACGCCGGGGCGCCTTGGGCAGTTCGGAAAAGGCGCGTGCCATCTCCAGCAGAGCCGCGGTGCCTGAACCGTTGTCCGCCGCTCCGTTGTAGATACTGTCGCCCTTCACCGGATCCCCGATGCCCAGGTGGTCAAGATGCGCGGTGAAAACGACATATTCATTCTTGAGCTGCGGATCGGAGCCCGGGAGAATCGCGGCGACGTTCTGGCTTTCCACCTCGGAGTAGCGGCTGACGATGTGGATGGACACGGTAACAGGCAAGGGGAAAGCCTGCGACTGATTGTTCTCGGCGGCGCGTAGCGCTTCTTTCCAGGGCTTGGGCGCGCCTTCGAAGAGGATCGAGGCCGCGCTGGAACTGATCCTGGCATAGCCCCGAATCTGCGGCTGGACGTCGTTGGGTACACCTTTTTCATCCAGCCAGCGCAATGCCGGCCCTTTTGTAAAACGAACGTATTCCGAAAACGGAGTGCGCTCCTCTGTTTTCCCCGCCCAAATCGATAGAAGTCCAATCGCTCCGTGCGCAGCCGCCACGCGCAACTTTTCTTCCACGGAAGAGAAGTGCGCTCCCGGGGCGGACGGGAGTCGGGGGGGAGCGCCGTACAAGGTGGCCACAATCTTGCCCCGGACGTCGATGCCCGTATAGTCGTCGTATTTGAACTGCGGCGCACTCACGCCGTAGCCGACGAATACTACCTGTCCCTCGGCCGTAGTGTCCGCGGAAACCGGATCGCCAGGCATCACGTAGTCCTTGTCGATGGTCAGCACCCGGCTGGAGCCGTCCCGCTTGAACGTAAGCGAGCTCTGATCCTTCATCAATTCGATTTTGCGGAAGCGTATGTTTTGAAAATACGAGCCATTCACGCCCGCCGGCCTCAATCCCATCTCTTCGAACTGTGCCCGGATGTAGTTAGCCGCCAACTGGAAACCGCGCGTGCCGGTTTCCCGGCCCTCCAGCAGATCATCGGCAAGAAACGCCATGTGTGCCCGAATGCCCTCGGGCCGGATGCGGCGCAGGAGTTCCTCCGGCGGGAAGTCCGACGAAGCGGCTTGCGCAAAAATAAAGATGAAGACGAAAGAGACCGTGAGAGTCAGACCCAGCAGTACGAGCACACGCTTTAGCAAAACTTACCTCCCATTGGAAATGTCGTCAGGATTGCCGCTTAGGGGACGACCGCGTCTTTTGATCCACAACGATCGCCTCGATAAGCCCCGGAATCGTATACTTCCTTGCCTCGATGTCCACGCGCAAGCCCAGCCCAAGAAGAGTAGACGAAGTCACCGGCCCAATGGAAGCAAGCCGCAC